>Ga0302325_10020428_pt1 | contig 13887 bp, 13 predicted proteins | sample Palsa_T0_2_FD_201948 | JGI IMG/M metagenome (GOLD analysis project Ga0302325, IMG submission 201948) | Peat permafrost microbial communities from Stordalen Mire near Abisko, Sweden - Palsa_T0_2 | ecosystem: Environmental > Terrestrial > Soil > Palsa > Peat permafrost | place: Sweden: Abisko... | reverse complement strand
TGTCCGTTACCGGCCGATCGTCAGTCTATCGACCGCAAGGTAAGGCCTCGCTGGCAGCCCCAACCCGCCGGTGCGGTCGCCGCGCAGCAATTAGCAACGGAACCCGCCCAGCAGGCACTGGCCGTTACCCTACCGGTTACCCCGCGAGCTCATGCGCGTCTCTCGCTGGTCGATTTTACCGATAAATGATTGATTTTATTGGTGGGCGCACCAGGGCTCGAACCTGGGACCCGCTGATTAAGAGTCAGCTGAGCTATGCGCCTGCCTGATATCGGGATCGGTGTGAAACGGCAGTGCGAAATTCCGGAGAAGATCATCAGCGCCGAGGCAAACCAGTTGTCGAAAAGATCAACAGCCATCGCGGCTGCAGGCTGCCAAGAATCAGGCTTCGTGGTAGCGCTCGTCATGGCGTGGTCTCCAGTCCGACGCTTCAACGCCGGATGATTCGAGGTTGATCACCCCGGAGATTACGCTACCCTCAATTTCTACCAACCTCGCGACGCCACCTATCATTGAATGATCGGTTGCTCCGGTGAAACAAGTTGGGGTCATAGGTTGGCCGGTTGGCCGCGGCGGTTGGTCGGCGAATACGCACGACACGCGCCGCCCCGATGCTGGCACTGCCCGCGGCGATCGCGCCAGGGTGGGTTTTCCGAGGGCCGCTGACCGGTCTGAAAAGCCACGACATCGCGGGCGGTTGGCCGTCGCCCGTGCAGGCCCTTTGGTATCACTCGAGGTATCACGGCGGTGCAGGCTCAGGCCGCTTGCCCGAAGGGGGCATCCAAGTCTCTGCAATAGCGGTTTAATTTGGTGCCGGCTACAGGATTCGAACCTGTGACCCCGTGATTACAAATCACGTGCTCTACCAGCTGAGCTAAGCCGGCGGCGCCAGTGCCTTCAGGGACGAGGCGAGCTCGTGCCTGCCGCGACAGCGATCGTCTCGCACGAGCGGTTCATAGTCGCTTCCGGCACGCTTTCCAACGGGTTTTTGGGTGCTTTCGCAGCGCCGTCGAGAGCCCCCACGCGAGTGGGTTCTATACGCAACTGCCCGCACGGCGGCTTGGGAGGATCGACAGGCCATTTGCGGCCTCTACGATGACGGGCGCGCGAAGACGGGGCGGCTCCGGGGCTCCCGTATCAGTCGTCGGTCGCGTTGCAGGCCCCGCATTGCGTACAGTGGATGAAGAGACCGTGCACCTGATCGTCTTCGGCGTGCATCAAGACCGTCCCGCAATTGCCGCACAGAAAATCGATGGTGTGCGAGCTGGCGACGAGAACGGGTGGCGCATCCACCGTGTGTTCGATGCCGGTGGCTTCCACGACCTTCAGGTTTCGTGTTGGATTTTTCATCGTCTCCCCATCTACCGGATGTGGGGAACCGGAGCCCGAATACAAGGGAGTGACGCAAGGTGCCGGGAAGAGGGGGATCCGGCCGGCCCGCGTTTCGTCGGTCAATGCAGGACACGGGGGCGGCCCGCCAGTTCCGTCCATATGCCGGCCATGTGGAGGAAGTGCGCCCTCAGCTCGGGCTCGGGAACGTCCGCCGCCAAGCCTCTGCACTCTTGCGCCAGGCGCAGGCACATCAGCGCGAAGTCGTGGGCATGGCTCGATTCGGACACGGCGCTCCTCCTTGGGCGGGAGCGCTTGCCTCTCTCAGTCGTCGGCTGGCCAACAGAGGGTGCCGGCGATGGAGCTGAGATGGGGACGAGTGGGTCGTTTTGCGAGTGTTGTTTTCCCGGTTTGCGAGCATATTCACGACATCGCCGATCTCGCAGCCTCCTGTGATGAGCGGGGGATAACTCACCAAGTGAGCAACCTTGCACAGACGCCCGGGCCGTTTTGGGTATCGATTGCCCGGAGGGGAAGGCGAAGGCGACCAGGGAGAGCCACGATGTTCATTCAATACGGCTCGGTTCTGTGCATTTCGTGCGCGTCCTCGATGCGGCTTGCCACCATCGAGCCGGACGCAGCCCACACCAGCACGGTCACGTTCGAATGCCGCTATCTGCCCTGCGCGCGATCCCGCGTCATGGTGCTCGGCAGATCGCCGCTCGAGCAAGACGTGCGGTCGTCAAGGCGTCGGTCGATCAAGCGTCGGACGCGGAATCAAAGGCGCCGGGTTCGATGAGGCGACATCGCGGATGAAGTTGAGTTTGTCGTAAGGCGTCGCATTGATCGCGCTTGACGTATCCGGCGGTGCGCGCTCCCGCCACTTCTCGACGCAAAGTGTTGTGACTCCGACGGTTCATTCAGTGTCATGCCCCGCGAAAGCGGGACATCCAGTAATCCCTGCGCCATCGGTGGAACGCACGCTGTGCCCGAAATCGCAGTTTGGTGGTTACTGGATCGCCCGGTCAAGCCGGGCGACGACAACATTGGGATTCAAGGGTTGCAGACAGGAAGCTAGCCGCCACCCGCAGCGGGCTTCGCGGCCTCCTCGACCTCCTTGCGTATCTGCGTCGCACGTTCGAGGTATCTCGCGGCCTGGCCGAGCCACGATTCCAATTCGGCAGGGGTCCGCGTACGCCCCATGACGATCGGGTCCAGGAAGCCCATCAGGGCGAAGGCCAGCGTGTTGGATGCGGATTGGAGCAGCAGATTCAAGGGCTCGTCGCCGACCTTGTCCCTCAACTGGGAAATCACCGCTCTCTCGTTCTCGATTGCGGATCTCAGTGTCGCTTCGCTGACCATGGAGTGGAATCCTGTGCGCCGGCCCATGAAGACCGCCGGACTTTCGGCGATGTTCCGGGCAGCCGGCCGCCGCCACCGGCAGCATGGCCCGGCCGGCGAGAAGGTGATGCTCCATCGTCGCAGGCACGAGGTGCCGGCGAGAGAACGCGCCGGCCCGTAGCGCCGGAGGGACCGCAATGGCGATATTGGAGCAGCACCGGAACGCAGCGCGCTCACCACCATTTCGCTCCCTTACGGCGAACGATCTCAGAACGTCTTGTCACGTCATAGCGCTAAATGTCGCACACCCCGTTGCCGAAACGGCATCAGTTCAGGCTTCCGCTTTCAGCCCGCTCGAGCTTGCGGATTTCCGCCTTGAGGGCTTGCACGAAGTGGTCCGTCACCGTCGGCAGCAGCCGGCCGGTCCGCGTGTAGATGCCGAGGTCGCTCCACAACGGCCCTTTGGCGTCGATCGGAACGAAAACGAGAGAGCCGGCGGCGATCTTGCGGTCGAGGCCGACCCGGGTCTGGAAGGCGATGCCGTGACCGCGGATGACCAGTTCCTGCATCAGTTCGATCGAGCCGCAAGTAATGACCGGGGACAGGAAGGACGGGCCCTGTGAAAGGACCGGCTCGAGCAGGTTGGTGATCGACATGTCCGGCGTCGCCAGTATCATCGGAAAGCCCAGACAGGCGGACAGAGTCACGGTTTTGTTGCGTGCCAGCGGGTGGTCCGGCCGCACCACCGCGCCCAGCCTGAATTGCGACAGGAAGAGCTGTTGCAGCTCGGAAGACTTCCGGAGTGCGAAGGCCACCCCGACATCCGCCTCGCCGCTGGAAACCGTGCTGGGGATGTCGAAGGACCCCACCACCGAGATGGTGAAGGTGACGCGCGGCGCCACGGCGCGGATGTGGTCGATCGCCTGGGGAAGGATCGACGAAGCGACGCTCTCCACCGACGCGACCGTGATGTGGCCGATCCGGGCGCCGTGGATGTCGTCGATGTCCGAGCCGGTCCGCTCCAGATCCTGGAACACGGTGATGACATGACGGGCCAGCGCCTCGCCGACCGCCGTCAGTACCAGGCCGGTGGGCAGGCGGTCGAACAGGGGCTCCCCGATTTCCTGTTCCAGCTTGATGATCTGGCGGTTGACCGCCGAAGAGGCGACGTTGAGCTGCCGCGCCGCCTCCCGGATCGATTTCGCGCGGCGGACCGCATCGAAATAGCGGATGGCCGAGGAATGGATGCGCAGAGGCACAAATCGATCCAGCGGTGAGCGAACTTCTTCGCGGGCGGATTGTATACCACCGAGAGAATGGTGTGCAGCGATTTCCGGGGCGCGCTGCGCCCACCCGTCTCACTGCCCGGTCGAGCCGATCAAGGTATCTAAATACCGTTGAGCTACTTTGCATGGGGTTGTTTTGCAGAAAAAATGAATCCCAACCCCCGCTGGCAGCCCGGATCGAACGCAAAGCGAAATCCGGGTGCGAGAGCTGGGACATCCCGCATTTCGCCCCGCTCAATGCGGGCTACAAAGCGGGCTCGAGGGCACGGCGTTCCTCGGAATCGAAATGGCCGGGACGAAGCCCGGCCATCGCGAATGGGCGGGGTCCACCCGCCGGCGCTACGCGTTGATGTCGACGTCCTTGGTTTCGGGCAGGAAGATCACCGCCACCACGAAGCTCATCGCGGCGATGGCGATCGGGTACCACAGGCCCGAATAGATGTTTCCCGTCGCCGCCACGATGGCGAAGGCGGTGGCCGGCAGGAAGCCGCCGAACCAGCCATTGCCGATGTGATAAGGCAGCGACATGCCGCTGTAGCGGATGCGGGTCGGGAACATCTCGACCAGCCAGGCCGCGATCGGGCCGTAGACCAGGGTGACGTAGATCACCAGGATGGTGAGCAGCAGCACCGTCATGGGGTAGTTGATCTGGCTCGGGTCGGCGGCGGCGGGATAGCCGTGCTTGGTGATCGCGTCGCCGAGCGTCTTGTTGAAGGCGGCGGACTTCGCCGCGAAGTCGGCGGCCGTCATGCCGACGCCGTTGAAGGACGGGATGGTCTGGTCGCCGACCTTGACCACCGTCACCGTGCCGGGGGGAGCCTCTTCGTTCGAATAGTTGACCGAACGCGACACCAGCGACGATTTGGCGATATCGCAAGAGGTGCGGAATTGCGAGATGCCGACCGGATTGAACTGGAACGAGCACTCGCTTCTGTCGGCGATCACCGTGACCGGCGCGTTCGCCAGCGCCTTCTCCAGCGCCGGATTGGCGTAGTGGGTGAGGCCCTGGAAGATCATGAAATAGGTCGCGGCGCCGAGCGCGAAGCCGGCGAGCATGATCGGCTTGCGGCCGATCTTGTCGGACAGCCAGCCGAACAGAATGAAGCCGGGGGTGCCGATGAGGAGCGAAATCGCGATCAGGATGTTGGCCGTGGCCCCGTTCACCTTGAGCGTCTGGGTGAGGAAGAACAGCGCATAGAACTGCCCGCCATACCAGATCACCGCTTCGCCCGCGGTCGCGCCGAACAGCGCGAGGATCGCGATCTTGGCATGCGCCCAATTGCCGAACGCGTCGGTGAGCGGCGCCTTGGAACCCTTGCCCTCCGCCTTCATCTTCTTGAATACCGGCGATTCTTCGAGCTGCATGCGAATCCAGATCGACACCACGAGCAGGATCGCCGAAAGCAGGAACGGAATGCGCCAGCCCCAGTCGGCGAACACCGCTTCGCCCTGCCAGGTGCGCACGCCCAGGATGAGGAGCAGCGCCATGAACAGGCCGACCGTGGCGGTCGTCTGAATCCACGACGTGTAGAAGCCGCGCCGGCCTTGGGGCGCATGCTCGGCCACATATGTCGCGGCACCGCCATATTCCCCGCCCAGCGCCAGGCCCTGCACCAGGCGGAGCGCGATGAGGAGGATCGGCGCGGTCATGCCGACGCTCGCATAGGACGGCAATACGCCGATCAGGAAGGTGCCGATGCCCATCAGCGTCATGGTGATGAGGAAGGTGTATTTGCGGCCGACGAGATCGCCGATGCGGCCGAACAACAGCGCGCCGAACGGGCGCACCGCAAAGCCTGCGGCGAAGGCGAGCAGGGTGAAGATGAAAGCGGCCGTCGCGTTGACGCCGGAGAAGAACTGCTTGGCCAGAATGGCCGCGAGCGTGCCGTAAATATAGAAATCGTACCACTCGAAGACGGTGCCGAGCGAGGACGCGAAGATGACGAGACGTTCTTCGCTGGTCATCCCGCGCGTGCGGTCGGGATTCATGGTGATGGTCGTCATGAGCGTTCGTCCCTGATTGTTGCTTTTGTCAGCTTCCGGTGCGCTGCATGCACGGGCCCACCAGCGGTAAGCTATTCCGCGAGCACGCTGATGTCTTTGCCACACTGGTCTTAGAACTAAAGTATTTGAACGCGGCGCAATACGCGTTGTGCGCCGCGACAAAGCGCGCGGGACTCCCCCGCCGTCGCGGTAGCGCTGCACCGCAACCGCGATGCGCCGTTGCCCCGGGGTGCTTCATTTCACGGAGTCCCGCATTCCCGGAGTCCCGCATTCCCGGAGTCCTGCATTTAATGAAATCTTAACTAAAAGCATTGTCGCCGCACCGTGCCCCATGCAAGAATTCACCGCCCCGAGGAGGCCCAACCGCGAGGCAGTCATGCGTATGCAATTCGTGTTGGCGCAATTCGTGTTGGCCGCGGCCGTCATGGCGATGAGCGTCGGCGCCGCCGCGGCGGGGTCCGACGAGTGCTGCGGCAAGGCGCCGCCGTTTCCCAAGGTGGTCTACGCCCTTCCGCCCACGCCCTTCGCCGTTCCTCCGACCGGCTACGTGCTCGATCCCTCGGATGCGAGAAGGCCGTTCTACCCGGTCGCCACGAGCCCCTATGCCGCGGGGTTCAGCGCCGTGCCTTACGCGCGGCCGACCTATTCGGAGGGCGGCTACGCCTATGCCGATTCGTATCCCTACACCGACGATCCCTACGGCTACGGTTCGGCTGGATACGGGGCGCCGGGTTACGGGGCGTCCGCTTATGCGGCTCCCGGTTACGACCCTCCCGGCCCCGGCTATTACCAGGCCCTCAATCTGCGGCCCGCCGGCGCGCCGCCCTACACGGCCTATCGCTACCGCACCGCCCCGAGCGCGAAGATCATTCACCTGGTGCCCGCGGACTGACATCCGCGCTGCGCAGCGATCGTCGCCTCTCCCGCTTGCGGGGGAGGGCTAGGGAGGGGGCAAGTCCCGCGGCACAGGCTAGCCTCCAGAGCCCCCTCCCCAACCCTCCCCCGCAAGCGGGAGAGGGAGGCGTTCGATTGCACGGCTTGCCTACTTCCTCAACTTGGCGTCTCGGAGCGCAATCAGTTTGGCGAGTTCCTGCTCTTGCTGGGCGATCCGATCCGCCGTCCTGGTTTCATCTCCGGCGCCGGAGTAGGCGGCGGCCTGCTCGACCAACTCAGCGATGTTTTGCCGTATCACGGCGATGCGCTCTTCAAGCTCTTTGATCGTAGGCTCGTCGTTCATCGCTGCGACCTCCGGGTTGGCCAGCTATCTTGTCTCATTGTGCCAGCTGCGTCATCAGCCCGCTCAGGCGCGTCACGCCTGCGCCGCGAGCCGCGTGGTCGCGACATAGAGCGCGAGCGCGGTCGCGTTCGACACGTTGAGGCTCTTGATCCGCCCGGGCAGGACGAGCCGGGCGACGATGTCGCAATTGGTGCGGGTGAGCTGGCGCAGGCCCTTGCCCTCGGCGCCGAGCACGAGCGCCACGGGATCGGCGAAGGCGATGGTGGCGAGGTCGGCTTCCCCGGAGCTGTCGAGCCCCACCGCCATGGTGCCGAGGTCCTTGAGGGTGCGCAACGCCTGGGACAGGTTGCCGATGGTGACGATCGGCACATATTCGAGCGCGCCCGAGGCGGCCTTGGCGAGCACCCCGGTCGCCTCCGGGGTGTGGCGGGCGGTGGTCACCACGGCCTTGACCGCGAACGCCGCCGCCGAGCGCAGGATCGCGCCGACATTGTGCGGATCGGTGATCTGGTCGAGCACCAGGAGCACCCCGGACGCCACGTCCTCGAGCGCGGGGGAGGGCAGGGGATCGGCCTCGGCATAGAGGCCCTGGTGCACCGCCTCCGGCCCCACCAGGGCTTCGATCGCATCCGGCCGCACCATGTCGAGCTTGACGGCGAGCGCGACGTTTTCTTCCGTGAGCCGCCGCGCCGCGTTCTCGGTGGCGAGCAGGCGGTGAAAATTGCGCTGCGGGTTCTCCAGCGCCGCCTTGACGCTGTGCCAGCCGTACAGCACCACCGGGCGGTCGCGGGGCGGGCCGCGCCACGGCCCGGCGCGCGGCTTGCCGGACCGCTTGCCGGCGGACCGCTTGCCCGCGAACGGCTTGTTGGCGGACGGCTTGTTGGCGGACGGCTTGTTGGCGGACGGCTTGGCGGCGAACGGCTTGGCGCCGTCGTCGCGGCGGAACTTGCCCTTGCGGTGGTCGGAGTCGCGTTCGCCCATGCCGGCGTTGTGTCACGCCGCCGCCGCCGCCGCAACGGCCGCTCCAGGCGCCGCGCGCATTATCTCAGGAATTCGGGGCGGCGACGTGTCGAGGCCTTCTTCCACGAGGGCGCGGACGCCGCGCCGCTATTCCTCCGGTTCGGTCGTAAAGGTGAGAGGGTAGCCCTTGCTGCGGCCCGCTTCCGTTGCACGAGTGGCCTTGGTCTCTGCAATATCCTTGGCGTAGACCGCAACGACGCAGGCGCTTCGCCGATGTGCGGTCATCATCACCCGATAGGCCTGTTCCCGGCTCATTCGGAATTCGGCCTCGAGCACCGTGACGACGAACTCCCGCGGCGTGTAGTCATCGTTGACCAGGATGACCTTGTGAAGGCGCGGTCGTTCCGTTTTGGATCGGGTTTTGATGCGCGGCTTGGTGGTGGTGTTACTCATCGGGGCAGCTTGTTGATGGTATATGCAGGTCCAATACCGTTTCGGGCGCGTCTTCCCATGAGCATATCTGCCGAGGTGGCCGGCCCGCAATCGGGGCGCTGCCGCGCCAACGGTGGACGGGGAAACCGGCGAACGGGTCGGGGCCTGCCCGCGAGGCCGTCGGCGGAACGATCGAGGTGTGACGGAGTTACACCCAGTACGATCTATTTTGCAGCAAGCCGGTCTATTTCGCAGCAAGCCGGTGACTTCGCATCTGAGGGCGGCAAGCAAAAGGAACTCGAATTGAAACATCACCGTGGATCACGTGGCCGACGCGCCCTCCGCAACGTACTCGCGGCAAGCGCTATGGCCGTCGTGCTGGCGGCAGGGGGAAACAGCCGCCCTGCTTTGGCGCACGCTCACCATGAGCCGACAATGGCCAAGGGAAACCAGCACTCGGCGGGGACCGGCGGAACAGGCTCTTGGAGGCACAAATGGCACGGGCGGCGCGGTGTGCGTGAAAAGCTATTGGCCTTGCCGAGCCGGTCCAAACCGTCCCCCGAGCACGCGGCGGAAAACGGCAGCTCGTTCGAGGGTTCGGGTATTGCCTCGGTGTACAGCGACCAGTACACCTCGGACGGGGAGCGGATGAATCCTGAAGACATGACGGCCGCCCATCGCACCCTGCCGTTCGGTACGCAAGTGACCGTGGTCAATCGCGACAACGGCCGCTCGGTGGTGGTGCGAATCAATGATCGTGGTCCATTCGTCGATGGGCGGATAATCGATCTCAGCCCGGCCGCGGCGCTAGTGCTGGGGATCGACGGGTTGGCACCGGTGTCACTGACGGTCGGGGGCATCGGCGGTGAGCCGCCGCAAAATGGAAAGTTTCCCGACGACGCAGATTCGCTGCCGCCGCCTCAGTTGGCCGCCGCGCCACTTACGACAGTTAGCGATCCGATCCTGAAAGCAGTTCAATAATCCGCTTTTCGTCATCGTACGGTCCCCTGCCTGATTGCCGTCATGGGCTGTCACGCAGGTTTGTACGGTTCGTGATTGAAAAAATCGGAACTCACATTCATTAAATCCGTTTTCCATGAAACCACCGCGAACCGACCTAGATTCGGCGCAATGCAGCGCAGAGGAGCCGTCATGTCTGTTCTTCTTTGGTATTTTCCTTTCACAATGTTTTCCGGCGCTTGCGACCTTGCGCTCTCGATGCGTGAAACGCAATCGGTCGGCAGGCAGCCCGCGGACGCCGCGGAACGAGTGCATGAATCCGACGATCCCACGCGTGATCGCTTCGGGTTGGGTGGTTGATTGGTCCTGCTGCCCATCAGGCAGACCGTCTCCGCAAACTGACGTCTCGGTTGTGCCGACTTCGTCACGCTCGCGCCGTCCTGAAATAGACGCGAGCGTCCTAGCGGTTCCATAAACAAACAGGGTGAGATTGTACTCATGTCGAAAGTCAAATTCATTTCGTCGTCTACCGAGATCCCTGGCGGGCAAAAGTACGTGCTTGTCAAGTATGGTGAGGAATATCGGCAAGCGAGACATCCGCTTGGGCTTACAATCACGGTTGCCCGCAACCGGTCAAAGACCATTAACGACCTTTCATTTCTGACGGCCGTTCATTCGGCCAAGGGGATCGCGAAGCAAGAGGGTATTTCGACAGTTTTTGCCTGCAAATAACCTCGTGTACGAGGATCGGCGGCAGTCCTTCGGCCGATCAAAGAAGCTCGTGGGCGGCTTTTGCCGCTGTCGCGCCGTGCATGTGGAACCCTTGGCGCGGCAGCGAGTTGAGGAGCCAGGGCGCTTCTTCCGTCGGATGAATTGCGTATCCATCTGCAAAGTGCGTATCCATCTGCAAAGATTGCGAGACGCCTCCAAATGCCAGCCAAAACCAAATCGGTCGCCGTCAGAGCCATTGAAGCAACGAGCAGGGGGCCCGAACTAGGCCGGGTCACCGATCAACTTTGCATAAATACCATTCGCACACTCGCGATGGACGCCGTGCAACAGGCCGATTCCGGCCATCCCGGCACGCCGATGGCATTGGCACCGGTGGCTTACACGCTGTGGCAGCACTTCCTGCGCTTCGACCCGGAGGATCCGATCTGGCCCAATCGCGACCGCTTCGTGCTTTCGAACGGCCACGCCTCGATGCTGCTCTATGCATTGCTCCATCTCACCGGGGTGAAGGCGGTCAATGCCGAGTATGAGCGCCTCGGCGAGCCCTCCGTTACCCTCGATGACATCAAGCGGTTCCGGGAGATCGGCAGCAAGTGTCCGGGTCACCCCGAATACCATCTCACCTCGGGTGTCGAAACGACCACCGGCCCGCTCGGCCAGGGTTGCGCCAACAGCGTCGGCATGGCGCTCGCCGCGCGCTGGCTCGCCCGGCGCTTCAACCGGCCGGACTTCAAGATATTCGACTACGACGTTTATGCCATGTGCGGCGACGGCGACATGATGGAAGGCGTATCGAGCGAAGCGGCCTCGTTCGCGGGTCACCAGATGCTCGGCAACCTGTGCTGGCTCTACGACAGCAACCGGGTGACGATCGAGGGGCACACGGATCTCGCCTTCAGCGACAATGTCGGCGCGCGCTTCCTGGCCTATGGCTGGAACGTGCTGGAGGTCGGCGACGCCAACGATACCAAGCGGCTGGCGCAGGCGATCGAGGCCTTCCGGCGTACGCCGGAGGTGCCGACCCTCATCATCGTCGACAGTCATATCGGCTACGGTGCCCCGCACAAGCACGACACCAGCTCTGCCCATGGCGAGCCGCTCGGCGAGGAGGAGGTTCGCCTCGCCAAACGCAGCTACGGCTGGCCGGAAGACGCCAAATTCCTGGTGCCGGAGGGCGTGCGCAAACATTTCCGGGATGGCATCGGTCAGCGCGGCCGCAGCCTTCGTGAAGCCTGGACCACGCTGTTCGAATCCTACCGGAGGAAATATCCCGACCTCGCCGATCAGATCGAGCGCATGCAGCGGCGCGAGCTTCCAGAGGGCTGGGACGCGGACTTGCCGGTCTTTCCTGCCGACGCGAAGGGCCTCGCCAGCCGCGACTCCTCCGGCAAGGTGCTCAACGCCATCGCCGCGCATTACCCCTGGCTCATCGGTGGCGCAGCCGACCTCGCGCCCTCGACCAAGACGCGCCTCACCTTCGAAGGGGCCGGCGATCTGGAGGCCGGCACTCCGGGCGGGCGCAACCTGCATTTCGGGATTCGCGAACATGCCATGGGAGCGATCCTGAACGGGCTGGCGTTGTCCAAGATCCGGCCCTTCGGCGCGGGCTTCCTGATCTTTTCCGATTACATGAAGCCGCCGATCCGCCTGGCCGCACTGATGGAGCTTCCGGTCATCTATGTCTTCACCCATGACTCGATCGGCGTGGGCCAGGACGGACCGACGCATCAACCCATCGAGCAGCTCATCGCCTTGCGCAGCATTCCCGGGCTGATCACGCTGCGCCCTGCCGACGCCAACGAAGTCGTCGAGGCTTGGCGCGTCGTCATCGCACTGGCGCACCAGCCGGCCTGCCTCGTGTTGAGCCGCCAACCGCTCCCGACGTTCGACCGCAAACGCTATGCGCCGGCTGCCGGGTTGAGGCGTGGCGCCTATGTCCTCGCGGACGCTTCCGCCGGCAAGCCGGCCGTCATCTTGATCGGCACCGGCAGCGAGGTGGCTCTCTGCATCGACGCCTATGAGGAACTGGAGCGGGACGGTATTCCCGCACGTGTCGTCAGCATGCCGTCCTGGGAGCTGTTCGAGCAGCAGGATCAGTCGTACCGCGATGGCGTTCTTCCGCCCGATGTCACGGCGCGTGTATCGGTCGAGATGGGTTCGGTGATCGGCTGGGACCGCTACGTCGGCACGACGGGCGCCACGGTCGGTATGAACACATTCGGCTCCTCGGCGCCGCTCAAGGACCTGCTGGCGAAGTTCGGCTTCACGCCGGCCAAGGTGCTGGCCGCCGCGAAGCAGCAAATCGAGAAATCCAAAGGGCTGTCGAGATCATGAATGTTCAACACCAGACGAAGACGGATGTGAACCCGCTGGAGCGCTTGCATGATTTCGGCCAGGCCGTCTGGCTCGATTTCCTGTCGCGGCGTTTCATCGCCGAAGGCGGCCTCAGGAAGCTCATCGAAGCTGAGGGGCTCACGGGAGTCACGTCCAATCCCTCGATCTTCGAAAAGGCCATCGGCGGCAGCACCGACTACGATTCCGCCCTGAAGGCGGCCGAAAGTGAGGGCGACCGCGATGTGATGTCGCTCTATGAGCGGCTTGCGATCGCGGACATCCAGCACGCGGCGGACGCGCTGCGCCCCGTCTACGAGGCGACGAAACGCCGGGATGGATATGTCAGCCTGGAAGTGTCACCGTATCTCGCGATGAGCACCGACGCGACCGTCGCCGAGGCGCGGCGGCTGTGGCGCGCGGTCGGCCGGGATAACCTGATGATCAAGGTGCCGGCGACGCAGGCCGGCTTGCCGGCGATCCGCCAGCTCATCGGCGAGGGCATCAACGTCAATATCACGCTGCTGTTCTCCCAGCAGGTCTACGAAGAGGTCGTGGAAGCCTACCTCGCCGGCCTCGAACATTTGGCCGCGCAAGGCGGCGACCCCCGCACGATCGCGAGCGTCGCCAGTTTCTTCGTGAGCCGTATCGACGTGGCAGTGGACGCGCTGATCGAGGAGCAACTGCGTCAGACCAACGCGGCGGACCAGCGCGCGGCGCTGACCGGACTGCGCGGCAAGATCGCCGTCGCGAACGCGAAACTCGCCTACCAACGCTACAAGCGGCTGTTCGCCGGCGCCCGTTGGGAGAAGCTGAGCGCCAAGGGCGCGCGCGTGCAGCGGCTGCTTTGGGCGAGCACGGGAACCAAAAACCCCGCGTACAGCGACGTGCTCTACGTGGAGGAACTGGTCGGCGCCGACACCGTGAATACCATGCCGCCGGCGACGATGGACGCGTTCCGCGGCCATGGGAAAGCGCGGGCTTCGCTGACGGAGAACATCGGTGAAGCCGAGCGACTGATGGCGACGTTGGCGCGGTGCGGTATCTCCATCGACGCGGTGACGGCAAAATTGGTCGAGGAAGGCGTCCAGCTCTTCGCCGATGCCTTCGACACGCTGCTCGGGGCGGTCTCGCGCAAGCGCACCGTTGCTCTCGGCGATAGGCTCGACAGCCAGTCCATCGCGCTTCCCGCCGAGCTCGAGAAGGCGGTGGCAGTCTCGCTCGAATCGTGGCGGCATGATGGGAATTTGCGCCGCCTCTGGGCAGGCGATGCAA
>Ga0302325_10020426_pt1 | contig 13888 bp, 9 predicted proteins | sample Palsa_T0_2_FD_201948 | JGI IMG/M metagenome (GOLD analysis project Ga0302325, IMG submission 201948) | Peat permafrost microbial communities from Stordalen Mire near Abisko, Sweden - Palsa_T0_2 | ecosystem: Environmental > Terrestrial > Soil > Palsa > Peat permafrost | place: Sweden: Abisko... | reverse complement strand
TAAGCCAGCGCGTATTGCGGATCGAGCGCGACCGCCTGTTCGAAATAATCAATGCCACTCTTCAGGCTGCGTTCGGAACGCTGGTTCCAGTGATATCGCCCCTTAAGGTAGAAATTGTAGGCCTCAAGATTCTCGGTGTACCGGCGGACGAGGTTCTTGCTTTGCCCAGCGACCATCTGCACTTTCAACTTGGTAACGATGGCTTGCGAGATTTCTTCCTGAACCAGAAAGACGTCTTTCAACTCGCGATCGTAGGTTTCCGACCAGAGATAGCAACCATCGGCCGTGCTGATCAGTTGTACCGTAATCCGCAGCTGGCAGCCTGCCTTTCTGACGCTGCCGGCCACCACAACCCCCACCTTAAGCTGCTGCGAGATTTTCAGAATATCGTGCGTTTTGACGCGCAAACGCAGAGTGGACGTCCACGCAGACACTTGCAGGCCGCGCAGCTTGGTGAGGGCGTTGATCAGTTCTTCCGTCATGCCATCGCAGAAGTATTCCTGATCGCGATCGGGGCTGTGATCCGCGAAGGGCAACACAGCGATCGAATTCAAACTGTACGCGGGAGCCTGTGCGCTGCTCTGGCTCCTATGGGTAAAACGCGGGACGTAGCCGCCCTTTGGGAGTTCGATGATGAGCGAATCCTGAAGGCCCTCGGTCTGGTAATAGTGCTTCAGACGTGTGCGCAAACGGCCGGCTTCGACGCGCACGATCGCGTCATAGCGGGGATCGAAGGAGTCCGGCTTATCGAAAACTGCAAGCGCAACCGCGTACTCTTTCAACTGGGCCGACTCGCCCCGAGCAGTCGCCTGCACCACAAAACGGAGGAACCGGCTCAGGCGCCCGGAATTCATGAAAGTGGAGCCGGAGAGGATCTTCTCCAGTTGGGCCATGACTTTGGCTTCCGTGATCCCCTCAGGGACAACCAAGGTCGTAGATTCATGAACAGCAAGCATAGGTGCCCGATGGCGGTCCGGGGATGCCGGATTTGGTGCAATCTTGATCGCCGACCATCCTAACACCAGGAAGCGCTGGAGTCACGAAGAGCCCATGTACCGCTGATGTTACCGTAACGTAACGTGGAAACCGGGATTGGCGATGATAGGCTCCGTCACGATATAGATCTTCGCATCGGACCGGAAACCATGTCGTTCAAGACGTTAAAAAAAATCCCGATCTTCCTGCTTTTGGCCACGTGTCTGCACGCGCAATTATCGACTTCCTCGCAACTGAACGGAACCGTAACCGATGCCACGGGAGCCTTAGTCGCGGAAGCGACCGTGTCGGCATTGAACACGGAGACCCAGCTAAAAACGACCGCGCGGACCAACGGTGACGGTACCTTCGTGATCAGTGGACTGCCCCCGGGCGATTACGTGGTCACCATTACCAAGGGGGGGTTTGACACGTATCAGGAATCGAACATTACACTCCATCCGGCGACGCCGGTGACGGTCAACGCCAAGATGCAAGTCGGCACCACGACGACCCAGGTGTCCGTTGTGGCTTCCAACACTGAGGTGCAGACGACATCGAGTGAAGTGTCCAGCCAGGTATCGGGCGAGCAGACCAACACGCTGCCGTTGAATGGGCGGAATTACCAGGCGCTCTCGGCATTAATGCCGGGCGTGGTGAATCAGAGCGCAGGTAAGGCGCTCGGTACCGGCGGTTACGGCACTTCCAACGTCATGGTCGTAGGCGGATTGCCCACGACCACGACGTTTTACGCCTTGGACGGCGTATGGAACGAGAATACGGGCAGCATGGGGTCGACGGCGATCACGCCGAATCCGGACACGATCGCCGAAGTACGCGTCATGCAAAACAACTATGATGTCAAGTACAGCCTGCTGGGATCTTCGGTGGTCCTGATCCAGACCAAGAGCGGCACCACGGCTTACCACGGGTTGCTGTTTGAGTATTTGCGGAATAACGATCTCAACGCCCGGAACTACTTTAGCCCCACCGTGCCGATATTGCGGCAGAACATCTACGGCTACGCCCTCGGCGGACCGGTGCCGATTCCGTTTTACCACGGACCGAAAAGGACCTTTTTCTTCGCCAGCGGTCAATGGGTGAACTTGACTGCCGGGTCGGTCATCCAGGGCGCGACGCCGACAGCCGATCAGCGCGCCGGGGCGTTTACCACCAGCATCAAAGATCCGCTCACCGGGCAGCCGTTCCCGAAGAATTCCGCCGGCGAGTACCAGATTCCGTCCGCGCGGCTCAATCCGAATACGCTTGCTTTTATCGCCGCGCTCTATCCACTGCCGAACAATGCGGCTAACGGTTTCAATAACTATCTCAACCAGACGCCGAACATTTTGACGCAGCGGGACGACGAATTCAAGGTTGAGCACAACTTCAATGAGAGATTCAGGCTTACGGGCGAGTTTTTCGACGAAGTTCAGCAATCGCTGCAAAGTTCCGAGCCCGATAGCGCCTCACCGTTTCCCACCAACCGCCGCAACGATGTCACCGACGATCAGGTTGCACAAGCGCAATTTAACACGGTGATCTCTCCTACCATGGTCAACACGGCGACCATCGCCATGAACCGGTTTACCGTAGACCACACGCTGATCGGCATATGGCAGGTGGACCAGGTCCCGGGATTTTCCGAGACGCTACCGTTTGACGGAGTGCTATCCAATCGCCTTCCGCTGGTGACTCTTTCCCAGGGCTATTCGCCTCAAGGGATCGCCGCCGCGGTTCCGCGCAGTGCCAGCGATTTGGACGACACCATTACCGACGACTGGAGCTGGTTGAGGGGCAAGCACTACATTTCCGCCGGCTTCACGAAGGTCTTCAATACCAAACGGCAGATTCCCACTACCGCTTCCAATGGTCAGTGGACGTTTACCGGCACCACGACCGGAAATGCTTTGGCCGATTTTCTGTTGGGCGACGCAGCCACATTTACGCAAATCAGCACCACGCCCCGCGCCAACATCCACGCGCAAAGCATTTCACCCTACGTTGAAGACCACTACCAGATCAGGCCTCACCTTTCGTTCACCCTCGGGCTGCGCGCTACCTTTATGCCGTTGCCGCATACGCCGGCCGGATTCGAGGCGAATTTCGACCCCACCAAGTACCAGCGCTCTCAAGCTCCTATCGTCAACAACAATGGAACCATCACCCTGACGCCGAACTACAACCCGAGCAATGGCATGGTGATTAACGGAGTTGGCGGTGTTCCCATTAACTTCTCAACCAACCACCAGTGGTATTTCGCTCCCCAGTTCGGCTTTGCGTGGGACGTCTTGGGAGATGGGAAGACTTCTTTGCGGGGTGGCTATGGCATCACCTATACACGCATTTTCACGGGGCAGGACTGCTCCTACAACTGTGCGGTGAATCCTCCCCTCATCAACTCGGTAAACCTGGTCAATCCGACGTTTCCGAGTCCGGGAAACAGTGGCGCGACCAAGCTCAGCGCGCAGACCATCTCCGCCGCCGATTTCAATATCCAGGCAACGCAGGCGCAAACCTATAGTCTCAGCCTGGAGCATCAATTCCCTGGCAACTGGATCGCCACGGCCGCGGCCGCGGGCAACCAGGCTCGTCACCTTCCGGCGACGTTCAATATCAACCAGCCCCTGCTGGATGCGCCCTACGATTTCAATCCGATTATCAATACCGGAACCGTCCTGGCTTCGATATACGGCCCCTACTACGGGTACGGTCCGATTAACCAGTTGAATACGATCGTCAACTCGAACTGGACAGCCTTGGAGTTGAGCGCCCGGCATCCCGTCGGACATAACCTCTTCCTATCGCTTGCCTATACCTGGTCGCACGGCCTCTCTAACCAGACGACGACCAACTACTACAATCCGAACGAGTTCTACGGCAACACCCCGCTCAACGTGCCTCAGGTGTTTACCGCAAGCCTGATCTACAGCTTGCCGTGGCTGCAGAATGCCTCCGGATGGAAAGGAACGGTTCTGGGCGGATGGCAACTTTCCGATATCACGACGCTTGATGACGGGTATTCGCTCACGCCGGGACTGAGCATTCCTAGTCAGGGAAATGCCGCGCGGCCCAACATCACGGGCGCAGCCCTAGGCGGCCCCAAGACAGTGGCCCAGTGGTTCAACAAGGCAGCATTTACTGCACCGGCGGCCGGCTATTTTGGCAACGCGGGGACTGGAATTATTCGTGGTCCGGGATTGGTCAACTTTGATGTGACGCTGCAAAAGAACTTCAAGATTCGTGAACAGCTGGGGCTGCAATTTCGGGCAGAGGTCTTCAACGTGTTCAATCACAGCAATTTCACCACCGTCTCGACGAACTATGGCTCAGGGACATTCGGGCAGCTAACTGCGGCCAACGATCCGAGAATTATGGAGTTCGCGCTACGGCTTCACTTTTGAGGAATTGATGATCTTAGTCAAAGTAAAAGAGGCCGCGATTTCCTTTCAGGACTTTATGTATCGCGCGCCCATGAAGTTCCGGGCTTCGATCGTGGACCGGGTGACACTGTTGAACGTAAGTGTTCGCGTCGAATCGAGCGGGGGCCGGACAGCGGCCGGCTTCGGTTCGATGACGCTCGGCAACGTCTGGTCGTTTCCGTCGGCTACGCTTGGGTACGATCAGACGCTGAACGCGATGAAGCGGTTGGCAATGCAATTTGCCGTCATCACCGAATCGTATGACGCCGCGGGCGATCCGATCGAACTCAACCACCATTTAGAGCCGCTGTATCTCGAAGCCGCCCGATCCATGCCGGTGGGCAATACGCCAATTCCTCCCCTCTGCACGCTGGTGGTCGCCAGTGCCTTCGACGCCGCGATCCATGACGCTTTCGGAAAATTGCTGGGAACGAATTGCTACCGTACTTACGGGCCAGATTTTCTCGGCCACGATTTGAGCCGCTACCTTGATGCGCGATTTCAAGGAGAGTATTTGAATCAATATGTCACGGTGGAACCTCGGCCCTGTCTCCACGTCTACCATCTGGCGGGAGCGCTTGACCCGCTTACCGCTGGTGATCTGACCGCGAGGATCGACGACGGGATCCCGGAGACCCTTCAGGAATGGGTGAGAGCCGACGGTGTGGACCACATCAAGATCAAGCTGGACGGCAACGACCTGGAGTGGGATATCGACCGGGTTCTTTCAGTAAACGCCGTTCTCAGCGAACTGGCTGAGCAGAAAGATTGGCGTTACTCGCTAGACTTTAACGAGCGCTGCCAAGACGCTGAATACGTGATCGACTGCCTGGCGCGCATTCGCGATGGGCCGCCCGAAGCTTTTGCCCGAATCGAATATGTGGAGCAGCCCACCCATCGAAACCTAGACGCGCCGGGAACGCCGGACATGCATGAAGCGGCCAGGATCAAACCGGTGGTGATCGACGAATCGCTGGTGGATTACGCAAGTCTGCTGCGGGCGCGTGAATTAGGTTACTCCGGCGTGGCCTTGAAGGCTTGCAAAGGACAAACGAATGCGTTGTTGATGGGTGCGGCGGCGCAGAAATTTGGAATGTTTACCTGCGTCCAGGATCTTACTTGTCCGGGTGCCTCGCTGCTTCAGTCTATCGGCCTGGCTGCTCACATCCCTACCATTACCGCCGTCGAAAGCAACGCCCGGCAATACGTGCCCTCGGCGAATGCTGGGTGGGCAGCTAAATTTCCGGGTGTTTTTCGTCCGGAGAACGGAATGTTTCGAACCGCCGGCATGACCGGACCAGGATTGGGAATTGTAGAATGACGAATCTCTCGGCAAGACCTGCTCGATCTCGAAACCGCCTCGGACTGTCCGTGGCAGCACGTAATTTCGGCGATATTCCTATCAAGACTAGCCTCGAAAGAATCGCGAACATCGGATTCGATACCTGCGACAATTTCGATTGGCGGGACGCAGCGTTATTCTCTGAGTACAAGGGTCTGCTCAAGAAATTCGACTTGGCCGCGGGCGTGCTTGTGGTTAACAAAAAACCCGATGTAAACGCGCTCGGTTGCAGCCTGGTTTCGCCCGACGACCGCCCGGGATTTCTGGAGGAGCTGCGGCTCTGCATTGAGGCTGCCCGGTCTGTCAATTGCAACCGCCTCGAAGTGTTGACCGGTAATTGCCTGCCAGGCGTTTCCCGGGAAACTCAGATGGACAACTGCGTGGCTTCGCTCAAAGCCGCGCTTCCGCTGCTCGAAGCCAACGGAATGACCGCAGTTGTCGAACTGTTGAACTCGAACGTCGACCATCCCGGCTATTTCTTGAACACAGTCGAGGATGGCGTCGAGATGGTTCAGCGAGCGGGCAGCCCGCACGTGAAGCTGCTGTTCGATATCTACCATGTCCAGGTCATGCAGGGAAACCTGATCCAACGCATTCGCGATAGCTTTCACGAGGTCGGCCAATACCATTTCGCGGATGTCCCGGGCCGCCATGAGCCGGGCACGGGCGAAGTCAATTACCGGAACGTATTCCGAGCCATCTACGATTTGAAATACACCGGCTTTATCACCGCCGAATACCATCCCACTGATTTCACATTCCGTGATCTGGAGTTGGTAAGGGATTTGGCGACGTTTTCGGACGAGGATTCCGTATGCGAGTAGCTTCTCTTGTTCTCCTTCTACTGGCCTTGGCGCCCGCAGCTTGGCCTCAAGCGATCAACACGCTCACGCCCCAGGAAAAAAAGGAAGGGTTTACCCTTCTTTTCAACGGCAGGAATCTGGATGGATGGGATGGCGATCCCGTGCGCTGGTCTGTTCAGAACGGAGTCATCGTCGGCAGCAGCGATGGCCATCCCTTCAAAGTGAACACCTTTTTGATTCGCAAAGGAACCTATAAGAATTTTATTTTGAAAGCTGATATAAAGCTTCGCAACCACAACAGTGGAATTCAGTTTCGTAGTGAGCAGCTTCCCGGTGAGGGCTGGATGGTGAGAGGCATCCAGGCTGACGCGTCTGAAGTCGGCGATTCGAAATCAGCGTGGGGCAATCTTTACGAGGAGCGCCTGCGCGGCCGCAATATAATGAAGACGCCCGATCAAGGGTGGGTCATCGCCAAGGCTCTCGTCCATCATAACGATTGGAATACTTACGAAATTCTGGCGGATGGAGATCACATTCGCCTCACGTTCAACGGTGTGGTGACGATTGACACCCACGATAGCGCGTCGTCGAGCGGCATAATCGCGTTACAACTCCATGCGGGTCCCGAAATGCGCGTGGAATTCCGGAACATAAAAATAAAGGTACTTCCATGATGGTCCGCGCTCGAGTTGTCCTATCCGTACTCTTTCTGCCGCTCTTCCTTCTTCCGGCCGAGGCCGGCGAGTGGACGACGTTTGGAGGGAATCCTCAGCGAGATGGTTGGGCTCGCGACGAAACCACACTGACGCCGCAAAACGTGAAGGACATGAAACAGATCTGGAAGATCCAGATCGACAGCCCCTTGCGAGAGATGAATTCTCTAAGACCTCCCATCGTTGCGCAAGGGATACTGACGGCCCAGGGCCACAAGGATATAGTGGTGGTGGCCGGCGGAGCCGATACCGTGGACGCGGTGGATACCGACACGGGCAAGTTGCTTTGGCATAAACAATTCACGCAAGCTGCCCAACCCAGCAGGCCGTCGCGATGGCTTTGTCCAAATGCTCTCAACCCCACGCCAGTGATACAGTTCGGGGGCATCTCTCCTCGGGATCGCACCGTGCTCGCGATTTCGGCAGACGGCAAGCTTCATGCGCTCAACATCGTTAACGGCGAGGACCGGACACCGCCAGTCGATTTCGTTCCGCCATTCTCAAAGAACTGGAGCTTGAACCTGTTGGACAACGTCGTCTACACGAGCACTTCGCAAGGTTGCAACGGAGCGAAATCGGGCGTCTGGTCAATGGATTTAAAAGATCCTAAAAAGCCGGTCTCCTTCTTCCAATCCGACGCCATAGGCGGGGGCATCTGGGGGCGCGGTGGTGTGGCTATTGGAACCGACAAGACCGTTTACGCCTCAACTGGCGATGGGCCCTTTGACGCGGAGGCAGGCAAGTTCGGTAATAGCTTCTTGGCTCTTTCACCGAAAGACTTGAAGTTGAAGGATTACTACACACCAACCAACTGGGTCGCGCTGAACAGGAAGGATCTCGACCTGTGTCTCACGCCGGTGGCTTTTCATTATAAGAACTGGGACTTACTGGTGGGCGGAGGGAAAGAAGGCCGCCTGGTTCTGTTGGACACCAAACAGCTCGGCGGAGCGACGCACCAGGATCCACTCTTTCGCAGTCCCGTTTACCTGAATGAGGATCTTTACTCCGCGGGACGCGGATTTTGGGGGTCCCTCACGACGTGGGAGGACAAGACAGGTACCCGCTGGGTCTACGCGCCGGCGTGGGGGCCTGTTGCGTCGAACGCTCCTCCCTTCGCCATAAAGAATGGCGAAGTACCCGAGGGTGCTGAGATGGCTTTTAAGGTGGAAGATAAGGAAGGTAAACCAGTTCTGACTCCCGCGTGGATTTCGCGAAATATGAACGTGCCTGAATCGGCGGTCGTGGCTAACGGAGTGGTATATGTGGTTTCGAGCGGCGAAAATACCATGCAAGCCGACTCTGAAGGGCACCTGATGGATTCTGCGGAGCGTTTAAAGACCGCGACGGGTCACGCGGTCTTGTACGCCCTCGACGCCGCGACTGGTAAGGAACTATACAATAGCGGCGATCAAATGCCCGCCATCGCGCATTTTAGTGGCATCGCCATCTCGAATGGGCGCATTTACGTGACGACCATGGATGCCAAGCTTTATTCCTTTGGCTTGGAAGAGCAGTGAAGACAGTCTTACAATTCGAGCCCACAGTCAACCGCGACAATATAGTCAATCGAAGGAGAAAAGGTGTCAACGACGCTACCGCGCGGTTCGATCGGTCTTGGGCAACGGTTCTACGGTTGGTGGATTGTCGCCACCGCGGTTTTCACCTTTGGCATCTCAGTCGGAATTCCCTATTACAATCTGCCTTTCTTTTATGATTACTTCCAGAAAACGCATCATTGGAAACTAGGGGATATCACGCTTGGATTGCCATTAGCAGCAGTACTGACGCTCTGGGTCGGACCTCTGCTGATACCGCGCTTCGCCCCACGCATCCTCATTATTTGCGGTACTGGACTCACCGCGATCTCGCTGTTTGGCTTCAGCGCGATGAACAGCTCGGTGAACATTTATTACCTGCTTTGCTTTGTTTACATGATGGGCTACATTTTCTCCGGGCCGATCCCACACCAGATTCTTATTTCCTATTGGTTTCAGAAGAAGCGCGGGCGAGCGCTGGGGATCATGTACGCAGGCGCCGGCCTATTCGGCGGCCTTGGCTCGTTCCTGGTGCGGGCGTTGACCGACAAGTACGATTTCCAGACTGCGCTTGTGGCGGTAGGCGCGCTGATGTTCCTGACATGGCCATTTTGCATTTTCATTTTGAAAGACAATCCGAGCGTGGTGGGGCAATTTTCCGACGGCGGCGACCGCCCCTCAACCGACGCGGCACTTTCGCCTCGCAGCTTTTCGCACTTGCTTCGCAGTGGATCGTTCTGGCTGCTTCTGTTAGGAAGCATTTGTTCCATTGGAGCGATTGGCTCGGTCAATGTGCACATGAAGTTTGTATTCCGCGATGCAGGGTTCACGAATCAAGCTGCGCTGAACGCTGCCTGGACGCATGGGTCCGTCCTGATTCTTTGGTCGAGCATTGTTGGCCGTCTCAGTATTGGATACTTCGCAGATCTGTACTCCAAGAAGAGCGTCATGACGGCGACTTATTTCGTCGTTGCGGTCAGCATTCTTCTTCTACTCCGGGTTTCGCCGAAATCTCCCGCGTCGCTTGACATCTTCGCTGTAGGATTTGGCTTCTCTATGGGCGCGGACTACATGCTGATTCCTTTGATGGCCGCGGAGCGCTTCGGCATTAATACTCTGGCCCGCGCGATGTCGATTATCTTACCTGTGAATACGATCGGGCAGACCTGGTGTCCCTATCTCGTATCGGCGCTGCGGGAGCACTACGGCAATTATCAAGATGCTTTGGGCGTAGTGGTTGGAATCGCTATCGTGGGAGCGATCGCTATCGCCGTTCTTCCGCGCCGTTCGCCGCCGCTCGAGCCGGCCGTGCCTCTGTAGGGCAGGCCTGCAGTTTTAGCACAATTGCATCGGAAGCCCTACTCGCCGCGCAAAGCCTGCATGGGATCGGTCGAGGCCGCGCGGAGGGCCGCCGGCGCCGACGCGCTCACCGCCAACAGTAGCACCGCCGCGGCAGCCAACGTAAGCACAGCCGGGTCGAACGGGCTCACCCCAAAGAGCAGGGATCGTAGCAACGCCGAATCGGCCACGGCGCCCAGCAAACCTAGTACGCAGCCAATCGCGGCAAGCTTTGCACCTGATATTAAAATCAGGCGCATGATACCAGACCGTTGCGAGCCGAGAGCCATGCGGATCGCCATCTCCTGCACCCGTGACGCAACCGAGAAGGCGATGACGCTGTAGATGCCAAGTACCGCCAACAATACCGCAGCCAAGGCAAAGCTGGTAATAAGCACCGTATTAAACCGGCGCGGTGCTTCGGTCTGAGAAACAGCCTGCTCCATGGTTTGCACCTGCGTCAGTGGCAGTTGCGGATCGATCGATCGCACCGCCGCGCGCAAAGCGTTTTCCATCTGCTCCGGTGGAAACGTAGAACGCAACACGATGTATCCGCCATTGCCGTTCAGGTCGCCCGGAGACGCAAGCGTGCCGAAATCCTCCTCCAACTGGTCGACCGGCAGGTAATACTCCTCCTTGGTGGGCTGATCCGGGGAGGAGAGCTTGATGTCGGCCACCTCGCCCACAATGACCAACCAGGGAGTCTTCATCTCCGGCGTGCCGATGCGGAGGCGCTTCCCGATCGGATCCTGATTGGGCCAATAGTGCTGGGCCAGCTTGCGATTCACCATCACGACCAACTGAGCGCTTGCCTTGTCCGCATCGGTGAAGAAGCGCCCACGCAGCAACGGAATCCCCATCGCCGGCAAATAGTCGCCGATCACTTGCGCGACCGTGGCCAGGTTCATACCCGCGCCCTTCGGAGGCAGATAGCCCTCGGCAACGAAAGTCTGGTTATTGTTGTTGTTCGTAGCGGGCAGAAAGGTGGTGAGGCCTGCGCTCCGGGCGCCTGGAAGCTCCCTCAGGCGGCGCAGCAGCTCATTGTTAAAGGCGTTGACGGCCGGCTGTGTCGGGTACTGTTTCTGCGGCAGCGAGTAAGCGGCGGTAGTGACGTGCTGGGGTCTGAATCCGAGATCGACGGAGCGCATCTTTTCGAAGCTGCGCAACAGCAGCCCAGAGGCAGTCAACAGAACCAGGGCAATCGCAATCTCAGCCACCACCAGCGTGGAGCGCAAACGCGCATGGCCCCCGCCTGCCGAGCCGCTGCGGCCGCCTTCTTTCAGAGTGCCATTGACGTTAGTGCGCAGGGCGGCAAAGGCCGGAGCTAAACCGCAAAGTAGCCCCGTGACGACCGCAAGCAGCAGGGCAAAACCCGCCACCTTCCAGTTCAACGCGATTTCGCTGATGCGAGGTAAACTTTCGGGCAACAGGTTTTTGCCTATGCGCAGGGCGACCGCGGCAAGCGCCAATCCCACCAGGCCGCCACTCACGCTCAACACCAGGCTCTCCAGCAGCGTCTGCCGCAGCAGTGCCACCGTGTTTGCTCCCAGCGCGAGGCGCAGCGCAATTTCCCGCTGATTGCGAATTGCGCGCACCAGCATGAGCCCAGCCAGATTGGCGCAGGCGATCAGCAGCACCACGGCAACAGCGAAGAACAGAGTCTTCAACAGCGGACGCGCCTGCTCCACGGTTTCTTCTTGCAGGGGCCGCACCACAGCTCTGATGCTTAGGGTTGCTATCATTGCCGGGAAATTGCGCATAATGTCCTCGGCGACACGTTGCGCGTCGCTTTGTGCCTGTGACGGCGAAGTGCCCGGCTTCAGCCGGCCCACCATCTGGTAGCTCCAGTTAGCCGCCGCTCCGGTGGTAAGTTCCTGCGGCGTAAAGCTTAAGGGGACCCACAACTCGGTGCGGTTCAGTTGTCCCGCATTCAAAGGGAATTCGAAATTGCGCGGCATCACGCCGATGACGAGATAGGGCTTGCGGTCCAGTAGGACCTTGGTGTTCAAAACTGCGCGGTCGCCATGGAAGCGGGTCTTCCAGGTTGCATAACTCAGCACTACGACCTGCTGGCTGTGTTCCGTCTCGTCGTCGGTGAACACCCGCCCCAACTGGGGTACAACGGCCAGCGCAGAAAACACTCCCGCAGTCAACCGCGCTGCGCTTACCTGCGCGGGCTCACCATTGCCGGAGAGTTCATAGCCCGCGTACTGATATCCGCCAAGTGCTCGAAACGTGCGGGTGTCTCGTGTGTACGCCCGGATATCCGGCACCGTAACCCCGGCTTCCCCATTACCGCCAACGTCGGCCCCTTGAATGCGATCGGCCAACACCACCAGTTGGCTGGAACTCGGAAATGGCAGCGGCCGCAGCAAAACGCCCTCCACAATGGAGAAGATGGCCGTTGTTGCCCCAATACCGAAGGCCAGCATGAGCACCGCGGTTGCAGTAAAGCCCGGGGATTTGCCCAGTTGTCGAAACGCGAACTTGAGATCGGAAAGGAGCTTTTGCATAGGCCTCCGTGATGCTGCTTGGTACGTATCGGCAGCACTCATGGTTCCAAAGGCGGTAGCGGATTTTATGGTTTATTTCAATGTTTTGCGGTGGAACCGGCAAAGAGACGCTGTCCGGAAAGCGATTCAGGTGTCCGCATATGAACAGGGATCCAGCCAGCGACCGCTCTGGTCACATGTTGAGCGAAGTGTCTCCGGGGTCGCTTTCGTATTCACTACGTCGCGATTGCCCGATACCAAAACGATATTCGCCGAGCAGAATCACGGGCAGTTCCAAGCTGGCAGCCTGGCGATAGACCCTAACAACTGCGGGCTCATCATTCGCCACCGCGAAGAGAGCATTGGTGTCAAGGTCACTCCCAATCCTTGGGCTCAATCTTCTCGAACTCAGTGTTGATGATCCGATTGATTCGCTCAGTCTCCTTGTGCAGGTGTTTGAGACCTCCAGCAAGCCTCACCCAGGGTTTCTCTTCTCTTTTCAAGCTAGCCTCGAGCTCGATGGTAGTCTTCACCCTATGAGGCTCCCATATTTATGGGAGACGGTCAACGGGCGACCACGCGCAGAGGATGATCATGAGTTGCGCGACTCACCGCGGACTGCGACATCACTTCGTTTTTTCGCCGCTGTCCTTTGGTAGATCAAGGTAGACGAGGCCAAAGCGGGTGGATCCTCGGTGAGAACCGTCGATCCCCACGATGCGGTACTGATGGAGAGAGCCTGCGCGAATTTCGTGATCCGTGGCGGAGTTTGTGTTGTCGCTAATTGACTCGTGACCGCAGGTGAGCCCGCTGCGCGTGACGGTGAGGGCGCCAACAGGTTTGCCGTGATCACACTCGAGCACCTGTCCGTAATGGGAGAGTGGTTTGCGATAGAAGGCCAGAACCTTCGCCGGCGAGTCGCTGGTGACGTAATTGACCGCCATTAAGCTGAAGTGAAAGTCACCGAGGGTGAGTCCGAGGTCGGCTGCGGAGTCGTTGTCCGTATCTTTGAATAGTGTTGCGCCAGGATAAGCGGGCAGGCCGATGTCTGCTGCGCTCGCGTGGGAGTTGGCATGGAGCGCGAGATTGATGCCCGAATCCTGCCCCAAGGATACTGCGCTCAAAAACAGCAGGATGGCCCCGAACAGAGCAGTTGCCGGTAAAGCCGCGAAAAGTCGAATATGCACGGACATGGGAACTCCCACCAACCTAGAGGTACGTCGGCACGGAGATCAAAGTTCCGAGGACTCCGCAATTTCCTGCAAAGT
>Ga0302325_10020425_pt1 | contig 13889 bp, 12 predicted proteins | sample Palsa_T0_2_FD_201948 | JGI IMG/M metagenome (GOLD analysis project Ga0302325, IMG submission 201948) | Peat permafrost microbial communities from Stordalen Mire near Abisko, Sweden - Palsa_T0_2 | ecosystem: Environmental > Terrestrial > Soil > Palsa > Peat permafrost | place: Sweden: Abisko... | reverse complement strand
ACGCCAGCTCCGCGACCGCGACCGAATTCTTTCCCGGGCAGTTCGACACATAGATTCCGCGCCGCGACGCGGTAGCCACGTCGATGGTGTTGTAGCCGGCGCCCGCGCGCACCACCAGCTTCAGCGATCCAGCGGCCAGCGCGGCTTCCGCGACCTTGGCGGACCGGACCACCAGCGCTTCGGGTTGGAACTCTTGTACCGCTGCCGCGAGCGCGGCGTCCTTGGCGGCCGGCTGATAGGAGACATCGCATCCGGCGGCGGCTAAGGCGTCCAGGCCGGATTTTTCGAATGGATCGGCTACGAGTACGCGCACGGAATCAGTGTCGCACGAGCGGGAGCTTTTCGACGCGGAGGCGCTGAGCGAACCAGGCCCTTACCGTTTCACGGGAATCGCCGCCGGCGGCGCGCTCTGTCCGCCGACAGTCAACTGCACCTTCGCCATCCCGGCTTCGGTTGGCGCCGGAATGCGGAAATCGAAGCGGTAAAGATTCACTTCGCCGGGCGAACCAAGCTGTTCCGTCACTTCCGCCAGCCGTCCGTTTACGCGCACGTGGGGGTGCAGAATCGATTTCGCGAGCGGATCCCGGGGGAATGCCTCTCCCGGTGAAACGTCCGGATCGGTGGGTCCCAGATCGGCCGCCTTCGCGATGATGCGGTCGCCTGGGTGCGCGGGGTGGTTCGCCGTGATGGCCTTCCAATCCGCGTCGAAGAATTCGAGCATAGCCGGGTGAATGGCCACCGCTGGCTGCGGGATTTCAATTAATTTCCCCGATTGATAATCGAACACCGCATCGTATCCCTGCATCTGGCGCGGGGAGGGTTGGTGCGGCATTCGCTTGGCTCGATCCACATTGAGGGTGCGGTCGCGATAGTCGAGCCGCACCAGGAAGATCAGATCTTCCACATCGTTGCGCATGGGGTCGTTGAGGAAGAGCAGGCGCGCGTCCGGCGGCAGCGTGGGACGCAGGGCGGTTAAGTCCGCGGCCAGGGACATCCATACCGGCGACTCTTTGGACATGCTGATGGCATCTCGCATCCCCACTTTTTTGTAGTAGGCGTATAGCGGCCACGCGATCGCCAGCAATAGACAGGCCGCGGCGGCGCGTTGCGGAATTGGCTGAAGAAAGCGCCTGCCGCCCAATTGGGCGATAGCCGCCAGAGCCGTACCCGCGTACATTGCGCAGCCAAATGCAGGGATGTAGTATTGCGATGCGCCGCGCGGCAGTACAAATGCGATGGGCATCGCCGTAACCATGAAAAATCCCCAGGCGAAGAGCAGCGGCTTCGATTTCGCCATCGCCGCGATGAGTAGAAGCGCGCCCCAGAACCCCACTACGATCCCCGGGGGGAAGACGGAATTGAAGTTAAATAGCTCGCTCAGAAACTTGCCATTGGTTTGCATGAAACGCACCCAGGTGAAGACCGGCCGGTATGCCTGATCCGCTGCCAGCGCCCCGGTTCTGAACGCGATGAATGCGGCGGTTATCGTGCCCATGACGATGAGCGTGCGCAAGCTGCGGCGGCGCTCATACAATAACTCGTAGAGCGCCAGAACCACCGGCAACGCCACTGCCATCTCCTTCGAGTTCAAAGCGCAGATGAAAAGGGCCAGCAGCGCGGCGATCTCGGCAAGGCTCGGCGCGCGGTTCCGTTGGCGGATAGCGATGTACCACAGCAGCGCTGCGAACATGAAAAAGTAGCAGAGCACGTCGTAGATGTAACCGGTGTCGAAATAGAGCGGCTCAGAGTTCCGGCGGTAGCACGAAAGCAGCGCGGCCGCGAGCGCCGCCAGCCTGGACCCGCTCAGGCGCCGCGCGACGGCATAGGTCAGAAAGATGTTGCCCAGGAGGATCGCCAGATCGGCCCCATGAAACAGAGCGCCATGGAAACCGGCGAAATGGTAGATGGAGCGGTACCAAACGCTGCCCATGGGGCGAATGAAATCGGACGAGAGGAAGAACAGCAGGTTGGCCTTGAGCAGCGCCGGAAGCGGAAAGAGCCACGACCGGTGAAGATTCATGAGATCGTCGCCGCTGAATCCCGTTTGCAAAGCGTGGCGGGTGAGACGGAAGAAATAGCAGCCGATGAGAAAGAGTCCAATGGCGGCAAGGAGCCGGTCGGATTTTTCGGAAACCTGCAAGCGACTATGGTATGTCAGTGGCGCGGGCCCATGGCCTGCGTTACTCCGTATGGCAGCTTCGGCACGCCATATCGGCGGAATTGATGCGGACAACCAGAGACTGAGCGCTTCTGGCCGCGGGACGCCAGGCCGAAGCGACCCACACCGACGCCGCTCCCGCCGCGGCCAGCAACAACAGGGCTTTCACCGGCCGCCGCCGTCGAGCCGGGGCCGGCCCCGGCGCCTGCACCAGATGCCAAAGCCGCTCGGGCGCCCGCACAGGCGCAAGCCGGTCGGCCAATTCCAATTCCAGCCATTCAGACATGCCGGTCTCCCATATGCGCCAGGTGCGAGAGGCGCCGCCCCAACGTTTTATGCGCGCGATTCAGGCGCGATGCCACCGTTCCCTGCGAACATCCCAGCACCGCCGCGATCTCCTCATAAGACAGCCCCTCGGTATACCGCAGCACCACCACCATGCGCAGCGCCGGCGAGAGCCGGTCTACCGCCGAGCGCACGCTGGCGCGCACTTCGGAGCGCAGCAAATCGGCCAGGCTGTCGGCCGAGGCGCACAAGGTGGCGAGGAACCCCGCCGCCAGCGGCACCAGACGCCGGGTACGCCGCTTGTGATCGAAACAACTGTTGACCACCAGGCGGTAGATCCAGGTTTGAAACGCCGCTTCGCCGCGAAAATGTTGAATGGAGCCAAAGAGCTTCAGGAAGGTATCTTGCGCGATATCCATGGCGGCGGCTTCATTGCCGGAGTAGCGAAGCGCGATGGAATAGACGCGGTCGCGATAGATTTCGAACAGCGCGCGGAAGGCTTCGCTCTCGCCGCGTTGGCAAGCTTCGACGAGTTCCCGCTCCGAGCCTTCCAGCACCATGGTGTTCAGCTTACCCGGTTTCGACGCGCGGCGGGCGGAGTTTCTTCCGTGCATTTCTTGCGCAAGCGCTCGGCGCGGCTTGGGGGACAGCGCAGGCCATGGGCCCAAGCCACCACTTCATCGGAATTGGTTTGCAAATCGGCTGGTATTCCGTCATCTTTTACGATAAAGTAGGTTCTTGACGGCGCTTGCATCCGCCAACTATACTGCTAACATTCATTCCCACACGATGACCCAATCACCCACTCTGCGGTTGGACGGCAGGACGGCGGTTGTTACCGGAGGCGCAAGCGGCATTGGATTGGCCATCGCGCAGACCTTCGCGGCGGCCGGGGCTTCCATCCGGATTTTAGATCTCAGCGGCGAGCGCGCGGAAGCCGCCGCGCAAGCCATCGCCGCATCGGGCGGCCAGGCGTCGGCGCATGCCTGCGACCTCTCGGATGAGGCGGGCGCGAGCCAGACGCTTGCTTCGCTGACCGCGCAAGGCCGCATCGATATCCTGGTCAATAACGTAGGCGCGGCTCATATCGGTACCGTGGAAACCACCTCGGCGGCCGATTTCGACCGCATTATGCGCATCAACGTTAACAGCTACTTCTACGCCACCAAGGCCATGGTGGGGCATATGAAGTCGTCCGGCGGCGGCGCGATTCTCAATATGGCGTCGATTGCCGGGTCGTCCGGGCTCGCCGACCGCTTCGCCTATTCCACCAGCAAAGGTGCCGTAATCGCCATGACTTACTCGGTGGCGCGGGATTTTCTGCACCATAACATTCGCTGCAATTGCATTTCCCCCGCGCGGGTCCACACGCCGTTCGTGGACGGTTACCTGCGCAACACTTATCCGGGCCGCGAAGAGGAGATGTACAAGGTTCTCTCCGCCGCGCAGCCCATCGGCCGCATGGGCAAACCGGAGGAAGTAGCCATGCTGGCGCTTTATCTTTGTTCGGATGCCGCATCCTTTATTACGGGTTGCGATTACCCGCTGGACGGCGGGTTCTTCAACCTTCGAGGTTGACGGATGCACATCGATTCTCATCCACACGCGGAGCGGGCCGGTCTGAAAGTACATCATGGACTTAGAGCTCAAAGATAAGGTCGTGGTGATTACCGGGGGCGCCAGCGGTATCGGCGCGGCCATCGTATGCGGGGCCGCGCGGGAGGGCGCCATCCCGGTGATTGTGGATCGCTGCGTGGCGGCCGCCGAACAACTCGAGGAGCAAGTACGCGCCAGCGGTGGAGCGGCGCTCGCCATCGGAGTCGATCTGGTGGCCGCGCAGAATTGCAAGCTTGTAGTGGAAGAGACGCTCGACCGTTTCGGCCGCCTGGATGCGCTGATTAACAATGCGGGCGTCAACGACCGGGTCGGCCTCGAAAGCGGCAGTCCAGCCGAATTTCTGGCATCCATCGAGCGCAATCTGCTGCACTATTACAACATGGCCCATTACGCACTTCCCGCGCTGAAGAAAGATCGCGGCGCCATTGTCAACATCGCTTCGAAAACGGCGGTGACCGGGCAAGGCGGAACGTCGGGCTACGCTGCTTCGAAGGGGGCCATTCTTGCGTTGACCCGCGAATGGGCGGTGGAACTACTGCCCTATGAGATTCGCGTGAACGCCGTGCTCCCGGCGGAGGTGATGACGCCCATGTACCGGAACTGGCTCGCCGAGTTCGAAGACCCCGAGGGCAAATTGAACGGGATTGTCTCGCGCATCCCGCTCGGCAAGCGCATGACCAGGCCGGAAGAGATCGCGGCGGCAACGCTTTTCCTGATTTCCAGCCAGTCGGGGCATACCACCGGCCAACATATCTACGCGGACGGCGGGTATGTACACCTGGATCGCTCGCTGCTTTAGCCATGGCGACCACCACCAAGATCGATCGCGATATTCCGCTCACCGAGAGAGAATACTTACTGCCGCTGGTGCTCATCACCAGCCTCTTCTTCCTCTGGGCGTTCGGCGTAAACCTGAACGATATTCTGATCCCCCATTTCAAGAAGGCGTTCCAACTAACCGATTTGCAATCGTCACTGATTCAAGCGGCCTTCTTCGGAGGATACTTCCTGGCGGCGCTGCCGGCCGGATGGTTGATGGAGCGCATCGGCTACAAGAAGGGAATCCTTACTGGACTCTTGATCTGCGCCACGGGCGCGCTGCTGTTCATTCCCGCGGCGGAATCGCTGCTCTATGTCTTCTTCCTGTTTGCGCTGTTCATTTTGGCCTGCGGACAGAGCTTTCTGGAAGTGGCGGCCAACCCTTACGTCACCATTCTCGGCCCGGCGGAAAGCTCGGAACGCCGGCTCAACCTGGCGCAATCGTTCAACTCAGTGGGCGCGGTGGTGACGCCATATATCGGCGCGGCGTTCATTCTCACCAACACCCAAGCTGGAGCGGCGGCCACGGACGAAGTGAAGACGGTAATCGGACCGTATGTGGTGATTGCCGGCGTCTTTCTGCTGGTGGCCGTGATGATCTTTCTCACTCGGCTTCCGGAAACCGAACGGGAGGTGAAAGACGAAGGCGGCGCGCATCCCAAACTGTCCGATGCCTTGCGTCACCCCCAGTTAGCCAAGGGAGTCATCGCGCAATTCGTCTATGTGGGCGCACAAGTCGGCGTAGGGAGTTTCATCATCCGGTTCGCGGAGTATTTGACTCCCGGCACTTCGGATAAGGTTGCGGCCGATTACCTGAAGTATCACTGGCTCGGATTCATGATCGGCCGTTTCGCAGGCTCGTTCCTGATGAAATACATTCCGGCGTCGAAATTGCTTAGCCTATTCGCCGGCGGCGCTTTCCTTTGCGCGTGTCTCGCGCTGGTGGCTTCGGGCACGCTCCCTGTCTGGGGCCTGGTAATGATCGGGTTCTTCCACTCGATCATGTTCCCAACCATTTTCGCCCTCGGTATCAAGGGCCTTGGGCCGTATACTAAGCTCGGTTCCTCGTTGCTGGTGATGGCGATCATCGGCGGCGCGATCTTCCCGGCTGTCATGGGTTATGTATCCGACCTGACCAGCATCCGGACCGCCTTCGCCGTACCGTTGTTCTGCTATCTCTATATCTGGTACTTCGCGGCTGTAGGATCACGCCAGGAATCTCATCCTGTCACTGAGCTCGCATGAACCGCCGTTACTGTCTCGCTCTCGACTTACAAAACGATCCGCTGCTGATCGCCGAATACCGGCGCCATCACGAGCATGTCTGGCCCGAGATCACGCAGAGCATCCGCGATTCCGGCATCGAAGATATGGAGATATATCTTGCGGGCACGCGCCTGTTCATGATCATGGAAGTGAGCGAGCAGTTTTCATTCGATGCGAAGTCGGAAGCCGATCGCGGCAACCCCCGCGTGCAGGAGTGGGAGCGATTGATGTGGAAGTTTCAGCGTCCGCTGCCGCAAGCCAAGCCAGGCGAGAAGTGGATCCTGATGGAACGGATCTTCAAGCTGGACGCGGCAGCGAGCTCACCGACAGAAAAGGATTTTGGTGCCCGGGGCGGGAATTGAACCCGCACTCCCGTTGCCGGGAAAAGGATTTTAAGTCCTTTGCGTCTGCCGATTTCGCCACCCGGGCATATTGAATCCACCGGACGCGCCGGCGACTTTCATTTTAAGCCGTACCAACGGTTGCGGCGTCTGGTAGAGTGGATTTTCCCTGGAAATATTCTACCGTTCGCCGCAAGCCATCATCCAAATCGACCTTTGGTTCCCATCCCAGCACTGCCCGCGCCTTCGAAATATCCGGTTTCCGCTGCTTCGGGTCGTCCTCCGGCAGTTCGCGGAACTCAATCTGCGATTCGCTTCCCGTCATCACGCGGATCTTCTCGGCGAACTCCAAAATCGTCATCTCGCGGGGGTTCCCCAGGTTCACCGGATACCGCTCGCCGGACATCATCAGCCGGCACAGCCCATCCACCAGATCGCTGACGTAGCAGAAACTGCGCGTTTGCGAGCCGTCGCCGAACACCGTCATTGCCTTGCCGCGCAAAGCCTGGTCGAGAAATGCCGGCACTACGCGGCCATCATCCAGTTTCATGCGCGGGCCATAGGTATTGAAGATGCGCGCGATATTGGTCCGCACGCCGTGCTTGCGATGGTATGCCATGGTGAGCGCTTCCGCGAACCGCTTGCTCTCGTCATAACAGGATCGCGGGCCTACCGGATTCACATTGCCCCAGTAACTTTCCACCTGGGGATGCACTAACGGGTCGCCATAGCACTCCGAGGTGGAAGTCACCAGGAAACGCGCACCTTTGATTAGCGCCAGCTCGAGCATCCGCCGCGTACCCAGAGAGCCAACATCCAGAGTTTCGATGGGATGCTCCAAATAATCCTTGGGGCTTGCAGGCGACGCCGCATTCACCACGGCATCGAGCGCGCCTTGGATCTCGAAGGGCTGGGTAATATCCTGTTCGTGAAACTCGAAACGCGGATCGCCTTCCAGGTGTGAAATATTCCGGCGGCTTCCCGTCAGAAAGTTGTCGAGTCCCACTACCTGATGCCCGTCGGCCAACAGGCGGTCGCATAGGTGCGATCCAATGAATCCGGCGGCCCCGGATATTACAACGCGCAATTTTCCCTCATGGTTCATTCTAGCTTCTAATCCAAAAACCTTTCCTCATTTTAGTGCACGCGGTAGACCCGCCATGGCGGCCCGATCCCCGCATATAAAGCCGGAGGCGTGGCATCGTAGATGAGCGTTGCCCCTATCGACCTTAGAGCGGCGTCATCCGCGTCGCTAGGGCCAGCTTTGACGACGTAATCGACGCTCCGCGGATCTCCTTGAGGCAGCACGTAGTTCGTCAGCCTTACCCCGGCCAGCATGAAAGTCCTGCCCCATCCTGTACGGTCAAGAATTCGGGTTCCCGGCGGCAGCTGGTCAATAATCGGCGGGTATCCATAATAAGTAGCCCGTGACCAATCATGGCGCTGAATGCGATGGACTATACGCTGGGCAGGCTCGGTCAAGCAGTAAAGACTATTCAGCAAAACGCCCATGACCAAAAGAAGGATGAGCAGGCGGCGGCTCTGATGGAGGAGCGTACGAATCATGGAGGCAGCCAGTGTGCAAAACAGAATCATAACCGGCAAGCCAAAGCGGAGCACTCGCAGCAGGTTAGTATCCCACAGGACGAAGGCGGCAGCAGTAGCCAATAGCAGCGCTCCTTCAATCGGTTTTACGCGGCGCCTAAAAGCCTGCAAACCCAGGAACAGCACGCCAGGCACGGCTATCGCCGCGAACAACGGGCCGGTACCGCTCACCGAACTCGGCAGCGATTCACGGAGCCACGGAAGCAGCGGCGGATCCAACCACGGCTCCGTCAGCACTTGGCTAAACGTCCGAAAGCCGTCGGACTGATAAGCTGTACGCGCATACCCGGGAAAGACTACGTGCTGCCCGATGGAAACCTGCATAGGATACACAGGATTTCCAGTTGCCGCCGCCGCCCTGAAAAACCAGAAGCCGGAAAGCAGTATCATTCCCCCAACCAAAAGTAACAGGGCCTGCAGCCGCTGCCGGTTAGCGGCCAGAATCGTTCCGACCGATACCACGACGAATATCGCCGCATAAATCCAAAAGATCGGCTTGGAGCCAATAGCGATCCCCGCCGCGCAACCGCTAAGGAACGTGAACAGCAACGGCTTTCTCTCCCTCCAGATCAACAGCGCAACAGCGGCCATCAGGTACGCAGTTCCAAACATATCGACGAACAATTGGAAGGCCTGACAAATCACCATGGGCAAGGTGATTGCAACCACCGCGGCGAGGAGGGAAGGCGCGGTTTGGCGCGTGATCCTCCAAGCGATCAGATAGACAGACGCCGCCAACAAGACCGCTGCGAACAGATTCCCGATCGCAACTGCACCCGGCATGCCGGCGGACAAGGCGATTAGCGCGGGCAACTCTCCGTTGCTAGGCAGTGAGTATTGCCAGCCTAATGCAGGATTCACGCGCAGAGTGCCGTTCTGCAACCATTTCAGAGCCGTGTCGATGTGATAAGCGAGCGCGTCCCATCCATTAGGAAACGAACATAACCCGATAAGGAAAAGCGCAACGTAGGGCAGCGCCGCCAACGCAATAATAATCTTCACTGCTTTAAACGGACGGACTCTCCTCGATTGAGTAAGTTCGGATACGTCAATTGCGCCGCTCTTGTGGAGCAAAAGCGCCGCCAGACCGGTCCCGGCCACGGATGCCAGCATCACCAGATTGGGGGTGATCGCGGGGAAGCCGAACAACAGGTTGAGCGCACCAAGAACATGCAGGGAAGCGAAGCACCCGGCCGCCAGAGCCACCGATGTTATGACACAAGCCAACCCCCGGTGCGGGCCCACCCGCACGACCTGGGCTGGCATGGCGGGAATGGTTAAAGGTGACGCAGCAGCCATGGCATCACCTCCTTACCAAGGAAAGAAAAAAAGTAGCGTGTCGTGCCAGAATAGGCAAGATAGGCCACAAAGCTGAAGGAACATAGGACAGCGAAAGGTCGTGGCATGCTTTGCAGGACTCCCATGCTAGTTTGTGGATCCGGCGGTTGTTAAAACCCCCGCAACGCCAGCAGGAAGCGTGCTTATTAAGCTGCCCGATCGGCCTTGTTCGAGAGAAAACGCCATGTATGCGTCACCAAGCTCACCACCGAGTTTGCCACCGCCCCTCGCAGCTATCATGACATACTCGCGTCCATTTGCTTGATACAGGGACGGCGGCGCAACTCCGCCGAATGGCAATTTGCAGGCCCAAAGCTCCCGGCCTGTGTATTTGTCAAAGGCACCAATTTTTAAGTCTCGGCTACGGCGCAAAAGACGAGGCCGCCGGCAGTTACGGTCAAACCATGCAAGCCGGCGTCCGATCTTGTGGATAATGGCTGAATCGCGCCCCTCGATGGCAAGATAGGCGCCGCCCCGGAGCGACATACTCAAAGCGAAGGCGCGTGCGCGCGGCAATGTGAACTTGATAGCAGATCGCCGCTGCGATTTCCTCCACGGATCAACCTTTCGGCGTTGCACTGTCGCGCGGATCTCGTACATTTATATTCGCTCGAATAGACTTTAGGGTGCGTCAGCGTGGGCTATTACCGACGCCTCGCCGCGGCGACTCATCACCTTGTGATCGATATGGAATCGGGATGAATGATTCCCACGCTTTCCCGTGCATAGATTGCGCGAAGCGCAGGCCGCCATTGCAAGACCTTCACTTCCACCTGATCCGGCTCCAACTTCACGCCGGGCAGTAGAGATTCCGTTTTAAACTGTAACTTCACCACCTTTCCGGGTGGAATCTGGACAGGAAACTGGAATTGCCGTTCATAAGGCGGAAATGAGACTGGCAAACGCCGGGGCGTCCCCTCAGGCACGGCCAGATAGCGGGGAGTATTACCGAGGATCGGCAGCCACTTCCACGGATTCACGATATGATATCGAACCCGCACGACGGCGATCTGATCGGGCCCATCCGTAACGACGGGTAGATCCACGGACTGCGATTCGGCGTCGAGCGCCAACGTGCGGAAGACTGAGGATGGCTGACGCCAGACTTGATTCGTTCGTTGCCAGAAGAGCGCGTGTCCTACCCGGCGAATCAGTTCATAATTATCTAAAACAGCCTCATAGAACTCCCACTTTCCGTTTTGCAGCCACTCCTCGAAGTCAAAGTCCTGGGTCAATGTCTGTACGAATTCGGGATCGGTCGCTTGGAACGTCGCAATATAGTTTGGCCAGCGCTGCGCGCCACTGCTGTGGATGATGTAGTCGTCCACTGGGAGAAAAATGCCATAGTGCGACTCCAGGAGCGCGGAATAAGGCGACCAAAGCGACATCTTTGGCCTCGTCCGCCGGGAATCCAGCAGGGCCGTGGATTGAGCCATGAATGAATCCCATCTTTCGCCGAAATACCGGTTGTACGCCGGCGACTCGGACCGCAGATGCCGAACCAACTTGTAGGCGACAGCCGAGGAACTCGTTGTGAGCGCGACGGCGGACGTCACACACGTGAGGATGAAAACGATGGGTACTAATCGCCAACCCTTCCACCTGGCGAAGGCCGGGCGGCGGAAGGCGGCGATCTTCGCCCTATGAGCGAACAGAAGCAAGCCGACTAAGGCCAAAATCCGCATCAGGGGCAAAAGATAATGTTTGCTCAAGGTTCCGATGATGGCCACGCAAGATAGAAGACCGTATGCGAGCATGAAGCCCGCCAGCGCCTGCCAGCTTTTGCCGAGTTGCACTGAGTGGCGCCTGAACCGGAAGACCATCCACGCAAGAACTCCCGCAGTGAAAAGAACGGGCAGGAAGCATAGGATCGCATGGCGGTCGAAAATCAACTGGCGCCATGCACTGAGGTAGGGCAAGGGCGGTCCCGTGGTAAACCAAAACTGGTCGGCCGGCAGTTCCACCAAAGTGTAATGAACCGCTTTGATGGCTCCATCCACACCGCCGAGCAGGCAGAGCAAGGCCGCCGCGGAAACCGCCGCCGTCCCCAGAGCGATGATCGCAAAGATGAAAGACTGCCTCGCGGCGCCTGTCTTGCGTTTGCCAAAGAGCGGCTGCACGACGGTCACCACGGCCATTAAAGTCAATGCCAAAGCAAGACCGAGGCCATGCTCCGTCCCACAAACGAAGGCCAGCCCCACACAGCCGCCGACCAGCATCGCTTTCACCCAGTTACGCACGCGAAGCTGCATGGCCGCAAACGCGAAGACCGGGATAGTCGACCGGGCCATGACAAGACTGTTGCCGGGCGACGCGGCGCGTAATTCAAAAGGGAAGAGCGCTTCTATGAAAAGAACCGACGACGCCATGCCGATCCACACCTGAGGCGCGCGGCGCAACGTGATCCAAGCGAACGCTCCAAGAGACAGAATGAATAGTGCGATTGAGGTGAATTGACGCGACAGCTCGGACGCGATCAGCGTTTTGCCTCCGAATAAGGCAAACAGCGGGTAGTGAAGATAGGGACCTCCAAGTCCGTGGTACTGAATGAAATCCCGCCCGGGCGTCTGCCCCGCCGCAATGCGGCGCAAAGGGTCGAATAGTTCAAAGGGTCCATCGGCTGGGGCTCCGTTGAACCATAGCGCGGTGTTTAAGGCATGAATCAGATAGAAGACGAACCAGGCGCCTAGAAAAAGCTGCGCCGAACGGACAACCCACCGATTATGCACCAACCCGCCGGGATCGGTCTGTTCTTTCAGCGCCAAGCTGACTTGGTAACGTTCAGAGAGCATGAAACCTCGTGTGATTTATTTCGCCCTGGCGGCCGGGGACTTTTTAAGGCTTGTAGCGGCCCATTACCGTATACAGAAGCAATTTCAAGATAGCAAGCTTGCCCGCCAACCCGCCAATCTTGGAAGGAGTCGGGCCACTAGCGGGGTATACCCGCCTGACGGGCAACTCTGTTACCCGGTAGCCCAGACGCGGCGCCATGACCGAGAGATAGTAATGAAGATTGTAAGTATCGAACACACTTCGAAACGGCTGTAACTTTGGGTCAAGAATGAATCGCCTGCTGAAAGCACGGAACCCATTCGTAGTATCCGTGTAGGAGAAGCCGGCAGCCATGCTCAAGAGCGGCGCATGAATCAGTTTCGATGCCAGCTTACGATCCAGCGGAGTATTCTCTTCCGAACCGCCCGGAAGATAGCGTGAGCCTTGCACAAAATCAAATCCCGCGCTCAATGCGGAGAAAAACTGAGGAATCGCTTCCACGCCGTCTTTCCCATTGCCGTCTATCATTACCATGCCTGTATAGCCTTGCTCAATGGCATACGCGAACAGAATGCGAAGCTGAGCGCTAAGTTTCCCGGGCCCGGTCTTGACCAGCAGCGCACGGACGCCATGGCTGCTCAGAATAGCCGGATCGTTGCTGCCGTCGATGCTTCCGCCATCGCAGACAATGACATCCGCCGCAAGGTTCAGGGCCGCGATTCGCTTGAGCTGCGAGATCAGGCGCATGCCTTCATTGATCACGGGGATGCATACGCAATGGTTAGAACGGCGCTCCCCAAACTCATATGTGCGGAACGCCGGTATCTCCCAACCGGTTCGGGCGGTGACTTCGCACGGATTCATCTATGCCACCGCCATGGCAGGATAGTTCTCGACCAGCGCTTCGAGCGCTCTGGCAAGCGCCTCTAACGGGCGGGCGGTGGCGCGCATCTCGAGTGTAACCCAGTTGGAATAGCCAACGTCCTCCAGAGCTCTGCTGACGTTCCGGTGAAGCACGGCGGGATCCTCGAAACCGCCGAGAAACGGTTCGCTGACGTGAAAGTGACGCAGAATATCCGCGTGCGCGTGAATTGCTAGAACCGGATCCTCTCCGGCCAGATGCATGCAGCCGGTGTCAAGATGAAGGCGGAATCCGCCGGAGTCGACTGCGCGAATCAATCGCGACGCTTGTGCGCTGTTGGTGACAAACTCGCAGCCGTATTGAGGCGCGTTCGGCTCCAGGCAGAGGCACAGACCTCGTAGATCGAAGTAATCGCCGACAGCGCGAAAGAACTCGCAGGCAATTTGAAAGGCATCGGCTTCAGATTTGCCACACAGGGTGCGATTCTTTGGCGCCCCGAACACCAGATTCACCGCCCCGAGCGCGGTCGCCACCTCAGCGCAGAGCGCAAGATGGTCGAACAGCGACCGGCGTTCCTCATCGGAGCCGAAGAGCTTGCACTCCGGCTTGCCGAACAGAATCGACTGAAGAGAAGATATCCGGAATCCGAGTGGGCCAAAATTGCGCGCGACTTCCGCGGCGGAGACGGCCGAGGCGCCCGCCCAGTCTGGCCAAATTCGTGTAGGCGCAACTTCCACAGCCGTGATGCCGGCCTTGCGGACTAGAGCCAGGGCCTGCTCGTCCACCTCGACGGGCCAGGCAATATTCGAAACCGACAAATTCATGC
>Ga0302325_10020424_pt1 | contig 13889 bp, 13 predicted proteins | sample Palsa_T0_2_FD_201948 | JGI IMG/M metagenome (GOLD analysis project Ga0302325, IMG submission 201948) | Peat permafrost microbial communities from Stordalen Mire near Abisko, Sweden - Palsa_T0_2 | ecosystem: Environmental > Terrestrial > Soil > Palsa > Peat permafrost | place: Sweden: Abisko... | reverse complement strand
ACCGGCGGGTCGGCGAAAACGGTGGCCGATCTGGTCGACGCCCCCGGCATGCCCGCCTGTGCGCCGCCGCCGATCCCGGCGGCCACCTACCCGCCCGGTAACAGCTACGGCGTTCCCTTCCTGGCCGCCATCACCAACGGGCAGGTCCTGGCCGGCTACGACGAGTGGACGGCCAACCACCTGACCTGGAGGGCGCAGGGATCGACGTACACCCTCTACCCCTGGCAGGCCAAGATCTACGACATCACCGGATGGGTGACCGGCCTGCTCGAGCTGCCCAGCCTCACGGCCCAGATCCCCCCCCAGGACATCGTCTTCTGCGACAACCAGGGAAACGTCGACTGCGTGTCGGCCGACTATCCGGCGGGGCAGTGCATCCACATCCTCGCCCAGTACGGTCCCTCGCCGGCGAGCTCGGTCCCTCCGGACGGCCTCGGTAACGATCATCCCGAAGGCTCCGCCTGCATCGGCTACACCAGCCCCGGGTTCGACTGCTTCCCCCTGGTGGTGAGCCTCACACCGTCGGGGGACACGTCGCTCTCGGTGTCGGGGGTCGAACCGGACGGGGCCCTCGACCTCCAGGTCACGACGTCGGCGGAGGCCACGGTGACCGAGGTTCCGCCGGCGCCGTCGCCCACCACCACCTGCACGTCCACCCCCGTGACGGTCTCACTGTCGACGGTGGCGCCGTCGACCCTCCCGGCCACCGCCCCGGAGGCGCCCAGCCCCGCCAACACCGACGACCGGACCCTGCAGACAGCCCCGCTTCCGCTCACCGGCCCCCTGGCCAGCGGCACGAGCGCCGTGGCCGGGAACGACTTCTCCGTACCGGCCTTCGTCCCCAGCGCGGGCGGTAGCCCGTGCAACAGCTTCCTCACGCAGACGTTGAACACCTACACGGGCGGATGGAACTCGGTCTTCAAGGATCAGAGCGAAGGCCTCTACTTCCTCGACGGGGGGACCGCCTCCACCGCCGCCCAACCGGGATGGGCCCAGTTCTCGGCGACCACCACTGTCGTCACTCTCGGTCTGCCGGTGGGGCCGCCAGCCGGCTTCAACTTCTGACGACCGTGACACGAAACGTTCTGAGAGCCAGATGGCTGGGAAGGAACCGACCAAGCAGGTGACGATGACCATGAAGGAGCAGCCGTCGTCGGTGGCACAGGGGCAGACCGCCCCGACGTCGTCCGACGCCGTTATCTCGATCCAGGGGGTCACCAAGCGGTTCGGGACCCATACCGTCCTCCACGACGTGACCTTCGACGTCCCCCGGGGCAAGACCTCGGCCATCCTGGGGCCGTCGGGCACGGGCAAGTCGGTGCTGCTGAAGGTGGTGATCGGACTCCTGCAGCCCGAAGCGGGACAGGTCTACATCGACGGCGACCCCATCGTCGGCGTCCGCGAGAAGGAGGTGCTCCGGATCCGGCGCAAGATCGGCGTGCTCTTCCAGGACGGGGCCCTCTTCGGCTCGATGAACCTGTTCGACAACATCGCCTTCCCCCTGGTCGAGCACACCAACAAGACCGACAAAGAGGTCCGCAACATCGTCCTGCGCAAGTCCGAGCTGGTGGGGCTGGTCGACCACCTCCACAAGCTCCCGGGCGAGGTGTCGGGGGGCATGCGCAAGCGGGCCGGGCTGGCCCGGGCGTTGGTGCTCGAACCGCAGATCCTCTTCTTCGACGAGCCCGACTCCGGTCTCGACCCGGTGAGGGTCGCCTATCTCGATGCTCTCATCAACACCGTCCACGAGGAGACGGGGGCCACCTTCTTCATCATCAGCCACAACATCGAGTCGGTAAAGCGAACGGCGCACTATCTCGGTTTGCTCTTCCGCTCCCAGTTGGTGGGCTTCGGCTCGAAGGAACAGATGACCACCTCCACCGTCCCCGTGATCGAGCAGTTCCTGGCCGGTCGACCCGAGGGACCGATCAGCATGGACGAGATGGCCGACGCCGAGGAGGCCGACCGTGGCGCCCCCGCCGTCGACGTCGAGGCGGCGGAGTCGCCGGCCCTGGAACCGGCCGATCCGTCTCCCGAATATCCCTCCGAATCCCATCCCTCGGCCCACCACAACGGTGCCCGATGACGGCACGTGCACTGGTGGGTGCGCCCACCCCGGCCCCTACAGACCGAAAGGAAACTGCGATGTATGACGAGATGAGCGATGACGCCGAGGTGGTCCTGCCCGTGGTCAAGCGGGTGGCCAAAGGAGCGACGACGGCCAAGAAGGTGAAGGCCCCCACGACCAGGTCGACGAAGAGGTCGGCGGTGGCGACGGCGTCGACGGTAGCGGTGAAGGAAGCGCCCTCGACTCCCGTCGTGACCGTCCCTCCCACCGACCTCCAGGTGTGGCGCCACGAGACGGTGACGACACCGGCCCCCACCCCGGTGGACGTCGACGACGAGCCTGTCGACGTCGACGACGACGAGCGTGTCGACGCTGTCGTCCCGGTGCCGGCCCGGGGACGGCGCCTGTCCCGGCCCGGGGTCGTCGTCCTGGGGGTGCTGGCCCTCGTCCTGGCCGTGGCCCTGGTGCTGAGCCAGATGGCACTCGGTCACCAGAACTCGCTGGCTGGTGCGAGAACGAGCGCCCTGGCCGCGTCCAAGACCTATGCGGTGGAGCTGGCCGGGTACGACTACCGCCATCTCGGCCACGACTTCGCCGTGGTGGAGGCCAACTCGACGCCCACCTTCCGCCGGACCTTCTCCCAGGCGGGCGAGGCCTTGAAGACCACCCTCACCCGGTATCAGGCCACGGCGACGGCCAAGGTCGTCTCGGCCGGGATCGTGTCGGCCACCACGACGCGGGCCACCGCCCTCGTGTTTCTGACCCAGAAGATCAAAAACTCCGCCCAGTCGGCCACCACCAGCGACCGCAGTCAGGTCGAGATCACCCTGGTGAACGTCCACGGCCGCTGGCTCATCAACAACGTGACCCTGTTGTGAGGTCCGGAAAGGTTCCCAGGGCCAGACAAGCGCGGGATCAGGACACCGCTAGGGCCTCGGGGGCGCCGACGGGGTTCGAGAGCTCGAGCGCAGGGTCTTCCACGCCACCCAGCTTCAGGGCGCGGTAGTCGCGGAGATAGCTCTGGTGCACCCGCCAGGGGGAGACGGAACCCTGCTTGGGGAACCGGTCGGCCGAGCGCTGGATGTAGCCCGAGGTGAGACCGAGCATGGGCTCGGTGGCCGCCGCCGCCCCCCGGTTGACCGGTGTGCACTGCCTCATGCCCGTGGCGTGCATCCGGTTGAGCAGGCGGCAGAGGTGGTCGCTGATGAGGTCGGACTTGAGGGTCCATGACGCGTTGGTGTAGCCGAAGACGGTGGCCAGGTTGGGGACGCCCTCGAGCATCATGCCCTTGTAGACCAGCCTGCTCGGGAGGTCGACGGGATCGCCGTCGACCGACAGCGCCACGCCGCCGATGAAGAGCATCTCGAGTCCGGTGGCGGTGACGATGATGTCGGCTTCGAGCTCGGTCCCCGATCGCAGTCGGAGGCCCTTTTCGGTGAAGGTGTCGACGTGGTCGGTGACCACCGACGCCGTCCCCTTGGTGATCGCCGCGAACAGGTCGCCGTCGGGTACCAGGCAGAGGCGTTGGTCCCAGGGGTCGTAGGCGGGGGCGAAGTGGGTGTCGACGTCGTAGCCGGCCGGCAGCTGGCGGACGATCTGCTTGCGCAGGAACCGCTTCATGGCCTCCGGCCGGCGGCGGCTCATCTGGTAGAAGCCCAGCCCCACCAGGGCCCTGATCCAGCGGACGACCGGGCCGGCGTAGCGGGCCGGCAGCAGCCGCCGCAGCAGGTCGGCCAGGGCGTCGCGGGCGGGCATGGAGGCGATGTAACTGGGCGAGCGTTGGACCATGGTGACGTGGTCGGCGCTCTCGGCCAGGGCGGGAACGAGGGTGACGGCGGTGGCACCGCTACCGATGACGACGACGCGCCGGCCGGCGTAGTCGAGGTCCTCGGGCCACAGTTGGGGATGGACGATGGTGCCGCCGAACCGCTCCCGACCGGGGAAATCGGGGAGGTAGCCGCGGTCGTAGCGGTAGTAGCCGGTGCAGGAGAAGAAGAAGCCGCAGGTGAGCTCGACGGCCTCGCCGGTGTCGGTCCGCTCGGCCACCACGTGCCAGCGGGCCTCGTCGCTCGACCAGTCGGCCCGGACTATCCGGTGGTGGAAGCGGATGCGGTCCCCGATGCCGTTGTCGGCGGCGGCCGCCCGGATGTACTGCAGGATCGAGCCCCCGTCGGCGATGGCCTTCTCACCCTGCCACGGCCGGAAGGAGTAGCCGAGGGTGAACATGTCGGAGTCGGAGCGCACCCCCGGATAGCGGAAGAGGTCCCAGGTGCCGCCGATGGCGTCACGGGCCTCGAAGATGGCGTAGGAGGCCCAGGGCGACCGTTTCTCCAGATGGGAGGCGGCACCGATGCCGGAGAGGCCGGCGCCGACGATGAGGACGTCGAGGTGCTCCATGGTCATCGGATCCTTCAGGCCGCCGGGCTGGACAGCTTACCGTTGAGGGTCCCGTGTTCGCCGAAGAGCACCGAGCGCCAGCGGTCGACCAGCTCGTTGGTGTCGCTGTCGTCGGGATGGAAGTCGGGGCGGTTGTAGTCCCGCAGCTGTCGCCACAGGCGCCTGCTCATGAGCGGCGAGGCCCGGAAGGTGCGCCAGCTCCGGCGGAGGTTGCCCGGCCGGTAGGTGTCGCCGTCGCCCAAGAGCGACGCCGTGACGGAGACGGTCATGAAGGAGATGAACACCACGCACAGGAGGTTCATGGTGAACACCCGCAGGCGTTCGCTCCCGCCGACGGCCTTGTAGACGTCGAAGGCCACGGCCTTGTGCTCCGATTCCTCGAGGGCGTGCCAGACGAACAGGTCCCGGACGGCCTCGTGGCCGAACTGGTCCCGGGTCCCCTCGTCGCTGAGGACGAGCTCGGCCAGGGTGGCGGTGAAGTGCTCGAGGGCGGCGGTGAGAGCCAGGTTGGACGAGGCCGGCAACACCCGCTCGCGCAGCTCCAGGCTCTTCTTCACGATCCGCTCGATCCGCCTGGTCGGATAGCCGAGCTCGGCCAGGCGGTCGTTGAAGGCCCGGTGCTCCCGGCCGTGGACGGCCTCCTGGCCGATGAAGCCGGCCACCTGGCGCTTGAGCGCCGGGTCGGTGACCTCGTCGCGGAAGTGCCGGACGGAGCGGACGAAGAAGTCCTCCCCGTCGGGGAAGACGGCCGACAGGGTGGCGGCCAGGTGGCTCCCGATGAGGTCGTCGTCGGCGGCGAAGTGCCGGGGCACGTCCTGGAACGACTCGTCCAGGGACAGCCGGCGGGTCTGGACCTTGCGGTCGGGGTTGCTGGTCTGGGTCATCGTTCCTCGTCTCCCTGTGAGCCGGTCTGCCGATCCCCCGATAGTCTCACTCTAGAAGATTTGAGGATTTTACTCAAGTCCTCATTTTGTTAGTATCGACCCCGATGGGGACGGAGCCCGCATCGGCGGCCACGACCAAGGGGGCCCAGACCCGCCGGGCCATCCTCGACGCCGCCATCGCCCGGTTCGGCCGCCAGGGCTACCGGACGACGTCGGTGGCCGACATCGCCCGCGACGCCTCGGTGGGGGGCACCGTCGCCTACGCCTACTTCCCCAACAAGGAGGCGCTGTTCTTCGCCGCCGTGGACGAGGACGCCGCCGGCGTCATCCACGAAGGCCTGTCCACCGCCTTCATCGAGACCAACGTCCCCCACTGGTGGCAGACCCTCATCCAGACCCTGGTCGCCGCGCTCGAGGACCACCCCCTGGCCCGGCGGCTACTGGCCGGGCTCGAGCCCGAGGTGACGGGCCGGGTGCTCGAGATGCCCGCCCTGGCCGAGCTCAGGAAGGCGTGCGCCGAGCAACTCCGGTCCGAGCAGCTCGAGGGGACGGTGCGGCCCGACATCGACCTGGTCACCATGGCCAACGGGATCGTCGCCATCATGCTCTCGCTGCTGATGTCGGTGGTCCAGATCGGCGAGGACGCCGCCGCTCAGTACTCCGACGACATCGCCGCCGTCTTCGAGGCGGCCATCAGGCGGACGCCGGGCTGACCGGGGCCGCCCCGTCGGGGACGGCCCACTATCCGGTGTGCCTCACAGCCCGGCGGCGGGCAGGGCGTCGGCCTGGCGGAGCCGTTCGGCCAGGGCCTCGAGCAGCTTGAGGGTGACGGCGGGGGCCTTGCGCAACAGCCGGGTGAGGTCACGGGCGTCGATCTCGAGGACCTCGAGGTCGGTGACGGCCTTGACGGTGGCCGACCGGGGCTTGCCGTCGATGAGGGAGAGCTCGCCCACCACGTCCCCGGGGCCGAGGACGGCCAGCCGCCGGCCCCCTCGCAGGACCTCGGCCCGACCCGAGGCCAGGATGTAGGCGATGCCCCCGGAGGCACCCTGGCGCGTGAGGACGGTGCCGGCCGGCAGCTCATCGGCCACGGTGACATCGGTCACCTGGGCCAGCTGGCGCCGGGAGAGCGACGAGAACAGGGCCATCTGGGCCAGCAGGTCGGCCTTGCGCTTTTTTCCCCAGTCCGCCATGGTCGTCCTCCGGCCCGCCGGCCGCTGCAAGTTTTTCATTTCACAGAGCCGGGGGCCTACCGAGGTTCCTCGCGAGTGAACACCTGCGTGGAACCACGCGTCGGCCCCGATTGCGCCGTGCCGGTGCCGTCGGCCCCGGCTCTCGTCCCCGGGCCCGGCCCTCCGAGTCGACTCTCGTCGGTCGACGCCTGCCGACGGCGGTCGGCCCAGGTCATTTTCCGGTCGATTGATACGCTCATCGGGCAGGTCGGCGACAGAACCAAGGAACGGCATGATGAAGCTTCTCCTCACCTCCGCTGGCGTCAAGAACACGAGCATTCGCGAGGCGCTGGTCGATCTCCTGGGCAAACCGATTGCCGACGCCGACGCCCTTTGCATTCCCACCGCTTCCTACGGGCACCCCATGGGCGGTCCCGGTGCGGCATGGCGGTTCATCACCGGACGAGGCACCACTCCCCTGTGCGAATTGGGTTGGAAGTCCTTGGGAGTACTGGAGCTCACCGCCCTGCCCAGCATCGATGACGAGCTGTGGGTCCCCCTGGTCCGGGAGACGGACGCTCTGCTCGTGGGTGGCGGCGATTCGCTGTATCTGTGCCACTGGATGCGGCAGTCGGGACTGGCGGACCTCTTGCCGTCGCTCGGCCAGGCGGTCTATGTGGGGATAAGCGGCGGGAGCATGGTGATGGCCCCCCACATCGGGGAGGAAGCCGTCCGCTGGAAGCCGCCCGGCGGTGGCGACAGAGCGCTGGGAATGGTTGATTTTTCGATCTTTCCGCACCTGGATCACGAGGACCTGCCGGAGAACACCATGGCCGACGCGGAGAAGTGGGCGGCGGCCCTACCGGTGCCCGGGTACGCCATCGACGATGCCACCGCCATCAAAGTGACCGACGGTCTCGTCGAAGTCGTCTCCGAGGGGCACTGGAATCTGTTCACCGCCTGATACCGCGAGGGTTTGGCCTAGGCGTTGCGGTGACGACCTCGGTGCAGGTCCCGACCGAAGAGCTTGGCCACGACGGAGAAGGGAATGGCCTTCACCTGAGACGACGGTGGGACGGTGATGGTCACCGGGGCGTCGTCATTGCTGACGTCGACGGAAGCGGTGAGACCGAGTGCGCCCGTCTTGCCGGCGCCGGTCACCGTGAGGTCGCCCTGGACGAGACGATCGGACGAGTCGGCCCAGAGGCTGGCCGTGAGGGACCCGGTCCCCGTGGGGCCGAAGGTGGCGACGATCTGTGTCCCGGTGGTGGGCACTCCGTCCACCGTGGCCGAGCCCAGGGGGGTGACGGTGGCGTGGTGGGCCGTGGCCAAGGCCACGACGGCGTCGACGTCGCCGAGGGCGGCGGCGGCCTTGGTGAAGAGGCCGGGAACCGCCGACGTGATCTGCGTGGGCAGGGCGACCGAGATCCAGGGCTCACCGACCAGGGAGGCCAGGCTCGGTATGTCGAGGTAGACGGTTCCTCCCGAGAGGACGGCGTCGACCACCTCGGGGGCGTCCGAGCCACCGGGGATGAGCTCGGCCACCACCCCGGGGAGGTCGATGGTGAGCGAGACGGCGTCGTCGGTGAAATCGGCCGCACCGGTGCCGGTGATGGTCACGGCCGACGGCGTGAGTCCGGTGACGGACACGGTGAAGTTGACGGTGGCTGACGTCACCCGGGTGACGGCGTGGCGGACGGTGCCCGTCGAGGCGGTCGAGGCGGCGGCGGCACTGACCATTCCCCCGGCCGTGCCCGCCCCGAGGACGGCGATGACGGCGGCACAGGTCATCCATCTGGTCTTTGTTCCCCGCATCGCCGTCCCCCTTGTCCCTCGGCTCCGCCCTTCCCCGGCGGCGGAGACCGGGCCCAGCGTAGGCCTCAGGGCGACGGCGCGGTGAGCGAGGCCAGTACCTCGGCCGCCATCTGCTGCGCCGGAGGGAGGCCGGGCATGTCGACCTCGAGTTCCGGGTCCCGGCCCTCGGTGATGGTGCTCCAGCGCTCGGCGGCTATCTCGACGAAATCCGGATGGGGGAACACCCAGTAACGGTCGGCGACGACGGCATCGGCCACCAGGTCGGCCACGGCCGCCGGCGTCGTTCCCTCGTCGATGGCCCGGCGCACGTGGCCGGAGATGACGTCCGCCCCCAGTCCCCCGGGGGGTGGGGCCCCGAGATCCTTCGGCCAGTTCCGCTCGGCATCCATGAGGCCGGTGCGGACCCAACCGGGGCAGAGGATGCTCACCCCGACGGCGAGGCCCATCCGCTTCATCGTCGTGTACAGGTCCTCGGTGAGGGCGACGACGGCGTGCTTACTGGCGTCGTAGGAGGCGCCGAAACCGGGATAGAGCCCGGCGATGGAGGCCGTGTTCACGATGTGGCCCTCGCCCTGGGTGATGAGGGTGGGGAGGAAGGCCCGGATCCCGTGGATCACCCCCCACAGGTTGACACCCAACACCCATTGCCAGGCCGCGAGCGGCCCGAACCAGGGATCGGCCATCGACACCACGCCGGCGTTGTTGCACACCACGTGGACCGACCCGAAGCGCTCGAGGGTGGCGGCGGCCAGCGCCTGGACGGCGGCCTCGTCGCTCACATCGCAGGGCACGGCCAGGGTCTCGACGCCCAGGGCACCCACCTGCTGCGCCGCCGCCGCCACACCGGCTTCGTCCACGTCGGCCAGGACCACGTGCAGTCCACTGCGGGCGAACCGCTCGGCCAGCGACAGGCCGATACCGCCCGCCGCGCCGGTGACGACCGCCACTTTGCCCGCGGTCAGTTCCACGGCCCCTCCTTCGTCAGCGGTCTCGGGTCAGGCGCCGGGGCGTCGGGTCGGGCCCCGGGCCACGGCCGACTCAGAGCTGGGCGCAAACGGCTTTGACCTCGGTGTAGGCCTCGAGGGCTTCGTGGCCCATCTCCCGACCCCAGCCCGACTGCTTGTAGCCCCCGAAGGGCAGGGCGGCGTCGAAGATGTTGTAGCAGTTGATCCACACGGTGCCGGCCCGGAGTTTCTTGGCCAGGGCGTGGGCCTTGGAGATGTCTCTGGTCCAGATGCCCGCACCCAGCCCGTAGGGGGTGTCGTTGGCCACCCGGGCGATGTCGTCGACGCTCTGGAAGGGGGCGGCCACCACGACGGGGCCGAAGATCTCCTCGCGCACCACCTGCATGTCGGGGCGGGTCCCGGTGAGCACCGTCGGGTCCACGAAGTAGCCGCGACTGCCGTGGCGGGCCCCCCCGGTGAGGGCCGTGGCCCCGTCGCTCTTGCCCGAGTCGAGGTAGCCCGTCACCCGCCGGAGTTGTTCGTCGGACACGAGGGGGCCCATCTGGGTGTCGGGGTCCATGCCGTCGCCCAGCTTGATGGACTTGGCGATCTCGGCCACGCCGTTCACGACCTCGTCGAAGCGGTCCTCCTGGACGTAGAGCCGCGACCCGGCCACACAGCACTGCCCGTGGTTGAAGAAGATGGCGTTGGCCGCACCGGCGATGGACAGCTCGGGGTCGGCGTCATCGAAGACGATGTTGGGGCTCTTGCCGCCGAGCTCCAGGGTGAGCTTCTTCAGGTTCCCGGCCGCGGCCTGGACGATCAGCCGTCCCACCTCGGTCGAGCCGGTGAAGGCCACCTTGTCGACGTCGTCGTGGGCGGCCAGGGCGGCGCCCGCCGTCTCGCCGAACCCGGTGACCACGTTGACCACGCCGTCGGGCACACCGGCCTCGGCGATGAGCTCGGCCAGGCGCAGCGCCGTCAGCGGTGTCTGCTCGGCCGGCTTCAGGACGACGCAGTTCCCGGTGGCCAGGGCCGGCCCCAGCTTCCACGCCGCCATCAGCAGCGGGAAGTTCCAGGGGATGATCTGGCCCACCACCCCGATGGGCTCGCGCAGCGTATAGGCGTGGAAGTTGGCGCCCGGGGCGTAGGGGACCGAGATGTTGATGGAGTTGCCCTCGATCTTGGTGGCCCACCCGGCCATGTAATGGAAGAGGTCGGCGGCCAGGGGCACGTCGGCCCCGCGGGCCACGGCCAGGGGCTTGCCGTTGTCCAGCGTCTCCAGCTGGGCCAGCTCCTCGACGTGCTCGAGGATGAGGTCACCGATCCGCCAGACGATCCGACCACGGTCCGACGGGGTCATCCGTCCCCAGGGACCGTCCTCGAAGGCCCGCCGGGCCGCCTTCACGGCGCGGTCGATGTCCTCGGCGTCGCCTTCGGCCACCGTGGCCAGGGTCTCGCCGGTGGCCGGGTTCGGTGTGGTGAAGGTCCGGCCCGAGGCCGCGTCCACCCACCGTCCGTCGATGAAGAGTTGACGCTTGGTGGCGATGAAGTCATCGACCCGCTTGTCCAGGGTGACGGTCATGTTTCCCCTCCTCGGTGGTCCAACGCCCCCATCCGACTACCACCGGGCCCCCGGCGCAAGGGGTGGTTTCCCAACGCCGGGGCCGGCCGCCTTCAGCCCTTCACGGCACCGGCCGTGAGCCCCCGCACGAGCTGCTTCTGGAAGACCAGGAGCAGAGCGAAGATGGGCAGGACGGCGAGGAGGGTCCCGGCGAAGACGACGTTGATCTGGTCGGGGTTGGTGGTGCTCAGCTGGCGCAGACCGATCTGGACGGTCCGGACGCTGTTGGTCTGGGTCACGATGAGGGGCCACAGGTACTGGTTCCAGGCGCCGAGGAAGGCGAAGATCCCGAAGGCGGCGATCACCGGTCGGTTGAGAGGGAGCACCACCCGGGTGAGGAAGCGGAGATGGCCGTAGCCGTCGAGGGTGGCAGCGTCGCGCAGGTCGCGGGGAAGGCCCCGGAAGGCCTGGCGGAAGAGGAAGGCCCCGAGACCGGTGGCCACGAACGGCACCACCAGAGCGGGGAAGGTGTTGAACCAGCCGAAGGCCTCGATGGTCTGGTAGTTGGGGATGATCGTCGCCTCCATCGGCACCATGAGGGTGGCCAGGCAGATCATGAAGATCGTGCGCCGGAAGGGGAAGCGGACGAAGGCGAAGGCGTAGCCGGCCAGGATCGACGTGACCAGCTGGGCCCCGGTGATGAGGACGGTGACGATGGCGCTGTTGCGCAGATAGATGCCCATGTGGGCTTCGCTGAAGGCGGTGGCGAAGGTGCTCCACTGGGGATGGGTGGGGAACAGGATCGGCGGCCGGGCGGCGATCTGGGGCGACGTCAGCAGAGCGTTCACCACGGTGATGTAGATGGGGAAGCCCACCACCACGGCCATGACCACGAGCAGGGCCAGGCGCAGTCCCCGCCGCACAACCCGCCCCGTGGCCGGACGCCGGTGCCGGCGGCGATCAGTCGACATAGAACACCCGCCGCTGGAAGTACCAGAACTGGACGAAGGTGAGGACGAGGAGGATGGCGAACAGGGCCACCGAGAGCACGGCCGCATAGCCGGCGTTGTTGTACTGGAAGGCCTGTTGGTAGAGGTCGTAGATGAGGACCAGGGTGTGGTGGGTGGGGCCGCCCTGGGTGAGGATGTCGATCTGGCCGAAGGCCTGGAAGCCCCCGATCACCCCGATGACCATGGCGAAGAAGATCATGGGGGAGAGCAGGGGCAGGGTGATCCGGCGAAAGCGCGTCCACGAGGTGGCCCCGTCGGTGCGGGCCGCCTCGAGAAGGTCGTCGGGCACCGACTGCAGCGCCGCGCTCATGAGGATGAAGGTGAAGCCGATGTTTTGCCAGATGGTGACGACCGAGACGGCCGGCAGGGCCAGCGACGAGCTCTGGAGCACGCCACTGCCCCCCCGTCGGCCCAGCCAGTAGCTGAGGAGTCCCACCTGGGGGTCGAGGAGGGTGAAAAAGATGACGGAGGCCACGGCGGTGGACGTGGCCACCGTGGAGGAGAAGATGGTCCGGAAGATGCGGATCCCGGCCATCCGCTGGTTGGCCAGCATGGCCAGGGCCAGTCCGAGGACGAGCCCGCCGGGCACGGTGTAGAGCACGAACTGCACCGTCCGCCACAGGCTGTCGCGGAAGTCGGCCGATGAGAGCACCGACCGGTATTGGGCCAGCCCGACGTAGTGCGCCGGCAGGTTGGGGGTGGGCGGGGCCAGGAAGAGGCCGAGATAGGCCGTCTTTACCAGCGGATAGAAGACGAAGATGACGAAGACGGCGAGGGCGGGGAAGACGAAGAGGTAACCCACCGAGGCGTCGCGCACGGCCCGGTTGAGGCGCCGTCTACGCATCGGTCCGGTCGCCCGGCTCCTCGTCGATCCGGGCGCCGGTCGACGGGTCGAACAGGTGGAGCTCGTCGGTGGCGGACAGGGTCACGGTGTCGCCGGTGTGCAGGGCCAGAGGATCGCGGCCCGCCCGCACCATGATCAGCTGACCGTCGGGCAACCGGCAGGCCACGTGCTGTTCGTGGCCGAGCGACTCGACCAGGCTGACGGTGGCGGTCGTCGTGCCCGCCGGGTCGATGGTGAGCGCTTCCGGTCGCACCCCGACGACGACGTCGGCCCCTCCCCGGCGCCGCAGTGCCGCCGCCGCCCACTCCGGCAGGGCCAGCCGACCGCCGGACACGGCCACCGACGCCTGGCCGCCGCTGTCGGTGAAGCGTCCGGCCAGGATGTTCATGGCGGGGCTGCCGATGAAGCCGGCCACGAAGGAGTTGGCCGGCCGGTCGTGGACGACCCGGGGGACATCCACCTGCTGGAGGACGCCCTCGTGCATGACGGCGATCCGGTCCCCCATGGTCATGGCCTCGACCTGGTCGTGGGTGACATAGATGATGGTGGTACCCAGCCGGGCGTGGGCCTCCACCAGCTCGGCCCGCATCTCCACCCGGAGCTGGGCGTCGAGGTTGGACAGGGGCTCGTCCATGAGGAAGGCCCGCGGTCGCCGGACGATGGCCCGGGCCAGCGCCACCCGCTGGCGCTGGCCCCCGGAGAGCTGCGCCGGCTTGCGGTCGAGGAGCTGGTCGAGGCGCAGGCTGCGGGCCACGTCGGCGACGAGACGGTTCCGCTCGTCGACCGGGACCCGGCGGGCCCGCAGGGGGAACTCGATGTTCCGGGCCACGGTGAGGTGCGGGTACAGCGCGTAGCTCTGGAACACCATGGCCACGTCGCGGTCCTTCGGGTCGACCTCGCCGACATCGTCGTCGCCGATGCGGATGACCCCCGACGACGGGCTCTCGAGGCCGGCCACCAGGCGGAGCACCGTCGACTTGCCGCAGCCCGAGGGACCCAGGAGGACGAGGAATTCGCCGGCCCGGGCTTCGAGGGTGAGATCGGACACGGCCGCCACTTCGTCGTAGTACTTGGTCACCGAGACCAGGGCCACCAAAGAGGCGGCTCCCCCGTCGAGGGAGAGCCCCGCCGCGTCCACCTAGACCCGGGCGTTGTACGACGAGATGGCCTGATTGGCGGCGCTGGCCGCCT
>Ga0302325_10020423_pt1 | contig 13889 bp, 17 predicted proteins | sample Palsa_T0_2_FD_201948 | JGI IMG/M metagenome (GOLD analysis project Ga0302325, IMG submission 201948) | Peat permafrost microbial communities from Stordalen Mire near Abisko, Sweden - Palsa_T0_2 | ecosystem: Environmental > Terrestrial > Soil > Palsa > Peat permafrost | place: Sweden: Abisko... | reverse complement strand
AGCGATGCGTAGGGCGGCCATTCTTGGCAGCGCGGCGGCTTTCCAGCCGCCGCCAGCGGATACCTCAACCCACAGTCACAGCCTGTTTAATCCGGCACCGCCGGAGGCTGGGCTGGCCTGTGACTTCTCTTCGTTCGCAGACGAAACCGTCAGGCTGTTTTCTGGACTAACTCGTATCCCCCACGCACGCACCTAACACACCGAGCAGGAGCCCCAGGCTCCGCATTCCTTCCCTGAAATTCACTTGCATCTTCAGTGCGACTCCGGCAACTTATCGTACGCGATTTGTCGCGGCCCGCCCACTGCTCAAAACATTTCGCGACTCGGGTGTTTTTTGGATAAAATTGTTGCAGGCCGCCTACCCTGCCTAATCAACCGGGCGATGGGCTTTCCGCCGCCCTGGCGGCCACACTTCAACACCACGGCGGAATGTAAGGCGGAATGTGTGGCGGCTTTATCTTGGCGGGCAGTTCGCGAAAGGTTTCTTGAAGGCGCAGCGAGATATCCAGACGTGTGCGCAAAGTGGGATTCACAGCAAGAGCGTTGGACGTTTTGCGAATCACGTCCGCGAGAATTGTGCCAGCCTGCCGATCCCACATCTGAGCATTCTTTCAAGGAAATATCCCGTATCGCGATCGGTCTTTTACGTGAGTCACCTGTTACCCTGCCGCCGTTTCACCAGTGGCTTGACCTCATGCGCACAAATAACCGAGGCTTCCCCCGTAGGTTAATCGCGCGCCGTTTTAACGCGGACTTTAGACGGGTGAACTCCTGTCCACGCTCGGGCCGAGGCTCCGGCAGGTCGCGTGATTGCCCGATCAGAATAGCCGTCTTCGTTCGCGCCATGAACTGCTCGCCGGCGATACCGGCGAGCCGCACGTCAACCTTGTGGCCGGGTTCGGTTGTTGCAACGTAGTGATTGTTCCAATCAAAGCGGTGCTGGTCCAACGATGTGATGGCTTTGTTAAAAGCAGCAACGCGCAGCGGATCGCCGATCTCGTTGAACAGGCGCTGCATAATGGCCGGGTTCGTGCTGTTCGTTGCAGGCGACGCTGGCCTGAATCAATGCGTTTGCGGGTGACACACGAAAAATCAAGCGTATGGCGGGTTTCTTGCGCCAGCTCGGATATGAACAGGCGTTGCGTTCTGCCGTTGCCTTCGCGGAATGGATGCACCCCGTTAAGATCAACTAGGAGTGCGGCGCGGTTGGAAAATTCGTCACGCTATGGCCGCGCAAATAATTTTCGGCGCGCAGTCTGCCGGTGATGCGTTCAAGCATATCGGCTATCGGCGGCCTTCGATGAAAGGCTCGCCGTCAAACCATCGAAAAAACAGGTTCGCTTGCAATCGTGCCGTCTGACAACATCACGCGATCCGGAGGAATTCGGGTTGCGCGGTTTTGGGGCGCCTAACGCTTCCGGCTCCGTTTGAGTAGTGCCTGTTCTGAGTGGTTCGCCGACTGGGCGCGTCCTGTAAGGTGTAACCGGGCAAAGGTCAGATTTGCCGATAAAGCGCATGAAGGCGCGGCAGGATTTCGGCTTGCTCAATATCGCCGCGAATGAAAGCTTCGAAAATTGCGTCACATTCGGGGCTCGGGAACTGGCCTTCAATCCGGTTATGGGCGTCGGCATTGCGCAAAGCTTCACGCCGGCGCTGCATCTCAGCAGCGCTGATTTTGCTCTTCGGCTTCACTCCAACGGCAAGATCACTCATGAAAGGGCCTCGTGTACCTTTGACGGCCGGTCCGCTAGCCCGCGCCGTCTAATCGCCTCTGATTTATGGCACAATAAAGAACGTGCAGTTCCCGCTCTCCCAAGACGAACACGCTGCTATGGCACGGTACCTTTCGGGTATCAAAAAACAGTTGCAGGAGGTATCTGACCTGTTTAAATCACGTTACGGTAAAGCAAGCGAGATTTCCGAGAGCGCGGTTAGCACCCTGGCGTCGATCGCTTTGTTGGAGCGCGACTTTTTGCGGCTCGACAAACCGTCGGTAAAGCTCACGGTCCCAGGCAAGGAATTCCTCTCCCGGGCCAATTAGGCGCGCATGCTTAAAGCGTTTTTCATCGCCGCCGGCCTCATGACTGCCTTGGTCACGACGCCCTTGTTGGCGCGCGAATCTGTCTGCCTGGCCACCGGCTTTTGCCTCACTGCCGACTCCCATACCCAGCAAGGTTCGCTCTATGTGTTGCGGATCGGAACGGGCACTATGGAGTTTCCAGCCAATCAAATTGCTGAGATTATCGCCCTGCCCGACGTTCCCAACGCCAATCCCTTGGCCAAGCCACCGCAAGCCGCTTCTTTCGACGAAATGTTGGTCCGCGCCGCGCTGGGGCAAGGCCTCGAACCGGAGTTTGTGCGTAGTGTAGCCCGCATCGAATCCGATCTGCGGCAGGACGCCGTTTCCAATAAAGGCGCCATCGGCTTAATGCAGTTGATGCCCGGTACCGCCGCCGTGTTGGGGGTAGACGCGCACAATCCGCAAGACAATGTTGTGGGTGGCGCTAAGTTTCTACGGGAACTCTTGCTTCGCTATAACGGCGATGCGACTTTGGCCCTCGCCGCCTACAATGCCGGGCCTGGCGCCGTTGAAAAGTATAACGGCGTGCCACCTTATCTGGAAACGCGCAGGTACATTATCAAGGTTCTTCGCGAATACCAGAAGCAGCAAGAGGCCGAGAAACTAAAACAAAGTTCTAAAACGCCCAACGCCACAAACTAGCGCCTGCCGTGTAGCCCGCTCCGACGGCGGCAAACAAAATCAAATCGCCCTTCTTCAGCCGTCCTTCTGTCAGCGCATCGTGCGTTGCCAAGGGAATCGTCGCGGCCGTCGTGTTACCGAACTTATCTAGGTTGATGATCACTCGATCAAGCGGCATTCCCAAGCGCTCAGCTGTGGCAGTGATGATGCGCCGGTTCGCTTGATGGGGAATCAGTAACTTCACTTCGTCGGCTGAGACGCCGTGCTTAGCGAGCAGCGCTTCCGATAACTCAGCCATTTTCTTGACCGCATACTTGAAGACCTGCGGGCCTTCCTGCTTGACGTAATGCTGCCGCTTGGCAACCGTCTCGGCGCTGGCGGGTAAACGGCTTCCACCCGCCGGCATGTTCAAAAACGGCGCGCCGGAACCGTCGATCTCATTCAAATGACCGATGTAGCCGCCCTCGGTGGCAGCATCTTGCGACGGTTCCAACAGGAACGCGCCGCCCCCGTCGCCAAACAGAATGCAGGTGGAACGGTCTGTGTAATCGATGATGCGCGACATGGTATCCGCGCCCAACACCAGGACGTAGCGGTGCGCTCCGCTCGATACCAGGTAAGCGCCTACTGTCAGGCCGTAAAGAAAACCTGAGCAAGCCGCCGAAAGATCGAAGCCCCACGCCCCTTCCGCACCCAATATGTTCTGCACCGTGCAGGCGGTGGCAGGAAACATATTGTCGGGCGTCACGGTGCATAAAATGATCACGCCGATTTCCCTCGGCGAGATTCCTCGCTTCGCCAACGCTTCTTTCGCGGCCGCCACGGCCATGTCTGAAGTAGCTATCTCTTCGGCGGCAATATGCCGCTCGCCGATGCCGGTGCGCTCGCGAATCCAGGCGTCGTTCGTTTCCACCATTTGCGATAGTTGTTCATTCGTCAATACTTGTGGCGGCACATAGGCGCCGATGGCGCTAATCTTGGCGGTTGGCAATAATCCCTCAACTCGGCTCGTCTGCGACTCGGAAACTGATCCTGCAACTCCATGTTACATTTTAGGGGTTACATTTGGGGAAAATGCAACTCGAGGCGGCGCTGTTTTTTGAGACGATCGAAGAGATCTACGCGCGCGTTTTCAGAGCAGTGCGGCCGCGAACCACCTTGCCCGAAATTGTCGTCCGCTACAAAAGATACGCCAACGCCAATAGCCGTATCAGTCTGCAGAACGGCCGCTTACTGGTGGAAATCAGCGACTTGCTTCAGAATGCGCCATCGCCGATTCAGGAAGCCCTCGCTACCGTACTGCTATGCAAGCTATTCGGTAAACCGCCCGACAAAAATTGTCTCGCTCAATACCGCCGTTACCTCAATCGCGCGGAAATGCGCCGCAGCTTACATTCGGTGAAGCGCGAGCGCGGCCGCAAATGTTATCGCGAGCCGCAGGGCCTTGTTTATGACTTGGAACAACTTTTTGCCCGGCTGAATGAGCAGTACTTCCATGGCTTGATGGCGCCACCGGCGCTTGGCTGGAGCCTGCGGGCCTCGCGCACCATCTTGGGCCACTATGACCCTTGTCACCATGTGATCGTATTGAGCAGTGCGCTGGATTCCGCCGACGCCCCCGAAATCGCGGTCCGCTTCGTCATGTTCCATGAAATGTTGCACCTGCGCTACCCCACCGAAAGCCGGGGAGTTCGCCGCTGCGTGCACACCCCGGAATTCAAACGCGCGGAGAGGCAGTTCGACGATTACCTCAAAGCGAAACAAGAACTCAACAGATTTGTAACTCAGGGGCACGAAAAGGCGGCGGCCAGTTAAGCGGCTGCCAAGGCGTGCAGATAGCCGTTCATCTCATCCAAGCGCGCAATCGCTTGACTCACTACCTGCGGTTTGCATCCAAGGTAAGCGAATAGTAAACTTGCTTCCACCCGCAACACCGTGAAAGAGAACCTCAGCCGCAGCCACACCAATCGACCGAGTAGATTGGATTGATCCACCTGGCTTTGCGTTATCAGGTATCGCGCGTAAACGTGCAATCGGTTAAAGTCGGCGATAAGGCGGTTCAGATATTGCCGAAAGATCCAGATTCGCTCTCTTCTCAGCTTTTTGCAAAGCGACGCTTCAAATCCAGGCTGGCGCACTAAGAATTCGAAATCCTCTTCCGCCAGCAGGATTTCCATCGGCCGGTAAGTCGCGGGCGAAAAGGTTTCCAACCACTCCGGCGTCACATCGCTTAGGTGGCAGTGCCGCAATAGCCGTGCCATCACCGGTAAAAGGAACACCAGGATTGCAAGAAACAAGACTATCGGGGCCAAAACCAACGCGAAACTCAAACAAAAATCTCCGTACCACTACAGTACAAGAATACTAGAACTCTTTCAAGACTCATCGCTGAGAAATTTTCTCCGCTGCCCAACATAATCTAAGACGCCATTACTGCGCTAACGTATATCGCTTACAACCAATCCATCGCCGTCGTGGCGCCGTTCCGAGCCGCGCGCGCCGTTACAGTTCAAGCCGTTGCGAATTGCGCAACAACGCCAAATTGAGCGCCTCCAACTGCTGTATCAGCTTGCCTTGCTCGCTGCTGCGCCAACTGTGTCCCATCCGAACCTGAGCAGTCTGGCCTTTCGGGTCGATGAAAATAATCCAATACAGAAAACAGCAAATCACCACCAGACTCACGCCGACGCTCAATACTTCTCTCAAATATTGCGAACTTCTGGAAATGGTGCCCGACACCGCATAATTTCGCAACAAAGCAAGGCCCGTCTTGGAACCGAAATACACCACCAGTCCGATGCTCATGATCGCGAGATTCCGCGGCATTTTCACAGGAAACCACAAAATAAAAGCTAAAATGACGACCAATACGAATAATGCCGCCATCGAAATAGCACGGTCCAAAACAGATCCAACCATCACAAATCGCTCGATCGGATCGGAATAAAGCCCCGCGCCGGTGATCGAATATTCCCCGCGGACCGTCAAAAGCGCTCCGACAACCGCCAAAGGAAAAACTGAATTAAGGAAAATTCGCGAAAATCGAAAAACGCCCGGCAGCCCCGCCAATAGGGCTTTTGCCAGCGAATAGACCAGCCATAACGAAACCAACCAACCGACAACCGCTGAAACAATCCAAACGATGCGATAATCGAGCTTCTCCCCGAACCAGTGCGACAGAAACAAATACTCCGTCGTCGAAGCGAGCTGAAAAGCTAGAAAAAACGCAAACACCACATAGACACCTTCGCGCTTGTCGCGAAGTGACAAAAGACGCAAAATTAGAACGATAGCGAGCGTTTCCGTCGCGTACTGCGCCGCGCTGATCCACCAATTCATGATCTGCTTAGCAATCTCTTCTTATAGGCAATAGTACGGCAGATTGCTCGGCGCGGCAACAGTTTTGAGTGCCGATGCCTTTGGATACAACCGTTAGAAGCGGTCCGGGGGCGGTGGGCAAGGCGGCGGCAGCTTGCAACCGGGATCGGGAAAGGGCATATCTCTGAGTGTGGTCGGCAGCGCCACATCCACCCGTTTCTCCACCCGGTCGGCTTTCGCTGTGGCCGAGAAACCCATTGTCGTTGCAAAAAGCACAAAAGACGCGCACAATATTTTTTTCATTGGAATCGATTTACCTTGCTTTCGAGAACCTCGTAACTTAACTCTCGAAGGGTTAAGATAACTTAGTACTTAGGTTTATTGGCTTCGGACGAAAACGTTTTCCGGGAGCGGAACGACCCAAGTCCCGGCAGTACCGATGGGGCTTGTATAACCTGCTGTTCGATGTATCATTAAGAGAATAAAAGAAATGCAGAGCGGACGTAATAACGCCACGGAAACCGACGGCAGCGATGCTTTGTGGATCCGGGACTTGTCTCAGATCGAAACGTCATACGGCCGCTTAGTCTACCTCGCAGGATTACGTAATCCCGACAGTGGCAGGTACGAGCATTATGGGGCTTCACCAGGGAGCGCCAGCAGCCTCATCGCCAGTCGCAATTTAAAACGGATACACGAGACGATATTTCGCGAGTGGATCGGATTTTCCCTTGAGCGCAAGAAAGCGGATATAGAGCTTTACATCGCCAGCGTCGACCAAGGGGACCGTCGTTTACTGGTCGATGCTTGGTTGCGACTTACCCCTTACAAGAATCTAGTGCCAGCCTCAGTGCAAGGACCCGAACGGCAACGTCACGTCTCCGATTTTGAAGCTATCCTCGGCCTGCTCAGGAACCTGTACGGCGTCGCTTCTCCGGATCGAGACGCATAGCCACACCCACCACTTGTCCCAACACATCGACTTCTGAAGGATACTTGTAAATTTCGGGGGGCACGCCGGACGCGGGATGCGACTGTACGATTAACCATCCGTCGCGCACCGTGCACCATCCGCAGCGGAAGCCAGTGCGATACTCCAGGAAGTAAATGGGTTTCTCATGTTCGTGAAGCTGTTGCTCGCGTTTGATTTGGCGCTTCGCTTCATCAACCTGCACGAACGAACCGGGGCGAATTAAAGGATGCATGGACCAGTCCTCCGTCCCGATAAACGCATACCGCTGCTTGCGCAAATCCAGAGACTGCAGCAACAGCACCGGCAGCTTGCCCCAACGGTGGATATGCCGGCTTACATAAGTAGTCGACTTCAAGTCAAAAGAGCCTTCTAAGTCGAACGGCGATTCCACCACCGTAGCGCCCGCTGGATCGAAGCGAGCCGCGCGCGTTCGCGGAAACCCCAGACCCATCGAATCGGCAGGCATTTGCGAGACATTTACCCCGAAAATCGCCAGCACCGCGTTGAAGTCCATGCCGTAGATCGTACCCAGCGAATATAAGCGGTAAATGGAGGGGACGGTCCCTTTATTTTCGATATCTGCCAGCCGGCTTAAGCCAATGGCGAACTCGGGGTTGCCCTTTTGCCGTGCGATACGCTGGCTTGCTTCTACCACATCGCGATATTTCAAGAAGAGGTTCTCGCGAAGTCTTTTCATCTGCTGGCCGGGTTCATGCAAGCGAGGCGCGCGCAATGGTCTCCCTCCTCACTAAGTGATTAGAAACGTAGCCGGCCAGTCGCTAAACGGCCGAGTGGTCGTTGTTCCATTTTCAGAACAGATTCTCATCATACACGGACGTGGATACAGAATCATCGTTGCCGATACTGCGATCCCTCGTTTCGCGCGTTCTTGCCGCTCCGCGTAAGTATAAGTAAATCGGCTTATCTTCCACGCGGGTAGGATATACTTCGCCCAAAGGCTTGGTACTGTGGCAAAAATCCTTCCCGCAGCTCGAAAACGGATCACTCGAAAAACCGTCGCTTTTCAAGGCGAACTGGGAGCCTTCAGTCACGCTGCCGCCATGAAACTGCTAGGACCCGGCATCCAGGCCCAGCCGTACCCCAGCTTTGCCGATGTCTTCGACGCGCTCAAACGAAACCGCGCCTTGTACGCGGTAGTGCCGATCGAAAACACCCTGCACGGCAGCATTTTGGAGAATTACGATCATCTGTTGGAATATGGTTTTCCAATTCGCGGCGAAACCAGTGTCCGAATTTCGCATCACTTAATCGGAATGCCCGGCACTCGATTTCGCGATGTGCAACAGGCCTTTTCCCATCCAGTAGCGTTAAATCAATGCCGCGAATTTTTCGCACGGAATAAAAATATCGCGGCAACTTCGTTTTACGACACCGCCGGCAGCGTAAAGATGCTCAAAGAGAAAGGCCTCCCAGCCGCTGCGGCGATTGCCTCTGAAGCCGCCGCGCGCTTTTATGGCGGCGTCATATTGAAGCGCAATATCGAAGACAACCGGCATAATTATACGCGATTTTTTCTGTTGTCGAAACAGCGCAGCGTGGCCAGCCAAATTGGCGCACCTTGGAAAACTTCGGTGGTATTTTCTACAGTAAATTCCCCGGGCGCTCTTTTCAAGGTCATGGCCTGTTTTGCGTTGCGCGATCTCAGCCTCACCAAGATAGAATCGCGGCCGTTAGTAGGACGGCCCTGGGAGTATATGTTTTACGTGGATTTTCTCGGCTCGACAAGCGACACACCTGCCAGGAATGCGCTCGCTAACTTAAGCGAAGTGACGCGCTTCAATCGGGTGCTCGGCAGTTATCAGCCCACTGCCTAAATGTCGTAGTATAAAGCGAACTCGAAAGGATGCGGCCGCAACCGAATGGCCTCCGCTTCCGACTTGCGCTTATACGTGACAAACGTCTCGACCAGCTCTTCCGAGAAAACGTCCCCCTTGGTGAGGAACGAATGGTCTTCCTCCAGGCAGGTCAGCGCTTCCTCGAGCGAACCGGGCATGGAAGGTACTTTCTTCATCTCCTCCGGCGACAAGTCGTAAATATCTTTGTCGAGCGGCTCGCCAGGATCGATCTTATTGATGACGCCATCCAAGCCCGCCATCAGCATCGCCGCAAAGGCTAAATAAGGGTTCGATGCCGGATCGGGCGGACGAAACTCGACGCGCTTGGCCTTCGGGCTATTCGAATACATGGGAATGCGCACCGCCGCCGAACGATTCCGCCGCGAATACGCCAGATTCACCGGCGCCTCATAACCCGGGACCAGCCGCTTGTAGCTGTTCGTCGTCGGCGCAATAATCGCCGATAAAGCCCGCGCATGCCGCAACAATCCGCCTATATACCAAAGCGCCATCTGGCTCAAGCCGGCATACGTATCGCCGCCAAAAAGAGGCTTCGCGCCGGCCCACAAGCTCTGATGTGTATGCATACCGCTGCCATTGTCGCCAAACAGCGGCTTCGGCATGAACGTAACCGTCTTGCCATATTGATACGCCGTGTTGCGCACAATGTATTTGTAAACCATCATGTTGTCGGCGGATTTTACCAGCGTGTCGAACTTTTGATCGATTTCACACTGCCCGCCCGTAGCAACCTCATGATGATGGCACTCAATCGTAAGCCCACACTCAATCATCGTCGCCACCATTTCACTGCGCAAATCCTGATAGTGGTCGGTCGGTGGCACCGGGAAATAGCCTTCTTTGAAACGCGGACGATAGCCCAAATTATTCTGCTCGCGTCCCGAATTCCAGCGTCCTTCCTCCGCGTCGATAAAATAAAATCCGCTGAACGCGTTCTGATCGAAGCGAATATTGTCGAAAATAAAAAACTCGGCCTCCGCCCCGAAATACGCCGTGTCCGCCAAGCCGCTGTTCTTCAGATACAACTCGGCTTTTTTAGCAATCCAGCGCGGATCGCGGTCGTAATGTTGCCGCGTAATCGGATCGATGATGTCGCCCGCCATCACCAGCGTCCGCGTCTCCGCAAACGGATCCATGAACGCCGTCGCCGGATCGGGAATGATCAGCATGTCGCTTTCGTTAATCGCCGCCCAACCGCGTATGCTCGAGCCGTCAATGCCGAAACCGTCTTCAAACGCTCCTTCATCCAGCATGGCGATGGGATAAGAAATGTGGTGACTCAATCCGGGGAGATCTGTGAATCGCAGATCAATCTGTCTGGCGTCATTCTTCTTCGCAAATTCTAGAGTTTCTTGCGCTGTCATACAACCTCCAGGAACGGACGAACGTTGGCCATTCTTTGCGCTCCGAAACGCTAGCATACCGCATGCCGGCTCGGAAGATTCAACTGCGTGCCACCATAAAGGAGTACCGCGATGCCGCAACCCTCTGATACCGGCCAACTCGCTCTCTCCTTCAGTCTGGAACGCCGCGTTTACGGCGTCAGCGAGTTGAACGCCACCGTGCAAGCTTTATTTGCAGACACGTTTCGCGCGATTTGGGTTGAAGGCGAAATTTCCAATTGCCGGCCGGCCACCAGCGGCCATTATTACTTCTCCCTGAAAGATACTCAGAGCCAGTTGAAATGTGTCTTATTCAGAGGAGCCGCCCGCTTCGTTAAATTCCGTCCGCAAGATGGCCTGCGCGTGTTAGCGCGCGGCAACCTAGATGTCTATGAAGCCCGCGGCGAATACCAACTCGTCGTTGAATTGCTCGAACCCCAAGGCGCCGGGGCTCTACAACTGGCCTTCGAGCAACTAAAAAAGAAACTGGCCGCCGAAGGGCTCTTCGCCCCGGAACGCAAACGTCCGCTTCCCACTCTGCCCCGCCGCCTTGGCATCATAACGTCCACTAGCGGCGCGGCCATTCGCGACATCCTGCAAATCCTCGACCGCCGTTTTCCCGGCATCCACATCCGCATCTACCCCGCCCTCGTCCAAGGCGAAGGCGCCATCGACCAAATCTGCGCTGGTCTGGATTTCTTCAGCCGGCAGCCTTGGGCCGACGTCGTCATCCTCGCCCGCGGCGGCGGCTCGCTCGAAGATCTGTGGACTTTCAACGAAGAAGCCGTCGCCCGCGCCATCGCCGCCTCCAAGGTGCCCGTGATTTCCGCCATCGGCCACGAGACAGATTTCACCATCGCCGATTTTGTCGCCGACCTGCGCGCCCCCACTCCTTCAGCCGCCGCCGAACTCGTCATCTGCACGCGCGATAGCCTGCTCGAGCAACTAGCCGCATACGAAGGCAAGATGCTCCAAGCCCTCCGTTACCGCATTGCCATGGGCGCACGCGCCCTTCACGAACGTGGTATCGAGCGCGCCGCTACGCTGATCCACCGCGCTATCGCCCGCCGCGCACAGCGTCTCGATGAGTTGGATTTTGCTCTGCGTCGCGGCATCCAACTCCTTCTGGAGACTCACAGCGAACGTCTCGCCGACGCCAGCCGGCGCTTGCAGGCCAACGATCTCCGCCTGCGCCTCGCTCGCGGCCATCATTCGAGAGAAGCCCTTGAGCAACGCTTCCTCCGCGCCATGAGCGATCGCCTATGGCAGTCTCGCCGCCGTTTTGAATCGCTCGATGTTCGACTGCGCCAGCTCAGCCCGCTTGCCGTTTTAGCCCGCGGCTACGCCATCGTTCAGAATGCGCAAGGCCAAGCCCTCCGCTCGTCTTCCGAAACTGGTCCCGGCGAGGATCTAACAGTTCGCCTCAGCCGCGGCAAACTCAGCGCCACGGTTGTACAAACCTACGACGAGTGACTCGTCGGCTCTGCCCGTTCCACCACAATCGTAAATTTCGCCACCAGCGCCGATATCGCCCCAACAGCGGCCAGCACCGGCGCCAAAATCATCCCAACCGCCGCTACCGTAACCGGAATCTCCACAAAGGTGTTCCCCTGGACGTCCTTGATGATGATCCGCCGAACGTTCCCCTCATGAATCAATGACTTCACTTTCTCGACCAGATCCCGCCCCATAACCTGAACTTCTTCCACAAAGTCTTGTAACGCCATCTTCAATCCCTTCTTCTGGGTGGGGCAGGCGGTTTCGCCTGCCGAAAGGCGGCTCTGCCGCCTCTTCTAATCAAGCTACGCAAAAGTCGAAGCCTTTGTTCGCTCGTGCGAAACGAAAACGCTTAGACTAGGCCCTTCGCATTACGCCAAGCAGTCGCAGGACCAATCCCTATACTGAAACTTGCCCCAGCCCGTGCAAAGACCCGCCATCTGCCTTCTCAGCGGTGGCCTCGATTCTTCTACCTGCCTCGCCATGGCCCGCCAGCAAGGCTTCGCGTGTTACTGCCTCTCTTTCGACTACGGCCAGCGCCATCAAATTGAAATGGAGGCCGCCGCCAAAGTAGCCAAACAGCTCGGCGCGCAAGAACACCGCATCGTCCGCTTCGACCTTCGCTCGTTCGGCGGTTCCGCCCTCACCAGCGACATCGCCGTGCCCAAAGATCGCGCTGAGTCGCAAATGTCCGCCGGCATCCCTGTCACCTACGTCCCCGCCCGCAACACGATTTTTCTGTCGTTCGCTCTCGCCTACGCCGAAGTCACAAGCGCAGCCGACATCTTCATCGGTGTAAACGCCATCGATTACTCCGGTTATCCCGATTGCCGCCCCGAATTCATCGCCGCTTTCGAAAACATGGCGAATCTGGCAACCCAAGCCGGCGTCGAAGGCAAGACCAAAATCCACATACACACCCCGCTCATCCAAATGTCTAAAGCGGACATCGTTCGGCAGGCGGTCGCCCTCGGCGTGGATCTCTCACTCACTCATAGCTGCTACGATCCTTCGCCTGAGGGCCGCGCCTGCGGTCACTGTGACTCCTGCCTCCTTCGGCGGAAAGGCTTCCAAGAGGCGGGCGTCTTAGACCCGCTGGCGCTGTGAAGATCTCCGAAATTTTCTACTCTCTGCAAGGCGAAGGCTCGCTCGTCGGCGTTCCCTCTGTCTTCGTCCGAACCTCCGGCTGCAACTTGCGCTGTGTGTGGTGCGATACGCCCTACACCTCCTGGGCACCCGAAGGCGATGACTGGTCCATCGGCCCCATTCTCGAAACGGTCGATTCATTCCGCGCCACTCACGTCGTCGTCACCGGCGGTGAACCCATGATCGCTCCCCAAATCGGCGAACTCACCAATCGGTTACGCGAGCGCGGTCTTCATATCACCATCGAAACCGCCGGTACCGTGAATACGCCTGTCGCCTGCGACCTGATGAGTATCAGCCCCAAACTCAAAAACTCGACTCCCCTCGAACGCGAGGGCGGCCGCTGGGCGCAGCAGCACGACCGCCTCCGCTGGCAACCCACTGTCCTCAAAGACCTAATCGCTACTTACTCGTACCAACTCAAATTCGTCATCGCCGATCCGCCAGACCTCGCCGAAGTCAACCAAATCCGCGACACCCTCAATGTCCCCCGCTCACAGATATTACTCATGCCCGAAGGCACCAGCGCCGAAACCATCCGCCAGCGCGGCCGTTGGCTCGCCGAAGTCTGCAAAGAACAAGGCTATCGCTTCAGCCCCCGCCTGCATGTGGATCTCTGGGGTGACAAACGCGGCGTCTGATCCGCGTCGTATCGGATATGCGCTTCTTGTTGGGCGTGCTCATCGTCGAGCGCACCAGTCAGCACTCCCAGTAAAGGCCTTCACTGGCCGGTGCCCCCCGGACTGAGTCGTATGTCCTTTTCCGTCACTGACTCAATGCGAGGCCGCGAAAACAGAATCGGGAAGTACCTCCCACGCGCCCACAGTTCGTAGAGATCGCGGTAGTGAGGATCGTTGACATCGCCCGATTGGCCGGGATTATTCTGCGCAATTGATTGATCCCAATCAGCCGTATCCACAATCATCTTCAATGACCCGCCGGCGGTTTGGTTATCGCTGCCGCCGGTCGCATCAATCGTGTAGCCGTCCCCGCCG
>Ga0302325_10020419_pt1 | contig 13890 bp, 17 predicted proteins | sample Palsa_T0_2_FD_201948 | JGI IMG/M metagenome (GOLD analysis project Ga0302325, IMG submission 201948) | Peat permafrost microbial communities from Stordalen Mire near Abisko, Sweden - Palsa_T0_2 | ecosystem: Environmental > Terrestrial > Soil > Palsa > Peat permafrost | place: Sweden: Abisko... | reverse complement strand
TCCGTAGCTGCAGTATCCGCCTTATGTCCAGTTGCAGAGGATTTCCGTCTCGCGTGACTTATGGCTGGGGACCTAGGAGCAGGAGACGTTGGCGACCCTGACTCGGTCAATCGCTCTGAAGCACGAGATGCAGAAATCTCCTTACCTGTAGCGTCGCCAACCTCTTCTACTAAGTCAGGCTTGGCATCCTCCTTCCTCAGCTCGTAAGCTTTGGTACCAGGAAGCTCACCATGGCTTGGCGTAGAGTCTACGCGCTCAACCTTGGTGATGGGGATTGGGAGGTCGCCAGGTGTACTGCCAGCCCTGGATCGGGTTATGGTAGACGCACGACTGCGTGATCCAGAGCGGACCACAAGATCAGGCACTGCATCTGCTAGGCGTTTCTCATGGGCCTCTGTCCCTGGGACGTCTCCGTAAGCTGGAACTTCCGGGTCAACCTTCTCCACCACAGTCATGGGAATCGGCTGTCCGCCAGGAGTGGACAATCCCACGGAAGAGGGAGATCTGGACTTTCTGCCCTCGGGAACGATCTCGATCTCGTCCGGTACAGCATCTTGCTCTCGCATGTGGTAGGCCTTGGTCTCGGGGTCTTCTCCATAGCTTGGCTCGTCGTCGACTTTCTCGACTCGGGTGTGAGGTACTGGGGAAGCGACTCCGGAGGGTGCAGAGTGAGCATCAGAGAAGTGGTCGTCAGAGTCGGAGGATTCTAGAAGTAAAGCTTGTCAATTTTGAAGTTTAATGTGCATTTCTGCAAAGAATGTAAATCCTTACCCAGGTCGTGGGCTCCAGGGTCATCGATGCTCTTTCGAGGAGGAGGCTCCAGATTCCCATGCTCATCTTCTGCCATATTGATTGCAGAAAGGCACTCGACGAGGCCCGATATTGGTCAATAGAGCCTGCTAATTAAGTTATCGAGAAAAGTGATTCCTGCGATCCCATGCCGGAGCTGGTAAAGTTTGGAGCCCCCCTTTCAAGAGGTCGGATCTAGAACTACGCTCGCAGGGGACGTAAAAAGCGGCACTGATTTTGAATGTACCCAAGTCAAGCTGAACAATATATAATCTTAATTCTTAAATATACCTCTGACTACTTCAGATATAGGTAGACTACGATTAGTGTATGAGTATGTCGGAGATCGGTACGATTTTCAATTTATTTGCTTGATAAGTTTCCAGCTTTGGTTGGGCACATTGAAAGCTAGTGCCGCTTTTTCTGAACTTCGCGCTAAAATATTGTCGCCAAAGTAAATGGAGAACGCGAAAGCAAAGCAACTTTAAGATCCACGCGCTGCGAATGCGCCGCCTCAAATCCCTCAATTCTGAGCTTGCATTAGCTGAGCCCCCCTTTCAGCTATCGGATCTGAAGTTACAACTCGTTTGTGTTCCTCCCATACTGCTGAGGAGGAAAGCTCTCTAACCATCGCTCAACAGCTCCCGAAGCTCACCACCTCTACAACCTAGCACTATGTCGAACCCTTTTACCTTTGGAAGCGCTGGTGGTAGTGGGGAACAGAATGGAGCAGGGAATGGAGCTTCGAATGAATCATCATCAAATCCTAGCCAGTCAAAGCCTGGTAACCTCTTTGGATCGTTATCTGGAACTTCGTCACCTTTCAATCAAGCAACCCCGACGACATCACAACCAGCAACTGGCGGTCTATTTAGCAATCTTGGTGGCGCTTCAAGCACTGGAAACCCTCCTGCGCCGTCCTTCTTTGGAGCAGGAGCTACGGGTTCCAACCCAGGCTCGGGAACATCAACGCCGTCACTCTTTGGAGGCAGTACTGGCAATGCGCCTGCTGGAGGTGCCTTTGGAAAGCCAGCTGGCACGACCGGTACGACAGGCGCATTGTTTGGTGGAACAACAAGCCAGTCGACGCCTTCATTCGGGGCGGGCTTCAATTTTGGACAGAAGAAGGATGAAGGTGGAGCATCGACCCCAGGTGCAAGCAAGGAAAGCAACACCGGTGGAGCGTCTACCCCAAGTTTATTCGGGAGCCTGAACCAACCAGCTGGACAGAATATATTTGGTGGGAGCACAAGTGCTTCTACATCTGCACCAGCAGGATCGACGACTCCAGCTCGTAGCAAAACCTTTCCGAGCTTCGGCAATTCTACGACTCCTGCTGGTCCTCCTCCTACAGATAATAATTCAAAGCCTGCCGGAGGCAACCTTTTCGGTGCCACAGGTTCACAAACCCCAATGTTTGGAGCATCCAAACCTCCGGAACCGACACAAACGTCTGCAAGCAGCGCCTCGCCTTTCGCTGGTGCTTCAGCAACGTCTGGCCTGTTTGGTGCAAAGCCTGGTGGATCAAGTAATTTGTTTAGCAACCTAGGTTCATCTACTCCTGCTACTTCTGGCCCGGCAGCAACACCTACGACTGCCTCCAATGCCTCTAAGCCAACATTTAGCTTCCAAAGCAGCACACCTACATCACAACCCTCGTCATCAGCTCCACCCGCTGGGAATCTTTTCGGTACTCCTAATCCAACTGCGGGCTCTACTACTCCAGCTACAGGTGGCTCTACTCTCTTTGCTGGCCTCAACAAACCCCCAGTCTCTTCCGCTCCTTCGTCGACCCCTAGCTTATTCGGTGCCACTTCTGGAAACCCAACAACTACGGCCCCTGGTACAAATGCACCCCCAGCCACATCAACTTCAAGTCTCTTCGGCAGTTTAGGAGGAAACACACAGTCAAGCACAGCACCTGGAACCTGGGCCCCAAGCAGTACCGCTGCACCCGCATCAAGTTTGTTTGGAGCCAAGCCTACAGCCAGCGGAGCCACATCATCTTCTGCACCAACTGCTAGCTCAACGGCTGCCCCAGCTTCATCCAGTGCGGATGCGACTGCTAATCAGCCACAGACGGGCGGCCCAGGCCTTGGAGCTTCAACGAGTGGTCCCAATCCCCAATCAGCCCGTCTAAAGAACAAGACAATGGACGAGATCCTTAGTCGCTGGGCTAGTGATCTTGCAAAATACCAATTAGATTTCAAAGAGCAGGCAGAAAAAGTTGCACAATGGGATAGACTAATGGTGGACAATGGAGAGAAGATCCAAAAGCTCTTCAATGCCACATATCAGGCGGAGAAGGATAGCGCGGAAATTGAGAGACAGCTTGCGAATGTGGAGAGTCAACAAGACGAGTTGGCTGCTTGGCTCGACCGGTACGAGAGCGAGGTTGAGGAGATGTTTGTACGTCAAATTGGTCAGGGAGAGACGCTGCAGGGCCCAGACCAAGAGCGTGAGAGAACTTACAGCCTTGCTGAGACTTTGACGGGCCGACTTGACGAGATGGGCAAGAATCTTACTAGTATGATTGAGGCAATCAACGATGCGTCGGCCACTTTGACCAAGACTAGCAAGTCAGATGACCCTGTAAGTACACCCAGCAGTCCCATAAACATAAAGATGCTAATTTGTTGCTAGCTCTCGCACATCGTCCGAGTCTTGAACAGCCATCTTACGCAACTGCAATGGATTGACGAGAACGCAATGGCACTGCAAGCGAAGGTAGCTGAAGCTCAGAAGGGTGGACAAAGTATTGGATCGAATGGTTATGGAGGTCTGGAGAATGATTTGGCTGAATCTTTCTATCGCTCGGGGGCGGGCCAGAAATGAATTGTTACGCAATGATATCTCCAAGGATGGCGTTTAGCAAATTGTGGCACCTTGAATTTCAAGAAATGGCAGGAGCATGTGGCATGTGTCATGAAGATTTCAGAATCATGAACGGGGTAATCCAGAACGCCCACGTACACGAGAAGAAAAAAGTGTATGCATTTGTACAGTAGGAAATGATAGAGTCAACCCATGCCGAACATCCGCTCAGTTATCATTCTCGTGAGCTGCAAAAGAAGTGGTGTGGCGTGATTGTATACAGTGAGCCATCTCTCGTAGATCATCCCTTCTCCCTATCAATTCCTCCGCAGGTCAACTGTACGGGCAGTGGCTTTTAGCATTGCTCCGACCAAGCATGCCAGTCCTCCACAATCCAATGTATACTTACTTCTGCTCGCCACCTTGAGACTTCGAGATCTCATCACTGCAGTGGAAGAATATCAGCAGGAGCTCAATTAAGGTTGCCAATGGGGAGTAAATAGGGTGGTGTGAGACTAACATGTGTTCCTCGAGCTTTTTGAGGTGTTCGTGCTGCTCTTGAAGCTTCTTCTTGAGCTCAAGGAGCTTCTCCTTCTCCCGCATTCGGATGGCATAGTCCTCGTTGGCTTTCTCGCGCTTTGTGAATGCATCTCTGTACAAAGGAAAGCGATTAGTACATCTCCCGGAAGCTGGAGAGCTAGAGCAACGCACCCTGATGCTTGGCCTCCTACACGTGGAGCTCCAGTATCACCTCCGGCCATGGCTCGAGTTGTTGTAGAGAAGGCAGCTCGGGATCGTAGGGTAGAACGCAGTGCTGGGCGAACAGCTTGAATGAGTGATTGTCGATACATGATCGTCGATTGTGAAGGTGTATGTGAGGGGCGGGAGGAACTTGGCTTTGTATCTTGAGGGGTTCGCTCGTGATGGAGGGTTGTCAATGGATGAGGTGACTTCAGCGGTTTCTGCCGAGTAAGCTTCGATGTGCATCTGGACGGGGATCAACACCCATGACCTCAGGCTGCAGTCAGGCCACCCACAACCCACTTCCCTTGCACGTGACTTACACCTCCGGTGGCAGCCAGACCCCTCCATCAACCTGCGTCGGGCCCAGCGTCATTGTTCAATCATGTTTCATGCATATTGATTGATTAGCAGGCGGCTCCGCACAGTTCGTCCTTGCCCTACTGGACCTTCCAAAACCAAGATATCGCTTTCAGCTTCTGGTGCGTGCTCCAGCACTGCCACAATCTTGCAACTAACGTCCTAGGCCAACACTGACCAGCAAGTTTCACGGCTGGATGTTGGATGGGTCAGTCAGCAGCAGAGACCAGGAGATTGGGGTAACCGAAATTGAGTTACAGTCATGCGATGAAGTGCCTAGCATAGCTCTTTGACAGCATCCACACAAGGATCGCAGTCAGCCTTGCAAAGACATAACCCACGCAAAAAGGGGATAATGGGGCGTTGTGGTGCTTCCTTGTTCTTCTAGTAGGCACACTCGCCCAGTAGATGCGATCCCAAGACTTGAAATCTGGGACACTTAATGTAAACATCCCTTCATGCCGCTCATCTCAAAAGCACGTAGCAACTATCCCTCCTTCTCCTTCATCAATAAAGTCATAATCTCTGCAAACGAATCAACTCCTGCCATACACGCACGAAATTGCGACAAACGAAGACTTGTCCTATTAGGCCAGCCCGTTCCCAAGATCCCCCATCCGCACTCCCAAATTGCAGGCAAGCCGGATTGTTTTCTGAGCAGCAGGCGCAATCGCTTGGATTGGCGCTAGTGGCCCGATCTTCGACACTCCCCAAATCGCTTCCTTTCAACTTCATCAACTTCAATTCCAAGATCGTCACCCACGAACATCTCGAAATCACGTCGCATTTGCACTCCGTCACCAGAACGAACGTACACGAGACTCTTGAACAACAGAACAACCCCCTTCCAAGTCCGGTGAGAACCAACTTCCGCTCCCATTCCGTCATCCCTTTCTCTTCCACCTCCCCTGAGTGCTGCAGGAGTCTTTGCCATCGAGAGAAGACACTCTACGGTTGGGATATACAGCCTGGGCTATTAGCGTCTCTGCAATGATGAAGTCTCGTGGTTTTCACCTCTAGTTCTGTCCGTAAGGCTTTTGCGACTGCCCCTCTGAGGGGCAGTTGCCAGCTTCTATCATCCGTGCAAGAGAATCTGCAGCGCGCACAAAGAGGATTGAAACCCATTCATTACGAGTTTGCTGGTATATCAATGCCGAACGCGTCGTAGGCAGATCGCATGACATGATTCAGCTGGCTGTCAGGCAGACATGTCTTGATCGACCTGTCTTTCCTTCCTACCGCCGCTCACAGCTCCTTGCAAATCTGATGCCGAACAAGGTCAAATAGCACTTGCTAACATGTCTTGTCCAGATTCAGTTAAACCGAAATCATGGGTTACGAAGACTCCGTCTACCTCGCGAAGCTTGCTGAGCAGGCTGAGCGTTATGAAGGTTAGCACTCCGGGCAATCGTACAAAAGGCGTCGTTGGTTAACTTGGGGCAAATTCAGAAATGGTTGAGAACATGAAGCAGGTTGCCTCTGAGGACCAGGAACTCTCTGTCGAAGAGCGAAATCTCCTCTCTGTTGCCTACAAGAACGTTATTGGTGCGCGCCGTGCATCGTGGAGAATCGTCACCTCTATTGAGCAGAAGGAGGAGTCCAAGGGAAACTCTGTTCAAGTTACTTTGATCAAGGAGTACCGTCAAAAGATTGAGGCTGAACTGGCCAAAATCTGTGAAGATATCCTTGAGGTTCTTGACAAGCACTTGATTCCTTCTGCCAAGAGCGGAGAGTCAAAGGTTTTCTACCACAAGATGTTTGTGTACCATACATTCGAGAAAGTCCTATGACTGACTATTTTCTATAGGAAGGGTGATTACCACCGTTACCTGGCTGAGTTCGCCATTGGCGACAAGAGAAAGGAGTCTGCCGACAAGTCCCTCGAGGCTTACAAGAACGCCACCGAAGTTGCACAGACCGACCTTGCGCCCACTCACCCTATCCGCCTTGGTCTGGCTCTTAACTTCTCCGTTTTCTACTATGAGATCTTGAACTCGCCCGATCAAGCTTGCCATCTTGCCAAGCAAGCCTTTGATGATGCCATTGCTGGTAAATCCGCTTCCTTTCAAACCCAGATTCATTTGCTAATCTGTTGGTTCTGCAGAACTCGACACCCTGAGTGAGGAAAGCTACAAGGACTCTACATTGATCATGCAGCTCTTGAGAGATAACTTGGTAAGCCGACGATCCGAGTTCCCGCTGTTTAATTTCCCGAATGAGGCTAACACATTTCTTCCAGACCCTCTGGACTTCATCTGAGGCCGAGCCAGCTGCCGCCGAGACCAGCGCCGCGCCTGCCGAGACTAAGGAGACTGAGGCTGCACCAACAGAGGCTAAGGCTGATGCTGAATAGAGGGTCGGTTCTGGCGTTGATATACGGTACACTCCGGGTACAAGCGATAAGGGCTGGGATGGTTGTTTATTGCATGTTTAGCAGAAGATGAGAAGAAGACTGGGCAAGCATTCGAAGAGCTACTTGGAGGTCGATTCGCAACTTGCTTGCCGTTTAGATCCAATAATGCACTAGAATGTTTTCCTCTTTTCTTGTCACTACTCCTCATGTTGCACGTTACAGCTTCTTTTCCTTTTTCATCAGAACTCGTCCTGTTATGGCTTATGAGCTCCGCATTTGCCCTGGCTTGCTTAGATTTTACATCAAAAAAATAGCAAATTCACAAAGATTCACAATCCTGGCTTCTTTCTCGACTCAATCTGCTTGCCAACATCAATCCTGCCAATGAGAACGGTTTTCAACAATGCATGAAGTCAGGTGGTTTTGTTTGATATTTGGATTTTCTGAAAATGTTCGATTCTTCTCCTCTTCTCTATCCCCTGTATGCAATGCATGCTCATGATTCGTGATAACAAGTTACCCCCGCACAACAAGCAAAAAGCAGTATCCACACCTGTCATCATAATCATCATGAAGCCAAACAGCCAAGCCAACCAGGTCAACGCAGCTACTCCATGAAACAAGAAGCAGTAAAAAGCACAAGTGAACAGAAAACCGGAAAAAGCCAACCGCAACCCATTACACTCGACAAGCAGACCCTGAAGACTTGAACAGAAAACAAAAAGCATGCAAACAGTCAAACAAACGCCATTCCCCATTCCCATTCCGCCAGTTTCTCATATGCTTCGGACAGACAGACGCCAGGTTTTATGCAAGCGCGATAGTACAGCATGGCATAGTTGATTCGATAGGTACGATTCGAACCCCCTTCATAAACAGTCGAGTCTTCATTTACATCCCCGAGACCTTGCGAGAGGTGCTGATGCTGCCTACTCTCCCGCTCGTTTTGCGGATCCCAGTAGGCTCTTTGCTACCTCGCAAGCTGTCCCCTGAACGCTTCGGGCTGCCACGGACTTTGCTAAGTGTGCTGGAGCCGCTTCCTGACTTCATTGCGCTAGGTGTCTTTGGACGAGGACCAGCCCCGAGGTTCTCAATATCGTTGCTGCTATCGTTGTCGATAGAGGTATATATTGTGGTGGTAGTCTGGCTTATGCTCCGTCCTGTTGGTGAACGGGATGACTTGCGGCTGCTTCGCATGCGGAACTGGATCTCATCCTCCCCGTCTGCATCATCGAGTGAGGAGCGGTGAATGGAAATCATTTCTGTTTCTCGTTGTAGTATGTGCTCATCTTCTGTTGTGGTGTACGGAGTAGAGACGTTTCGGCTGTAAGGATGGTGACGATCAACTGCCCTGCTTGTCTTTCGAGGTTGCCCGGGTGTTGGAGCTGGAAGACAATCTTCTTGAACGCCGATGCTGTTCCTTTGTTCATTGTCTACTTCACCGAGTGGTGACCGCCGACTTGCATTCGGGGGAGTTGCGGTTTGACCATTGTTCGTCATGTAAGGCTTCGGTGCGAGTCTCGTCGGTGTGCTTGGAGTCATGCTGGCCAGTTTTTCCTTCATCTTGAGCTCGAATTGCTCCTCTACCCACCATTCTCTAAAAATCCCTTGATTAAGATGCAGCCAGTGCTGTTGAGGACCAACAACCATTCCAGGTCGCATAAAGCGCATGAAAGCAATGATCTCGTTGGCGGTGAAACCATAACGGTAAATCAAATATGCTCCAATCAAGCAGCCTGTACGTCCCAGGCCAGCCTTACAATGGACTGCAATCCCTCGTTGTTTCACTGTGATCATTTCGTGGGCTAAGGTAATGAATTTTCGAACAGTGTGTAGTGGTGGACATGTCCCATCATCGAAGATCATGTCGAGATGCTCAATACCAAGGGCGGTAAAGAATGATGGGCAATATAGTTCCGAGTTCAAGCGAACAACCAGGCCAATATTTCGTTCTTTGAAGTGTTTCAAGACGTTCTTAAACGGCATGGGAAGTGTGGGATGAGCAGAAACCGCTTCTAAAGTTGATGGCAAGGTGGCATAGAGCGGAGAGGACGTTGGTATGGGTGCAACAGGAGTATGTTGGGGTGACGCAAAGGCGAGGAAGTCTGGAGTTAACCAGTTGAAATCTCCTTGGTCAACACGCTCGTACCGCTCATACTCCTCAAGGTCGAATCCTGGGAGGGCACAGAACCCTTGCTCCTTCGCGCGCCAGACGCCATATACAACATCTTGGACTGTGATTCCATAATCTGCTTGACTGTAACCTGCATCGCGGAAGGGCATGAGAGGCGGGTCGGCTTGTGCAATTGGTGCGAGAGCGAGATGTGGTGCCCAGGATTGGATGAGAACCATATAGGAAGCAAGTAAGCAGGCAGCATTTGCTCGACCTGTCATATCATGTTAGGCTACATTTCATCAGACATATTTGCGCATTACTCACTCCGTGCGTCGGCCCTACTCCAGAATACAACGGGCCTTCCCTTGTTTTCTGGCGCACCTAGAATATCGTGGAATTGCACAGCAAAGCGGTACAAGTGGCCAATGTGCAATGGTCCAAAATCATGGTGAAATGCGTTGTAAATGAGGGTGTCATCGATAGAGAAGTAGCATGGTGCGATGCGGTCTCGCTCTGAAACGATGGAAGGCCCTTCGATGGCTCGTGCAGACCGTTTGCTTGGTGAGCGACGAGAAGGTGGTTCGGGGTATGGAAAGAGAGTTTCTGCTGTTGGTGGAGTGGTGTAAGATGCTAGATACAATCGGTCTGTGTACATTAGCCATGTGCTCGGACACAATGAGCCTTTGCCCTGGTCGATTGCGCCTGTGAGGGCTGCCAGGACGCCGTCAAGCATGGCTTTACAATCCATTGGTCGTACACACAATAACCATAAATAAGGATGTTGTGCTGACGGTGCTCAATGCTTCGCGCAGCTCGTCGAGGGAGATAGATGAATGCTGCGAAAAAGCTTACCAGGAATGATCTCTAGTATCTGGCCATATTTAGTCATCGTGGGCTGCGGTACGCTATGGCGGACAGTTTGGGACAGTGGTCGCTGCCCGTTGTGAGTTATTTGTGGAAGGAAGGCTCGTTGGAGTCGGAGTTCGAGAGTGGGACTTGGTGGCAGTCGCGGATGTTTGCGATTGTGTTGTTTTGCGGGTCAATGTTTATAAACAAAGCATGGTCTTCGGATGTAATGCTGACGCAATTTTGTAGTAGAAATATTCCTCGATATCAAAACTGGGGATTTGAAGAAGAGAAGGTCGGACTGTTGCTTTGCACTTCAGAAGAATGTTTGGTCCTGATTCAGGAAGATGGTGTGGTGTGCTTGCGAATGGGAAAGAGCTAGTCCGTGGTTGCCATGGGAAACCACAAAATATTTTGGCCGGGGTCCCCGTGGGCCTAAAAAGCGGCACTGCAGCCAATATTCCTAGGTAAAGTCGGATACTTCTCTTAACTTGAACGTACATGATTAAATTCCTATAGAACATATAAAATCTCAGGACGATATTCTAAATGATGTTCGAGAACTTTCAGGAACTTTGATGGGGCACGCACTTGAAGTGTCCCAATGGACTTGGCATATTCAATGCTGCTTTTGGTGTGCAACCATGGGCCGCCGCCAAGCGATATCGAGGCTGGCAACCTCACAAAAACAATCTCCGCATGTGATATGACCATTTATGCAGCCCCCTATTCCTGCGTAATCACAAAACAAAGCAAGCACCATGGCTTGCCAATTCGACCCCGACTTCCCCTGCTCACTGTTCGTAGCAATCTCCCCTCTCCTATTGGGGCGTACTGACAAAGCGTGCCAGGACCATTGATCTACCCCTCCCGACCGCACGTCTAGCTTCTGCGGCCCTGCAAGCCCTGCGAGTTGATAAAGAGCTATCTCCTCTTGTGCGCAGATCATTTTCTACCATCTCGACCGCTTCTTCTCACAAGTCCGGGGACCCGAGTCTTCTTAGCTCGTCCGAAGAGACGATTCTGAGGACGGAATATAAAGCTACTACGAATCGGATGTTGAGAGTCGCTGTCAATGGGTTCATGGAAAGCTTGAGTGTGGTTTTGGGTGTTATGGAGGAACTTGATGTTGATGTTCTAGGCGTGGAGCATGCCGAATAATAGGCAACGGAGTTGTACCTGTCACCGAAAGGCACCCAGTATTGTTGACGGGGGCTTGTGCTGTATTTCAGTGATGACACGAAGCTGCCCCATGTCTACGGAGCTCGGGGTGGAACCTTTCTCAAAAACACGAAAAGAGAAAACCTGTGAGGCTCTCAAAGACACACCTACGTTGGAGCAAGCTCAAACGTTTCTCAGCGACCTGCACCACAGCTCGACACGGCCATGATACTTGCAGAAGTGCGCTGAGATCCTTGGTAAGGTAACACCATCTTGAGGAGCTGAGGTGGGACCCAAAGGGCTATAGACCTCACCACTTACGAGTTGTAAACAATAAATGTGCAAGGAATCCAAGGCCGAGATTGACGATGGTAATCTGTTGCAACAATGAAACGTATTGCCCGTATACGAGCATTAGGCAATGAGGTCGAGTTCAAAAGCATTTGCAAATTTAAAGGACAAGGTCACCAGAATTATCGAGTGTTATTATTTGATCCGGTTACTGACAGATCTGCATAACCCAGTGACGTCTCTCCAAATGTTTACCAGCTCTTGGAAACAGCATGCTGAGGACCAGATTTGCCTCCCTTGAACATCTTCAATCCGAGGACTCCATATGCAATGCCCTGAACGCCAGCCGTAGGTTTTTCTCCATTGGCTTCCTATATTCAAATCCTGAACATGCCCAGTCCCAAATGCTCGAAACCCCCAACGTTAATGTCATAACAAAATTTCTGCCACCTAGGTTTTCACCTTCAGCAACCTCTCAGCTTCCTCTGCTCTTTTGTTCGCATCTGCTAGATCCTTCTTTAACTGCTTTATATACTCAATAGCCTGTTCAACGGTGCTGGCTTTACTGTTCGCACTCTGGGACCCTCCCTTGCCGTTTGGTGCATCGTTATTGTCGTCGGCATCACCACTCCCACTTTTGTCTCCACCACTATCCTTTGCCTGACCTCGAGGCAATAACGTAGCGATTTCTTGCAAGGCAGTATTTATCCGATTTCGTCGACCTTGCTCCGCAATTTTGTGAGATGTTCTCTTCGACGTTAAATTCGTCGACAGTTCTGTAGGATAAGAAACACCTGGCAGATGCGTTCCCTCGAGGATGTTCTGATAATTTGATTTTGACGCTAAGAGCAGCGACGCCGTATCTTCTGCCGCCTTTCCTCCGGGAAGTAGAGGCTTTATGCTGGGAGATATCCTTGGCAGAAGTGCTGGAGATGCGAGAACTGAGCTACTTACCCTTTTCTTTGAAGTGCGGGCTGCGGTCGAACTTTTACGGCCTGTGCCATTCACCCCGGCGGAACCATTCAAAGCGTCAATTTGAGGACTTTGGCTTGCGGACAGAGTGGACTTAGGGGGATTGGAGGCGGGAGGAGGCAAAGGTTGAAATCCTGGAGTTTTCGAGCCGGTGGAGCTCAGAGTTGGGGTCACTTGCCCATCCGATTGTGTCTCGATCCGAGATAGCTGTGGCCGACTGGTGGCAGCTTCAGGCAACAAGAATCCATCCACTTCTGGGTCATCAATATCCATGCTTTGATTGCTGATTTGTCGGTCAACCTGAGGTGATCCAGCCAATCTCATCAATGAAGCTGGTGTAGCAGGAGACCCTAAAACTTGCTGAATTACTGCTCCCGTTTTTTGCGACCGAATGTATGGAGACCTGCCAGCAGATCCAGGAAGTGGCACGGGGGGCGGTGCCATATCAGAGAGATGCTCAGGCGATATCGAGCTGTTCTCCGAGTCTTCGGTGCTGGCTGTAGACTGTGATGAATTTGCCTGTGAACTCGATATCTGGTTATGAGATGGCTCTAGTATGTTGTCAAGGGCCTTTCCAGAAATGCTAGAATCCTTTTTTCCCTTCCTCGGTTTCACGATCGGAGACTGTCTTACGCCACGAGTATTTCGTGGCTTCGGTAGCGATCTCTTACTCGATTTCCTTGGGAGAATATGGGAGCTTGCTGGTGCAGAGTGGGAATCCAAATTCATGTCAATTGGCGAATTGATGCTATCGGCAGCACGCTGGTCATAAACAGCTCCGTGCTGGTTCTGCTGTGCTTGTAGGGCAGGAGAATTCAATGGGCTAAAATAAGCTCCCGGGATTGTGTATTCTGGGATATTGAAATGTGCCTCCAAAGGAGTCACGGCTGGTGATACAAGTGGAGTAAAAGCCATCTGCCGCGGTCAATTATGTACTTTCAGATATGTTCGCTGATCACTAACCTCCTGCTCCTTTGCCTGCATTTGGTACCTCTCGAACATAGCCTGTTGTTGAGGATCTGACTGCGGGTAAAATTGAGCGTTACTCCCATGCATCTCTATGCTATTTGGAGTGGGAGGAATCATGCGGCTCTGAACATAGAAATTCCGTTGTTGCTCTTGGATCTGTCTCTGCTGCTGTTGTTGTCTCTGAAGCTGTAGATATTGTATCTGGGCGTCCAAATCTGCCAGGTTTTCGTTTGATGGGTGCGAGTGAGCAAGAGCCGGCGCATGCATGGTGGGATGGGCCGTGGCTGTAGTCATGGCTGGCATATGCTCTTGCATTGTTGTGTCATGAGCTGCCAGTACTCTGCTGTTCACCATTCTGGTATCCATTCCTTCTCCATCTTCCTGATTTATCAACTGCGTTGTTTGAGGTTGCTGTTGGGCATCAAAATCCTGAAAATCGAATTGCAGACCCTCGCCGAGATTCATGTCGAGAAATTGT
>Ga0302325_10020417_pt1 | contig 13891 bp, 13 predicted proteins | sample Palsa_T0_2_FD_201948 | JGI IMG/M metagenome (GOLD analysis project Ga0302325, IMG submission 201948) | Peat permafrost microbial communities from Stordalen Mire near Abisko, Sweden - Palsa_T0_2 | ecosystem: Environmental > Terrestrial > Soil > Palsa > Peat permafrost | place: Sweden: Abisko... | reverse complement strand
CGGAAGATGACCTTGTGGGAGGGCAATTGTTACGCGCACGTTGAGTTCACCCACGCCGGCGTGATGCGCATCCGCCGCGAATTTCCCGACGCCCCGCTGGTCGCCCATCCCGAATGCACCAAGGCCGTCCGCCTGTTGGCCGACGAAATTTGTTCCACGGAGAAAATGGTGGATTTTTGCAGGCGCAGTCCCGCGCCGGTGTTTCTGATCGCAACGGAGGCCGGCATGATTCATCGCCTCAACAAGGAATGTCCGGGCAAACGATTCGTGCCGGTGCCGGTGGAGAATTGCCGTTGCAACGAGTGCAAGTTCATGAAAATGAACACGCTGGAAAAGCTGTACGATTGCATGGCCAATCTCCATCCGCGCGTCGAGTTGAGCGCGACGCTCATCGAGCGCGCCCGTCTGCCGATTGAGCGGATGTTGCAAATCTCCTCGCAAGTTCTGGCCAATGCGGGTTGAATCATTCCGGCAACTTCGACATCTGCGCCCATTCCGCGCTCAGCCTTTCCAGCAACCGGGCGTCGGCGGCGGGAAAAGCGTAATCAGTCAATTGCGCCGCCCCGATCCACGCAAAGTCGTGGCACAGAATGGCGCGCGGTTCATGGCGCAGCCAGCGACAACGAAAAAATTTCAAATGCACCGAACGGTCGGAATAATGGTGGGTCAACTCCTCCATTATCCCATGCACTTGCACTTCGATGCCCAATTCCTCGTCCAACTCGCGCCGGAGACATTGCTCGAAGGTCTCCCCGGCTTCGCGCTTGCCGCCGGGAAATTCCCACAGGCCACCCAGGTGGGCCTCCGGCAATCGCCGGGTGATGAGCAGTTTCCCATCGCGAAAAACCAGGCCCGCCGCCACTTCCAGAAACTTCATCCCTTGCCCCGCCCGATGCTCTTATAGAGGAACCCCATCTTCTCCATTTCTTGAACGTCAAATAGATTTCTGCCGTCGAAGATGATCGGGTGCGCCAGGGTTTTGCGCGCCCGCTCCAGATCCAGCTTTTTGAATTGCGGCCACTCGGTGGCGATGATCAACGCGTCGCAACCATCCGCCACTTCATTCATGTCCGCCACGTAGGTGGCGTCGGGCAAAATCGGCCTGGCCTTATCCATCGCCTGCGGATCATGCACGCGCAAACGCGCACCCTCCTTTTGCAGCCGCAGGCACAAATCGATGGCCGGGGAGGTCCGCACGTCGTCGGTGTTCTGCTTGAAGGCCAGCCCCAGCACGCCCAGGGTCTTGCCCTTGATGACCCACAATGTGTCCGCAATCTTTCTGATAAAACGGTTCATTTGCTCGGCGTTGATCCTTTGCACTTCCTTCAGCAAGCCGAAGTCGTAGCCCAAGGACTCGGAAATGTGGATGAACGCGCTCAGGTCCTTGGGAAAACAACTGCCTCCGAAACCCAGCGAGGCGTCCAAAAACCGCCGCCCAATCCGCGCGTCCATCCCCATGCCCTGCGCCACCTCCTGCACGTTGGCCCCGGACATCTCGCACAAGACCGATACGGCGTTGATGTAGGAAATCTTCAGCGCCAGAAATGAATTGGCCGCGTGCTTGATCAACTCCGCCGAATTGATGTCCGTCACAATGACCGGCGCGTTGTAGGGCGCGTAAATTTCCTTCATGGCCGGCACCGGACGGGCCGACAACACCCCGATGACCACCCGGTCGGGCTTCATGAAATCTTCCACCGCGAAACCCTCGCGCAGAAACTCCGGGTTGCTCACGACGTCGAAATCCACCTTGGCCTTGCAATAACGCTTGATCGTCTCGGCCACTTTTTCGCCGGTCTTGACCGGCACCGTGCTTTTGTCCACCACAATTTTGTAGGACGTCATCGCCCCCGCAATTTCCCGCGACACCACTTCGATGAAGCTCAAATCGACTGACCCATCCGCCTGCGGCGGAGTCGGCACGGCAATGAAAATGACCGCGGAGCTCTCGACGCCCTCCAGTGTGCTGGAGGTAAAACGCAGACGGCCGGCGCGGACGTTGCGTTCGACCATTTCCTGCAAGCCCGGCTCATAAATAGGCATTCCGCCGCTTTGCAAAAGTTTGACCTTTTCCGCGTCCTTATCGACGCAGATGACGTCGTGGCCGCCTTCGGCAAAGCAGGTGCCAGAGACCAGTCCCACGTAGCCAGTTCCAATAATAGTCAGTTTCATTCAGGGTTTTTGGGTTGAGTTGGAGGGCGCCGCAGGAATGGTTAGTAGTTTTAAGCCTCCGTTGCTTGGCGGCGCCGCCGTTGGCGAAGGTTTTGGAGCGGATATCGGGGCTGGCTGGATGCCAGTCGGTTTGGCCGTCTCCGGCAAGGTAAAGGAAGGCGCGCCAGGCGCGCCGCCGCTTGGGGCAGGGTTGGACATGGCCTTCAACAACTCAGGATGTTTGGCCACCAAAAGTTGGCCCCGTTCCTGCGCTTCCGCCGCCCACGGGTCATAGGGATTCTGTTTGAGCATGCGCGCCAGTTCGAAATAATAGTTTAGGGCCTGTTGCGGTTGGTTCTCCTGCTCGTACAGCCTGGCCAGCGTCAATTTGGAGGGCGAAACGATGCTCATTTCGGAGGGGTAAGCCAGGGCAATTTCGTGGTATTTGTTAATGGCATCGGCAATTTTTCCTTCCGCCTCAAGGCTGGCGGCGACTCCGACTCTGGCCTGGGGAACCAAGGGAGATTCGGGGTAAGTGGTCAGAAAATCGGAGAATTGCTGGTAGGCCTCGGGGTATTGGCCCTGGGTGAACATTTCTTCCGCCGCCAGCAACCGGGCATGTTCCCCGGCCGGCGTGCTGGGATACTCCTTGGCCAGCTCCAACAATGGAGCGGTCGAGACCGGCCCCGTTCGCGCCAAGCCCACGTTGGGGGTGGCGAAAAACTGCGCATTGGCATCGGTTTCATCCTGGGTTTTTTTCCATGCAATGACGGCCCAAGCCAAACCCACCAAAGCCAGGACAACAGCCACGATGACGATCGTTTTGCGTCTGGCGTGCAGCCATTCCAGCGTTCTGATATAAATATCGGTCGGTTGCGTTTGAGCATCCATAAAAGTCGCGTATTCTACCATCTTGATTTGAAAAGGCAAGATGAAAATTTTCTGAAAATCATTCTGGGTGGCAGCCCAAGGATGCTCCAGTCGTGGCTTCGGCCTTAAGCCGCCGACATCATCCCGGTCTTTCGGGCGTAGTTGAATAATCCACCGGCATCGACCACCGGACGCACGTCGCCCAGGGGCTTGATCGGGTAAACTTTTCCCGTGGCTTGAATGGTCACCGTCAGCTTGTCCAAATCCACGGTCACCACGTCGCCGGTCTTGAGCGCGTCGCAGAGGCGGTCCGCCATTTCACACGGGTAGAGTTCGCCGGTGGCCACGGAATTGCGGAAGAAGATGCGGGCGAAACTCTCCGCCAGAACGACGTGGCAGCCCGCCGAGCCAAGGGCAATGGGCGCGTGTTCGCGGGAACTGCCGCAGCCAAAATTGCGCCCGCCCACGACGATGGGATAGTCGCTGTCCACGCACCCCGGCTTGACGAAACGGATGGGATAAAGGGAATCGGGCAGACCCGCCAGCGCGAAGCTGCCGAGCTTTTCGTATTCCTCCGGGATGGTGGGAACAAGATTGAGATATTGGGCGGAAATCATTTGATCGGTGTCGATATTATCGCGCACCACGTAAACCGGACCTGTAAAGACACTTTGCATTTGCACAACTTGCGGCAAACGGGCGCGGTTTTCAATGAGATTCAGCAAACCTTGAGCGAGATGCGTTGTCAAATACAATTATTTTATTTTTTCAACGACTCAATCCAGCGGTCAAGCTCTCGCACGTCAGCCGTTTTTTCTGCAAGCTCAGTTGTCCATTCTTGCCATTCCTTTTTCATGAAGTCTCCAAGAGGTCCCGGTCGCGTTTGCCAAACGTCTGATGGAATTGCATCCTGGTAACGAATCCCGTAGCGGATCGCGGCCTGAAGTCCTAATTCGTGGTTTGAGTTCATGCGCACCCGCCTAGCCCAACGTAATAATATCTCGTCAGAATTTCCTGACAGGGAAAGTCCCCTCAGATACTCGCGCAAAATGCCAAGGGAAAGGCGAAGATGCTTGAGGTCCTGCCGTTCCCCTGTATTTTGCAGCAAGGTTGCCAAATTCACGGTTTTGCTCTCCAGACAATGCAAAGGATGGAGAACTTTCAAAGGGATGTTCTCGAAAGTGATATCCCGGGCGAGTTCCCTGACTTCGGCTGGGGACAAACCATTGGGGCTGTGAAGGAAGTCGATCTCGAAGTCTGATCCCGCCAATTGCGTGACGATCTTTCCAGAATTCGCGGTGTTCTCGGAAGGCAGCGGAAAAAATGGTTCAGCGTTAAGAGCCTCGCTGCATTTCAGAACATCCGTCCGACTCCCCAGGACGTCTAGATCGAAGCTGGTGTAAGGGCGGAGTTCGTCCCAGGGCGGAGAGTTTGTTTGATAGTGTTCAGCCCAAAGATTGACCGCCTGTCCACCAATGACCACGGCTCCAGTTTGAACCAGAGCTGCCAGAGCAGGCTTGATTTCATGCAGGCTTTTTCTTTGAGCCATGGCCAATTATTCACTTGGAAGCCGCTCTTCGCGGTCGGGAAACACAAATTGAGAGGCATGAGGCAACGCCCGATTTCTCTCCTGTACGAGTTCGCCACGGCCATGCGCCGCTTCTGCCGCATCGGCACGCCTGCGACTGGCTTTGATGCGGTTGCGTTCGTCGATGCTATAAAGCTTGATTCGCCTTTTTTGCTCTTCGCTAATCATACACACTCTGTTGGCAAACAATATACGCTCTTTTCCTTTTTTGGCGAAGGTAAAGTCCAGGACCGTGTCCATGCCTCTGCCACGAGATTCATTGGGCGTGTTGAGCGGCGGAAATTTCCGCCTTGGCTTCCGCCAAATCGTGCTGGAAGGAGGGGCTGGCCATCAGCTCCCGCACGATGGCTTGCCCTAATACGCGTCCCGCCCGCACGTCCGTCAGAAAATGATAGCCGGTCAGGATGCGGTCCCAGCCAACCTGCCGGCCCAACGCCAGGATGGCCTCGCGCTTGTCCGGGAATAGTTCCGCCAGCACCAGCGCATCCACCGTCCCAACGGTGGAGTGGCCGCTGGGATAGCTGTAGGTGTTTTCCGGCTCGCCGAAGGTCAGGCTGGCGTCCATTTGATAAGGCCGCCTGCGCTTCCAATAGTTTTTCGGGGTGTTGACGACATCGCGCATTTCCTTCTTGATTTCCGCCATCAAGGCTTCGGTCTTGGGAAATTTGCCCGGCTGAAAAACCGGGCCGATGACTCGGGTAAAGGAGAAAATGCTGAGATTCGCGTTCGTTTTGGCCCGGTCGGTCTCGGCGCTGGTGCGCGCTTTGACAAGCTCGCGGCACATTTGCAGGTCCGCGGCTTCTTCCTCGGAACCGGGAGCGGGCGGCGGCGCCAGCAAGGCCACGCCGTCGGGCTTTCCCGCGGCGAGATAGCGGTCGCTGGCGCGCGCAGGCAAAACGAAGCACAGAGCCAGGAACAATGTTGAGATGAATGGCTGGAATGTATGGCGGGCGTCGGCGGTTTTCATAATTTGCTTTGTTTAGAATTTAAGTAGGCGCGGAGGGCTTCATGCCGCTGCTCCAACGGCAATTTCCCAAGGTCTCCCACCGCGTCGTAAAATTTCTCCATGTCTCCGCCCTTGGCGCGCAAAAGGGCCTGAAAGGCGGGCACCAAATCGTAATAGGCGGCAACCGTGTTAAGCTGGGCGTTGTTGACCGGTTTGTCAAACCAATAGTCGTAACCGGATTTGCTCACGCCCCAGGTTTGCTTGAGCTTCGCGTAGTTGGCGCGCATCCGGGCGATTGTTTCCTCCTTGCGCTGGAGTTTGCCCGACTCCGGCAAGCGGGGGTCGTCATAGATTTTTTCCAAATCTTCCCGCGTGGCCATGACCAATTTTACAAAGTCGTTCTCGTGCCGAAGGCCTTCTGTGTAGAGTTGGTATGCATGCGCATCCGCCGGAGACTGATACCAACGCCGCACGCCCTCCTCCGCCGTCATGGTGGCGAACGCTTCGTTGAACTCGGTATCGCCCGCCACGAAAAGGCGCTGATGGGTCAGTTCGTGGAAAATGGTGTCGGCCAGGTCGGCTTCCGGCTCAAAGATGAACGTGCTCAACAACGGATCGTGAAACCAGCCAAGCGTGGAATACGTCGGCACATCGCCGACGTATGTATCCCAGCCCTTTTTGTCCCAGGTGGCGGCGTAATGGAGCGCGCCGGCTTCGCTGAAATAGCCGCGATAGCTCGCGCTGCCCACGATGGGAAACCACCACGTTTTCGGGTCCAGCGAAAGCCGGGGCGTGACGGTGACCACCCACACGACATAAGGGCGGTGCAAATCGACGTATTTGAGATAATTTCCACCGGGCCGCAGTTTAAGCTCCTGGGCGGCGAAAAGACGAATTCTCTCGACAAGCTCCAGTTGGGTTTTGAGTTTCGGGTCGGTGGCGGGGTCTTGCAGCAGTTTTTCAATGGATTTTTCGTGCGCGAGAATTTCATATTGACCGGCAACGGCCTGGCTGTAAAAGCGGATCGTCTGGCAGCCGGACAGCGCCAAAATCAGCAGCAGGCAGGCGAAGGCCGGAACCATCGTGCGCCAGCGGGAGCGCCTTTTAAGATCCTTGAGCATGACGGCACGGGTAATGGCGCTCCCTATCCCTTCTGCATTTCCTTGGCCCATGTATCGCGCAACGTAATGGTGCGGTTGAAGACCAGCTTTTCGCCGCTGCTGTCCCGATCCAATACGAAATAAGCGAGGCGCTCAAATTGATAACGCTCTTCCGCACGGGCCTCTTTGAGCGATGGTTCGAGTTGAGCGGTGATCACTTCCAACGAATGGGGGTTGAGCACGGATTTGTAATCGCGCCCGTCCTTCTCCGGCTCGGCTTCGGTGAAAAGGCGGTCGTACAGGCGCACTTCGGCCTTCACGGCGTGCGCGGCGCTCACCCAATGAATTGTGCCTTTGACCTTGCGCCCGGCGGTGGCGCCGCCCGTCTTGCTGTCGAGATCCGCCGTGCAGCGCAATTCGGTGATGTGGCCGGCGGCGTCCTTGACCACTTCCTCGCATCTGATGATGTAGCCGTACTTCAAACGCACTTCGCCGCCGGGTTTGAGACGGAAAAATTTCGGCGGCGGCGCTTCCGCAAAATCGTCCCGCTCGATGAATATTTCGCGGCCGAAGGGAATTTTCCGTTTGCCCGCGTTTGGATCTTCGGGGTTGTTGACGGCCTCAAGTTCATCGATTTTTCCTGCGGGAAAATTCGTGATGACGGCCTTGAGCGGCCGCAGGACGCCCAGGCGGCGCAGGGCCCGTTTGTTCAAATCTTCTCGGATGGCATGTTCATAAACGGCCACGTCCGTCAAGCTGATGTACTTGGTGACGCCCACGCCGATGGCAAAATTTCGCAGGGCTTCGGGCGTGACCCCGCGACGGCGGATGCCCGAAATAGTGGGCAGGCGGGGGTCATCCCAGCCCGTGACGATTTTGTCGTTCACGAGCGAAATGAGCTTGCGCTTGGAAACAATAGTGTGGCTGGGAATCAGCTTGGCAAATTCGTATTGACGCGGCAGCGGGCGGGGCAAATCCAGATTTTCGAGAATCCAGTCATAGAGCGGACGATGAACCTCAAATTCCAGCGTGCATATACTGTGCGTGATGCCTTCCAAATAATCGCTCAGGCAATGGGCGAAATCATACATCGGGTAGATGCACCATTTCCTGCGGGTGTGATGATGCTCGGAGTGGCGGATGCGATAAAGGAGCGGGTCGCGCATCCAAACATTGGGCAAAGCCATGTCGATTCTGGCCCGCAAGGTCCGCGCGCCATCGGGAAATTCGCCCGCCTTCATCCTCTGAAACAAATCAAGGCTTTCCGAGGCCGAACGGGTGCGGAAAGGGCTATCTTTCCCAGGCCGGTCCGGCGCGCCGCGATATCGGTCCGTGTCCTCCGCCGAAAGATCGCAGACGTAAGCTTTGTCCATTTCGATCAACCGCACGGCGTAAGTATAAATTTGCTCGAAATAATCAGAGGCGTAGAACGGCTCCAAATTTCCGCCGGTGGCTGGTCCCAGGTAGAAATCGGGTTTGCCATTGCTCTCGATGGTCTTGGGCGTTGCGCCGGACGGCTTCAATCCCAAACGATCGTCGGCCCAGCCGCTGATGAGCCATTGGACATCGGCGACGATGGACTCGACATATTCGACCTCCTCCTTGGCGGGATTGGTGTCGTCCATGCGCAGATTGCAGACGCCGCCGAACTCGCGGGCGATGCCGAAATTGAGGCAAATAGACTTGGCGTGGCCGATATGGAGGTAGCCATTGGGTTCCGGTGGAAAGCGGGTGTGGATGCGCGGGTAACGCCCTTCGGCCACGTGCGCCGCCACGATGTCGCGAATGAAATCCGACGGCGCGGGCGCGGCGGTCTGCTCAGGTGTTGGAGTTATCATGTAACGATTACCAATCACTTAAAGCAGTACCCGCTTTTCGGGTGCAAGGCAAGATCGGGGAAAATCAGTTTGCAAAAATCCCGAATGAGTCCAAAACTACCCTCCAAATTATGGCAAAGAGCACAGTGAGCAACAAGTTGCGAGGAGGGCTGAAGCTGTGAGCAGGAAGACTTATGACCGCGTTATAGGCGCATTTGGCGTCGCGTTCCTATTATTGGCAGTCCTTGCGCTTGTGCTGTGTTGGAAAGACATCCGGGGCATGCTTTCCTGGTGAGCCTGCTTCACGGTTCCTACCTTGTCAAGCAACGGCTCGTTCCTGCGGATGCATCCGTTTGCTTGCTGGCGCGAGTACTTCTTGCATCAGCGTTTCAGTGAAGGCCTCCGCGCTCAATGGCTTGATCTTGTCGCCATAGACGAATTGGTGAATTGCCTGGCGATAGCCCTCGTACTCCGTGGGCGACATGCCCTTGAGGTAGGCATAGAGCGTGTCGTAATCGCGAAAGTTGCGCTTGTCAATGAAAGCCGCCGTCGGAACCAACGCACCCACTTCCGGATCGCCCTGGTAAATAGGGACGCTGCCGGCAAACATGGCATCCAGCATTTTTTCCGTCACCCAGCCCGGATAGCTCGCGTTTTCGTAACAGATGGAAAATTTATATTGGCGCATGACATCCCGTTTTCGGGTGACACTCCCGCGGGCTGAAGGGAAAAGGCGGCGGCGCGGCAGCCAGGGACACGCGGTGTAAATCCTGTCCAAAACCGGGTTGATCCTGGACAACCCTTTCTTGAAATAGAACCGGTCCCATCGCTGGCCATACAAATCGAATTCATCCGGATGGCGGCCTTCGAACCAACGGATGGCCCTCATGCGCTCGCTGTACAATTCTTCTCGAACCCAGGTATATTTCTGACTGGCGATCAGGCAGCAGAACTTGTCGGCCCCGCTGGGAGCATAAGGAGTGAACTCCGGAAGCCTGTGTGGCATGTGGAAACGGATGTACTTCTCCCCGTCTGCCAAGTGTGGACTCCAGGTGAAGACTTTTTGGAAGTGGACATGGTTGGCGCGGTCCCAGTTGTCGGGACGGACTGCTGGACTCTCAAACATCACCAGATAGAGCGGCTTGTCGGCTCTTCGCACGAGACGCCTGAAGTAAGAATTGAACAGGGTGGGATAGTCAAGAAAAACCACGGCGTCAAAAGTATCAAGAGGGGCCGTGTCGATGGTGGCCACGCTGTGTCCGAGTCCCCTTAAGTGCTTGGCCATGTACACGGACGGATAGGCCAAGTCGTCGCCTAGCCCAACAGAAATGTTCACAAACATGCGGTTCTGGTTAAGCCGGCGGTAAAAATTGTAGAAGCCTATATTCACGTCACCGATTTTATTGTGCAAGCATCTAAATTATCTCTAAACCTCTTGCGAAAGGAATGCAACCGAAATCCAGGGCAGACGCCTTGACTTTGCCGCTGATCGGCCTATCTATGGTATCCGATGAAACGTGTCGCTGATTATGTCTTCGATTACCTGGCCGACCAAGGCGCCCGCCATGTTTTTGTTCTGACGGGCGGAGGCGCGATGTTTCTTAATGACGCGCTTGGCCGCTGTTCGCGCCTCCAGTATGTATGCTGCCATCACGAGCAATCCTGCGCGATGGCGGCGGAGGCCTACGCTCGAGTTTCTGGCAGGGTCGGTGTGCTGAGCGTCACAACGGGTCCTGGCGGCATTAACGCATTGAATGGCGTTTTCGGCGCTTACACAGACTCCATTCCGATGCTGATCATTTCCGGTCAGGTCAAATTGGAAACCTGTCTGACCTCGTATCATCTTCCGAACTTGCGGCAATTGGGCGATCAGGAAGTCGATATCATCCGCATGGTTAAGGGCATCACCAAGTATGCCGTGCTAGTCAGCGATCCCAAAACCATTCGTTACCATTTGGAGCGCGCGCTGCATCTGGCGGCCGCAGGCCGGCCCGGGCCTTGCTGGCTGGACATACCGGTCGATGTGCAATCGGCCATGATTGACCCCGACACGCTGCCGGGATACGACGCGAAAGAGGATGCAGACCCGTGCGACCACGCCGCGCTGCCCCAGATTTGCCGTGATATTCTGGCGCGGATAAAAGGCGCCCGCCGTCCGGCCATTCTTGTTGGCACCGGAATCCGGCTGGCCCACGCGGTGGAGATTTTCGAGACCGTGGTGAATAAGCTCAAGATTCCCGTGTTGACGGCCTGGACGGCGCATGATTTGGTGCCGAGCGACAGCCCATTCTTTTGCGGCAGACCCTCCAGCCTGGGAGACCGGCCCGGCAATTTCACCGTGCAGAATGCGGACGTGCTGCTGGTTTTGGGTTCGCGCCTGAATGTCCGCCAAGTCAGCTACAATTGGAAGGATTTCGCCCGCAATGCTTTTAAAATCCAGGTCGATATCGATTCCGCGGAATTGGACAAACCCACCGTCAAGCCGGACCTTGCGGTGGTGGCGGATTTGAAGGATTTCCTGGAAGAATTCAGCAGGCAAATCGACGGCGGCGGCTTCGACGCCAAGGCTCACTCCGAGTGGCTGGCATTTTCCCGCAAACTCGTCAGCCGATATCCGGTCGTAACCGACAAACAACGCCAGCCAAAGACTCCCATCAACCCCTATCACTTTCTGGACGTGGTGATGAGAAAATTGGACGCGAACGATATCGTGGCTTGCGGAGATGGCACTGCCTGCGTGGTGCCGTTTCAGGTGGCGCACATCAAACGCGGCCTGCGGTTGTTTTGCAATTCCGGCGATGCCTCCATGGGTTATGACATTCCAGCTTCCGTCGGGGCGGCCTTTGGCGGGGACGGCCGCAGAATCATCTGTTTTGCGGGCGACGGCAGTGGTCATCTGAATATTCAGGAATTGCAGACCATCAAATTCCACAACTTGCCGATTAAAATTTTCGTGTTGAACAACAACGGCTATCTTTCCATGCGTTTGACTCAAGGTGGTTTTTTCAAGGGCAATTTTATCGGTGAAAGTCCTCGCAGCGGCATTTCGTTTCCTGATTACGTCAAAGTGGCCGCCGCTTACGGCCTGCCGGCCAGACGTATCGAAGCCGCTGATTTTTCGGCGGACATTGACGACTTTTTAAGCACCCCCGGCCCGGCGCTGTGCGAAGTCATGCTGGACCCCAACCAAGCCTTTGAACCGCGGCTCAGTTCACGCCAATTGCCGGACGGGCGGATCGTGACCGCTGCGTTCGAAGACATGGCGCCGTTCCTAAGCAGGGAAGAACTTGCCCAGAACATGCTTCCGCCGTTATCTTAAGCAGCGTACGTGAACCCGAAGCGAAAAGCATTTATCAGCGGAGGCAGCCGCGGCATTGGCGAAGCCATCGCGCGGGAATTGGGACGGCAAGGCCTGCAAATCTGGACGCCGGATCGCGCCGAATTGGATTTGTCCGACCCATCTTCAGTCACTCGCTTTATGGAGTCTCACGCCGGCAGCGTGGACGTGCTGGTCAATAATGCCGGCATCAATTTTCTGAAAGCCATCCCCGACCTGGACGCCGCCACCTGGGACCAAATGCAACAGGTCAATTTGGCCGCGCCGCTGCGACTGATTCAATGGGTCGCGCCGTTCATGCGCGAGCGAAAATGGGGGCGGATTCTCAACATCAGTTCGGTTTTCAGTCTCGTGACCAAAGAAAAGCGGTGCGCCTATTCCATGACCAAGGCCGCCCTCAATGCCCTCACTCGAAGCGCGGCGGTTGAATTTGGGCCGGACGGCATACTCGTCAATTCTCTTTGTCCTGGCTATGTGGAAACGGAAATGACCAGCAAAAATAATTCGCCGGCGGAGTTGGAAATGATCAAAGGAACCATTCCATTGCGGCGTCTGGCCCTGCCTGATGATTTGGCCCGGGTGGCAGGCTTCCTGTGCTCTGAGGAAAACAATTACATTACCGGTCAGGCCGTGGTGGCGGACGGCGGATTTACCTGCAAATAAATTATGATGGAAATCCAAAGCCGAAGCCATCCTTACACGGTCGAACCCTTTCCCGACCTCAAAGCCGCCCTGACCGGATTTCAGAATAAGCCGGGCGTTTATTGCCTGGCTGATCAAAAAGTATTTTCACTTTACGAACAGGATTTTACCGCAACGCTGCCGCCTGAGCGAATTCTTAAGATCGAAGCGACCGAAGGACAGAAATCGTTCGAGCAGTTGACGCCGATTTTCGTTTGGCTTCTCCAAAACGGTTTGCGCCGCGACGGATGTTTGCTGGTCGTTGGCGGAGGCGTCTTGCAGGACATTGGGTGCTTTATCGCCTCCGTCCTCTTTCGGGGTCTTCGTTGGGAATTGATTCCCACGACGTTGCTGTCCCAATGCGACAGTTGCATCGGCAGCAAAAGCTCGATCAACATCCAGTCCTACAAAAATCAAATCGGAACCTTTTATTCGCCGCACCGGGTCTGCCTGACGTTCAGTGTGTTGCAAACATTGCCCTGGGATGAGATCCGCTCGGGACTGGGCGAGGCGATTAAACTTCACCTGCTGACCAGCGAAAAGGACTTCCTCATGTTAATGGCCGACTTGGATTCACTGCCGGATAACATGAAGATTTTACCCAAGTGGATCGAGCATTCGCTGGAAATCAAGAAGGCATACATCGAAAAGGATGAATTCGACAAAGGCGTGCGCAACCTGCTCAATTACGGCCACACCTTCGGTCATGCTTATGAATCCGCTTCTCATTATGGCATCCCTCATGGGATTGGCGTCACTTTGGGGATGCTCACGGCCACCTACGTTTCATCCAAATTGGGCTGGGTCGGCGCGAATGATTTTCAGGCCTTGAAAGCCCGTCTCGTTCCCTGGTATCAGCCATACGAACAGAAGTTGAAGGCTCTCGATTTGGAAAAAATTCTCAATGCCATCAAGCACGACAAGAAAAACACCGGGAGCGCTGTCAACTGCATCCTGACACGGGGGCCGGGGCGAATGGAAAAAAAAGCGGTCAACCTGGACCAACAGCTTCGGCCCTGGCTGACGGAATTTATGGCCTGCCATGTTTGAAAACGATTTATGAACCGCGATATCTTTGAAGACCTGTTTGTATTGGAAATGACCAACAACCATCTGGGCAGTCTTGAGCGAGGCCTCAAGATCGTCGAACAACACGCCCGGATTGTGCGATTTAACAATGTGCGGGCCGCCATCAAGTTGCAATTTCGCGACATCGACAGCTTTATTCATAAGGATTTTAGGAATCGTTTGGACATTTATTACATTCGCCGCGTCACCGAGACTAAAATGTCCAAGGAAGATTATGGAACTTTGGTCAATGCGATTAAAAAGTTCGGTTGCATCCCCATGGCCACGCCGTTCGACGAAAAATCGGTGGATTGGTGCGTGGAATTTGAAATG
>Ga0302325_10020416_pt1 | contig 13892 bp, 10 predicted proteins | sample Palsa_T0_2_FD_201948 | JGI IMG/M metagenome (GOLD analysis project Ga0302325, IMG submission 201948) | Peat permafrost microbial communities from Stordalen Mire near Abisko, Sweden - Palsa_T0_2 | ecosystem: Environmental > Terrestrial > Soil > Palsa > Peat permafrost | place: Sweden: Abisko... | reverse complement strand
CGCAAACCGGCAGCCGCGTTTCCGGTTTTGTCGGTTCCAAGGAATACACTGCCCTTGGGCCACGGTGATGTGGGCTAAAGACAAACTCAATTGAACTTTGTTTCGCACGATGGCGAGAATATCATTCATCGTGTTACGAACATTTTGCGAATCGGAAACAATTGCGTGAAATCACGAATGGCCAGCGGCTCGATTTCAGCTTAAGAGATGACCGACCCGGCGGACATCCGTCCCGTTCCAGCAACGTCACGGACCAACCAGCAGCCAGCGCTCCAAGCCCATGGGATTGGTCGGTAAAGTCGGCTCCGACGATAACGACGCGGCCAGGAGTCATCACAAGAAATTCGACAATGTTTTGCATCTGCCGAACGGCTGCCAAAGAAAACTCTTGCGACAATAGGATTTATGCTGGCCCAGTTGCTCAAAAGTCGGACATTTCATGGACAAGGTAGCGTAAGTTCAAAACCCCAAGGCCGCCTTTCCTCAAAAAAAGCTCGAAACCACCTCACAACTACGCGCACAGATTCAGGGCAAAGATGGACGCGATCTGAGGCAAATAGTCGAAGCATGGGCTGAATTGCCTGCCGCACTCAAAGCCGGAATCCTCGCCATTGTCAGTTCGGCCACGAATAAGGAGGGCCAATGACAGCGCAGCGCGAAAGGGGCAACGCGAAACCACCTGGCGATGCTGGCCTTCATGAACAAACCATCAAGGAATTTGTGCCGGCGTCATGGTTTCACCCATTCCGATTTCGGCTTCCGGTTGCTTTAACGTTTCCAAATACCCTTCACGTCCCGTAATATCATTTGGTTATGGCAAATAGACGATAGGAACAATGGAAGGACTCATAAAGCTCATCTCGACTGATTTTGATGGCACGCTGTTTGCGGAATTTGAAAATCCGCCCGTGCCGGCGGCCTTGCAAAGCCTCATTGGCCAAATGCAGGCTGGAGGCGCCAAGTGGGTCATCAACACCGGACGCGACCTTTCCAGTTTGCTGGAGACGCTGGGCCGCGCCCATCTGACCGTCAAGCCGGATTTCCTGGTCATCGTGGAGCGAGAAATCTATCGCCACCACGAATCGGAATATATCCAAGACCAGCCGTGGAACCTTGCCTGCGACCAGGCCCACGCCGCCTTGTTCAAGCGCGTCCGCAAGGACGTGCCGCGCTTGCGCGCATGGGTGGAGGCGCGTTTCACGGCCACGATTTACGAAGACGCCTATTCGCCCTTTTGCCTGATCGCGGAACGAAGCCAGGACGCCGATGTCATTCACGATTATCTAAACGGCTACTGCCGAGAGGTGCCGCAACTCAATGTGATGCGCAACGATGTTTATTCCCGTTTTTGCCATGAAGCCTACAACAAAGGCACGGCGCTGGGGGAGATCGCGCGGCAATTGCGGGTCACCGCGGCGGAGACTTTCGCGGCCGGCGATCATTTGAATGATTTGCCGATGCTCTCGCGGCAGTACGCGCATTTTCTGGCGGCGCCAGCCAACGCCATTGAGATGGTCAAAGCCACGGTCCGTCAACAAAACGGCTACGTCAGCGGACGGCCCTGCGGACATGGCGTGGCGGAGGGGTTGCAAGCCTTTTTGGCCGCCATCCCACGAGGGGGATGACTCACAGAAAGAGGAGTCATCATCGTGCCTCCTTGCGCCTCCACCACAGCATCAATTCCAGCCCGGTGCGGTTGGGGTAGGAGCGTGGGACCCATTCCGCCTGCAAATCAAAGTGCGGGCTGAAGCGGTCCATCAATTCCTGGCGGGTTGTGCCGAAAGGCGGCCCATCCTTGTCTGGAATCAAATAATTTACTGCCAGGTAATGGCCACCGACTTCGAGACGGCGAAGGACGGAGCGCACGTAGTCGTCCCGCCGCGCCGGATCGATGGCGCAAAAGAGCGTGTGCTCGAAAATCCAATCATACGGCCCAAGGGCGGTGTCCGCTAAAAAGTCGCCCAGGATGTATTGGGCGGAAAAACCGGCAGCGGCAGTTTTCTGGCCCGCAAGCCTGATGGCGCTGGGGGCTAAATCGCAGCCGGTGACCGTGAATCCGGCGCCAGCCCACGCGCGGGCGTCATGTCCAGTGCCGCAACCGGGCACCAACACCGTGCCTCGCGGCAGGTCCGCGTGGCTGGCCAGGAAATCCACCAGGCCAGGCGACGCCTCGCCTTTTTCCCAAGGCATGTCGTTCGTTTGATAACGCGCTTCCCAGTCAGTTTCCATATCACGAGGCCAATTGCCCGTCAGCCAATTCGATCACGCGCCGGGCGCGGGCGGCGATGTGCGCGTCATGCGTCGCCATGATAAAAGTCGCCTGCCGCTCCGCCCGCAGGGTTTCCAGCAATTGGATGATGTCACCGCCGGTGTGCGAATCCAGGTTGCCGGTCGGTTCGTCGGCCAGGATCAAATCCGGCTCGTTCACCAGCGCCCGCGCAATGGCCACCCGCTGCTGTTCGCCGCCGGATAATTCATAAGGCCGGTGCTCCAGGCGCTGAGCTAAACCGACCCGTTCCAATAACGCCACCGCGCGCCGGGCCGCCTCAGCCGGGGCGATGCGCGCCAGGCGGGCTGGCAGGGCGACGTTTTCCAGCGCGCTGAGTTCGGGCAGTAGATGGTAGGCTTGGAAAATAAATCCGATGCGGCGATTGCGCCATTGAGCCAGCGCACCGGCGGAAAGGGCGCGCAAATCCATCCCATCAAACCTGATTTCGCCGGCATTGGGCAAATCCAGGCCACCCAACAAATGCAGCAGTGTGCTCTTGCCCGCGCCGGACGCCCCGCGCAAAGCCAGGAACTCTCCGCGAACGACTTCCAGATCGATGCCGCGCAGGACTTCGAGCGTGCGTTTGCCCACGGGATAACTTTTGTGCAAATCGCGCGCCGTGATCAAAGGGCCGGCGGAAAGTGCGTCACTCATGGCGCAAGGCCTCCACGGGTTGCAGGCGGCTGGCTTTCCAGGCCGGGAACAATCCCGCCAATACGCAGGTCACAAAGGCTGTGCCGCAGATGAACGCAATGTCCCTGGGCTGGATCGACTTGGGCAGATCATAAACATTATAAATCGAAGCCGGCAGCAATTCCGTATGCGTGATGTTGCGCATGACGGCGAGAAATTCATTGCGGTAAGCCAGGGCCAGCAGAGCGGCGCCGTAACCCAGTCCGACGCCCAACACCCCCACCACCAGACTCTGGCTCAGGAAGAGCCACAGAATCTGGCGGCCGCTGGCGCCGAGTGCTTTGAGGATGCCAATTTCGCGCGTCTTCTGGACGACAAAAGTTATCTGGCAATTGACGATGCCGAAGGCCGCCACAATCATAATGAAAAAAAGCACGAAGAACATGGTGTTCTTTTCCGCCGCCAGCGCCTCAAAAATGGCTGGGTTCTCGTCGCGCCACGTATAAACAGAGAGGCCTCCCGGCAGCACCTTTTCCAACTCCGCTTTGACTTTTTCCGCCAGGAACGGATCGCGCAATTTCACTTGCAGGGCCTGCACACTGTTATCCGGCATTTTCAAAAGGGCGCGGGCATCCTCCAGCGAGCAGAAGACGAATGAACCGTTGTATTCTGGAAAACCAACGTCAAAAATACCCCTGACGGTGAAGTCCTCCGGCATCTCGACTTCGGCGTTGGTTTTGCCGAGGCTGGCCTTCATGCGTTCAAGGCTGGTGGGGGAATAGATCGCCACCCGGCTGCCCACGTCCAGGTTCATGCCCCGGGCAAAGTCAACTCCGACCAGCAACCCATTGTCAGCCAGATCGAAAGACCCTGCCACAATGCTGCTCGGCACGGCGCTGACCCGGCCGGCGCTTTCCGTGTCCACCCCCACCAGCACCGGCGCGTAGTTTTTGGCTTTGCCTTCGTTCGGTTCGGTCGTGAGCAGGACCATGGTGCGGAGGAAAGGCGAAACGCCGTTCACATCGGCATTGGACTCGACTGTGCGTATGAGGGATGGGTAGTTGGTCAGCGATTGGTCCTGGTCGGCGGCATACACCTTCAAGTGCGCGTTGAAGCTCATAATCCTCTCGCGCCATTGCTGGTCAAATCCGCTCATCACGGCGATGACGATAATCATCACCATTACCCCCAGCAGCACGCCGATGATGGAAATGACCGTTATAACCGAAACAAAAGTCCGGCGCGGGCGCAAATAACGGAGCGCTAAAAAAGCCTCAAACGGCAACCTTGACATGCCGCGAGAGACTACGGGCGTTCGCTCGCTAAGTCAACGAGACGGCGAATTGGTGGTGGCAGCCGGCGTAACCTTGATGGCCCGGTAACGCTCGCCCCTTCGGCCATAGTCCAGTTCGTTCGCGCGAAATTGCGCCGGATCCAATATGCGGAGGTAATGGTAACGCAGCACAATCGTCCCATCTTCATCGACCGATTCTGGCGTGCCGTACACGATGGCCAATTTGCCGGGAGCGGCATAGTTCATGGCATCGGTGGAATTCACATCCTCCTCCTTGCGGTTCATCCGCCAGCGCAGGCGAAAACGGCCCTCGCCTCGTGGCGAAATCAACAGGCGGACGCCTCCCGCCTGGCGAATCTGCTCCCAGTCGTAATAATGATGCTCAAAAACCGTGTCCATTCGGATTTTGCCGCTGAAATCCTCATCTGTGGCATTGTTGCTGACGATGATGCCAGCCCAGGCCACGCGCAAATTAGTGTATTGGGAGGGGGCTTTGCGCACGTCATTCGGATACACATCCAAGTGAGCCTGGTGATATTCCATCTCCTCGGGCGGAGTGGCCGGACGATAGAGGGAACTAGAGGCGCAGGAAACCAGCAAGCCCGCCGCCAAAATCATCAATAAAAAATTTGCTTTCATAAATGCGATTTGTTCTGCAAGGGCGGATGATTACTTGCCGAACCCCTGTTCTTTGAGCCATCGTTGGCACTCCCGCGCCCACGGATGCATTTCGGCGGGGTCCGCTTTAAGGGATCTCGTGCCCAAACCCATGCCATGCGCCCCGTGCTCGTAGATGTGCAATTCAAAAGGCACTTTGGCCCGCCGCAACGCGGCCGCAAATTGCAGGCTGTTTTCCACCGGCACCGCCGTGTCGTCGTAAGTGTGGAAAATGAAGCATGGCGGCGTCTCCTTGCTCACGTGCAATTCGTTGGATAATTCCGCAATCAATTCCGGCGAGGGATTTTTGCCCAGCAAATTGTCCCTTGATCCCTTGTGCGTTTCGTCGCCCATCGTAATGACCGCATAACAAAGCACGCCGAGGTCAGGCCGGGAACTGAGACGGTCAATCGGATCGGCGGCGTCTGCCTGACCGGCGTCAAAATGCGTCAGTAGGGTGGAGGCCAAGTGTCCCCCGGCCGAGGAGCCGATGATGCCGAGGCGCTTGGGGTCCAGTTTCCATTCCGCCGCGTGAAAGCGCACCATGCGCATGGCCCTCGCCGCATCCTCCAGCATCCGTGGATGCCGGTAGCCCGCGGAGCCGAGGCGGTATTTGAGGACGAAGGCGGCGATTCCTTGTTGATTGAGCCAATGGGCATATCCTTCCCCTTCGTGCGCCGCCAATCCGGCATAACCGCCGCCGGGATAAATGATCATGCCCGCGCCGGTGGCCATCTCCGGCGGCGGGAAGAAAGGAGTCAGGGTGGGGATGTCTTTGGGTTCCTTGCCCAAAGCGCCGGGCGCCCCGTCCGGCCAGAGGGGCATGACAGTCTCGGAAGCAGGCGGACTTTGAGCACGCGACACGGTGCCGACGACAATAAAAACACCCACAAGCAACAGCAACAGCAATTTCATTGATGCCAGCATAACGAAAACCCGCCCGCTGAAAAGCCTTTTGCAGAAAGTTGCGCCTAACCGCCCATAAACCTTTTAGCCATCGGCGCCGCGCCCCACAGGATTCCGACCACCAGTCCGACCGTGTGCGCGGTGTTCGCCACAGGCCCGACGTAACCGGAAAGGCAGATAAAATACCAAATAATCATGATCCAAACCGTGGAAGACATCAGCCCCAGGCCCGAAGCAGGGTCGCATTGGCTCCGCAGCCATATGTATGCGAATAGGCCGTAAATGACTCCCGACATGCCGCCAAAATTCGGACCGTCCACAATATACTGGCCGAGACAGGAAGCGACACCTGTCACCACCACCAACAACGCCAGCTTGAACATCCCCTGGCGTGTTTCAATCATCCCGCCAAGATCGCGCAACCACACCATATTGAAAATCAAGTGGAGGGGGGAAAGGTGAACGAAAACCGGCGTGATCAGCCGCCACACCTGGCCAGCCTTGATTTCCGTGAGAAATCCAAATTTCAAATCGTCGATGGCCAGCCAATGAAAATCGTAAAATGTAGGATAGAAACCAATCACCAAAGTCACCACCACGCATGCGCCTATGAGCGACAGAGTCAGGGGTGCCAGGTAGGATTTGACCCAGATTCTATCCCGGTCATGGAAGCGTTTGGCGGCCTTGGCTTCTTCACGCTGGCGCACGGCCTCCTTCGCCAACGCTGCCTGGGAGGCGGACTGGTATTTTTTGTCGGCCGGATTCCGTTCAAACGCCGCCAGCGCCTGTTGCCCCGGCTCAACCTGGTCTTCGGAATGAATCCAAACAGCCCAACCTTCAGGATCAGCTTCGATGAGATTGCGAATGTCCAGGGAAGCCAGGTAACCGGAAAAGGTCCTGGCGGAATCCTCGTTTTTCAAATGACCGATCAGCCGCATAATGCGCGGGGCAATCGCGCAGCCTCAGAAAATGACTCAACCGCCGCCAGAAAACAGCAAAATAAAACTTCTCAAAAACTTCGCTGGCAATATGGTGGAGATTGGGTATTTTGTAGGGTGTTGGGACAGTGCGCCTTGGCCAAAGGGCGGGCGCGCTTCCCGTGTGCAGCATTAACGTCCGTATAAATGCAATGAGACTTCGATTTTTGTTTGCGGCCAACCGCCTGGCTCTGGCCTTGGTTCTTTTCTATTTGATTCCCCGTGTTCACGGCGTGCCCCTGGCGCCGGAGCCAAAGACAGCCACCGAAATGGCTGCCGCGGCCGACCCCTACGACGCCATCGTTGCCCAAATCGCAGCCGAAAAAATAGCGGCATGGAATTTCTCCCAGCGTCCATTCAACCAGGAAATGTCGTCCAAGTTCCTGGACCAGTACCTGGATTCGCTTGATTACTTTCACATGTTCTTCCTTCAATCCGACATCGAAGAATTTGCGAAGTATCGGACTAATTTGAACGTCCTCACTCTGATGGACCGGGATCTGACGCCATGCTGGGAAATCTTTTCCCGCTTCATGGAGCGCGTCCATCAACGCACGGATTTGACCAGTAATTTGCTGGAAACGGCCAAGTTTTCTTTCACCAACCAGGAACGGTTCGTATTCAATCGCCACACGCTCCCTTACCCAAAAGACCTGGAGCAGGCGAAGGAGTTTTGGCGGAAGGAAGTGCGCTACGAATATTTGGATCAACTTTTGAATTCTCCGGATGTCCAATTCACCGGGAAGGTCAGCTTTGATGCAAAGGGCAACACGATAGTTTCCCTTAAGCGGGATAAGCTCCATCCGGCCAGTTTGGATCTATTGCCCACGATGTTCATGACCAAGGATGGCCACCCCGTCGGTTCAGTGGAGGTCGCGGACAACCAATCCAATGCCACGTTGCGCCTGGAATTGCCCATGCAGGACACCTACAAAAAAATAACCAACCACCTTTACTCCGCCCAAGGTGAGGAAATTGGCGACGTTACTTTCCGGCGCGAAAAAATCGAACCTTCCACCGATGCCACCAATCTTTCTCTCAATCATAATAACGACACGCCTCCCATCGCGCCGACCGGAGAGTTAGGAACCAATCTTGTGGCCATCATTCACCTGGACGAGAAGAATCTGGCGGAAATTCACAAGACGCTCACCAATCGATGCGCGCAAACGCTCAGCCATTACAGAGATTTGCAGGTGGGCGGCAGGGCCTTCGAGCTTTATGTCACTTCGCTGGCTCACGCTTATGATCCGCATTCCGATTTCATGAGCCACATCACAGCCGAGAATTTTGGCATCCAGATGAAGCTTTCTCTTTTCGGCATCGGCGCACTGTTAGGGCAGGACAACGGGCATTTTTGCCAGATCATGGAACTTAAGGAAGGCCCGGCCAAGAAAAGCGGCAAAGTCCACCAATACGACCGCATCGTCGCCGTCGCCCAAAGTAACGCCGAACCAGTCGAAGTGGAAGGCATGGTCCTGGATCAGATCGTGGAAATGATCCGCGGTCCCAAAGGCTCAGAAGTGACTTTGACGATCATGCCGCCCGATGGGACCGAACGCAAAGAGGTCACGCTCGTCCGCGATGAAATCAAGCTGGAAGAGCAGGCCGTCAAGGCCCGCCTCTACGAGGATCCCGGTGACAACGGCGCCGTGTCCCGCCTGGGCGTGGTCAATATCCCTTCATTTTACGCCAATACCGATCCCAACGCGGCCGACGGCGGTGATGCCAAGAGCATGACCACCGACGTGGAGCGTTTGATCAAACGATTGAAGAAAGAAAAGGTCGGCGGCATCATTCTGGACCTGCGCCATAACGGCGGCGGTTTTCTGGAGGAGGCCATTAAGTTGACAGGACTCTTCGTTCCGGCAGGTCCAGTGGTCCAGACCAAAGATCCGACCGGCGAAACCGTAGTTGATAACTGCCACAACTCCGACGTTCTTTATGACGGGCCGCTGGTCGTGTTGACCAGCCGTCTCAGCGCATCCGCCTCAGAGATTTTGGCGGGTGCATTGCAGGACTACAACCGCGCTGTCATCGTCGGGGATCACTCCACCTTCGGCAAGGGCACCGTGCAAACCATGCAAAGATTGCAACCGTGGCTCAAACAGAAACTCAGGGAAAACAAAATGACTTATGACCCCAATTACGATCCGGGCGACCTCAAAATCACGATCAAGAAATTTTACCGCGCGGGTGGGATGTCCACCCAGCTCAAAGGCGTGCTTTCTGATATCGAGCTGCCTTCAAGATTGAACGCCGACACGAACGACGTGGGTGAAAGCGCCCTCCCCAACGCCCTCCCATGGGATGAAGTCACCACGGCCAATCCCGAAAACCTCAACCGCGTGAGACCCTATCTTTCGGAGCTTAGGGCGCGTTCCGGCCAACGCGTGGCCACCAGCAAAGATTTCGATTACGTGCGGGAAGATATCGCCGAGTTCCTCAAGATGCAGGCCGACAAGAGTCTTTCCTTGAACCTGGGCGAGCGAAAAGCCGAGCAGAAAACCCAGATGGCTCGAGCCGAAGCGATTAAGAAAGAAAGAATGTCCCGTAAGAAATCGGACGAGAAAGTCTTCGAGCTTACTTTGCAAAACGTCGATATGCCCCAATTGCAGCCCCCGGTCGTCAAGACAAATGCCGTTGCCGCGCCTTCCTCCTTTGATGACGATCCCGACCCCGATGCCGATGCCGCCGCAGCGGAGGCTTTGGCGGATCCAACGCTGGAAGAGGCTAAGCACATTCTGGCCGATTACATTGCGCTGGTGAATAAGGAAAGCGCCATTTCCAAGACGCCCTGAGCTTATTTCCCTTGATAGAGCCGTGCGGTCTCAACCATGATCTTTTCGACCTGGCTGTAGTAATCGTCCTCTTTCATCGCTGCTTTTTTCAGACGGAGGGCGCTTAATTCCTGCTCCAATTCATCGCGGTGCGCGCGCGCTTCCGGACTTAACTCCTGCTCGCTTTGGCCGCGCGCCAGAATCATTTGATGCGCCCGCACCCCATCGACGGATTTTCCTTTATCCGGCTTTTTGACTGCTCGCACGCCCCGGAACCATTCGGGCGGCGTGCCCAAGCCGTCCCCGTTATCGTCGAGCAAGGCGTGCTCGGTCATCAAGCGGCCTTGCTCGCGGTAGAATTGATCAACTTGACGCGACGCCATCAAAAACGCCTCCAGCAAGGAGACTTGGCCATCGTGGTCAAGATCCGCCGTGGGATCGGAAATGGCGTGGGCCAGGTAGCCGCCGAAGCGCGCGAAATTGACTTCATAGCCGCTGCGCGTGGCCGTGATAATGACCCGGCCGGGAGCGGACAAAGCGGGCAGAAACGGCCCGCTGGCGGAGGCGCATTGTACGATGGCCAGCGGGCGATGGCATGGTTTCAACGCCGCCGCCAAGTCTGCCGACGTGAGGTCAGGCCCGCGCAAATTGAACTTGGCCGTTTTCCCGTCGTATGTTCCATGACCGATGAACACCAGCCAAAGCTCTCCCGCTGGCCGGGAAACCTCCTCCGCCAGGACATTCAGCAAGCGCGCCCGATCATCACGCGAGGCTTCCTGGTCCTGTCCAACGACGCGCACGCGCATGGCGTCTTGAGCCGCCGCTTGTTTCCACAAATCAGCCCAGGCGGAGAATTGTTCGGCATAGGTGGGTTCGCCCGGCGCGCCAATGATTAATACCAGTGTGCGATCCTCGTTGGATTGCGCTCGCAAGGCAAAGGTGCAGAACAGCAAAAGAAAAATGACGGCAAACGCTCGCTTCAAGGAAGTCCCTTCCAGCGCCGGATGCCCCACTCAGCCACAAAGCAGCCTAGCGCGAAAAGGTACACGGCCGGTTCCTGCCACAAAGGTTTGCTCCACGGCTCCATGACGGGCGCATGGCGCTGCGGAAGCCGGCGGACAAAATCCCGCAGGCCGTCCAATGTCAGCACTTCTCCGCCCGTCCGTTTGGCCAGAGATTCCAGGTAGGCCCGGTTGGGTTTGAGGGACCGGAATTCCTCGGCCGCCGGGTCCGATGCCCAACCGGCCGAGGAGCGTCCAATAATCTTGCCGTCCGATTGTGTCACCACGGCCTCGACCGTGCAGGCTCCCTCGGTCGCGATATAGTCCCTCTCGTAGGTGCCAGGTTGGCTGGGCGACGCATCGGCCGTCAAATGGAGATCATTGGTCGCCGCGCCTTGCGACGCGGAGACTTTGCGGATGGTCAGTTGCACGCCGGCGTTATCAAGCGGTTTGTACTCCTCGTCCCGCACTTTGACGACCAGCCGGACCTTCGCTGGGTCGCCGTCGGCGGCCGTTTGCGCGGTGACGGCCACGCGGGCGGGCACATCGGAAACTAGCCAGCGAACCAGTTGTCGCCACGACTTGGCCAGATCCTTTTGCGATTCTTCATCGTGCATGCCCCAATGAAATAAATCTCCGACCAACATCGCCGCAGTGCGGCCCAATCCAAAATGCTGCACAGCCAGGGCCGGATGGCTGTTGTTGTCCTCATCCGTCACCGTGGCCAGCACGCTCGCGCCTGGTTTGACTTCCCGCACCGTGTTAAGCACGTCCAGGGTGGGCATGGCGCTGAGGCGGTCCTTTTCTTCAGATTCGGTGGAGCGCAGGCGGGTCCACGGTTGGAGCCAGCCTTCGCGCGTGAGTTTGAGCTTCCACTGGGACGGCAGTTTGGCAGCAGCCGGGCGATCCAGATAAACAGGCAGCAGCGAGCCAATGACCGTCCCCGCGTAATTGCCCTGGCGAAATGATTCCGCGCCGCCCATCATTAGAAACCCGCCGCCGCGTTCGGAAACAAACCGTTGCAAGAGCACCATTTGATCGTGCGTGAAGAATTCCGACTCCATATCGCCTACAATGACGGCGTGATAGGGGAAAAGTTCCTCGGCCGTTTTGGGAAAGCCGCCGCGCAATTCGAATTCGTCTTTAACATTATATCGAGTAAGGACCGGCTGGTCGTAACGAGCGGTTTCGTCGTCAGTCGTGCCGAAGCCGCTGAACAAGGGATTGCTGGATTCGCCGCTGCGGCCTATGAACTTAAATTTGGGTTCGCGCTTGGCTATACGAATTATGGACACCATATGTACTTGCGGGTCGTCCCCGATGGCGCGGTTGAGGAATTTGAACTCCCAGTTGGGCCGGCCGCCAATATAGAGAACGCGAAACGGCTCCTGGCCGCGATCGACGGCCACAATCTGGCGGTTGTTGGCCAGCGTCGCCTCACGGGACTCGGAGGCGGCGCCGCCCACTTCTTCGCGCGCCCGCGTTTCCACTTCGTAAAAATGCAGACCCGGTTTGTCGGGATGGATTTGGAATCGGAAACTCAAGGCGCTCTCATCGTCGCGCGCAGGTTTGTTCTCTTGCGCCACCAAGTTGGAAGCGCCGGCGGTGACTTCGATGAGTCGCGCGCTGACGTCCGACCCGGCGAACCCATGCGCTGTGACTTCGGCTTGCACGGTTACTGGCGCGTCCTCAAAGGCCGTCTGGCTTACGGCCACTTTGTCCAGCGCGATGTCGCGCACGCCTGTTTCGCTGCCGAGGACGACGGGATAGACCGGCGGGCAATTCTCCAGCGCGGCCACATCCGCAGAGGCATCCGTGGCGTTGCCATCGCTGAATAAAAGAACGCCCGCGACGGGCTGGCCATGCCACCGCTCGGTGGCGGTGTGCAAGGCGTGTTCCAATGCAGTGGCGTTGCCATCGAAACTCAACCCGCCGAAGTCCCGCACATCCTGCACATGGGAATCAAACGTGTAACGGCGCACCTGAAACGATTCCTCCATGGCCGCCTGCCAGCCGCCGGGGTCGTTGGTCAATTGGCGGCGCAACAGGTCTCCGCGCGATTCGGTCTGGCCCGCGTCCTTGACCCGTAGGCTTTGGCTGTCATCGACCATGAGCGCGAACATATTGGCGCCAGGCCGGGCGCGCTGGCCGACTTGCGTCGGCTCCAGCAAACAAAGCGCCAGCGTGAGTACACCCGCCAGTTTGAGCAATGCGCAACCGATGCGAATGCGGCGTTCGACGGCGCCGCGATGCCCGGCCCAAACCAAGGCTGCGGCCAGGGCAAGGAGCAACGCCAGAATCGGAAAAATCCACCCGCGGGCGGAAAAGACAATCACTGACCGCCTCCCAATTTTTCGTAGTATTTGCGGACCAACTCCGAATAGTTGTCGGGCACTGGATCATGGTCCAGCGGCACCAGGCTGCGCGCGTTTTCCAGCCGCGCGAGGTCCTCCTGAATTTGGACGCGGACTTCGGTCATCGGTTGCAGGACTTGCTGATTGACGGCATCGGCCAGCGGTTTGCGGTCGTGAAACCTGTAATCGGCGCGATAAGCCGCCACGCGTTCGCGTATGGTGGCCAGCCGGTTGCGTAGTTCGACGGAATCAACCACTTCTTCCACGTCGCGCATTCGGTCGGCCCAATTGGCGAAGTCACCGCCGTAAATGGGGCCGGCCCGCCCCGCGCCGCCGTTGGCGCCGCCTTGAGCCGTGCGTTGAGTGCCCCCAATTTGCTGCACCATTTCTCGTAATTTGTCTGCACCGCCGGATCCACCGGATTGCTGGCCGTCGCCTTTGGCTTGTTGACCGTCTCCCTCGGTGGGCTGACCGTTGCCGTTAGCCTGCTCTCCTTTGCCATTTGCTGGATCGCCTTTGCCGTTGGCCTGTTCGCCTTTCCCATGGGTTGGCTCGCCTTGGGCATTGACTTGTTCACCTTTCCCTTCACCTTGCAGGCCCTTGCCATTGGCTTGCTGTCGTGATGTCGGCGCATTTGTCCCTGCACCGGAGGAGGCCGTGGCATTGGTGCCAGCTTTTCCAACGTCGCGTTCCACCTGTTTGGTAAGTTCGTCCAATTCAGCCTTGGCATAACGCAGGGCCTCGGCCTGGCTGCCCAGGACGCTCTCGGCGGCCTTCTCGACTCGCTGGCGCAATTCGTTGATGTTCGTCCGCGCGGAACGCTCGACTTCGGCGGCCTTGGTCAGGAAACCGCGGTCCACCAATTCACCGCCGGCTTCAAGCAGGCTCTCGGTGTGCATTTGACCGGTGCGGCGCAAAGTATCGTAAAGCTGTTCGGCCAGAAGAGGCTCGGTGCTTTCGGCCTTCTCGGTCACGTCCTGCATGTTGGCCAAAAGATTGGTCAGGGCACTCTCTTGCTTGG
>Ga0302325_10020415_pt1 | contig 13893 bp, 14 predicted proteins | sample Palsa_T0_2_FD_201948 | JGI IMG/M metagenome (GOLD analysis project Ga0302325, IMG submission 201948) | Peat permafrost microbial communities from Stordalen Mire near Abisko, Sweden - Palsa_T0_2 | ecosystem: Environmental > Terrestrial > Soil > Palsa > Peat permafrost | place: Sweden: Abisko... | reverse complement strand
CTGTCAAAATACCCCGCATGCAAATCTTCACCCTTTCCTGCAACCGCTGCCATTCTTGCTTCGAGTGGGTCTTTGAATGTACTACTCTAAAAGGATGAATGGATGGTCTCTTTCGTGAATGCTGCCGCGGAAAATTAATCCACCGCTATGAAGCCCTGCCATGGACTGCTGCGGTCATATATGAGTAGGTATATGAGCCTTGCGTATGGATGTTGATTTTCTTTGTATTGCGTACTCTTTTGCTGTCTCTTTCAAATTTGTTACGATGAAGTTATCCGGCCTCATCCCACCGCTGCTGGTCTGGGTTTTTGTATTTACACGTGCGCTGGAACAGTGGCCGCTATAGGTACATAACGATGGAATTAATTCGGTGGTCGAATGGTATGCATTTATTTCAGAATCAAACAATCCTTAAATTTGATGTTGTGCTTCAAGGGATCATTACAGTTACATCATTAATGGGCAGAGACTTTATGTCTGGTCAGGAGAGGTTGGTTTTATCAAGCATTGCACAGGGCTTCCTTACCAGTAGGAGTAGATGCATTACTGGAGGGCCCCAGTCCCAGCGGTGTGGATTGATTTCCTTCAAAAATTAAAGCTGCAGGGTATAGTCAAAAATGGATGCACTTCCTCATGGCAGACGCTGACAGATCCAGCTTCAATACTGTTAGCTTCTACGGGAATTGGGGTAAGAGCTCCTCTCTGTCTTCCATGCGAACACCTCTTTCTGACAGCCAATTAGGTTACCATAGCGCGAAAGATGGCGTCCTTGGCTTTGAGTCCGGGGCACATAATTTTACTAAGCTCTTTGATATTGCGAAACAAGTTGGCTTGTATATTTACTTCCGTCCTGGGCCATATGTTAATGCCGAGGCTACGGCTGGAGGGTTTCCAGGCTGGGTAAGTTTTGAATAAGAGCCCTCGAAGCACGTCTCGGGCACTCAGTAGCTTCCCGACTCATGAACGGGCATTAAAACTCAATCTAATCTGCGTACAGCTCACCACTGGAGGATACGGCACTCTACGAAATAATGATACAAGGTACACCACCGCATGGACCCCGTACTTTACCAAAATGTCCGAAATTATTGCTCAGCACCAGGTCACTAATGGTGGAAATGTCCTTATCTATCAGATTGAGAACGAGTATGGCGATCAGTGGAAGAATGTGGCTTCAAAGATCCCAGACCCACCGGCCATTAGTTACATGGAGTTATTAGAGAGCTGTGCCAGAAACGCTGGAATCAATATCCCACTCACCCACAACAATCCAAATATGAATACGAAGCCGTGGTCAACGGATTACGGTGCCGGGGTTGGGGGGGATGTGGATGTTTACGGCCTTGATTCCTACCCCTCATGCTGGAGTTGCAACGTCGCAGAGTGTACAACCACAAATGGTCCGTAAGTTGATTTTGAGGTTTCGGAATATTACACCAACTTTCAACAAGTCGCACCTACACAGCCGTCATTTCTGGCGGAGTTCCAAGGTGGCTCCTACAATCCTTGGGGCGGACCCTAGGGTGGATGTATCAACACTACAGGACCTGATTGGGTGAACGTGTACTACAGACACAATATTGCTCAGAAAGTGACTGCCATGAATATCTATATGCTTTTCGGCGGAACTAGCTGGTGATTATCCTCTTCATAACGGTATTCTAATTGAGTCACTGACTGACACTGAACAATAGGGGTAAATTCATCCTTGCAAATGTTCTTTGTTTGAATGAGCATTACTGATATGATTCTATAAATAGGTGGACTTCCAATGCCGACAGTAGCAACAAGCTATGATTACAGTGCACCCATCAGTGAGGTTTCCCTCTGATATCTCGGCTTTCTCAGCTAACCGGATGTAAGGTGAGAGCAGGGTCTTCACTGATAAGTACCGAGAGACCAAAATCTTCGCCCAATTTCTCCGAGTTGCAAGAGACTTGACCAAAGTTGACAAAATAGGTAATGGAACGGAATACACCTCAACACCAGCGATCTATACCACCGAACTTCGCAACCCAGACACCAATGGAGCATTTTATGCCACCGTTCTCACCACCAACAGATCTAACTTCATTTAAGTTAAATGTTTCAACATCAGTTGGCAACTTGACAATTCCTCAGCAAGCTGACACCTTGGTCTTAAATGGTCGAGAATCGAAGATCATAATCACAGACTTTGGAGTTGGGGATGAAAAGCTCATATATTCCACAGCAGAGCCATTTACGGTCTCGATTCAAGACAACCTACCGATTGTATTTCTATGGCTACCCACAGGCGAGAGTGGGGAGTTTCTGCTTAGCGGAGTGAAGTCAAACTCAGTCCTGAAAAAGGATGGCTGTTCAAATGTTCAAGCTAGGAAGTCAAAAGGAGGACTCGTTGTCTCATACATGCAGTCCGCGGGATCGTGCGTTTTGAAGTTTGATAATGACTACAGATTTGTTCTCCTAGACAGATCAGCCGTGTACATCACCTGGGTCCCAACCACTTCTACCGATCCCTACACGCCTGAAAATCCTACAGGTATGTATGCCCAATGAGAAATTTGAAAGATCAAATCTAACTATTTATAGTTGTCGTCCAGGGCCCTAGGCTGATCCGAAGTGTAGCTATCGAATATGGAACCATTGATCTTACGGGAGACTGGTCGAATACCACCAGTCTCGAAGTGTTTGCTCCGTCTTCAGTCTCTGAAGTTCGATTCAACGGCGAAGCTATCAGAGTTTCCAGAACATCGTACGGAAGTCTGGTAGGGAACTTAGAAGTCTGTTCCCAGTCGACAGCGTCTGTCCAAGCTCAACTTCCCGAACTCAAGAATTGGAAAGTCAATGATGGCTTGCCAGAGCGAGATGCTAGTTATGATGATTCGAGATGGGTTGGTACGTGATCCTGTTCCCGTATAATTAATGTTCATCCCGCTGACTTTCGTAGTCGCCAACCATTCTAGTACCCTAAATCCGACCCCTCCAGCCACATATCCGGTTCTCTACGCAGATGAATATGGTCAGCATAGTTTCTCTACTTCAACACTCTTCATTAGCTTACTCTTACCAGGTTTTCACACGGGTAACTTGCTCTGGCGAGGCCGCTTTTCAGGCACAACAGCGACCGGCGTCTTCGTCGCAGTGATAGGCGGTACCTCCAGGTACAGTACAATACCACTTTCTCTTAATCTCCCATATATCTAACGACTACAGTGGCTACTCTGCTTTCCTAAACAGTGTTTATATTGGCTCATGGCTCGGCTCAACCTCCGTCACGAACAGTACCTTAACCATGTCCTTCTCGAATGCCACTCTCGCCTCCTCCAACCTACTCCTGGTAATCCAAGATCATATGGGCCACGACGAAACAAGCGGGGCGACAAACCCGCGTGGAATCTACAACGCGACTCTCCTGGGCCCTAGCCCCCAAAATTTCACGTCATGGAAAGTCACCGGTACCGATGGAGGAGAATCAAACATCGACCCCGTGCGAGGTCCATATAACGAAGGTGGACTGCATGCCGAGAGACTAGGCTGGCATCTCCCTGGTTTCGACGACAGTTCTTGGTCTTCTTCAAGTCCTGAAACTGGGGTCTCTGAGGCTGGAGCAAAGTTCTACCGGACGGTTGTGAAGCTGGATCTTCCGAGGGGTGTGGATGTTAGTTTGGGATTTGTGTTGGGGAGTCCGGTGGGGTCGAAGGTTAGGGCACAGTTATATGTCAACGAGTATATGTTTGGAAAGTTTGTGCCGTGGATTGGGAATCAGGTTGTTTTTCCTGGTATGTTCCCCTTTTCGGAAGACTTTCTACCGCTGCCGTTCATGACGAGTTTTGAGGAGATATAATTTTGTCTGGCACTGAGAGGTAAGATGGCGAGGCTAACGAGAGACAGTCTTCCCAGGTATTCTCGATTATCACGGCGAGAACACGATAGGACTCAGTATCTGGGCCCAGGATGCAGAAGGAGGAAGTGTGAGCCTGGATTGGACCGTTTTAGGTGTCGTGAACTCAGCCTTCGACCCTGGTTTCGCGGCCAGTGACTTGAGGCCGGGATGGAGTGATCGACCAGCATATTACTGATCCGAATTTCGTCGCAAAAATATCATGTTCGGTTAGATTGAGCATATGAGTCTATTCTAATATCTGACTGAGTCTGTGATCTATTGCAGTCAAGCATCAACACACATCCAACTACCGACTAAATTACCAAACGTCGTCACGTCAAAGAACGCCTTTCCGAGATCATTGTCTCCATCTTGAGCGCCGTAATATGCGCCTGAACAATTGCTCGTCCTATCATTCCATTTCCACGTATCAACACCCGTCTGAAATATTTTTAGAGGCAAAGAGGAGAAGGACTCACATATACAAATTACCCATCAGCGGCGCATCAACAATGCTTGGAAAATGAAGCCCAGGTATCTATCCCATCCTCATATCAGTCCCATCCCAAACTTTTGACGAGGCAAAGATGGAGAGGGGAACAAACCGCATGTCCCAAGCTTAAAGCTCAACCCAGCACAAAACCCAGTTTCGAATGACTCCCCATATGGATACGGTTCTAAGGCTGAGTACTTGGCTTCGTTACAGAAATCTGGGGTTATGGAGGGGGATTGGCAGGGTGCGAGGATGGGTGTGAGGGAGAGGAGGAGAGGGAAGAGGTTGGTCAAGATGACCATTTTGCGGGATGAGAGATCTGACTTTGATCTGGGCTGAGATGGGGGGGGAGAGGTGAGTGTGAAGAGAGTTTGTATTTGGGAACTCTCCAGCCTTAATTCGGAGCATAGCAAAAAGTACCTACTGGTTATTCAGGGGAGAGAGTTGTTGAGACATAGGTGAAGTGTTATGGGAAGATTTTGCATACACGGCTTGCGTGTATGCACGAAACGCTAGGAGTGTGTACTATTGATATACGATGTACCGTGGAATGGGTAAATAGTCATACGAAGTCAGATTCAGGGAGCGGTATATACGGTCATCAGCATTTATCGGGCTCGAATTCTCCAGAATAGATTCTCGCACATTAGCATCGAGTACGAAGCCAGATCCAGCAAGCCGGTTAAGAAGTGTATTTTCAGAACCGGTAATTGTAATTTTACCAACATGAAAAATCACGTGCCAGCCATGTGACGCAACTCAACACTCGAGGAGCTCAATTCTCCTGAACATTTACATCCTAGTCAGAGACATATCACATACCATATTAAAACACAGTAGACATTTCACGATCCTTTCATTCTAATATGTACAGGAATGTTCCTAAACACCACCTAGCACCTGTCCTTCCCAGCAAACAAGCAAAAATCCTATGCTTGAATGCAATACTGATATCCCAACCATAAATTGCTGCACGTCGCATCGAGCCCTGAATTCAAACTCTGCAAAGTCGCAAAGCTAATTCCCGTCTTCGTTGCAACACTGAGGCAATAATCGCCCGCGACGACAGTATAATACGACGAGCAAGGTGATGCAGCACCTGGGTAGATCGGGACGGCTGGAGCAGCGGGTGCGGGTGTGACTGGCACTGGAGATGCAGCAGCCGCGGGAGCAGATGATTCGGGAACGGGAGCGGCTTGAGTAGTAGCAGCAGGAGCTGGTGCAATGGTGCTGGTAGCTGGTAGCGGTACGACAACCGCTGTGGTGGTGACAACGGGCGCTGCTGAAGTAGTGCTGGCAGGAGACTGAGCGAATTCACCCCCAGTGTTTGCAGAGTTCGATGTAACGGTCCCAGTCATCGTCTCAACCGTGTCCGAGCTACACTGACTGGGTCCCGAAGACCAGCCCGTAAGTCGGTTCGCGATATCAGAAGCATAGCAATGCGTCGCTACGCCTTGGCCAAGATTCCCGGTTGAAGCTATGGAACCGGAGTTATAGATGCGCGCGGCTTTGTAGTACATGGAGACATCGGTAGCTCCTGTCTGGGCGATACATTGCTTGAGGCCGTCGCCGCTGGATGTGCCCGCTGTTCCGTCTGTGATCATTTGCGCGACTTCGCTAGCGGGGCAAGGATTCACGACGCTGGCGTCGTTGCAGGTTCCTGCTCCGTTGTGTGATTGCATGAGGCCTGGGTTGCGGACGCCATAGTTGGTGGTTGGTGCTCGTACGCAGCCGTTGCTTTCTTGCATCATGATGGCGAGGATGAAGCGGGGATCGATGCCGGTAGATGCGCCAACGGATTGGATTGCGGTGGAGATTTCGTTGATTTCGTCGTCTGAGTTGTTTGTGACGCCGAATTGGGCACATGAAGTTGAAATAACGTCTTTGTTGTTGTTAAACCTGGAATTATCTTGTTAAATAACTTTCACTTTCAAACGAAACGCCGTGAGGACTTACATGGTGGTAAAGTCAGGTACCCAGGCGCTCTGGGCGGGCCAGCCATCAGAGACATCTCCTGTGCCTCCATAGACTGTGTATGACGATAATGCATCGCGCTCTTGCAATAAAGGAGTGGAAGTTACTCTCGTGACGAGGTTCGAGAGAAAGGACGGGACTGGAGCCCCAGAAATGAGGGTGGGCAGGCTGCCGGCAGCCAAAATCTACATTCTCGATCAGCGATTGAGTCGCAAGAAGATAGATAGGTACTTACCAAAGGAACGACGAACATGGTGTTCAGAGAAAAGAGTGTCTAAGGTAGGAATCCAGATGTCCTTGGAGAATGAATTTCACTCGAGGGCATGCCGGATTCCTTATATCCTCCCCCTCATCAGCATGAAACTGGGCCTCATTGGTGGACAGGACTGGGAGAGCCCCTTGGCGTTTATTCCGCCGCCCCCTGAGCAAAGCCAATTCTGACCTGTAGGAAGCTTGCAACGCCCTTTCTCCCGTGGCCAAATGTGGAGAGGGAGCCTACGGCATGCAAGCCACGAGAAGAAGCATTCCATTCTCAGCTGCGGTTCGTCCGAACCCCTGCAGGGCGGTGAACCGAATCACCTGCTGTCTTAATTTGAATCGAAGGGTAAAACTTATCCATACAGTACTACGTACTCCTGGAGTCATAACCTGCTGACATTCCAGATTGAATCCATACTTCGTACGTACTACGTACTACAGTAGCGGCGTGGACGGGCAAGATCAGATGGACTTGACGAATCAGGGGGTGGGACGAACCAAAACAGCACCAGCCGGATTCTGCCACTCTTCAAACTACCGCAGATAATGCGTCTTATCTCTCGCATTTCGTCATAAAATCAATTCAAATTAACTTGCCTTGGAAGGTTATAGTATTAAACATCTCGGGTTGAAGGATTAGCAGAAGTAATTACATTCCTGTAAATTTTCCCCTTGTGAGCATTGTAGCTGAAAGTATCTCGAACTGGCAGAAAAAAACAGGCGGTGACGAACTTTTAGCCGTGGTTTCAGCTTAACCCTCGACCAGTGATGTGACGAAGGAGGCCAACGGACGACTCCGCTATTGGTTGGGCATAAGCAATGGCCAGAGCTGGCCCGTACAACCGCGTTCTTGGAGTGAGCTGGGGTTCTTTCGATCAGATACTGGCACCTGCGTCTGATCCTTCGGCCGTTTTTGGTGTTCAGACCGCAAAAAATAGGCGCATGTTCAGATTCCAGGGAGAATCCATGCGTAAATCAAGCACATTCTCCTAATGGAGGTGCCGGCCGTCCCCAGGAATCCACACAGCATGTGGATTTCTCGCGATTTAGTGCGAGTGGCTGAGCGTGGCGCCGAGATCCGACTTTGACAGACAGGAAGGCAACCAAAGACGTCGCCGCAATCGCATGTACATCATGGTACCTTAAACAACCCGACTCTGGATGTGGACAGTCAAAAGTTGTGACAAGTTGTGAAGCTGGTGAGAATTGTCATTGGGAGAGTGTTTTCCACTTGGCCGAGTCGGGAATGGTTCAGGAACCAAACGAAACGGCCCACCTGCCGGCTGCTCAGGGGCTGGGGCCAATCGCTGAACCCGACTAGGGAATTGATGGAATTTGGTGAAACACCCCTATTCAAGACACTGAATTTTTCGGGATCCGCCGATCTGACCCAGAAGCTTCTTTTCTAGCTTTGCGTTCTTCGGATTCCTGTGGATCTGTTTCCGGATGTCAGGAAATAGATCGATCACGTGTGATTTCGAGGACAGCACTGTACTGGTAATTGGAATGAACGACTTTCTTATGGTACTAGTCCCCATGATGAATAACTGTGCCCACAAATGTTCCGTGGGAATATGCTGCATTCATTTATCCCTGCGACCAAGTATGGTCCTCAATAAGCGTTGATTCTGAGGAACATGTTCGCATGTATCTCCAACCGATCTTCGAGGGCTGAAATACCATGATGCCAATGTCCTAGGCCGACGGGGTACAATAGCAATTGGTCCTCGGCTTCTAAACGTATCTCCAACCCATCTTGGGCGGTTGAGCTCGAATACCAGACCGCGTTAGGATCTTCGAAACCGCCTCTCTTGCCATATGCTTGATGCACTTCTCGTCACCAATCAGTAGAACGCCCTTCTCCACTACGACCACGCCGTCTACTACAACCATATCAACGTCAGACCCTCCACAAGAATGTACCAAAGTCGTCACAGGGTTAACACCTCCCGCTTTCAACTGGAGAGGATTATATGGGGCTGCATGAAGACCTTTTGCGTTCACAACCACAAAATCCGCCTTCTTGCCCACCTCCAGACTGCCAATTTCTTTCTCAAGACCTAGAGCCTTTGCACCATTGATCGTTGCCATCTCTAGTACCTGCTCAGCTGGCAGGACTGAGGCATTTTGAGTAACTCCCTTGTGAATGATTCCAGCTAGGTGCATGTCGCGGAAAAGATCGTATGTGTTGGAACAAGGCGCACCGTCGGTCCCAAGAGCTACATTGATGCCCTTTGCAAGCATCTGAGGGATCGGAGCAATGCCATCAGCCAGTTTGCAATTGCTAGTTGGGTTGTGTACCACCGAGGTTTTCGTTCTGTAGAGAATATCGAGGTCCGTATCGAGATCGAGATGGATCATGTGAGCCAGGACGGTACGTTCACCGGTAAGCTTTGTTTTCTCGCAGAATTGAATTGGAGTAGTATTGTACGATTCTCTGATGAGCTGTTGGTCTCGAGCTGTTTCGGCAACATGAACTGTGAGTCCAATGTTGTGCTTCTGGCACGCTTCACCAACTTCGGCATAAAAAGACTTGTCAATTCCTCTTGGGGTCTCTGCGGCCATCCAGACGTGGATACGGTCGTTGAAACTGCCATGAAATTGTTTATGCTTGGCCAAAGCTGCCTCAAGCGACATCTGCGCTGCACAATTGTCTCGAGCATCAGAAAATGAGTCACCTACGCGAGTATTTGGCTTGGAGGCTTTCACTAGCGTGCCCTATATCCCGTCAGCATGGCCTGAAATGTGGTAATTTTTCATAAGATCTACCAAGCATGCTCTGATTCCCATCTCTTTGACCGCTTGTGCCACGAGTTCAAACCTGGCTTGGGAAGGCAGCATTGGGTCCAGGAAGCACCTGGACCAGAGTCAATATTATGCAGCAAGAAGGACTTCGAATGTGCCACAACTCGTGAAACATTCAACTAGGGGAAAACTGGGGAATACGCCTACGTCGTTCCACTCTTCAACATCTCAGCCATCGCAAGTTTGGACGCAATATATCCATCATCTGCCTCAAAGCTGACCTCCAACGGCCAAATCGCGTCACAAGCCCAGCGGAAAAGGTCCATGTCCTCCGCAAGACCTCTCATAAGTGATTGCACCGTATGAGCATGTGCATTGACGAGACCCGGGATTACAATGTTCGAGTCAAGGTCGATCATTTTTGTTCCGTGCGGCAAAACAGGGAGTCCGTCTGAGGTCTTTCCAACGGCTGCAATCCTATTATCAGTTACGACAATGTAGCCGTCAAGGAAGACCTCTCGAGACTGGTTGGCGGTAATGATCGTACCATTGTGGTACAATGTCGATGACGAGAGAGAACCCATTGCACGGCAGCTTTGGGGCGTACGAAAGATTGTGAATGAACAGCGGTCTTTTAATTAATGATAACTTTTCGGTGAATGAGAAAGATAATGTTCTCCGCGAGTTCCGATAATAAGAATGACTGCGAGGCCGTAGGTGGACATGCCCCTAGTTCGCTTGGGCTTATGGAGTGTGTCCCGAATGTGTGTCCCGAATGTGGGCCCGTCGTCAAAATAACGTACGAGATAGGGTGGAAATATCTCCGAGGTGTAATGAAAAGTGAAGCCACGGAGCACAGTAAGATCTTCCTTCTGAAGATTTGAGAAATCAGTAACCACTTTGTAATCTTGAAGCTCGCCTATACTGACCGATTCGTGCCTTCCACGATGGGAACGCAGCACGAGGCAGGTGCCACTGCCTTCGATGAATAAACGATACATATTGTGTTGACAATATCCACACTGCTTTCGGACATCTCAGTGTTCCACCTACTGCTGGGAAGGGGGGAGTTAATCCCGCTCTATGCACGATCTCAGAATCAATCATCGATAAAATCACTGACCAACGAGCTTCCTTGTCAGTACTCTCGTTGTAATGAAGTTTTCTTACTTCAGGTTGTTGTGGCCCCAGATGATTGCAATGATTTCTCTCGCCTCTTCTAGAAAATGTCTTCAGTGCTTTACCAATTCCACGACAGTTAACACCTCTTGATCGAACCTTGAATAATTTTATCTCCACTGGTATGAACTTTCTGGGAAAGAATGCCACTGGGTATAGAGATTGTCTGCCTGTTTTTGGGACAGGATTCTGGCTAGCACTGATGCATCGCACTCCAAGCATCTTTTAAGAGTGGAGATTTGTAGATGTGGCAAAGCAGAGAAAGGAGCTAATCAATCACGTAAACTTCTTCGACGCAGGTCAGGCTTCCGAAGCTTTTGTTATATACATGAATTTCGTGGGTGACGGGTCTAAACATACATTACTTCGTAGGAACTAAATGGCCTCTACTCAACAGTATATTTCCTCATCAGCTGGAACTTTCTCGCGCCTATCTTCTCTCACCAGGTTCGCCATCCGCCCCGTTATAGCCATCTAGTTTCTTGGTACAATGACCGTCATGCCCTATATCAGCTCAGGTGGTTGTTCGACTCGTGGCATGGGTTCGGATATGCCCGCTTGGTTGGTGATACATCATCTGCTGCACTCAACTTTGGTACTGTCTCTGAACGCGACATCCTCTCGAGTTTCCGCCGAACTTCTCGACCGGCTCAGCAGTGCTCAATTAACAAAAATCCAGAAGTCCCTTAGACATCATGCGGGGCGGCTCAATAAATTCATGTTCGCATCAAAACCCATGCTTTCCGCTCTTGTATATTACTCCACCTATGCTCCTCACTCGGCCTCGCCCCCGTATCCCGTATCCTTCTGCACAACAAAATATATCGTCTTCACAATCCCACCCGTCTTGCCCAGTTTTCCCTCAATAATCGCCTCCTGACTCCCTGTCAAACTCCTCGCCGCACCACCCGTAATCTACACCTCTCCCGTCGTCACCAGATCTCCTCTCCACCCATACGTCTTCATGCCAAACACCTCCTCCGCCTCCACTCTGTTCCTACTCACACCCATAGGCGGACTAAAGGCCTTCTGCAGACGATTGGAATAGTTTGATCCTCCTGAATTGGACTTGTTGTAAGGGTAATGGTTTGGAGCAAGGACGTCAGGGGAGTCGGAGCATAGGAAATTGGGGTACCAGCGTCGGATCATGGGGAAGAGATCCGGATGTTGCCGGCGATGAGTGCAAGGCCGGCTTCGATTTGGGAGATGATGGGCTCGCGATTCTGACAGACATGCCTATATTGTGCATACCGGTTTACATGGTGGGAAAAATCTCCTGCTGTCCCCGAAGAAAGATCTCCGCTTCCCAAGCTAGCTGTCTCTGGCTTCCTCGTTCAAAACTCCCAGCGCTAACTCCATTTAGATCTACGATTTCAATATAAAACCTAGAAAGAAACTCGTTGTGCTTCTAATATTGTGCATAGGCGTCTAGTAGATCCCCTCCCAAGCCCACCTCTCCTCCTTCACAAATACTTACCCCATCCCAGCATCACCACGGTCAGTATCACCCGCCTAGTAATCTCTTACCAACTGTTCTACCCCAAAAAGCTCCACAACTACAACGTCACCTGCAGCTACAGCCAAAACGAACTTGGGTCTATCAAAGCACTTCCTCCCGGCAAAATATTTCCTATCCTTGGACTCTAATATAGGTCCGTAGCCGGGTACGGTAACAGTCTCGTTCGCGCCCTGAGCTTTCTGCGCGGCAAGATCCATTGCTCTCGAATTCCAGGTGTATTCGAAAAGCGCACATTCAAACGCATCTGCCAGATCAAGCGCCAGCGTCAGGCCCAAAGTGAGAAAGAGCAATCCATAGCAGGCCACGCGCATTCCTTGTTTAGTAACGCCTAGCCGGAGATAGATGAGGATGATTGAAGCTTTGATGAAGCCGAGGATGGGGTTGTAGCACAGTCCACACTGACCGGATCCCATTTGGCGACTTGGACGGAGTCGTAGGTCATCTTTTGCATATCTTTCATACGGTACCTATAATGTGCAAGGTTGGTGACTGTTGAAAGGCCAGCACTGCACGAATTAATGGGCAAATCTTTCTGCTAATTGTACCCAAGCAATGAGCATGCAAATATCGCCTAGTAATTATGAGCAAATTTTTTGCAGCGTCACAGTGTGGCTTGGTGATCTTACCCCACATCATAAGGCCCCTCCATGTTTCCCTTCGCAGACATCAACCTTGAACAAAGCCTCCCAAAGCAAAAGATCAATCCAACGACCTCAAATGTAAGGTCGATGATAAGATGTGCCGTGTTCAACTGTTGGATTATGATGCCTTCTCACCGAATTCGTCGACTCGCGAATCGCGCGATCGCATCAAGAAACCATCCAAAAGAAGACGTTTGAAGATGGCCGGGTATACCGAGAGAAATATGAGATCTGGAGTCTGGAAGGGTGACCTGAATTCCTCGCCGCTAAGGTGCATGCATGGCAGCATCGTAGCAGCATGGATAATCTCATGTGTTTCCCCCACCCTTCAGCCCTGCAGCTCGTAGTCTCTGCGGGTAAGATCGCGGGATGCAAGCTTAGCCGCCCTTTACCCCATGAACTGTTTTCTTGAAATATGATGCCCGAAATAAATAAATCGTGGGAAAAGACTCGGGATGTTTGCGCAACAGATATTAACCTGCCTCCTCACCATTGGCCTCTCGTCATTTCTCCGCCGTCATGTCAGACATGACGTGCCCTGACTCAAGAAACGCCGTGCTTCCGTTACCACATCTGGATCACATATTCTCGATATACATATGAATGGTGCACCTCGGGCGTGGTTGAGAGAAGGTAGCATTGGTAGCGGCTCGTCAGGGAAATCTGGTCAACGTTTTACCCATATTGTTGTGCTGCAAGGCCCGGAATCCAGGGAGTTGATCGGCCTCGGTAGGGCATTTCCGCGCCCCAGAAATAGGATGGTTTTATGTAAGCGACAGGGGCCCGAGCAGCCTAAATACGATTATTTTGGCCCATAGCTCCTGCATCCTTCCTCACCAAAACCATCGACGGCTACATCGGATTCATTGTCAATCAACGTATTACTCATATTAGTAGTAATTCCCTCCTTCTAACGCATTTAGCCCTTCGATTTCCCTTATAGTCTACTCGATTTATCAACTTCCGACACTTTACCGCCCTCCGCACTTTACTAACTACTACTCCCCTCATTATGCCTTTAAAGCAAGTGACTATCCTTAACGCCGAATAGCGCTAGGCTATTGCAAACGCCTAGCTAGCCGTCGAGGCCGTTTACCTAAATAATGCCGCTGTAGTGGCCACTGCCGAACGCTAGTAAGAGGCCTTATAAGCGGCCTTTGCAGAAGAGGAACAAGACTTGACCCGCTGCTGCTAAGCTTAAGCTAACGCTGCCATAGCT
>Ga0302325_10020412_pt1 | contig 13894 bp, 15 predicted proteins | sample Palsa_T0_2_FD_201948 | JGI IMG/M metagenome (GOLD analysis project Ga0302325, IMG submission 201948) | Peat permafrost microbial communities from Stordalen Mire near Abisko, Sweden - Palsa_T0_2 | ecosystem: Environmental > Terrestrial > Soil > Palsa > Peat permafrost | place: Sweden: Abisko... | reverse complement strand
TACTGGTCGATACCAGGTTGGCTGCCCGAAGAAATTGGGGTCATTCTCGAGAACGGGCAGTTTTTTTGTTACCAAGGCGAGGATCTAAAATTCCACATTCAACGTGGTTCGCACAATATTACGATTTACTCTTTGATCGGTTTCACAGCAGACATTGACAGTGGGCAGCATCAGAAATCACATCTTGTCTCTTTGGTCAACGGTAAGTTTATCTTTACTCGATAATTCACGTTCACTCACATTACACAGTTGCCCATTCCCAACCTGTTGCTCCAGGCGAGAGCCAGTGGCATCTCTTCAACGATTTCCTAGTACGACCAATAAAGTCGGAAGAAGCGCTCGCGTTCAACACGTCCTGGAAATTGCCATCCGTGATTGCGTATCAAGTCAAGGCTGCCAACAACCGAATCGACAATACTTGGAAGCTCAATTTGGATACCTCGATACTATACATGGACGAAAAGTGAGAACTCATCCCGTATTTAAGACTTGAGACACTGATTTCTTACAGCATGAATCTGAGTGAGAAAACTTATCGTCCTTTAGACCGCCACCACGAAGCTCCCGGAGAGGGAACCATTGTTGCTCTGGATACCGAATTTGTTGCAGTGAGACAACCAGAAATAGAAGTGAACTCGGAGGGCGAGCGAGAAACAATACGGCCAATAGTTTATGCACTAGCCCGTGTGTCGGTGATACGGGGGTCTGGCGAGGATGAAGGAGTTCCCTTCATCGACGACTACATCGCCAGCAAGGAGCACATCGTCGACTACTTGACGTCTTACTCGGGAATCGTACACGGAGATCTGGATCCGCGCCTTTCGAAACGCAACCTCCTTCCATTGAAAGTTACCTACAAGAAGCTCTGGATCCTTCTGAATTTGGGCTGCAAGTTCCTCGGTCACGGTCTCAAACAAGATTTTCGAGTAACGAATATCCATGTCCCGAAGTCGCAGGTAATTGACACAATCAATTTCTTTTACGTGAAAGAACGCCTCCGCAAGCTTTCGCTAGCCTTCCTAGCTTGGTGTATCCTGAAAGAAAACATCCAACTTGAGACACATGACAGTATCGAGGACGCCAGGACAGCATTGAAGTTGTATAAGAAGTATTTAGAATATCAGGATGCCGGGATCTTGGAACAGATGATCCAGGATATTTATGAAAAGGGGAAGGAAACGAACTATAAGCCCCCGGCCATGAAGAAAGATGGCCATCTTATCGAGAGGACAGAGACACCTCCGATAGGACCGCTAGGGGGACATGGCCCTTCGACGCCCGGGCCAGGCCCAACAACACCTGTGAGAAGGTCCCTTAGGCTGGCCCCCACAATGGGAGGAAGTGCATTAGGTGGATCGGGGTGGTCACCTGGGAAGGGGCTAGGAGGGTCGCCTTTGAGATAAAACCGTAGTTAGTGGCGTGTGCTTTCGAAGTCTTTCAATGAAAATAACAATCATTGCAATGTTTTTTTGTTTTTATTTTTATTATGTGAATACAGAAAGACGGTGAGAAGGGGCTTGGTAGTACCTTCTGAGTGAGTATAGCATTTAGTGGAATGTGGTTTAAACTTCAAAGATCTTGAATGATAACAAAGATTAACTTAAGGTTTTTCGACCTGAAATAAGACAAAGTCGTAACTATAGCAGTTTAAGTCTGGGAGAACTTTGAATGAAGACGAGAAATTAAGACTCTTTCTTTGACTTCTAATAACGTCAATTCATCAGCTTTATTTCGGCCGTGAGTATGCTTCTAAAGTCATCAGCATCATGAAACTATCTCTGACATGTTACAAGCACAAAGCCAACACCCAAGTGCAATGCCACCCGTCCTAGTTCCAGGCCTTGTCCATGTCCATTTCCGTCCATCCAGAGAGCGAGCCCACCAGAAACGCCATGCAAAGCCGTAAGATGACTGAAAGATAAACTTGGAGACGTATATGGTGCTGCTCGAGATCAATCAGCGCTAGCGCTCAGATCAAAGTTCTTATCCCACAAAGACCTCAAGATAGCACCAACGCTTTCATCGTTGTTCGCTCGGCTACTCATGCCCCTCTCGTCTTGACTGCCATCATGGCCTTCGAAACTACTTCTCGCTCCGCTCACAACCTTATCTTTCCCTTTTCTACTCGTGCTCGTGCCCTCTTTCAGACTCTGACTTAACCCATACCTCCCTACGCTTCCACTTCCCTCGCCACTATCTCCTTTCTTACTCCCTTGACTAGATGGAGGAATTCGTCGATTCCTTTCGACGCCAGGTAGGACACTCAACCGCTTCAGCGCTTGCCCAACAGGATCCTGATGCCGTCTAACGACAAGGTACTCCAACCCCGTCCTCTCAAGCTGCAGCTTGATCCTCGGATCCCGCCCATCGTAGCCAGCGCCGACGAGGCTCGTTCCCGCTCCTGCTCCTAAACCAGCATGGACGCCGTTGATGGCAAGGCCGGGGGCCATCTGTTGCGGCTCGATGTTCGAACTCGCTCGCTGCAGCCACAGCTTCTGTTGTGTGCGCGACTGCTGTGGCGGTACGTAGGCATGCGACTGTGAGGATTTGCGAGATCGGGGCAGGAGGGCAGAGTCAGAGTCGTCGTCTACGGAGTTTTGCCGGGCTAAGTTGCCCATTGATTGTGCTCTCTTTACCTCTTCATTTTTCTTTTGCACGTTGTTCTCATTCGGTGTAGCAGGTTTGCGGTTCTGGAGGAAGGGAGAAGCTTCACTGGGGGTACCAGAGCCGCCTACGAAGCGCGAGACGACTTCGTTGTTGCTGCTTCCTGTCTTGGGAGTGCCGGTAAAGGTAGTTCCCGTGAAGGTGGTGCCGTTCATCGTGGAGCTTTGGCTTTTCTCCAGATCGTCTGGGGAGTGGCCCGCAGGTGTGGCGGTCGCAAGGGACATCTTGGTCGTGGTTCCGTTCTGGGAGTGGGAACGCTGGAGCAGTCGTTCTGTTATGACTTTTGCGTCTGCGGAGTGCTGACGCGCGCTCGGCTTCTCGCTCCCTCCATTCGATTGCTTCTCTGTTCTTGACGGAGACTGAAGTGGGGAATGCGGTTGTGAGTTGTTTGCGCTCGGTTTCGCAGATGAAGGGTTACTGGATGCTGCTGATCGGGTTGCGCTTCGCGAGAGCGCTGGTGACGCAGAACTTGCTTCTTCCCACTCCTCCTCTCCCTCCTCCCCGTCTGGATCGTGGTCGCCAATTTCAAAGTGTACTGAAGCTGGCCTCTTATCTGGTCCGTGAGAGGACTTTGGTCTCTTGGGAACGTCGGTCGAGGAGCGGTTGCGCTTGAGATTCGTGTGCGAATTGTCCTTCTGGAGACTGGTCGCAGAGGAATTCCGCCCGAGTTTCTTCAAGTCGGCATGCGAATTATTGCCGTGCGCCCTCGTAAGCTTAACCAAGCTTCGATTCGACGGTATCCTGGCGTGCGTTCGTGCTGCGCCGACTACGTGCTTCTGATGCTTCGTTTTATGTTGAGGGGGGGAGGTAGCCGGCGAGTCTGTCTGGCTGTTGATAGAGCTGGTCGACCGCTGTGTTACATGCCCGGGCCGGCCCTGCGATTGCGAAGGCAAATGCTCCGATGGCATATTTGTGCTTGCTTTTCCTGCGAACGAATGGCTCGCCGGCAGGATTGGAATTGCTTGTTCCGTGGTCGTCGAGCCGCGGTGTGAAGGACCGCAATTCTGGAGCTACCAAATGTGCTGGCACCCGCTCATCGAATGGGCATGCGACTTTTTCCAATCCAGTGACCGGGGGCCCATACGCATCTTCAAATCATAGAATCCAGTTATCACATACTTCTAAATAAATCAAGGTTCAAACATTTTCTTATTTGGAGAACTGTTCGCAGTGATTCAAATGTCCCGATCCAGTTCTGAGACTTTCTTAAATCACGCCCAACGCTACCCCTGCCGATCAAGGCCATACCCTCGGCCGCAAGCCTACATTGTCTTGACCGCCCAAGATGCACCCAGAAGTTGCAGACATATATGCCAGACGTGTTTCAGTTGTGAGCAGAGGAAAAGTTGAGCCTCGGCATATTAAGAGCGTAATATACGGCAATGGCCATTATAAATAATGTAATGAAGGATGGTAAGAAGAGTCGGATTGCTTCAGGGGCATACAAAAGAGAACATATCCGGATATGATAAAGAAGATGTTGACCATATGCCGGGCTGAATATATAACTCGAAGGAAAGGCAATTGTAGTGGAGACGACGATGCTCCGTCTTCGTAGCATATAGGGCTCGATGTACTAACGCAGTCTTTCGGGTTTGGTGACATCAGGACGTATCCTCCGTTGAATGGAACTTGGTGGAAGAGCGAATGTCATCCTTTGTTTACTAACTGACTTTGAGAGAAATGAAAAACAGTCGTGTGAGGCTACAGTACCACAGTACTTTGAGCTGCAAAACAAAGGTTTCGCGCCGCTTGGTCGCTTGCAAGCTCACAAGCTCCACTCGACCTCAGATCTGGACTTTTATCTCCTGGATATGTGAACCCCTTTTCCTAATCGTCTTCCAATTTAGTAGCATTCAACTATATGTATTTACACCGTCTATCAAACTCTCCTTCACTCCGGTATGTCTCTAAGGAATTATGCATCCACAGTGAAGACATAAAAGGATCCATTAGCCTGGTACCCGGTTCCCAAAAAGATAAAATTGTTATAAACAGCGATTCCACCTTGCGAATATGTGTCCAGCGTCATGTTAAAGATAATGCCTCCTGTTGCCTTAGTCAGGGCCAGTAGACGATGGGTACTGTCGTTGGTGGCACCAGTGAGGACCAGATCTCCAACGACAGTTGGTGGCACCTTCGAGCCCAGATTCAATGGAGCAGGAGTCTCCCAAATCGGCGCCCCACTAGTCAGCAATGCCGCTCCAAACGCACCGTACGTGATCTCAGTGAAGTAGACTTGCTGCTCATCGGCTGCAATGCCCCAACTCAAGCCTCCAAGTTGCGATCCTGGGCCAACCACCGTCGACCACTCTATAACGCCCGTCTCTGCCACAAGGCTCCAAAGGTCTCCGTTCTTTTGTCCAATGACCAGTACATCAGTTCCAGACACCCCACCACCCGGGATAAAAGTTGGCGCCATGCCAAAATCGGAGTCAGGCCCTGGCGTCTCAGGGCAGAGCGCCTTGAACTGGGGCTTACCGCAAGCACCTGTCCATGCGTCCAAGGACCTCAGCCGTCGAACCCAGTTGACGTGACCGCTGTAGAGATCAATTGCAAGAACAGATTCCTGCAAGACGTTGTCTGGAAAGCAGTCTTCGTTGTTGCTCGCCGTACAGGGAAGGAAATCTGCAGGTACGGTATAGACATTTCCAGTGGCAAAAAAGACCTGGTTGCGGGTAGTATCAATGGATGGACTACTACCCCACTGTAAAGCCTTGGAGTCAGTATGGACGTCCTATCCTTTGAGAGATGAAATTGAAGACGGCTACTGGGAGCGTTTACTCACAATTGCAACACCGGCCCAGGAGCCGTTCTGTGTAGGGTCTGGTGGCGGCAAGGTAGGGACCTCCCACACAGTGGTGAACTGCTTAGTGGAGCGGTCAAACTTGAGTGCTAAGGCCACGCCGATGAACGAACAACAGGGTAAACCGGCCGTCTGAGCTGCGTTTTCTTCTGCACTCGCGACACCAGTGTAGAGGATTCCATCATATAGAGTGCCGCTACAGGTGACTTCGGCAAATGGATGCGGATGGACTTGCGTTTTATTTAGAACATTGCCTGTGTTTAGGTCGACAGCAACGATCAACGCATGCAGTGTGGTGCCGAAGTAGAGGACTTGGTTGGAGGAGTCGATTGTGGGGCTGGTTCTTGAGATTGCATTTAGACCGATGAGGGAGCTTTGATTTGAAGTTGGAGGTGCGAAGTCGAGAACGATTTCAGTTACATTAATGTTCCACTTGACTTTACATGTGGTATAGTCCAGCGCAATAAAGGAGCCGTTCCATACCGGAAAGTACGCAGTATCTTCAAGAATTGTTGGTGTGGCGCTCACCCCTCCTGGAAAAGCGACCTGGCAATGTACCGAAGTAGAATTGATATTGGACGAGGAAATCTGGCTGTTGGAAGATGCCCAGCGATTGTTATACGTATTCCCACCCCATCCAATCCAAGGAGACTCCTCTGCTTCTGCTGTAAAAAAGAGTCCAAAGACTACTATCTGCAAGGCTCTGACCATGCTATAATGAGGCGAGATCTTCATGACGACTATGGTGAAGATCGTATCTTCTCGGAGTCTTGGAAAGTTCAACACACTACCAGATGCGAGACTCGGAGAGTTATAGCAAGAGATGGATGCCTAATTCTATATTGAAATTAGCTCACAGACAAATTTTATACTAGAATGAATTCAATATACAAACCCTTTGTGATATACAGTAGCCTTCGTTGATAAAATTAGATATATATATAGTCCCACAATTTAAATTGATTTTTATGCTCGGCCCGTTTGCTGGTTCCAAGTACATTCCAAATCATGAAGGATTTTGAGCTTTCCCGATCACGTCTTCGAAACAGTAGAAACTCCCGTCCCGTACTTGGTCCCCGGGGTTAGTATTTATCCTAGTCAACTCTGTTTTTGACATTTTCTATATCCTGATTCGCCAGTTACAGTATAAGAGCCAATCATAGAGCAGATTTTCAAGCTGGGACTTACAACTAGGATTAATAATAAACTCGGGGACCAAGTAACCTCGTGAGCTGCGCCCTCCGGTAAGCAGTCGGTAGGCAACGATCCCGCATATATAAATGTTTAAATACCGAGAACCCTTGACTATATTCAACAAGCCTGAAGCAAGGACTGGGAGCTTTTAACCGTTTCCTACTCTGATTCTGGGAATAATGATTGGCTCCGAGGGCATCAAGGATCTCGGGACTTGTAAGTTTCCGGATCCGTTTGTTTATTTATTTAATTCATGAGCCGTCCCTGGCCTAAAATGGCCCACACGGTGTCTAAACTAGATTACCGGTCCTACCCATGCTACCTAATCCTCCATATACTTGAAGTCGCCGTTGAAATTAAAATGCCTCAATACCTTCAACTAGGTAGACTGCCCTAGTAAAATAGGCTTAGTCTTAACGTTGTCTCACTCGATTATTTTGGGGGAAAACTAGTATGCAGTTCATAATGCCTTGAATTCATCTGCTGCATGCGCGCGTAAATAAATATACTACAGTAGCAGCATGAGGGTAACGCCATGCAATTTGTATTGCCCCTGCCAATCTGTCATATCCCAGAACACTATCCTCCTCACTTTCATTTAGACCTTGACATCAGGGCCAGCCTTGACAACATCGGCAGTGGCCTCATCTTGGTACTTCTTGAAGTTCTCATTGAACAGCTTGCCAAGCTTGGTGACTTCTTCCCGGAAACTGTCGTGGCCAGCGGTCCAGGCATTTCGGGGGTTCAATAGTTCTGATGGGACACCAGTGCATGTCTTTGGTACAGCGAGGTTGAAAGTCTCGTAGGTCTCGTACTCGACCTTCGCAAGCTCTCCTGAGTGGATGGCATCAAGAATGGCGCGGGTATATTTCAGTCTACTGCTGTCAGTAACGTTCCATGTTTACGGACAAGTTGTACTTACGGGCAACGCTTGCCACCAGTGGTAGCGCCAGCTCCAACCCATCCAGTGTTCAACAACCAGGCATTAGCCTTGTGGTGCTCAATCTTGTCGGCCAACATCTTAGCATAACGCATTGGGTGTAAAGCCAAGAAAGGCTGGGCAAAGCAAGACGAAAAGGTTGCTTGTGGTTCCGTGACACCATCCTCAGTTCCAGCCATCTTGGAAGTGTAACCAGAAATGAAGTGGAACATAGTTTGGGCGGAGTCGAGTTTGGAAATGGGTGGCAGGACACCGCGGGCATCACAAGTGAGGAGGATGATGTTGCTGGGGTGGTTTGTTGACAAACAGGGAATCTTGGCGTTCTGAATGTACTCGATGGGATAGGCACACCGGGTGTTTTCTGTAAGAGTCGCATCGTCATAGTCGACAAGACGGGTGTCAGGGCTGAAAACAACGTTCTCAAGAACGGAGCCAAACTTGATGGCGCCGAAAATGTCGGGCTCCTTCTCAGCGGAAAGACCAATACATTTCGCATAACACTAAGTACGTCAGTAAGTGTATCCATAGGAAGACAGCGAAGAGACTTACACCACCCTCGATGTTGAAAACACCCCGATCACTCCAGCAGTGCTCATCATCACCGATCAAAGCACGGTTAGGGTCGGCTGACAGGGTAGTCTTGCCGGTGCCAGAAAGGCCAAAGAAAACTGTAACATCTCCATTCTTTCCCTCATTGGCAGAGGAGTGAAGAGTGAGAACGTTGTGCTTGACCGGCATCTCATAAAAGAGAACAGTGAAAACACCCTTCTTCATCTCTCCGGCGTACTCGGTACCGAGAATAACCATTTCCTTCTCGGCGAAGTTGATGGCAACCGAGGTTCCGGAAGTCATACCTTCGGTGTATCTGTTGGCAGGGAAGGATCCGGCATTGTAAATGGTATAATCGGGATGGAAGTGCTCGAGATCTTTTCGATCAGGTCGAATAAGCATATTTCGCATGAAGAGAGCATGATAGGCACGAGCGCAGACAACCCGGACCCTGATTCGGTACTTCTCGTCCCATCCTGCAAACCCATCAACAACGTAGATCCGATTTCTGGTGTTCAAGTAGTCAATTGCTCGCTCGCGGTTAATTCTCCAGACCTATTAAGAAAATGTTTAGCAAAAGAAGACCAATAGTCTGAGAGGCAATTGCGGGTAAATCAAACACGTGACGGAGTTCGGGAGTGATTCACGTGGAAGTGAAGCTATGACATAATAGCGCGTCAAGCCGACCCCTCGACGAAAATGCGGGGTCGAGAAAAGAAAACAACCGAAGTGTGACGCTCACGCTGAAAATAGAGCTCCGGGGAAAAGGAAAGATTTCGTGTAACTGTACAGGAGCAATTGTGTACAGAGATGTAAAAATGGAGGACCATTGGGTCTAGAATGCAATTGCAATTTCAAAGAAAGAACGGCAACAGTCATGGGGCTTGAGGCTGAGGCCTGTGCATGACCACGGGAACATGAAAAGCTGAGGGATTGGAGTCTTACATCGGGTGTCATCGGCTTGTTGACAGGTCTGTGAGCAGTCAGATTTTTGAATTCCAGAAAGCCAACACTGTAGAGAACGGATATGCATACCCCCACCAGATTTCATTTTCTGAACCTGGCTCCTTGACAATTCGTTTGTCTAGAGGCGAACGACCAGTCTTTGCCCCCGAGTATGCAGTAAGGGCACCGGTAGATGTGATGGCAGAGCCAGATTCGTAGACAAGGGCATCTTCGTAGAGGGCGGCAACGCTAGGATTGGGAACCTGGGAGACAGGATTATTAGCAGACGGCGATGATAATAGGGACGACGAGTACATACAATTGCTACGCGGTCGTAGTCGATGTGTGCCTTCTCGTGCAATTCCTCCTCGAGTTCGGTGTGCTCTTTGACGGGCCTTAAGAATTGAGTTAGTAACGATCTCGGGGAGGAGCTCTACGGTCTACGAAAGGTAACCTCGCTGGAAGGTACGTACTGGACACCGCCGGGGTGAAGAGCGGTCTTGTTGACCGTATTAACGGTAACCATGTTTCTCAGACTGGTGCTGTGGAAGTTGGAGGTGCGGGAGGAGAGGATCTTGGATTTGGGACCGACTTCGTAGGGATTGGGATATGGAGAGGCAGTTCGCTCGACGGGGTCGGCAGCGTTATTTAAAGGAGGAGACATTCTGAAGCTTCGGGTTCGGCTGTGGATGCGGGTCTGGGCAATCAGAAACAGGCAGATTGTATTGAAAGATAGTGATTTTGTGCAAGCCGAGGATGCTATCACGTTCGTTCGAGGGGTGATGTGGAGCCTTATAAAGACCAGCGGATTGGTTGTCGTGGCGAAAAGCGGACATGCCCCTGACCATTTAGGAACCATCGCACCTCGAGCACGGGACTTTACGGCGACAGAGAGGAAGCATCGGAAAGAATAGGGATCGGAGGTAGTTTCATGATTGATACAGAGCAACTGCGAGAATACGATGTCTACAGGGCGAGTGGAGGGGAGGAGGAGTTAGAAGTGAAGGCACGAAGATACTCCGTGGTTGTGCACATGCGCGCCTTTCGTCAGCATTTACCCAGCCTATCTCAGTCAGCCTCGAGGGTGAAAGAATCACGCAAGCGTTGCGGCTCTTACAGCATCAAACAAACTGCACGAGAGGACATCCACATCTGGGGTGGGGTGTCAACAATCGCACCAGTACCTTATGACGACGATGAGACTACTGTAGTGGGGGATTCAGCATCATGGTTCGAGAATCGAGCTCTGTGGTGTGGCTCTCCGCAACGCCTACCGCCCACATGGCGGCCCCCGATTTTGCCCTACCCCACACCCGTCTCGGCATTCGTCGTCGGGACGGAGGCCATTTTCGTGCTGGACGGTCTGGCCGACATTGGCTGGCTCGTCTGCTGGCCGTCGCTTGCGGAGCAGCGGACGAGCGGTAAGGACCGTCAAAGAGCGTTATATCCAGTCGGGTTTCTTGCTTCACTCTCCCGGTTTCGTCCTTGAACAGCTGTTGCTAACGCAGAGCGAAGTCGCAGTCTTTGCATCTACCTTCCTCTTGCAGAAAAAACGAAAATAAACTGGGTTAAGGGAACTGAAAGTGGCTGAGACTGATTACTCTTTTGGTCGGAAGAGACTTTACCCCGGGCGTGCCAAGAATGCCAGGTCCCGTGCTTCTCCCCCCTTTTCCGTTTTTATTTCGCGAACATATTTCCAAAAAACTTAAAGCCTTTTCACCTTCCTTCTTGAATCTGAAGCAGCGCGGCTCTAAGATGTCAAGCTGAGTAGAAGTCTTAGACCAACTCTTTGCGCCCTGTTTCCTATTTACTATGTTATATTTCCTACTTCCAAACGAGCCCCACATGGAAAATATCTCATACTGTACTACAGGCGAGACGTTCGTTCTCTTGCTGCGGGATTATTATTCTACACATCAACCTTCTCAGAAAGAAGCTTGCTTCTTCTCAGACTTTTGATTAGAAGCAGTTCATTCATCATAATGGGAGTATCGGAACTCTGAATCAGTCAAAACTCCATACTGTCTTACCTCCAGACGCGGCATGGACTCACACCTCCGTACCACCAAACCACCAAACCACAAAGCATTAACTTACTTCGGCCCCTCCTCCAAGCAAGGAACATTCAGAGAAAAGGTACAGCAAATTCAGGCTCATTATCCGGCACATCAGATCCACCTTATTCCCGAACCCGCGCTTTCACAGTCTCCGCAAATGCGATGTTGAACCCCAGCCGAATAGCAGAATCTGCTTCCCCATGGATGACCTCCAGCGGCCGCTTTCAGCCGATGACCTTCAAAGGCACAGCCTATCTTCCTGGCCAAATATTTGTCTTATTCTCACCTGCTGGACCCGCAAAAAGGCAGTTTCCATCCTCGAAAGAGGACCCGCAGACCTCACAACCTTGCCAGGCTTCATCTTGACCGAATGGCTTTGAAAGCGAGTTGGGATTATCCAGGCTTCCACAAATGATTTCTCACGGTTCGCTTCGATTGCCAGGCCTGAGTATGTGGCTATCACGGCTTTGATGAATCCATCTGGCTCTACAAATTCAGGCTGGACAGCAAAGGTTGCCTCTGCGCTTCCACCCCACAAAATGACTTTCTCGACGTATCTTTCAAGGCCTGGCTTCGCTGTGGGAATTACGGATTGTAGATCGATTCTAACCATGCCTCGAAGTTGGAGAGTTCGTCGAGGACATGAAAATCGTTCGATGGAGGGAGCGGTCGATATTCTGCTGAATTGACTATAGCAGAATGGGCAAGTGCATACTCGAGAACCCATTGCAGAATTAAGCTGGATACAATGCTGCTCCAGTGGCCGGGGTAAGTGTACAGCTTTAACATGGAAGACCGCTCGAATTGGCTTACGAATAAACCACTGTGGAAGTTTCCTATCACAAAAATTTTCTCGGGAGCAAGTTCTTGGTGGTAGAGGTCAATGAATTCTTCCACCCAGAAGACAGAAAACTCATGACACGGAGTCTGCGTGTATTCCGCGAGCTCGTCCACAAGGCGCAAAAAGGGAACATTGAGGCGATGGTTCACCAGCGCTTGGCTTTTCAGCAAAGACTAATTATACCTTAGCAACAAGACGGGGACCAAAAAGGCTACGAATTTCCACCTTCCACAAAATTTTAGTTGTCCAAACACTTTTGACCGGAATGAAACAATTTCAATCATCCTCTATCGAGAAGTGTTCATCGTGGCTTCCTCCGTACAAGATAAACTCCCAGCCAAGCAATGTGGCAGAGCTTCCATTGGCAAAAAACCATCAAGCTTCCGGAAGAGTATCGCATCAAACTTACCAAGAACCAATCAAATGTTCATGATAAATCACCGCTGCTGTGATTTATATCTGGACATTACCTGGAATCCAACAAGTCGTTCCAACCCCCTACTTCAACAGGAACATATCCATCATTTGATCTCGTCCAAATTGCAAATGCCATTGCAGGCTCTGGTGTATCGTTCTGTGATAACGAAGAGAACAATACGATATTTAACCCCAACATCAAAACATCAACAAAGCTATCTCATAACCCCTCCCTAATCCCCCTCAATGTTTCAACACACTGCCCTCCCCCTTCCTCGTCATAAACACCAACTCACTCTCATTCTTCTGATCAAAAACCTTCACCCCCAACCCCCTCTCATACCACTCCTCATTCCCATTACTCATCAACGCCACCCTCCTCAAGCCCTTCCAGCTCCTCAGCACCTCATCCACCGCCCCCAACAGCCAAGTACCCAATCCCTTCCCCTGATACTCTTCCAAAACATAGACATCAGTCAGATACGCAATAGTAACATAGTCGGTAATGAGTCTCGCCAAGCCGATTTGCTTGGGTCCAGCCCGTCCTAAGACCCCATTCATCAACTACTTGAGATTTTGAAAGCAGGAACAATTTGGCAATGAAGGGAAAGAGGACGGACCGGCAATATCTGACGAGGAGGCAGGTAAGATGTAGACTCCGAAGCATAGACTGTTAGCTAGCATCTTCTTTAGCTCGCCCTCATCCATGGCTTTGCACCCTGGACAGTGGAGAAGTCAGCATCAAGTTGATCAGGGAAAAATAGGGAGAACGACTGGGTAGAATTCGGGACAGTCCAAAGGAAAATAGTTCTCCAACAATACTTACAGTACATTAAGTCCGAATCAAAAGCTGCATTGACGGCCCCTGCTTGGATGAGGGAGGGGTTGGTGGAGATTAAGAAGTTGTCTTTGTACCATTCTGTGTTGGCAGCCATTTGAACAAGTTGAAGGTCGTATGGAAGGAATGGTGGAGTTGGGGCTGACAGATTAGGGGACAAGGATGGAAAGGATTCAAGTGGGATGTTACATGCGGGGTTTTGGCTAGTCCCGAATAGGAGAGCGAGTCAATGACTCCAGCTTTAAATTCGAGTTCTCACCAAATATCAAGATCTTTATGGGTGAAAACAATGTTGCATCTGCTTGCTCGCTATGAATCCAGGAGAGAATGTCAGTACCGCAGAATTCTGTTAAAAAAATGGTCCAAATCCGTCGAATCATTGCGCTGCCATCTTACGCCTTTTTGATGGACGACAACTCTGGCCATCATCCTCGCCCTCGCTGTCACTCACGTAGCCATCATCCTTAGCAATCATCTTGTCCATTCGGTGTTGAGTATTGCGAATATCCTGGTTCTTATCCTCGTCCAAATCGTTCAGTTCAGCCTCTTCTGCGTCTGTCATTCCAAAGGGTTGCCGGGGGATATCGAACATTTGGACTGAAGGTGCGAATGTAACTTGCTTAAGATTTTCCAAGATCTTAGT
>Ga0302325_10020411_pt1 | contig 13895 bp, 10 predicted proteins | sample Palsa_T0_2_FD_201948 | JGI IMG/M metagenome (GOLD analysis project Ga0302325, IMG submission 201948) | Peat permafrost microbial communities from Stordalen Mire near Abisko, Sweden - Palsa_T0_2 | ecosystem: Environmental > Terrestrial > Soil > Palsa > Peat permafrost | place: Sweden: Abisko... | reverse complement strand
CGCGCCATGCGATACCGCATTCGACTGCGCCGGCTGACCCTTTCCGTCATTGAAGGCGCCCCCGAGCCGGTAATCCCGCTCGTCCGCAACCGCCACCAGTGAATTCCAGAACTCCTGGTTGATGGCCTGGTAGGCGACGTCTTTCAACATGCCCACGATCTTGCCGTCTTCGATCTCATAGAACAGCTGCCCGCCGAACTGAAAATTGTACCGCTGCTGATCGATCGAAAAACTTCCGTCCCCGATGATATAAATACCCTTCTTGACATCTTTGATGATATCATCCACACTCAACGGACTCTTACCAGGCATCAGCGAGACATTGGGCATCCGCTGAAATTGCACGTCTGCCCAGCTCTGCGAGTAACAACAGCCCTGTGAATGTTGCAGTCCCAGGATATGCGCCTGATCACGGATCGCCTGAAAATTTACCAGCACCCCGTCTTTGACCAGTTCCCATTCTCCGCACTTGACGCCTTCATCATCATACCCAACCGCGCCCAGGCTGCCGGGCTGCAATTTGTCGGCATGGATATTCATCAGCTTGCTGCCATAGTGGAAATTGCCCGACCTTAATTTGTCCAGGTTTAAAAAGCTCGTCCCTGCAAAATTGGCCTCATACCCCAACACCCGGTCCAGTTCCGTCGGATGCGCCACGGACTCATGAATGGTCAGCCAAAGGTGAGAAGGGTCCAGCACGAGGTCATATTTGCCCGCTTCAACGCTCTTGGCAGTTATTTTCTGGGCCACATCAGCCGTCGCATTCTTCACATCCTCGAGCATATCATACCGGTCCTTGTAACGGGTGACGATGCCCTGTACCTTGTTCTCCGGCCCACAAGTCAGGTATTCATACCCCATGCCTACGGGCGAGCTTAGCGATCGCCGGGTCTGGAACTTACCCGAGGCCTTATCGATCTTCGTCACATTGAAGTTGGGATAGATCCGGTGAATGTCCTGGTCGATATAAGACCCATCCGTAGAAGCAAAATATTTCTGCTCGTCGATAGCCAGGATAGCGGAATTGATGAAGCTCGCACCCCCCGACATGGCTATACCGTTTACGCTCAGCAGCAGGTCGATCTTTTCTTTCAGTGGTACCTCAAACGTATTCCTGACAATCGGTGTCTTCCAGCTGACTTCCCCATATCCCTTTTGCGGCGCCAACTGCACAGGCTCGGAGATGATCTTCGCATTGGCCTTGGCTACCGCTACCGCCTTTGCCGCCGTCTTCGCCATTCCGTCAGGCGTAACGTCATTGGTAGCGGCAAATCCCCAACTGCCATTGGCGATGACACGGATGCCGACACCGAAGGATTCAGTATTGGCAATATTCTGCACCCTGTTCTCACGCGTGGTAACAAACTGGTTGAGGTATCTGCCTATACGCACATCCGCATAAGTGGCGCCTGCTGACTTCGCGGCATTCAGTGCCGCATCCGCCAGCTGCTTTTTGGCTGCTACATCCATGCCGACCTGCAACGCTTCCGAAGGATCGATCATCCGGGTGCCGAAAGGCAGCCTCGGTAACGCCATGGACCCCAGTCCCATGCCGGCCATCTGAAGGAAATTTTTTCTATTCATGTTTGTAATTTACTACTCATCCGGGCTATTTTTTTCTCCACCCATAAAAAAAAGACACTTAATAAAAAAAGAGTATAAGCCCAGTAAGGCGGCAGCACCACTGCTTCCCTCAAGCCGGCTTTATTTCCGGATCTGCCGCCGGCCCCGCTTTCAGCTCCATCCCCACTCCCCGCCTTCCGCCCATAAAGGGCCGCCCATGCCGTCCGTGGCCATACATATAACCAGGCAGTATCCCCTTGCAGCGTACGGACCACCTGCCATCCTGCCGCCGTCGGCCAGTAAGTTCCCCGCCACCGAAAAGGCAACATTTCCTCCTGCGCCAGATATATATTCACCGGATTACCACCCTCCTCGCCGATCAACCCCTGCGGCGTCGCAGCCCCTGTCTGCACCACGGCAGCCACCGGCTCTCCTACCCTGGGCAGCGCAGGTTGCAGTTGCCATTCTTCCCCCGGCTCCTTCTCCCGGCTGACTCGCCGTAATATAGCCGACCAATAGGCGGCATATGCCTGCCGCTGTCCCTTCATCATCTGTGCGTAAGTGGCATTCAGCGTCGTGAACACCACCTTACCCGATCCATATAGCCGGCCGGCTACCGCGGCCCGTTTCGACGAATCCCTGGCGAATATTCGCAGCCCCAACCTTCCCCACCCCATACCCGCACCTGCCGGGTCCGCACTATCAAGCCTGATGATCAACCCCAAACCCTTCTCTTCCACCTGACGCCGCAAAACCGCCATTCCCGGACTACCAGCGACAGGAATCGCCGACGAATCCGCAATGACCACATCGAACCCATCCAGCAGCCCGGGCGTCAACATATCTAATGATCGGGGCGCCATATTCGCAAACGAAGATTGATAGTTATTTTTACTCACCGCCGTCCGGCTGGCTACCTGCTGCCCGTCGGATGCCAGCCAATTCACAAAAAAAGTATTCTCAAAATCCGGTGCAGCAGCCAGCATCAATATTTTTAAAGGCTTCCCTGTTTCAACCTGCACCGGGATGTCTTCTCTTTCCAGCGTATCGGCCCCCAAAACAGCAACCAACTGATACACCGCCCTGCCGGTCTGCGCCGGCACTGTACCCAAAGTAAAGTCGCTGTCGCTTATCACCGAATCCATCACACCCCCCAATCCCATCAGCAGCACCTTCACTCGCGTCGGCCGCCCGCCCTCCGCCCATTTCCCCTGCACCTGCAGTCTATCCCCCTTCATCAACCGCCGCTCCCAATCCACCGCCACTATCCCTCTCGGTGATGGTCCCGGAGGCAACGCCGCTACCGGCGCCTTCACCACCCGGTAATAATGTATCGGCACCACCAGGCCCGCCAACGCTGCTACCGCCAGCACGGTAGCCACCACCCTCCCGGCCAGACGAGACCTGTCCGGCCTCAGGCACTCCTTCCAAAGAAGAAAGACCAACAGCAACACGCAAACGCCGATCTCGATATAAGTCAGTGGCATCATGGTTTTCCGGCAGGATCGTTTAAATGACGAAAATAAAGTTGTGACAACCCCCCATCAGCCGATCTCTGCTCCGTAGCCGGCAGCGCCTCCGCCACCGGCAGTAATTCCCGGATAGCCCGCTCGATCACCGAAATATCGCCGCCCGCCCGTAACGCCTGGTAAGCGCCAAGATATTCCCCCGGTCTTGCCGCTGCCTCCCTACCCAACCTTCGCAACGCCTGCTGCAATAACGCTCTGTCCACATCACTCATCTCTACCCGCCCGGACCGCCGGGCCTCCAGCAATGCCAACACCATCCGCAGCACCTCCGTTTCTGTCAGCTCGCTCGCAACAGCTGTTTTTTGCACCGCCGTCTGAATGCCGGCCAATTCACCCGTCAACCGCTTCGCAGGGTTCAACGGGGTGGTCCGCGCGCCTGTCTTCGCCACGAAGCTGCGTGATTGCTGTTGCAGGTCCTTCAGCAGGCGCAATGCTTTATAGGCAAAGGGCAACGCCGCCTGCGGTTGGAAAGTGCGCAATTGCAGCTCGGCCTTCCACATTTCGTTCAGCGTAGACTTCAGTTGTTGCTTGACGGCTGGCTCGAAAAAGGTAGCGTCTTCTGCGTTATCATGCTTGTCCGTATAGGCATCCAATATCTTGGTAGCATCCCCAAAAGCGCCAAATGTCGCCGTATCTCCCGGAGTACCCCCCGGCTCGCCTTCTTCCGCCTCCTCCCCGAGGAATTTCCCATACCGCAGCCGCAACAGCTTCTGATCGATTCCAAGGTCGTTGCTTCGTTGCTGGAATGCCGCTACCGCAAGGGTATCCTTTTCCTTCAACAACTGTTCTGCCTCAATGATGATCTGCCGCTCACTCCGGAAATACTCCGGCTTGACATCCGTCCCCATCGTCATCCCTTCCAGGCTCATCAGTTGTGCCGTATCAGTCAGTGAAATAATATACATCTCTGTCCGGCTCTCCTGTCCCCGGTTGTCTCTCGCCCGGCAATAAAAATACAGCTCATCACCCGGCTGAAGGCCCAGGGCCTTCAGGTCTAGCGTCTTCGATAGCTCGTAGAAAGGCTGATCGCCCGTGAACGTCTGGCCCCACCGGATCTCCTGCTCCTTGAATTTGACAGCCTCGCCCTTCCCGCTGGACACGGTCGCCATCACCGTAGCATCGCTGATGCCATAATCGTCCTTCAACTTCACCCTCAAAGGAATGGTAGTTGGTTCCCCATAGTCTACTACGGTATAAGGCTTCGGTGTCAGTATAACAACCTGCGGTGGTCCATCGGTCCGCACTTCCAGCTTATACAACTCGGATAGCTGCATCCCTGTCCTAACCTGGTAAAAGCCCGATCGGACGGCTGGCTGCGTCAATCGCCACAGCGTACGCTCTGCATTGGCAGCCCGCAACGAGACCCTCGCCGTATCATTAAAGATGAATTGCATGGTATCAACGGCAGCTGTAGTCGCTACCTCCCAGCTTAACACCGCACCCTCTTCCACCTGTAAAGCAAATCCCGACTGGCTGCGTACCGGCCTGCCTGTATAGGCCGGCGGAGTAATGCGGATGCTGACAGCCCGGATGCCCGGCGCCGCCTTTTCACTCACCCCTCCCCTCACCTCAACGACTGCAGCAGTCACCGCGGACCGCCTGTGCCCGCCCATGGCCCCAATGCCCGCCCCCAACAGCACCGCCAGTACTAACAGTCCCGTCCCAACAACCAGCTTTTGACGCAAAGGGCGCGGGGCCCTTATCCGGGCAAGCTTTTCAGCCGTTCGCGTCGCCTGTAATTTTTCCAGCGGTCCCAGCTCCGCCATACCACGCAACAATAGTCCACAACTCTCTTCCAGCTCCGGCAGTATCCTGTCGAGGTAACGGGCTGTATCGGCCATGGTTATCCGCCAGTAGGGCGACAGCGCCAGCGAGATGACCAGGCACAGCAAAACTGCCGGGCCTCCGGCCCATAACGGCCACCCTAAGCCGGCATGCAAAACCGCGGTCAGCAAAACGCCCCCGGCTAGCGCCAGCAGCAGGCAATAGACGAAACCACCCGCCTTCCACCGCCTTTGCAGCCTATGAAGTCTTTCTTTTCCCATGTGACACCACGCGCTCTATAATGAATAATAACAATATCAACCACCACACCGCCGGCGCCAGGTTAATACCCGGATCAACCGCCGCCTTACTTCCGCCCGGCAAGCCCGCATCCCGCCCCTGGCCCCCATGCGCCGGCAGGATCTGCGCCGGATCAATCACCCGACGGTCCTCCGCCACATCAGTATCTTCTCCATATAATAACTTCTCCATCACAACCGGCAACGATCCTTTCCAGACCGTCTCATTCCAATCCGCATCAAAAACCGCCCGGGCAAAAGGGCCCGCCGGCGCCCACCCTGTCTCTACCACATCTATCCTTCGCCGCGTATACTGCTGTAAAGCCCGCAGCGCCGCCTCTACATATCGCCCATCCTGCCGATAGGCAGGATCTGTACACACCGCCACCCGCAGGACCGAAGTATCTATGGCCACCGGCGGCCGATGGTCGATCGCCACGGTCTCTCCGCTATAATTAGTGCCCGTACTACGGCTCAATCCCCTTAATATCCGCACGCTATCCGGCCCCAACAACCATACCGCCCTGATCCAGTGACGCACAGAATCCGCTGGCGTATAGGTATCCCAGTGAACCTCCCTGTCTGTCGACGGCCGCTCACCGGAAAATCGCGCCGCAAGCCCCGTCGTCACCATAAAAAAAGGCACCCCTGCAGGCGCTGTGCTGTCCGCCGCCCTGAATCCGTTCCAGTAATTTTCGCTATCGCTTATCACATGTCGTTCCCAACCTGCTTTCACCAATGAGTCAACCTTAATGCCTTCCTCCCCTACAATGACCCATCCCTTTTTTCGATCCGCCCTCCCTACCCAGTAAGGCCCCGCCAGCAAAATCGCCAGCAAAACCAGCAACAGGCAACGCAGCAACAACAGCAGCCACTGTGACAGCCGCCGGCTCCAGGCCATCCGCTGCGACGCCCCCGTTAATAAGGAAATGCTCCCGATCCGCAACACCTTTCCACGCCGGTCATTCCAGAAATGCAGGATCACCGGCGCCGCTATCGCAGCCATCGCCCCCAGCCAGGCAGGTTGTAATACATGTATCAATGCTATCCTGTGATTTGCTGTCTTTGTTTGAGATAATCCCGTAGCGCCTGGTCCATTGGCTGATCGAGCCGCATCAGCTGGTAGACGATATTTTTGTCCAGCAGCCGCATCCGCACATCCGCCAACCAGGCCCGCATCCGCTCCATATAGTCAATATCCTTCCCGCCGTTGACCGCCAGCCGCTCACCGGTCTCCAGATCCTCCACTTCCGAATAACCGCCAAAGTCTTTCTCCAGCTCATTTCTCGCCATGACATGAAAGACAATGATCTCGTGGCCCAATGCAGCCAGCATTTCCAGCAGCCGGCTAACCTCCCCGTCCCGTTCATACAGATCGGTAATAAAGATCAGCAGCTCCCTTTTCTGCTCGCCTAAAAAGATATGTTTGTAGTGGATGGGGTTACCAACCTTCCCTCCCGCCTCTATTCCTTCTAACTGGTGGAAGAATCGCGCCATGTGCTGCGCGTCCTTCCGCGCCGGTAGTGTATGGACGGTCCCCTCCCGGAATATATAGAGGCCGACCGAATCACCCTGCGTAAATGCCAGCCAGCCCAACGCCGCCGCCAGGTGGCGGGCATACCCCATCTTGGTATACGCCCCGTCGCGATGATCCATGGAAAGACTGGCGTCGACCAGCAGCCGGACCGAAATGCTCGTCTCGATCTCGGACTCCCGGATATAATAACGGTCGGAGCGGGCATACCGCTTCCAATCCAGCCAGCGCAGATCATCCCCGGGCTGATAGCTGCGATACTGGCTGAACTCCAGCCCCGGTCCCTTCACCTTGCTCTTGTTGATACCATTCATAAAACCGTCGATCGTCTGGCGCGCCGCCAGCGACAGGTCCTTAATGGCCATTAAAATATGGTGATCGGGTATCATTTCAATAACCCCGAAGGCCGGTCAATGGTCTTGATCAGGAAAGCTGTCACATCGTCGGGATGGATATCCTCAGCCTCGGCCTTGAAGTTCATCAGGATGCGGTGCCGCAGCACCGGGTTGGCCATCGTATGGATATCTTCCATCGTCACGGCATATCGCTGATGGAACAAAGCCCTGGCCTTCGCCGTGAGGATCAGCGCCTGCCCCGCCCGCGGGCCCGCTCCCCAGCGTACCCATTCCTTCACATAAGAATGCGGGGTGGTATCAGGCCTGGTCGCCCGGATGATAGCTGCAACATAACGTATCATATCTTCACTGATGCTGACCTCTCGCACCAGCCCCTGCAGACGCTTGATCTCTTCCCCTCCGATGATGGGATGAACCACCGGCTTTCGGGCGCCTGTCGTATGACTGAGGATCATTGTCTCCTCCTCCGCACTGGGATAACCGATCCGGATATACAGCAGGAACCGGTCCAGCTGCGCCTCGGGCAAGGGGTAGGTACCGGCCTGTTCAATGGGGTTCTGCGTGGCCAGGATAAAGAAGGGCCGGTCCAGTGGATACGTCTGACCGCCATAGGTGATCTCGAACTCCTGCATCGCCTCCAGCAACGCCGACTGCGTCTTGGGCGGAGTCCGGTTGATCTCATCTGCCAGCACGATATTGGCAAATAAGGGGCCCTTGTTGAATTTGAAGAAACGCCGCCCTGTCGTATGGTCTTCTTCCAGGATCTCCGTGCCCAGGATATCCGTCGGCATCAGGTCCGGGGTGAACTGGATGCGGCGGAAAGAAAGGTCCAGCGCCTGTGACAGGGTCCTTACCATCAGTGTCTTGGCAAGGCCCGGCACCCCTTCCAGCAGACAGTGGCCACCCGCCAGGAGGGCCACCAATATTTCTTCAATAATATCCTCCTGGCCGACAATGACCTTACGGATCTCTTTTTTCAGTTGCGATAGTTTTCCCAAAAGTGACTGTACTTCGCTTTCGACGATTTCCAAACTCGATCAGTTTTAGATGTATTAAATATTTTCTCTCAGGCTGTTGACCGGATTGACGCGGGCAGCACGCAATCCTTGCCACCCGACCGTCAAAAATGTAATGGCAATCGCAAGCAATCCCGCTAGTATAAAGATCCACCCGCTGAGCGGGATATGGTAGGCAAAATCATCCAGCCACTTGTTCATCAGCCATGCAGCCAGCGGCGACGCAATGAGCAGCGCAATGATCACCAGACGTAAAAAATCCCTGAGCAACAGCATGATCAACCCCGGAACAGTAGCGCCCAGCACTTTGCGGATACCGATCTCCCGCGTCCGCTGAACGGCCATGAATGAAGCCAGCCCAAACAAACCAATACAGGAAATAAAGACAGCAATGATAGCAAAATAGCCGACCAGTTTACTCAGGTTCTCCTGAGCTTTGTATAACCCATTGATATTTTCATCGAGGAAACTGTATTCAAAGACCCGCTCGGGAAAGTATCGGTCCCATAGCCGCTGAATGGCGGTCAGCGTGGCCGGAACATGGTCAGCACTAACCCGGATGGCAAAAGTATGAAAACGTGGTACGTTCACATCCATCACCAACGGCGCCAAAGGCTTGTCCAGCCGGCTAAAATTAAAATCTTTAATGACCCCTATGATATGGCCCCTTTTCCCTGAATGACTGTCCCCCCGCACAAAATCCTTTCCGATTGCATCCTCCGGGCTCTTCCAGCCAAAAGCCTTTACGGCTGATTCATTGATGATAAATGCCTGAAGATGGTCCGTTCCTGCCGTCTTCGAAAAATCCCTGCCGGCCACCATTTGAATTTTCATCGCGGAGATAAAATCGTAATCAACCGACGCCCAGGCAATAAACAGGTTTTCCTGCTCGACATGGCCCTCCGGTATAACCAGCGCTCTTACCGGTGCGTCACCCGGTAACAGGGACGCCAGTGTAACGGCGCCCACCGAAGGAGAAGCACGCAGATCATTCTCGAAGGCATTCATCCTGGCCCGCAAAGGACCGTCGATATTGCCGCTCAGTGCAGAAGGGTTCTTGCCGAAAAGCGGCACCACCACCACCTGGTCTTTATCGAAACCAAGAGGCTTATTCCGAAGGAATACCAATTGCCGCTGAATGACTACGGCGCCGATAATCAGTGCCACCGCAACGGCGAATTGGGTAACGATCAGAGATTGCCGGATCACCAATCCGGCGCCGATTGACCTGCCCGTCTTGCCCTTCAGCAGGGAGGTCAGCCGCCAACGTGTAATATACAAGGCCGGATACAACCCTGCCAGCAAACCCGTGCAAACAAGTAGCACCAGCAGCGCCGGCATGATCGGCCCGGACAATATTGCTCCCATGGACAAATTTTTCCCCGCAACCGCATTCAGCAATGACAGCCCCGGTATCGCCAATAACAGCGCCAGCATTCCCGCAATGCAGCTCATCAACAACCCCTCGCCAAGGAATTGCAGCAACAACTCCCTGCGTCCGGCCCCCGACACCTTCCGTACACCGATCTCTGCTATCCTTGTCAGCGACTGGGCATTGGAAAGATTGATGAAATTGATGTTGGCAATCAGCAGGATCAGGAGTGCGATACCCGCAAAAATGTAGATATACGTAATATTATTAGTGCTCTCATTCCCCTCTACATCCGAAGCATGCAGGTGGACCGCTGACAAAGGCTGAAGGGAAAAATAGTATGATTTCTGTACCCGCTCATCTCCATACTTTTTGGTCAGTTGCCGCAAAGCCGTCTCCACCGGCGCTACCTCCTGCCCCGGGCGCAGCAGGATAAAAGTCTCCGCCGGGTCATATAGCCAGTCGGTCCGGAGAAAATGGGCCGCCGCCGGCGTTTCTACAGAATAGAGCGTCTCGAATGATACCAGCGCATCGAACTGCACATCAGAACCCGCCGGCAGCGCATCGATCACCCCTGTCACCTGCAGCACCGTCGAATTCTCATACAGCAGGGATTTGCCCAATGCAGGCCCGTCACCGAAATATTTACGGGCCAGTATTGTCGTAAGAACAATGGAATTCGGATGGCTCAACGCATCTTTCGGGGTTCCTTCCTTCCAGTGCGTCGTAAAAATGTCAAAAAAGGCATTATCCGCAAAATCGACACCGGGCTCCTGGAATCTCTTCACCGTTCCCGCCACTCCCCCCGCAATCGTCACGCCACACGTTCCTGCCACTTCCCACCCTTCTCCGGGCTGCGTCGACAGTATCCCGCTTCGGTTATACAGCCGCGCTACAGCAGCCACGGATGGAATATCCTGCACGATAGCCGGACCGGCCGCATTCGGCGTACCCGCACCCTTCCGGGATCCATCGCTCTTGATATAATTGACACGATAGATATCTTTATAATGTGTGTTGAATGTATTATAACTGAGTTCATCCCACAGATACACGAGGATCAGCAGACAGCAGCACATTCCTATAGAAAGGCCCACTAATTTGATCAGGCTGGCCCCCTTATGCCGCAGTAAGTTTCGGTATGCAGTTATAAGATAATTTTTTATCATGTACGCCCATCGGACACCATCCATCATTTTTTACGGCCCGAACAAGAAAATTAAAGATAAAATCATCAACTTTAAAAAAATTACATGGCCGGTGAATCGATTAATGGGGGAAAAATTTACGTTTATGCGGTTTCGCTACCGTTCCGGGGACTGGGATACTGACCAACGGATGCCATCCAACCTGTTGAATTCGCTCCTGGAATACACCACGATCCCCATCAACCTGCAGGAGAAGGTGATCGACCTCGACAGTCCCGACATCTTTCGCTACCCCTTCGCTTACATCAGCGGTCACAAACTGGTCCAGTTCAACGCACAGGAAAGCGCAAATTTCCATCAGTACGTCCAAAACGGCGGCTTCGTATTCGCCGATGACTGCAATCACGATATCGATGGGCTCTTCGCCCGCTCCTTCGAAGCACAGATGGTGACCCTGTTCGGACCGGCCGCCCTGCACAAAATACCCAATGACCACAGCATCTATCGCTGCTTCTTTCATTTCGAAAAAGGGCCGCCTAATACCAATTTCGAGCTCAACGGCTGGGGCGACGACCTGGTGCACGATTACCTGAAAGCGATTATGATCAACGGCCGCATCGGGGTCCTCTATAGTAATAAGGATTATGGCTGCGAATGGGACTACGATTTCCGCAACAAACGCTTCCTCGCCGAAGACAATACCAAATTTGGAGTGAATATTATCCTGTATGCATTAAACGCGCTCACTAGTTCTGCTCCTGCGTCCCGGTAATGAGGCCGGTCACTTGGGGGCCAACGCCGGCGCCCGCCTGATCAGCATCCCCGGCGCAAACCGGTTCAGCAGCAACCCCATCTTCTCCTTTCCCGGCTTCCCAATGTACGCCTCGAATTTACCTTTGGCCAGCGCCCGCAGGATCTGCTTCGCCGCCTGATCCGCCGGTAACCCACCCTCTATATTGGCAGAAGCCCGCCCCATCGGCGATCCATCCGCCGTCACAGCATTTTGAGCAATATTCGTCCGGATATACCCCGGGGTCAATATCGTCACCCCGATATTCATGGGCGCCACCTCCGCCCGTAGACAATCGAAGAATCCATGCAAGGCATGCTTGGCCGCCGCATAGGCCGATCTCATCGGTGTGCCGATCTTCCCCATGACACTGCTCATCACCGCAAAATGACCAGCCTTACGCTGCATAAAATGAGGCAGAACAGCCTGCGTCAGCGCTACATAGCTGAAATAATCCAGCTCCATCACCCGGCGCTGGACTTCCAGGCTCGTGTCCTTCACCAACCCGCGCTGACTGACCCCGCCATTGTGGATCAACCAGTCGACCTGCCCGAAATACGAAATGGCCTCGGCCGTTTTAGCCGTCAACGAAGGAATGTCCAACAAATCCAGCGGCAGCACCCGCACCTGTTCCGGATACGCACAACCCCGCCTGACCCGCTCCAGTTCATCGGCTCGCCTGCTCGACAGGATCACCCTGGCCCCCGCAGTAGAGAAAGCATAGGCAAGAGCCTCGCCGATGCCGGACGAAGCACCCGTGATCCAGACAACTTGGTCGGTAAAAGACTTAGACATGTTGACGACTTTCCGCTAAATTACACCAAACATTTTCACCCATGACCGATAAAGCTCTCCCTACCCTCAACATCCTCGTCATCGGAATGGATTCCGACATCCTCAAAGTCGTCCTTCGTCTCCTGAACGAATACCCGCAAGCCAGCTATCACGCCGTCGGGACCACCGATCCCGACCAGGCCCGCGAACTTTTCGCAGGCGGCGACATCGGCCTCGTATTGATGACCAACGGCATCGACCCTACCATCGACGCCTCCCTCCGCGAAGAATTCCTCGCCCGACGCCCCGGCATCCGCATCTTGCAACATTACGGCGGTGGCAGCGGGCTCCTCTTCGGCGAAATCGCCCAGGCCTTATCCGCTCCATATTAATCCCTAAACAAAAAAAGCCCCCACCGTCGTGGAGGCCTTCATTAGCTTTAAAGTGATACTCAAACATAGCACGGCCATGTTCTAACTGTTATTGCTGACTGCTGCTGGCACTTTTATCGGAGTATTCCGGGTGGTTGGAATCATTCGAAGAGCTGCCGTTCGTCGGACCCTGCCCATTCCTATTCTTCATGGAATTATAATAGTAGTCATGACGGGCCTGGGTAATGGCAGCATCACGCTGCTGCTCCAGCTGGTTGATCCGCTGTTCCCTTTCCGCTTTCGGCAGGCTCTTATCATGCTTCACATCCTTGATCTGCTGTTTATAGTCACTCTTGATCCCATCGATCTGCTCATTCAGCTGGCTGGGCATAGGCCCACGACCATAATAATAAGGAGGATAAGCATATGGGCCATACCAGGGACCATACCAGCCGGGATAACCCCAGCCTAATCCCCAACCCAGTCCATAACCATAGCCATACCCTACTCCCACATAGACGGGAGCGTAATAAGCACGACCATAATACCCGCCGTGAAACCCGCCACCGGCAAAGGCATGGCCTCCCTTCTGAGCCGAAGCGCCCACAGCGAGGCCAAGCGAGAATAATATGATGAACAGCTTTTTCCCCACGCTCCCATATGCCCTCTTTTTTCTGGTTTCTTGCATCGTCGTTTTCATATCTTAAGTTTTTGTGTTTACATATATATAGACGCAAAAACCACACGAGAGTAAAAGCTTTATAGCACTTATAACTAATCTATAACAATACCTTTACCAATGCATAACGTAAAGAAATGTTAAAGCCGCCGAATAATTTTATCTTTAGTTGACCTAAACAGGAACGCCTAAGATAACTGCTTATGAATAAACGAATTCTACTTTGCGGAATACTCCTTCAGGCTTTCCTGACACAAGCTCAGCAAATGACGGCCACGGGCAACCTTACCAACCCTTCGGTCAGCTTCGAAAAATGGCTTAGCCTAAGCCAGATCGGTTCTGTCGTCCTGTCTCCAAACGGCGCCAATATTGCGTATACTGTCACGTCGACAGATTGGAAAGACAATTCCTACGATGCAGAGATCTGGGTATCCCGCGGAGCTCAACCTCCATTTCAATTAACACACAATCCAAAAGGCAGCAGTACCTCACCAAAATGGAGCCCTGACAGCAAATGGATCGCTTTTCTGAGCGACCGCGGCGACAAATCCCAGATCTATCTCATCTCTGCCGAAGGCGGGGAAGCGTTTCCACTGACAAAAGAAGACGAAAACATCAGCGCCTTTGCCTGGAATCCCAATGGACATCAAATCGCTTTTATCCGTAACGAAGCCGACAGCAAAACAGCCAAATCGATAAA
>Ga0302325_10020410_pt1 | contig 13895 bp, 3 predicted proteins | sample Palsa_T0_2_FD_201948 | JGI IMG/M metagenome (GOLD analysis project Ga0302325, IMG submission 201948) | Peat permafrost microbial communities from Stordalen Mire near Abisko, Sweden - Palsa_T0_2 | ecosystem: Environmental > Terrestrial > Soil > Palsa > Peat permafrost | place: Sweden: Abisko... | reverse complement strand
GCCCTCATCTATACATACCCGGTAACCACTGTCCAGCCGGATATAGTCCACCCGTTCCTGCGGGTAGTCGGGGTCTATCGGCACATAGGCGGCTCCACACCGCAGCACCGCCAGCAAGGAAATGATCATCCATTGGCTCCGCTCCAGGCACACCCCCACCAGGTCGCCGCGCACAACCCCCCGCTCGCTGGCCAGATATGCCGACAGCCGCTCGGAGAGCGAGCCGATCTCCCGGAAACTATAGGCCTGGTCCCTGAATCGAAGCGCAATGGCCGTCGGATGCTTGCGCACCTGCTCCCCAAACAACCCCACCAGCGTCCTGTCATGCGGATAGTCGGCGGCGGTGGCATTGAAGGTCTCCACCAGCAGCTCCCGTTCCGCCTGCGATAAATAAGAAAGTCTTCCGATAGCTGTTCCCGATTGCAGCAAAGCCGCCGCCAGTAACCTCCTTAAATGACCGATCATGCGTTTCGCCGCGGTCACTTCACATACCGAGGTATTGAGATCAAGCTGTAAAAAGACACCGGCTTCCGTTTCAGAAAAAGTGAAAAGCAAATCGAACTTTGTTGCCACATCGCCAAGGTCGATAATGCCGTCTTCTTCCGCCGAAGCGGGGACTGCCCGCGCTCCAAAAACTTTCCGCCTGTCCTGCCACGCGACCAATACATCGAAAATTGGGTTCCTTCCGGGATCGTACCTGATATTCAACTCATCCACAAGCTTGTCGAATGGATAGGAAGAATGGGAATAGCCACTGAGCACAGTCTCTCTCACCTGCCGGAAGACATCCAAAAAAGAATGTTCTCCGGCCACCCGGGTCCGGAAGACGATTGTGTTCACATAAAATCCTATTTGGCTTTCCAATTCGATTTGCTCACGGCCCGCTACCGGACAACCGATGATGAGATCGTCCTGACCTGAATAACGGTTGAAAAGGCCGTTCAATGCCGCAAGGAGACCCATAAATAAAGTACCGCCATTCGCTTCGCAGAATCCCCTGAGTTTCGAAATAAGTTCACGACCGAATAAAGTCCCGATACTATACCCCTGATAAGTCTTTATGGAAGGCCTGGTCTTGCCCAAAGGGAGATCCATCGCCGACAATGTTCCCGATAGTTGCGCATGCCAATAATCGCGGCTTACGACGGAAGTATCGTGCCGCAGGAAGTCCTCCCGGAAGACCGCATAGTCGGCATATTGAAATGTCAGCACCGGAAGATCAAGAGGCGTTCCGGTTTCAAAATGCATGTAAGCCGACAAAACCTCCTCATGAAAGATATCTGCCGACCATCCATCACAAATGATGTGGTGCATGACATAGTAAAAGGTATACGATTCACCGGCCGTTTGCACAAAGCCGGCGCGGATAAGTGCACCTTTCTTCAGATCGAATGGGCGGCGTACTTCATCTCTTAACAGCCGTTCTACCGACCCGGAACCATCGAACCGCATGTCTTTGAATAGAAATACAAAGCCCGATTCGCCGGCCGGCAATACCCGTTGTCTGATCTCCCCCGCACTGTTCTCCAGGAAAACAGTGCGGAGTATCTCGTGACGGCTAATCACCAGGTCCACCGCCTTTCGAATAAGATCCGGACTGTATTTCCCATTTATCTCCGTCTTCCCAAAAATGTGATAGGCGACTGAACTGGCTTCGATCTGGCTCAGCACCCAAAGCCTCCGCTGCCCGTCGGACACGGGATAGTCGCTCCTGAACGGGGTTCTCGACAATCGCATCCTGGATTTCTCCATCCGCCGATTGTCCAGCTCATTACAAAAAAAGTCAATAATAGCCTGCTTGTTGGTCTTCAACAAACGCAGCTCTTCATCGGATAAAAGCCGGGTATTACCCTTTAAACTGAGATTCGATCTCGTTTCGTCCACGGACAACAAAACACCCTTCGATCGGAGCCTCGCAAAAATTGCCGGTACTGTTTCCATGATCTTAAAGGATTATCTCACTTCGACCTTCCGGGATGGCTTCGGCTCCTTCCTGTATCCAGCCGATCGCGTCAATATAATCCGAAAGCTGCTCGATTGTCGGTTCAAAAAATAGTTGTTTCAGGTCGATCTTTACGCCAAACTCCTCTGATATCCTTGCGATGATCCTCGTCGCCCTGAGACTGTGGCCGCCGAGATCGAAAAAATTATCTTTTATGCCGATACCACCCCTTCCAAGCACTTCCTGCCATATCCGGACAAGCTTTTCGTCCGTGTCGTTCCTTGCAGGCAAATGAGTGAATTCCCTCGTCAGCGGCTCCAGGTCTTGCAGCAGCGCAGTACGGTCCAGTTTCCCGTTCTCCGTCATCGGAAATGCATCCAGTTGGATCGACCTGGACGGGATCATGTACCCGGGTAAAGCAGCGTCCAGGAAACGCCGCAACTCAGCCATATCAAGTTTACGACCGGCAAGGAAATAAGCGATCAGTTCGGATTCAAGGTCGGCGTTCTTATTTGCTACGATCACCACTCCTTTGACCTCAGGATGACTTAGAAAAGCATTTTCTATCTCCCGGATCTCGATCCTGTGCCCCCTGATCTTCACCTGGTGATCCCTTCGGCCGATGTATTCCATCTCTCCATCGGGAAGTATCCTGGCATAGTCGCCCGACCGGTAGACCCATTCTCCGGCCTTAAAGGGATTTGGAACAAAGCTTAACGCTGTAAGTTCAGGCTTATTGAGATATCCTTGCGCAAGACCTTCTCCGCCCACACACAGTTCCCCGATCACCATCGGTGGAACAGGTCTCAAGTCCTCGTCCAGCACATAACAGCTAAGTGTGGGTATGGGTGCCCCGATATTGCTCTTGTTTTGGGCTATTTCACGGGCACCGATCTCTTTATAAGTGACGTGCACCGTTGTCTCCGTTATCCCATACATATTTATATTGCGACAGAAGGGAAAAGCCTCCGCCCATTCCCGGAGAATGGCAGGCATCAACGCCTCACCTCCGAAGATCAGGTACCTGATACAAAGCGGCTCGCTCCGAAACCTGTGCTTGTTAAGCTGGACCAGGCTCCTGAAAGCAGTAGGCGTCTGATTCAATACCGTGACGCCCCGATGGTTGAGAAGCGTATAAAATTCGATGCTGTTTGCGGCGATAAGCCTGGGGACGATGACCAGGGTCGCACCATTAAGCAAGGCGCCATACATTTCCCATACGGAAAAATCAAAACAGTAGGAATGAAACAGGGTCCAGACGTCAGAAGGACCGAATAAAAAGACCGGCCGTTCTGTAAACAACAACCGGATCACATTGGAGTGCCCAATAATGACGCCTTTCGGATCTCCTGTCGTTCCGGAAGTATAGATCACATATGCCGGTAGACCGGGCTCGGCAAAGTCGATGTCACCTGTTTCCATCGCCGATAACATAGGATCGGTAAGACTGGCCATCTGAGCGACAAGCGCCTCCGGCGGAGCTACATCGTAAAGCAGAAGCTTGCAATTGCTGTCCCGCGCAATGTATTGTTTGCGGGCAACGGGGTACGCCGGATCCACCGGAACATACGCTGCGCCGGCCATGAGGGTTCCCAGGATCGCGACGATCATCCATTCCGATCGTTCGCAATGCAGCAAGACCATATCCCCTTTACCCACGCCATATCGCGAGCGCAAAAGATGCGCCAGACGCCGGCTTCTTTCACCCAGCTCCCCATAGGTCATGGAACGATCGTCAACGACAAGCGCTGTCTTTTCAGGGAATTGTCTGGCCGTATGCCGAAAATGGCCACTGATCGTATCTGTACGGTCGAATGGAACGGCCGAATTGTTAAGTTTGTCCACCACCGCCCGTTTCGTCTCTTCATCAAGGATCTCAATATCCCGGATAAGCCCCGATGGACGACTGGTCGCTTGTTCGAAAACAAAGCTGAGCTGCCCGGCCATTCTGCTGACCGTTTCACCGGCAAACAGATCTGTATTGTATTCCAACTCCAGGTTGATCCCCCCTTTGTCATTCGAAAATGCGAAGGTCAGATCATATTTGGTGAATCTCACCGGCGTGTCGACCCTCGTCAGTTGCAGGAGACCCAGGGCAGAACGGATCTCCCTCTTCCCGGCACCTTCCATGTCCTGTAAGGTCACTGCGACGTCGAAGAGCGGCGACCGGGAAAGGTCTCGCCTGCCGCCGATCTCATTCAAAAGCAATTCAAAGGGAAACTCCTGGTTATGGAGGATATCCAGGAGATGGGCTTTTTCATCGGCCAGCAGATCTTTGAACGACCTGCCGCCATTCACAGAGAACCGGACGGGTAGCATATTGACGAAGAAGCCAATTTGCTCTTCCAGTTGCGGATGAGGCCTTCCGGCTATCGGCGTGCCTATCACAAGATCGTCCTGATTCGAGCATTTCTTTAACAGTACGGCAACTCCCGCCACCAGCGTCATGAAGAGACTCGCACCTTCCTGCAGCGAAAGCGACCCGATAGCCGTGGAAAGCGCTGGGCTAAAAGCGGTTCTAAAAACATTCCCACCGTAGGTTTTTACCTCGGGCCTGTAATGATCGGCAGGAAGCAACAAGGGCGACAATTCCTTTTCAAATTCTTTCCGCCAAAAATTCCGGCTTCCATTGCTTTCCCTGGAGAGATGGTTTTCTTTTTCCCATGCCGCAAAATCCTTGAAGTGCAAGGGCAATGGGGCCAACGACAGTTCCTTCCCCGATACGGTAACGTCATACAACCGCATCAGCTCTTCCACCAAAATATTCAAGGACCAACCGTCGCCGATGATATGATGCATACTAAAAGTGAGGAACCGGACGCCGTCACCGAACGAGATGACCATGATGCGGAGCAACGGCCCTGCGCTCAGATCAAAAGGAGCGTACCATTCGGTATCCAGGATATTTTCCAGGATAGCTTCCCGGTAAGGTTCGTTAACATTCACTCGTTTGACGCCAAAGGAGAACGTATCGGCATCCCGGACCGCCTGCCAGGGCTGCCCCTGCCTTTCTACGAAAACAGTCCGTAGTATCTCGTGTCTTCTGCACAACGTAAGAAACACAGTTTCGAGGATCGCGATATCGATCCCGCCGTTTACGGCAAAAGCTGCGTTCATGTGATACGCCCTGGATGCATCAGTGAAGGAAGAGAGCATCCACAATCTTTCCTGGCTGTATGACAATGGATAAAATTCCGCCGAGGCAACGGCAGGGATCCGGGGATGGTCGGCATGGCTCATTTGTTCCACCAGGCGCGCCTGTTCGCGGATGGTTGGATAGGCGAAAAGCTTGTTTATCGAAATGTCTTTGCCCAAATGACGCGCGATCAGCGATCTCAGCCTATAAGCCTTCAGGCTATGACCTCCCAGCTCAAAGAAGTTTTTGTCGATGCCCGGTACCTCCATCTGAAGGGTCAATCGCCAGAATTCCAACAGTCGTTGATGCAATAAGGTCTCGGGCAGCGAATCGGCTCCTGTTTTCACCGACTGGCGGGCCGGATCAGGCAGCTTCCGCCTGTCTACCTTTCCGCTGGCCGTCAGCGGAAAGGCGTCCATCTTGACCCAATGGGTAGGCATCATATTGGCAGGTAGTGATTGGGATAAATTATTCCTAACGTCCTTTTCCGTCAACAGCTGCTCGCCCGTCCAATATACGACAAGGGACTTCTCTCCATCGATGTCAGCAGCAATAACAAAGGATTGTTCGACTCCCGGTATTTTGTCTATGAGATACTGGATCTCGCCGGTCTCTATACGCATCCCCCGTATTTTCACCTGCTGGTCTTTTCTCCCGAGGAATGCGATCTGCCCGTCGGGCAGCCATTTTCCCATGTCGCCGGTCATGTACATTTTTTTGCCAGGCAGAAAAGGATTACTGACGAACTTGGCGTCGGTGAGTTCGTCCTGACCATGATATCCGGAGGCAACGGTCTCACCGCCGATGCAGATCTCCCCCCTGATGCCCTCCGGCAGGAGCCTGCCGTCCGCATCCAAAATATAGATCTGGACATCCCGGATCGGTGATCCAATGGGCACGTTGCCGGTATCGTTCTTGCCGAAACGATGACAGGTGCTGTACGTTGTCGTTTCGGTAGGCCCATAAAGATTTCTCACCTCCATCTGCCCCAAAGGCAGCAAATCCCTGAATATCTTCGGCACCTCTTCACCCGCCATATTCAATGCCGTCACCTTCGAAAGATCGGCCTTGTTCTCTATCAGGCTGCGCACCACGGATGGTACCGTATTGAGCATTATCCGTTCAGCCCCGTTCAAATGACCCTGAATGTCAAGCGCCGATGTAAGAATTCGCATCTTTTTCCCCAGGCACAGGGGAAGGAATAGCTCGAATATGGAAAGATCAAAACAAACGGACGTCGCGGAGAGCAGGCGATCGAAAGGCGTATCCCGAAATTCCCACATGGCCCATTTCAGGAATGCAATGGTATTCCTGTGCTGGATACGTACTCCTTTTGGCTTGCCGGTTGATCCGGAGGTATACATCATGTACGCAACCCGCTGGCGGAGGTCTTCGTCGTGATCAAAAGACCCCGCCCCCCCATTAAAGGCATAACTGGAGATATTCAGCCGCGGTATCGAATCATCCAATGGAAGAAGGCTGCTCTTGTCGTCTACGATGAGTAATGCCGGACGGGCATCTTCGAGTATAAAGCCGATCCTGGACGCCGGATAAAGGATGTCAATCGGCACATAACCTGCTCCAGCCTTGAGAATGGATAAAAAGGCCACGGCAAGCAGTGGGCTTCGATCGATCAGTACCGCCACAAAGGCATCACGCTGTCCACCGAGCGCTTCTGCCAAATACCCGGCCAGATGGTTCGAATACAATTCCAGCTGGGCATAGGTGAACGAAAGATCGTCACCTTCGACCGCGATATCCTCACAGCCTTCCCACTTCGCAGTATCCAACAAGCCCTGAATGCTTTTTTCCGGTATGAATGATGGCGGATGGTTAAGTTCCCGGAGGATCCGCTCCCGCTCCAGTGGATCCGCAAGTTCGATCTCCTTTATCCGCAGATCCATGCCGGCGAGTAATTGCTCAAGGACGTTGAAATAGCTGTTCAATACCATGGTGATCCGCTCAGAATGGAAAAGTGCGGTATTGTATTCCAGTTCCAGGCAAAACTTGTCACTCAGCTCATTTGTGAAATTAAAGCTCAGATCGAATTTGGCCGTGCCGTTATCCCTGGCCAACGTGGCGGGATCTTCCAGGAACTTGTCCAGCAAATCGAAGCAGAATCCATACCTGTCGGTCATCTCGGCGGCGCTGAACTCTGCTGAAGTGTTCTGCAATATGATCATAACGTCGAAAAGCGGGTTTCTCGCAGCGTCCTGAGACCCGGACCCCGCCGCATCCACCACGCTCTCAAAAGGATATTCCTGGAATTCGAAGGCGCGAAAAGTCTGTGCAGTTGTTGCCGCCAGGTAATCCCTGAAGGATTGCTCAGGGTCGATGCCTGACTTCAGCGCCAGCGTATTTACAAAAAGCCCGATCTGGTCTTCGAGATCTGAATGGTTTCTTCCTGCGACGGGCGTTCCCACGACGATCTCGCGCTGACCGGACAATTTATAGAGCAGTACGTTAAGACAGGCAAGCAGAAAGTTGAACAACGTCGATTGGTGCGCCCGGGCATGGTCCTGGACTTTTTCAAAAAGGTCGGCATCGAACCACCTTCTGATAGTGGCCCCGTCAAAATTCCTGGCCGCTCCCCTCGGACGATCGATCGGCAATTCAAGAGGCGCTGCCTCGGACAGGCGGCTGTCCCGCCAGAATTGCTCTCCCTCGGCAATACCGGCTTCTGAAAGCCGGCCGGCGGCCCATGCAGCATAGTCTTTATACTGGATGCGCAAAGGACCGGGCTCCGCAAAAGCACCCTGTCCCAGCAATCGATAGTTCTCGAGCATCTCCCGCATCAATACTCTCATGGACCAGCCATCACAGATGATATGGTGGATACAGACAATAAGGGCGGACCGCTCTCTATCAATTCTGTAAAGTTTGATCCTCAACAACGGCCCGTTCTCCAGATCGAACTTCATTCTGCCGGCTTCCCGACATGCTTCGAGCAGCAACCCGGATTGCCGGCATTCGGTGCTGATATCCTGCTCTTCGATCGAAATGGCAATGGCTTCTTTGACAACCTGGAAGATCTCACTATTCACCTCAACAAATACGGTTCGCAGGGCGTCATGCCTCCGCACACAAGCCTGAAAAGCCTTTTCCAGCCTGGCGTGGTCGACTTTTCCGCTCAGATACATGGGATTGACAATAGTATAGGCTTCCAAACCGCCGTCAAACTGACTGATCGTCCAGATCCTTCTTTGCGCATTCGACAAGGGATACAGATCGCTCCGCGGAGCGACGGGGATCGATTGGTACCGCATCGCGGGAGCCGACTGCCTGAGCAGCTCGATGATCGCTTCTTTATTGGAAAGCACTTCCTGTATCAAGCCTTCGGGAAGACCTTCAGTCCGTCCACTGAGTTTCAGCTTGCCATTGTCAGCGCTGACCGATACCGCGTTTTCTTTTAGTCTTTTTATCAGATTGAGGATATTCATAGCTCCATCTCTTTTCCTTTTAGATGATTTTTCCCCAGGTATACGGTTGTCTCTACCAGATCCACCAGATCGCCTGCGGTTTCCAACTGAAGCATGGTAGTAGGTTTGAGATTGATCCGGAGATCGTCGTTGACGGCGTTGATCAGTTCCAGGGCCTTTAGCGAATCGACACCGAGACTTGCGATCCGGGCTTCCCTGATAAGATCAGGCCCGGAGCCAGGCAATTTTTGCCTGAAAAGTGCATCCAGATAACGAAGGATCTGCCGGGGATCCGCCCCATTTTCCGTTATGTACGTTGCAAACTGCCTTCGGTCTGTCACAACCTCTGGCTTCGTTACGTCCTCCGCCGCCCATAGCCGGCTCAGTTTACCCGAAAGGTAAAGGTCACGGCATTTTGAACGCTGCAACTTTCCACTCGAAGTCCTTGGGATAGACATCGGTCCCACGAAGACGATATCTGAAGGCGCCAGGCCGGTTTCGCGGATGACAGCCGCGCTGACCCGGCGGTACAACTCTTCTGAAGAGACCGTCGACAGGTATTTCCGTTTTATTTCCACGACCAAAAGAAGGCCTTCTGCATCGCCTTTGTGTAAACCCGTAGCAACGACGCCATGGCTTTCTATTGCTTCGTGCTCATTTTTACATGCCAGCTCGATGTCGTATGGATAGTAGTTCTTCCCCCTTACAATGATCATTTCCTTTAGCCTGCCTGTCACGAACAGATACCCGTTCTCAATGAACCCAAGGTCGCCGGTCCTCATAAAACCGTCAACAAGGGGATGACCGCTCACCCTTCCCTTCATTAAAGGGTTCCAATAACCTTTGGTGACGCTTTCACCGGACAGGCAGATCTCTCCGACGACCCCCTCTCCGGCAACAGGAGAGCAAATGGCGTCTACTATCCGCACGGATATCCCCTCCGTCACCGCCCCGGATGCGACCAGGCGGATCGAACTGCCGGACTGATGTTCTGCGACGGTGAACATGCCACCTGCCAGACGCCCCTTGTCCGCACAGATCACATAAGGTTCAGCATCCAATTTCCGTCCTGCCACAAGCAGCGTAGCTTCAGCAAGGCCATAACATGGGTAGAACGCCGCTTTCAGGAAGCCCCAGGCTCCAAACCTTGTTTCGAAGTTGTCGAGGGTCTCCGGCCGTAATGGCTCGGCCCCATTGAAAGCTACCTTCCAGGTAATAAGATCGACGCCTGCAAGGTCTTCGTCCGATATCTTTTCCGTACAACGCTCGTAGGCAAAATTGGGGCCTCCGCTATGTGTGATCCCATAGTTGGAGACGGCCTTTAACCACCGTACAGGTCTTTCCATAAAATGATAAGGGGACATGAAGAAACAAGTTCCACCGATCGTCACCGTGTGCAACATATTGCCTATAAGGCCCATGTCGTGATAAAATGGAAGCCAGCAGAATATCCTGGTATCCTCATTGCCATGAAAGGTTCTTCTAATTGCTTCCTGGTTATGGAAAAGGTTCTCATGGGAGACTACGACACCTTTGGGGACACTGGTAGAACCGGATGTATACTGGATAAATGAAATACCAGACGCTCCTGCCATATCTGCTGCGCCCGGCAAAGAGGACCGGATATCCCGGGGATATCCGTCGGTTGCAATGATCTTTACCGAATGGAATGCAGGGTTTGCCGCTACATACGCCACGATCTTCGGCTCCAGGCCCGTATCACATAATATGGCACCGGCATTCGCATCGGAAATGATATTTCTTATCCTTTCAGCGAACTTTGTCCCGTGGGGAGCAACAGCAGGGACCGCTATCACCCCCGCTATCTGGCAGGCAAAAAAGGCAGGTATGAATGAAAGCCCGTCAGGATACATCAGGAGAGCGCATTTGCCGGATAGCCCTTCGGCAGCCAGATAACCCGCCAATCGTTGAGCCTCGATCCGCAACTCGCCGTACGTCAGGCTCTTTCCTACCTTATCGCCGTCTGATAAAAAAGAAAAGGCGGTTTTCCCGGGACAGCAGTCGGCCCATTGATAAAGACATTCAGCGACATTGTTTGACCGTGACATGGTGTTGCTTTATAATTTCGGCCAGCCGGCCTGCGTGATCATATATAAAAAAATGGCTTCCGGGAAGAACTTCCGACTGGAACCCCGATGAAGTGAATCTCTTCCAATTGTCGATGGATTCTACGTATTCTTCTTCTTCACCCATAATGGCATAAATAGGCGCGGTCACAGGAGGAATCAGGCTCATGCTGTCTTTCTCCGCGATCTCGAAATCAGCCCTGAGGATCGGTTCAAAGAAATCATACAGGTCTTCACTCTCAAAAAATTCGGCGGGGATCCCACCAAGTCTTTTCAGCTCACTCCTGAATTCTTCCGGACCAAGCAAATACCGATGATCGTATTTCTTGATCCCAGGACCGGGGTTGCCGCTGACTACCAGCCTTTGGGGAAACCTGCCATTGCGTTCCAGCATACCCGTTACCTTAAGGGCAAGCAAAGCGCCCATGCTGTGACCATAGATGATAAAATCCCGGTCCGTCAGGCGCCGGCTGATTTCCCCGCAGAGATCTGTTGCGGCTTCCTCGAGATCCTTTACCAGCGGCTCATTCCCCCTTTTACCTCTTCCGGGAAGTTCCACCGGTATGAACCCGATCCCGCTGAATTGCGAGCGCATAAACTGAAATGAATAACAATTGCCTCCGGCAAAATGCAAAAGAAAAAGCTGCATAGCAGGTATTTTAAACTAATCGGTTTCCGCCAGCAAAGCCGTTACTCGGACATCCGGCTGCACCAGCATGGCATTGATGATGTCCTCCAGCAGACGGCATCGATTCTCCGCGTCGATGTAGTGATCTGCGCGGTGGTCGGTCCATTCCAGCAATAAGGTGTCGCTATAGGCTTCGCACTTTACCGCCAGTTTGCCGGGACCCTGGCGGTCCCTCACACTTGTTGCCCCGAATTCGACAGACCTTTCGACGACAACCATATGATCATTTATTTCCAGATAATTGAAGGAGATGTCGATACGTTCTTCCAGCGGCGCCCCGAATCGATCCTGGAAGTCCATCGCAATCTTCCTGGCAGGGACCTGCTGCCGCAGTCTGCATTCCAGGTAAGTTTCCTGAAGATTTCTGATGAATTCCCAAACCTTGAGGTCATCGTTGTGAATAAAACAGACAGGCAGAAAATTAACGAATTGCCCAACGGCTTTTTCGACGTTGAATCCGGGTAGCAGGATCTCCCTTCCATCGGTTAGTATTTCAATCAGCCGATAACCTTGCGGAGCAGCGCCGACATCGTGGAACAGGTAAAATGCCGCGAGAACGAAATTGCTGACGAATAATTGGTTCTCTCTGCAAAATGCCTTCAGCTGTTCCAATTTATCCGCAGTGATAGACAATTTGCAGACCTTGAATTCAGTAGGCGCAACCGGTGCGGCGTGATCTCCCATGCGGATCCCGGGCAGTTCGAGATGTTTATGCCAGAAATCCAATTGATGTTTGCCCTCGGCGGACTGAAGAAATTGGCGCTGCAGCGACACAAAAACATCGTATGGCTCCTGCGCCGGGATGACATAGTCCTCACTGTGATAGCATCGCATAAATTGCTTCAGGAGCAGCACATTGGACGAGTAATCGGTAGCTATATGATGTACGGCCATATACGCGCATGCCGTGTTCTGGTGAACGAAGACAGCCGTCTTGACCACCGACCCGCCTTCGAGATCAAAAGGCTCCTCTGATAAAGACCGGATCGTTTCCGATACGATGGCCGCGGAGAAGTCCGGTGAAGATAACGGGATCAACCGGACACCCTTGTTGATCATCGTAGTCGGAAGAACTTCCTGCTGAGGAATACCTTCACGCAGGACGAAACTGCTTCGAAGCATCGGGAAATGACCGATCAGTTTGTCATATGCATGAAAAAATCGCCTGATGGAGAAGTTCTCGAGACCAAGCCAGGTCGATCCATAAGCGTGCACAAACTGACCGTTCCTGAAATACTGCAGTTGATTGTAGGAAAGATTTGACTGCAGTTCTGTTGTGTATTCGTGTTGCGGCCCCCAGCCGGGATCTGTCGCATCAGTTAATTTGACCGCCATGTCTTTTAGCCGCGGATAAGCCAGTATGTCTGACACCGCCAGGAGAAACCCTTTTTGCTTCAGCCGGCCGATCAGCGATATTGTTTTCACGGAATTGCCTCCCAGATGGAAAAAATGATCCAACATCCCGATCCGGTCATAACCGAATAGGTCCCGGCAGGAGGCGATCAGCGCCTGTTCGAAGCGATTGACTGGGGCTATATAGGGCGTGTCTGTGGAAAAGATCGCAGGCTGCACCTCGTGAAGCAGCGCCCCCCTGTCCGTTTTTCCATTGGCGGTTTTCGGAAATCCCTCCAGTACCATCCAATGGTCGGGGATCATATAGTCGGGCAGGGACGCCCGCAAATAGATCCGCAGCGGCTCAGGGTCTTTCGATAATTGGCCAATGATACAGGCAACGAGTGCTTTGCGATCATCTTTCTGGTGCATGAGTACCACTGCCTCATTGATGTCGGGATGTTCGAGCAGCACGGATTCTATCTCTTTGAGCTCGATCCTGTGGCCATGGATCTTTACCTGCTGATCCAGTCTTCCAATGTATTCTATATCCCCTCGCTCGGTCAACCTCACGGCGTCTCCCGTTCGGTAGATGCGCTTGCCTTCTCGGAAAGGATCGGCTACGAATCTTTCGCGCGTCAGCTCCTCCTTGTTCCAGTATCCCCTGGCCAGTTGTTCTCCGCCAATATACAGTTCTCCCGGAAGGCCTGTCGGACATAGATTATGCAAATTGTCCATTATATAGAACCTGTTGTTGGGAAGGGGTCGTCCGATGGTTACCCTTTCCTTTTTGGTCAGCTCTTTTATCGTTGCCCAGATGGTTGTTTCCGTAGGACCATACAGGTTCAGGATGCCTTGGGTAGCTATATCGGCTAACCGGTTCTTAAGGCTTTCCGAAATGGCCTCGCCTCCCGTCAGGATCATCACTCCTTCGGCATTCTTCCATCCGTAGTCAAGCAGCATCTGCCACAGGGTAGGCGTTGCCTGCATATAGGTTGGTCTCGTTCTTTCGATCAGGTCGATCATTCGGGTTGCATCCTGAACCACCCCTCTGCCGGCCAGGAATACGGTTCCCCCTGTCAGCAATGGCATATATAGTTCAAGATAGGCTATATCAAAACTGTAGGTCGTCACCGCCAGTAAGCTTTCCTCTGGAGCAGGCTTGAGTACGCCTATCATGGAATAAAGGAAATTTGTCAGAGAATGGTGCTCGATCATGACACCCTTTGGTTTGCCGGTGGATCCGGAGGTGTAGATGACATAGACGAGGTTGCCGGGGTGCAGGGCAGTC
>Ga0302325_10020409_pt1 | contig 13895 bp, 9 predicted proteins | sample Palsa_T0_2_FD_201948 | JGI IMG/M metagenome (GOLD analysis project Ga0302325, IMG submission 201948) | Peat permafrost microbial communities from Stordalen Mire near Abisko, Sweden - Palsa_T0_2 | ecosystem: Environmental > Terrestrial > Soil > Palsa > Peat permafrost | place: Sweden: Abisko... | reverse complement strand
ATGCGATTGACGCCTTTCAGCGGGAATTCCCGGCCCGGCTGCGCGCGTTGGGCCAGTCAGTCGCCCAGGCAGACTGGCGCACCGCGGAACACGGCGCCCAGGCGCTGCGCGGGATTGCCGCGACCCTGGGAGCGCGTGAGGTGCTGCGGCTGTCGGGCGAGCTCGCCGAGAATCTCTCGCGCGGCTCGACGGACCAAGCCTCAGCGCTGCTGGCGGAGCTCGCGGCGGCCGGCAGTGCGGCGATGGAGGCGCTCGAGCTGCAGCGCAGCTAGCGCTCCATCACCCTTCCCTCAGCCCTCGAAGACGAGCCAGGCGAACCGGTTGAGGGCGTGGAAGTCCGGTACCCGGGGCGGCGAGAAGGCCTGGCCTTCCACTTCTTTGCGGCCATGGAGCTCGAGCCGGTAGAGGTTGAAGCGCCAGCGGTCCCCGGGCCGGGGCGGGATGTGCGGCACTGCTGCCAGCCGGTCGATGGGGATGCGCATCTCCACCCGCCAACCCTGGTCGACGTCGCTCGCATCGTTGAGCGTCCCCTGGACGGTGACGGCGGTGAGGGCCCCCGAGTCCCAGGAGAGGTCCATTCCTTTCCGGCGCTCGGGGAAGTAGGCGTCGAAGAGGACGTTGGCCGCGCTCACCTCGAGCTCGTTGTACGTCCGGCCGTCCCCGTCGGCGTCGATGAAAATTTCCACCGCCTCCTGCTCGTAGAGCGGGTCGTCGCGCTTGGTGTAGGTGCCCCACACGTCCGGGTCCTCGCAGTCGAAGGAGACGTAGAGGAAGCGGTCATCCCAGAGGAGCCGGGCGGTGGTGCGGACGCGGCCCGGGCTCCCGTCCATGCTGTTGACGAGAGTGATGGGGGCAGCACGTTTCCAGGCCGCATCGTCGAGGACACCGTCGATGACGGGTGCGGGCTGCGCCCGCACCACCCGGTATTCCGGAAGGGCCAAAGAACGCGTCTCCAGGAGCGGCCCCACCATTCGGTTCTGTCCGTCCTGGGCGGAGGGCTGGTCAACCGGAAGGCGCTGGTCGCCCTGCCAGAAGCCGAGGAGGACACGCGCCGAGGTGACGCCGGCCGGCAACGCAATGTCGTGCGTGTCCTCGAAAACCCTTCCCACCGGCCAGGACTCGAGCGGCGCGGCCAGGGGATGGTCGTCGTTGGCCACCATCTGCCCGGTGCGCGGGTCGACGAGGTGGACGAAGAAGTTGTAGCCCGCCGGCAGCGCCCGCAGCGGCACGAAGACGTGCGTCACCCGCAACGGCGAGCCGGGCTCGGCTGAAAGCGGCATGACGCGCGCGCCGAGGTAGCGGAGCGCCCCTCCGCCAAAGGTGGCCCCGCTGCTGAAGGTGAGCGGTGCCTTTTGCCCGCTCGCCGCGGGAGCCGCCGTCCCGCGCGCACGCGGTCCCGCTTGCTCGTCGCGGCAGCTGCACACGCACAACAGGAGGACAAGGGCGGCAGCGACTCGGCGCATGGCAAGAGGCCTCTACCCCAGTGGCGCCAGACCTCCAAACCCCGGCGGCGCCCAAGAGACGCTGGGTCAGGAGCGCTGCGGCGCGAGCCCGGCTCGCTCCACGAGCAACGCCACCAGGCGCCGATGGTGGGCGAAGAAGCTCGTGAAGTGCACGCCGCGACCTCGGCCGCGGATGGCGTACACCGTCACCGGCCCCGGCCAGACGTCCACGTGGAGAATGTCGCCGAAGGCAAACCGCTCCGTGCGCACCATGCCCCGGTAGGTGACGCCGCCCGCATCCACCTCGATGGCGGCACGCGCGTAGTAGGCGTGGCTCACCCCGAAGAAGGCGACGAAGAAGAGCGCCGAGAGAAACGTCTTCAGCGGCACTCCGTGGAACGTCAAGAGGTAGACGAGCACCGAGACCCACAACAACCCGGCGACTCCCATCGAGACGGCGAGGAAGGGCCGCGGCCGAAACACCTCGCGCTGAATGGCCCCACCAACGTCCATCACCCCCTGCAGGCTAATGCCGCGGGTGGCCACGGCGCCATCCTCGCCCCCGACGCACACACATCCGAGGTGCGCTTCAATGGGGGGAAGCAGGCGTCCCGGCACTCACACCCCCGGCCAGCGAGGCCGACTTCGTCCGCGCATCGGTCTGGAGGCTGGCCCGGGCGTCGGCGGCGGTCGAGACGGCGTACCTGTCGTAGTAAATGCGGGCGTCCGACGCGCGGCCCAGCGCCCGGTACGCCTCCGCCAGCCCGTAGAGCGGCGAGGCGCGGGTGGGGTCCAGCCGGAGCGCGTCCTGGTAGTCCGCGGCCGCCTCGTAGAAGCGCCGCAAGCCGACGTTGGCGCTCCCCCGCGCGGTGTAGGCGACGGCCAGCATCGGGTCCGCCGCGAGAGCATCGGTGAGCGCCTGGACGGCGGCGGAATAGTCGCGCGACAGCACCAGCCGCACGCCGCGCTCGTACGCCTCCCGGGCCCGCCCCTGCGGAGTGCCAGCCGCCGGCGCCGGGGACACGGCCTGGGCCAGCCGCGCGCGCGCCTTGTCCACGTTCTCCTGCGCGCTCTTGCGCACCGAGGGGTCGGACGAGAGCTGGACGACGCGCTCCCACTTCTCGACGGCAGAGCGGTAGTCCCCCGTCTTGGCCAGCGCGTTGCCCTGCTTGAAGAGCGCCTCCACGTTGGCCGGCTCGAGCAAGAGCGCGCTCTGGTAGGACTGGGCAGCGGCGGCGGCATTGCCGGCCCGGAGCGCCTTGTCTCCTTCCGCGATGAGCGCCGAGGCCGTCCCGCCCGCTGGCGCGGCGGGGGAGGCCAAGGCCGCCGGGGCCGAGGCCTGCTGGGCCTTGAGCTGCGCGATGTACTCCTTGGCCTTGTCCACCCAGCGCTGCTCGCTCGGGCGGCTCTCCAGGGAGACGTAGGTCTCGTAGGCCCGCACCGCCGGCTCGGGCTTTCCCTGATTGCGGTAGGACTCGCCGAGCCCGAAGTGACCGTCGGCGTCGCTCGGGTCGAGCTTGACGTACGTCTCATAGGCCTGCGCCGCCACGGCGAAGTCGCCATTTTTTCGCGCTGCATACCCGAGGTTGAAATAGGCGAGCTTCATGCCCGGGTCCGCGTTGATGGCTGCCTGAAACTTCGTCATTGCCTCGGCGCGCTTCCCCTGGCGGAAGAGCACGCTGCCGAGCCCATTGAGCGCCTCGGCATACGCAGGCGCCGTCTTGAGCGCCTCCTGGTAGGCGATGGCTGCCGCGTCCAGCTGTCCCGCCTCGAGCGCCTTCTCGCCGCGCTGGAAGGCGGCACGCGCCGCGGGCGACACCGAGGCGGCTCCGAGCAGCGCAGCGAGGACGACACCAGCCAGCATCAGGGGACCCCCTCCAGCGGGGCGGACTGTCCAAGCCTCCGTCTACCGGAAAGGACGGGGCGGCTGCACCCCCCACCCGGCCGAAAAGCGACCCGGGGGCTCTGGGCGCCTAGCCGAGTGCTCGGTCGAGGAGCAGCGTGATTCCCATCCCGTAGCCAATGCACAGCGTCACCGCCCCGCGGCGCAGCTCCCGGCGTTCCAGCTCGCAGAGCAACGTGGCGAGCAGCATGGCCCCGGTGGCTCCCAGGGGATGACCGAGGGCAATGGCCCCGCCATTCACGTTGATGCGGTCCAGGGGAATTCCGAGCTCCCGGCCCACGGCCAAGGGGACGGGCGCGAAGGCCTCATTAATCTCCCAGAGGTCCACGTCCTCCAGCCGCCAGCCGGCCTTGGCCAGAGCCTTGCGCGTGGAGGGAATGGGTCCGGTCAGCATCAGCACCGGGTCCGAGCCGGCCACGGCACAGGCGACAATTCGAGCCCGTGGCCGAATTCCCAGCCGCTTCGCGGCTTCGCTCGAGGCCACCACCACCGCCGCCGCCCCATCCACGATGCCCGAGGAATTCCCGGCGTGAATGACGCCGTCCTGCCGAAAGGCAGGCTTGAGGGCCGAGAGTGTCTGCACCGTGGTGCCCGGCCGCAGGTGCTCATCCTCGGCGAAGCCGTGCTCGACACCGTCCGCCCCGCGCACGGGGACGCTGACAATCTCCTTCAGGAAGCGCCCCTCAGCGCGGGCCGTCGCCGCGTTGCCTTGAGACGCTGCAGCGAATTCGTCGAGCTGGCTGCGCGAGAGGTTGTAGGCACGGGCCACCAGCTCGGCCGACAGCCCCTGGTTCACCAGGTCCGGGAAGTGGGCCCTGAGCCCCGGACTCGTCGGGCCCTCGCCGCCCTGGTAGTCCGAGCCAAGTGGCACGCGGCTCATGGACTCCACCCCGCCACCAATGGCCACCTCTGCCCGCCCGGCGAGCACTGCGCAGGCCACGTCGTCCACCGCCTGCAGTCCGCTTCCACACAGCCGGTTGACTGTCTTGCCCGCGAGCCCAATGGGAAGCCCCGCGGCCAGCACGGCACCGCGGGCCACGTTGAGGCCCTGCTCGCCCACCTGCGTCACGCAGCCCAGCACCACGTCGTCCACCGCTTCGGGCGGAATGCGCGTGCGCTCGAGCGCGGCGCGCAGGACGTGGGCGGCCAAGTCCACCGGGTGGACGGAGGCCAGGCTTCCCTTGCGCTTGCCGCGCGCGGAGCGCACGGCGTCGAGGATGACGGCGGTGGGCATGGGAGGCACTTGAGCGCGGCGCCAACTTCGGTGTCAACGCGTGGCGGTGTGGGCCGCACCGAGAGCGCGCCCACTGGCCAGCCCGCGCAGAAGCGCGGCCGCGCCTTCCCTCAGCGCGGGGTGAAACTCCACCCGCAGCTCCTTGAGACGGCCCGTCTCGAGGAGGCGGGCCAGCTGGGGTGGCGGGTCAGAGAGCTGCCACAGCCCGATGATGAGGGCGTGGAGGGTGAGCGCCGCCCTGAGACCGGCCTCCGGCGAAGCCAACCCCGCGGCGCGTGCCAGCTGAGCACCGAGGCGACTGAGCAGCGCGTGCAGAGCCCGCTTGAAGCGGAGCGCCTCGGCTTGCTGCAGGTTTTGCTCCAGTTCGACGTGGAGCAGCGCCAAGAGCCGTGCCATGGCCGGGCGCCTGGCGAGCGAGGCCGAGAGGACTTCCGCCACCTGTTCGGCCGAGGAGGGCCGGCGCAATGCGTCCAGCCGCTCTCCGAGCTCCAGGAGCCAGAGCGTGAGCTGCGCCTCCTCGACGGCCAGGAAGAGCGTCTCCTTGGTGTCGAAGTACCGGTAGAGAGCAGCCTTGCTGAGCCCGATGCCCTGGGCCACCTGGGCCATGGTGAGCCCACTCCAGGGGCCGCCCTGGAAGAGCCGCCAGGCCTCGTCCAGTACGGCCTTTCGGCGCACCGCCTTGTCCTCTGGGCTGCGCGCGCGACGCCGCTTCACTCCAGCCATTGGGCGAAGCGCGCCGTGAGACGATTCAACCGGCCGGCGTAGGGCGGTGCGAGGAAGCGAGACAGCGGGTTTCCGCGCTGACGCAGCACCGCCCGCTCGTGGCTGAAGCACCGGAAGCCGGCACGCCCGTGGTAATTGCCGATGCCCGAGGAGCCGACGCCACCGAAGGGCAGGTCCGGGTTGGCAAGGTGGAAGATGGTGTTGTTGACGCACGCACCACCCGAGGCGGTGCCGTCCAGCACCGCGTCGGCCTGACGGCGGCTCCGGGCGAAAACGTAGAGGGCCAGGGGCGGCGGCCGGGACCGGACGAAATTCACCGCCTCCTCGGGCGCCTTGTAGGTGAGCACCGGGAGCACCGGCCCGAAAATCTCGTCCTGCATCACCGGCGCGTCCGGCGGGACGTCCAGAAGGACGGTAGGAGCGACGTACCGCGTCGCTGCGTCGGACTCGCCGCCGAAGGCCACCTTGGCGCCGCCCTTCACCGCCGAGTCGATGTAGCCCTTGAGCCGCAGGAAGGCCCGGTCGTCAATCATCCGACAATAGTCGGGACTGGCCTTCGGAGCCGCTCCGTAGAAGCCCTGCACCACCGTCTGGAGGTGGCCCACCAGCTTCTCGCGCAGCTCCTCCGGGACGAGGACGTAGTCCGGCGCCACGCACGTCTGGCCGGCGTTGATGAATTTCCCGTGGGCGATGGTGACCGCCGCGCGCTCGAGGTTGGCGGAGCGTTCCACCACCGCCGGCGACTTGCCCCCCAGCTCCAGCGTGACGCTGGAGAGGTGCTTGGCCGCGGCGGCCATGATTTTCTTTCCCACCGCCGTACTGCCGGTGAAGAAAATGTGGTCCCAGGGCATTTCCAGGAGCGCCTCGGCCACGGCGGCATCGCCGTCCACGACGGCCACCTCGTCCTCGGGGAAGGCCTCGGCGAGCACGGTGTGGATGATGGCGGCGGTGGCCGGCGTCTTCTCCGAGGGCTTGAGCACCACCACGTTGCCGGCCGAGACCGCTGCGATGACGGGAAGCACAGCGAGGTGGAAAGGGTAGTTGAAGGGGGCCAGCACCAGCACCTGGCCCCGCGCCTCGTGCCGGACCTCGCTCGAGGTCCCCATCAGCAACAGCGGGGAATCCACGGGCTCGGTGCGCATCCAGTCGGCGAGGTTGCGCAGCGTGTGGCCGAGCTCCTCTTGGACAATGTGGACCTCGGTGAGGTCGGTCTCCTCGGGGGCCTTGCCGAAGTCCTTGCGGACGGCCTCGTCGATGGCGAGGCGGTGCTTCTCGATGGCCGCCCCGAGCCGCTTCAGCCGCGCGCGTCGCTCGGCGACGCTGGACTGGGCGAGCGGCCAGCGCTTCTTCGCCTGTGCGTCCCAGATGCGGCGGATGTCTGCCAGAAGGCCTGCTCCCTGCTGCTCGCTTGGCTGTCTCACGCGTCCACCCGCTCCTGCATTCGGTGCACAATCCGCGTCACCCACCGACGCGGCGTGAAGCGAACCGACTGCACCAAGAGCCGGTTCTGGAAGCCGGGGATGACCACGCTGGCTCCTCGGCGAAACCCGTCATACCCCGCCTGCGCCACGGTGGCAGCGTCCATCAGCCGCTTTCCCTTCACCAGCTTGGAGGCCTCCATGGCTGCCCGGGCCTGGAAGCCGCTCACCGTCGCCCCCGGGCAGAGAGCGGTGACGGTGACGCCGCTTCCGCGGACCTCCTCGGCCAGCGCCTCGGAGAAGGACAGCACGTAGGCCTTGGTGGCGTAATAGACGGCCATCAGCGGCCCCGGCTGAAAGGCCGCGGTGCTGGCGACGTTGAGAACGCCGCCTCGGCCTCTGGCCACCATGGCCGGCAGCAGCTGTTTGGTGAGCTCGGTGAGGCTCACCACGTTGAGCTGCAGCATGCCCGCCTCCTCGGCCCACCTCGTCTCGGTGAAGGGACCGAAGCCCGCATAGCCGGCGTTGTTGACCAGGACATCCACCTCGAGGCCCTCCTCGCCCAGGCGCTGGAGAAGCCGCGCCGGGCCGCCCGGCGCGCCAAGGTCCGCCGCCACCACGCGTACCTTCCCGCCATGCGTCTGGCGCAGCTCGGCGGCCAGCGCCTCGAGCTTGTCCACCGAACGCGCCGTGAGCACCAGCGAGGCGCCCCCTTTGGCGAAGACACGAGCCAGCTCCGCGCCGATGCCGCTGCTGGCACCCGTCACGAGCACGGTTTCCGACGACGAGACTGCGGACATGGAGCCCCCAGGGGAGAGATAAGAATTAGGTGACTTTTGGTCGCCTATTAAGTGACTGCTGGTCACCTGTCAAATGGGGATGGCCCGCTCCCGGAGCGCCTCTCCGAAAAAGCGGTCGCTGGCTTCAGGCGTCGAAGGGGTTTTTCAGGAGAATGGTTTCGCCGCGGTCGGCGCCCACTGACACGCACACCACGGGCACGCCCGCCACCTCTTCCACGCGCCGCACGTAGGCACGCGCCGTGGCCGGTAGGTCCGCGAAACTGCGCGCACCGCCGAGGCGCTCCGTCCAGCCGGGCAACGTCTCGTACACCGGCGTCACCCGTCCGAAGTCGTCGGGGTCGGTGGGGAGCTCGGTGAGCACCTGGCCATCGAGGGTGTAGGCATTGCAGAGCTGGAGGCTGTCGAGGCCAGAGAGAATGTCGAGCTTCGTCAATGCCAGCCCCCACAGCCCGTTGACGCGGGCGGCGTAGCGGAGCACCACGGCATCGAGCCAGCCACAGCGGCGAGGCCGACCGGTGACGGCGCCGTACTCCTCGCCCACCTTCCGGAGCTGGTCTCCCAGCGCCCCGGTGAGCTCGGTGGGAAACGGACCGGCCCCTACCCTGGTGGTGTACGCCTTGCTGATGCCCACCACGGTGTCGATGGCCGTGGGTCCAATGCCGCTGCCCACCGCCGCGGCACCGGCGACGGTGTTGCTGCTGGTGACGAAGGGGTACGTCCCGTGGTCCACGTCCAGGAGCGTGCCTTGCGCTCCTTCGAAGAGAATGCGCGTGCCCTTCTTCACCTCACCGGCGAGGAAGAGGGACGCGTCCTTGACGTAGGGCCGCAGGGCCTCGCCGTGCGCGGCATAGGTGCGAGCAATTTCAGCAGCGTCGAGCACCGGCGGCTGCGTCCCGGCGCGGGTGGCCAGCGCCTGGAATTCCTCCCGTACGGACACCAGCCGCTCCTCAATCTTTTGCGCCAGGCGCTCCGGACGCAGCAAGTCCCGCACCCGAATTCCGCGCCGCGCCACCTTGTCCTCGTAGGTCGGGCCAATGCCGCGCCCGGTGGTGCCGATGGGCGTCGGCCCACGGGCCTTCTCCCGGAGCGCGTCGAGCAGCTTGTGCCAGGGGAAGATGACGTGCGCTGCCTCGGAAAGGACGAGCTGAGTGGTGGCCTGGATTTTCCCGCTCGCCTGCAGCGAGCTGAGCTCGCCCATCAGGACGGCGGGGTCGAGCACCACGCCATTGCCGATGACGCACGTCTTGTTGCCGTGGAGGATGCCGCTCGGGATGAGGGTCAGGACAGTCTTTTGCCCATTCACCACCAGCGTGTGACCGGCGTTGTTGCCGCCCTGGAAGCGCACCACCACCTGGGCGTGCTCGGTGAGCAGGTCGACCACCTTGCCCTTGCCCTCGTCGCCCCACTGGGCGCCCACCACCACCACGTTTGGCATGCGTACTCAAAGGCTATAGCCCTCGCGCTACAGTGACAACGGGCGACGCTGCGCCGGGCCTCGCGACAGACCTCCCTCTACGTCGCGGTGGGGCTTGCCGGGGCTGCCGGAGCGGACGGGTGACAGCGGGAGAGAAAGCCGCACCCCAACCCGTGGCACCGACTCACGGGCAAGCATCCAGGAATGGCCCCGGAGGCATCCAGCAACGCCTGCGCCTCCTCGGCGAGGGCGGCGCGTGACAGGGGCGGGCTGTCCAACCAGCGCGGCTCGGCATCGGGCCCGTCGACAAACGAGAGGCCGACCCGACACACCGAGGCGCGCGGCTTGGCAGCGTGCCACAGCACCGAGCTCGTCACCTGGAAAGCATCGAGCCCGAATGGGGGCGGCTTACCGGACACGAGGAGCAGCAGGTGCAGCGCCTCGGTGTCGGCCCAGAGGAGCGTCGCTCGGGCCAGGAGAAGCGCCGGCCCCGCGGCCAGGACCAGCTCTCCGGACGGTGTGGCGACGCCCGAGGCGACGGCCCGCTTCACTGCTTGCGTCGCGGCCAGCGCTCGCAGCGGGGCGACGAGACGCAGGGCGCGTGCCTCCCCCAGCGAGAGTCCAAGCACCGTCAGGTGCGGGGCGAGGGCACCGTCCGGGACACCGGCCGCCCAGGCTTCGAGGCTAAGCGCAGAGGCCAGGTCGGCCAGAAGGGACTCGCGGGCGCCGACGTGCCGCACAGGAAGCTCTCTTGCCGAAACCGCACCGCCCCCGTCGTCCGCGCCAGGAAGGAGTCCGACCTGGTGCAGGAGCCAGTGCCGTCGCGGACAGCGGTGAAAGTCCTCGAGCGCCGTCGCCGGCAGGGGCACCGCTTCCCAGGCCGGGTGCAGCGGCGCCCGGATGCGGCCGAGCTGAGCCAGCGCTGCGTCGGTATCCCCAGTGTCCTCCATGGACGGCACACCGGCTCCCCACTCGGGAATTTCCTCCAGCGTCAGCTGCCTCACGAATGGCGCGACGGCCGGTGCCTCCAGCGCCGCGGCGAGCCGGTTGCGCCAGGCGTCCGGCGACGGGCCGCCGCCGGAGAGCACCAGGCGGTCCTGGGCGCGGGTGAGCGCGACGTAGAGGAGACGGCCCGCCTCGGCGCGGTCGCGGCGCTTGAGCTCGGCCTGCACGAGGAGCCAGCGCGGCGTCCGGCGCGGTTCGGCGTCGAAGGGCCCCTGCGGCTTGAAGGCCAACCCGAGGGCCCTGTCGAGCAAGAGCCTGTCGCTCGGCGTTCGTACCCCGGTGGTGGAGAGGTCCGCCAGGCACACCACCGGCCATTGCAGCCCCTTGGCCCCGTGGATGCTGAGCAGCTGCACGGCGCCTCCGGCTCGCGCCTGCTCCACGCCCGTCGCACCGCCCACCACCGTCTGCTCGGCCAAGGTACGCAGCCGCCGGGCCAGTGCCCCCACGTCCCCCCGTCCGCTCGCGTCCCACTGACGGGCGAGTGCCAGGAGGCGGTCCAGCGCGGCGAGCGCCTCCTCGGCCTCGGGGCCCGCCGCGACGGCGGTGCGGTAGCCCGTCTCCTCCCACAGAAGCTCGAGGAGAGATGCCAGCGGCAACTGCGGCACGAGCGCCCAGACGCGGTGCACGAGCGCCCGGAGGCGCAGAAGCCGCGCGCCCTCGTCCTCCGGAAACGCGGCAGGCAGCGGCTCCTCCAGCGCCCGGGCGTCCAGCCGGCCCTTCTCCGAGAGGCGAAACAGCGCCGCGTCGGAGAGCCCGACGAAGGGCGAGCGGAGCACCGCCGCCAGCGAGAGCCCGTCGTGGGGGTCCGCCAGGAGCGCCAGGAGCGCGGCGGTGTCGACGACGGAAGGAGCGGTGTAGGGGTTTTCCTCGCGCAGCACGACGTGCGGGACACCCTGCGCCCGGAGCGCGCTCCGGTAAGCCTCGAGCCCACTGAAGCCCCGCAACAGAATGGCCACGTCCCCGCCGCGCGCGCGTCGCAGCACGCCGGCCTCCACCACGGTTTGGGGGGCTTCGTCCGAAAGGAGAAAGCGCAGCCAGCGCGCCAGCACGTCCGCTTCGGGCTCGCGACCACCGCCGCGCGCAGCCGGCACCACCGGCAGGGCATCGACGCACACCGTCGGCCCGACTTGCGCCCGCACCGGTAAGAGTCCGTCCTCCTCCGGACGAAACACCACTTCGTAGTCCCGCCGCTCGTGCACCTCGGGGAGCGCCACCTGGGCCGCAGCGTTGAGGACGTCGAGGAGTGCCGGCGCCGAGCGTCGGTTGTCGCGGAGAAAGTGGCGGCCGCCGCCCTCGGCCACCACCTTGGTCGCGAGCTGCTCGAAGGTGGAGACATCCGCGCCGCGGAAGTCGTAAATGGATTGCTTTCTGTCTCCCACCGCGAGCAGGAAGCGCGGCTCCAGCGGCAACGCCAGCACCGCGGCGCGCTCCCTGGCGAGCGGCCGCGGGCCGCCCTCCCGCGCCTCGGCAAGCAACAGCACCAGCTCGAGCTGGAGCCCGTTGGTGTCCTGGACTTCGTCCACCAGCAGCGCGCCGATGCGCCCCTGGATGCTCGAGCGAAACCCCACGTCATCCCGAAGCACATCGCGCGCCGCCACCAGGAGCTCGGCGAAGTCCATCCAGCCGCCCCGGCGCAGCGCGACGCGGAAGTCCAGCTCCACCGCGTCACAGAGACGGCGCAGGGTGCGCTCGTGACGGATGGCCGTACAGCCGGAATAGGCCGAGGCGACACCGGGCATCTGGAGGGTGCCGTCGAGGAGGGCGTCGCGGACACTCACCAGCGCGTCACGGAGCCCGTTGCGCCCGGTGCGCGGCAGGGCGGCGGCCAGCGCCTCGAGCCGCGCTAGCCGCTCGGCCGGGGCGTCCCCGTCGAGGCCGTGCAGGACGTCGAGGCAGGCCTGAAGCACGGCCGTCAGCTCCGCGGGCGCCTCGGAGGCGAGCGGAAGCGCGTTTCCGACGAGCGCCTCGGCACGCGCCACGGCGAGTAGGAGCGTCTGCCGGGCCGCATCCGGTTCGCCCACCGCCAGCCCGGCGGCGCCCCGCCCCTCCTCCCGGAGTCGCACCACCGCCCCCACCAGGAAATCCAGCAGTCCACTGCCTCGTCCAACGCCGCGCAGCTCCGCCTGCGCGCAGAGGGCCTCCACGTCCGCATCTCCGGCGTCGAGCAAGTCCAGCAGCCGTTGCTCGGCGGTGTCGACGAGGAGCTCGGTGGCGTCCTCTTCACCCAGGAGCTCGAAGCCCGGGGGAATGCCGGCGCCGGCGGGAGCCTGGCGCAAAAGCCTTGCGCAGTAGGCATGGAAGGTGGAGAGGGTGGCCGCGTCGAGCTGCACCTGGACGCTGCGCCAGAAGGACGAAGGGGGTGACGGACGGCCGCTGGCAGCGAAGGCCGCCTCCAGCTCGGGCTCGACGGCCCGCGCCTCGGCAAGCGCCTCCACCCGCGCGCCGAGCCGCTCGCGCATTTCCGCCGCCGCCTTCTCGGTGAAGGTGAGGAGGCACAGCCGGGCCGGTGCCAGGGGTGCCGCACCACCCGCGCCCGACAAAAGCCCCAGCGCCGCGGTCAGCAGCCCGTGCGTCTTGCCCGCCCCGGCACCGGCGAAGAGACAGCCGTTTTGCGCCAGCAACTCCTCGAGCGGCACCAGGCTCACCGGTGCGCCTCCTTGCGCCTTTTGCCAATGCGGCACACCGGGCCGAAGGGGCAGAAGCCACAGTCCAGAGGACGGGCCCCGAAGTCTCCCCGGCGCGAGCGCTGGACGAGGGCCTGCACCGCGTTGGCCAGGTTGGCGTGGCCCTCGGCCCTGGCCTGCTCGCGCGTCGGAGCGTCCGTGGCCAGAAGCGCGGTTTGGCCGGCCGGCGGCTCGAAGGGCTGGAATTCGCCGGACTTCAGCACCAGCCAGCCGGCCCGAAGCGGACGGCGCTCGCCCCGCGCCCGCACCGCTTGCAGGTAGAAGGGCAGCTGGAAGTCCGTGCTGAGAAGCTCCCGCGTCGCGTCCCGTCGCCGGCTGGCCTTGTAGTCGAGCACCCCTACCCCCGAGGCACCGGCGTCGAGGCGGTCCACGGTGCCAGTGAGGCAAATGTCGCTCTCCGCCGGAAGCGCGGCCGGCAGTCGCACCTCGCGCCACTCCGGAGGCGCGCTTGGCCGGCCGAAGCTTGTCTCTGCCTCCACCGGCAGAAGCCCGGCGAAGGGCACGCCGTGGTGCGCAGCGTCCAGCACCCTTCGCACCATCCACCGCGCCCGCTCGCGGGCCAGGGTGAAGAGACGGGGGTGGCCCGGGCTGAAGCGCGCCTGCAGCGACTGGGCGCCATCGTCGAGCGCGGCCTCCAAGAGGGCCTGGGGGACTTCGCGGAAGGGCCGCCCCAGAAGGCCAGCCGAGGCGAGGCGCGGCATGAGGCTCTCCAGCACCGCGTGCCAGAGGCTGCCCTGGCCACGCGCGTCGAGCGACTCGCCCGGCGACTCTGGTTGCTCGAGGCGCAAGGCGGTGTGGGCGAAGCCCTGGAAGGCGCACCGTCCGAATTTTCCGAGGGTGCTGGCTGAGAGCGGGGCGTCGGGGCCATAAGCGTAGCGCTGCGCGAGAGCCGCCTCGAGCTCGACGTCCGTCACGGCTCCGCTGAAGCGTCCACTCGGCAGCTCCGGGGCCTCGAAGGCGCGCACGCGCTCCTCTTCCATGGCTCCGAGTGCCCGGGCCTCGATGAGCCACCCTTCCTCCAGCACCCGCCCGAGGGCGCGCGCGCCCGCGTCGACTGCCTCAGGGCGCGTGCCCAGCGCCACAGCCTCCCGGAGCTCCTGCTCCGAGGCCGCGGCTGCAAGCGGCAGGACAGACGCGTCGGGGAAGTCCACGCGCTCCACGGCGGCGCTGCGCGCGAAGGCCTCGAGAAAGGCGGCCGGCCCGGCCACGTCCCGGAAGCCGTCGTCGCGGGCGAAGCCCAGCGCCGCCGCCTCGGACCGCCCCAGCGCCACG
>Ga0302325_10020408_pt1 | contig 13896 bp, 16 predicted proteins | sample Palsa_T0_2_FD_201948 | JGI IMG/M metagenome (GOLD analysis project Ga0302325, IMG submission 201948) | Peat permafrost microbial communities from Stordalen Mire near Abisko, Sweden - Palsa_T0_2 | ecosystem: Environmental > Terrestrial > Soil > Palsa > Peat permafrost | place: Sweden: Abisko... | reverse complement strand
GACGAGCTGTGCGCGACGAACGTCCCCGGGATCTACGCGGCCGGCGACGTCGCCGCTCACCACCATCCGACGTTCGGCCGGCACATTCGCGTCGAGCACTACGACAACGCGATCAAGCAGGGCGCCGCGGTCGCGGCGTCGATGCTCGGCGAGGGTGAGCCGTTCGTCGACCCGCACTGGTTCTGGTCAGACCAGCATGGGCACAACCTGCAGTCGGTCGGGTTCACGGCAGGCTGCGACGAGGCGATCGTCCGCGGGGACCCCGACGCGCTCTCGTTCTCGGTCTTCTACCTGCAGGAGGGGATCGTCCGCTCGGTGTTCGCGATCGACCGCGCCAAGGACGTGTCGGTCGGCCGGCGCATGGTGCTCGGCGAGTTCCGGCCCGACCCCGCGCTGCTGCGGGATCCCGACGTCGATCTGCGACGGATGCTGTCCGGCCGGCTGCGCCGCGCGCAGGCCGCGTGATGGTGACGGCGTCGGCGGCAACGACGAACGCGCGCGTCGCGCAGGACGAGGCGCAGCGTTCGCTTGAGCACGTGCGCGGGATGACCGTCGACCGGGCGCTGAACGTGCTGCGCTTCAGCCCCGGTCACACGTGCCCGCCGCTGGAGCGCGTGCTGTCGGTGGCACTGGCCGACGCCCAGGCCCGGGTTCCCGCGTGCAGCGCCTCGAGCTTCGTCGTCATCAGCGGCAGGGTCGGGCAAGGAGACGTCGTCACTCGGCTGCGCCGGCACGCACACGGCGACGCGTACTGGCTGAGCACCCACACCACGAGCATCGAGGTGCAGATCGCGCCGGCCGGATCGGAGGGCGGCGAGCCGGATCACCACGATGCACCCACCGAGCATGGAGACGACCGAGATGACTGAGACGATCGACAAGACCGCGGCGCTGCTCGACGCCCTGCGCGAGCTCTGCATCGACCCCGATCTCGGCGTGAACGTCGTCGACATGGGGTTCATCCGCGAGGCGCGCGTCGACGACCGCGACGTCGCGGTCGTGTCAATGACACTGTGCTCCAACGTCTGCCCGCTCGGCAAGGTGATGACTGATCAGGCGCGACGGGCGATCGTTCCGGCGATCGCCTCAGACCTCGAGATCGACTTCGTCTTCTCGCCGCCGTGGAAACCCGACGACATCTCCGATGCCGGCCGGGCCTCTCTGGCGGAGATCGGCTTTGCCGGGTTCGGGCCGCTCGAGGTGACGAGCTACCCCGCCGGCCGCTCGGGCCGGTAGCGCTCCGGTCGTCGGGCTCACGCCACGGGTCACGCACGCCCCTGCGCGCGCCAGACGCGGTAAGAGCACGCGGATCTCCGCCTCGGTCTGGCGGTAGCTGCCCTCGCCGATGTGGGTGTAACGGAGCTGCCCCGCCGCATCGATCAGGTATTGCGACGGCCAATAGCGGTTCTTGTAGGCGTCCCATGCCTGGAAATCATTGTCGAGGCCGACCGGGAACTCGATCCCCCGCTTGCGGACGGCGTCCTGGACGTTACGCAGCGACCGCTCCCCGGGCAGCTCGGGGGTGTGCACGCCGACCACGACCAGCTCGGGCGCGTAGCGGTGATGCATGCGCCGCAGGAAGGGCAGCGTCCGCTGGCAGTTTCCGCAGGCGAACGTCCAGAACTCGAGCAGCACGACGCGTCCTGATAGCTGGTGCAGCGCCAGCGGCTCCCCATCCGGGGTGTTCAGCCACGGCCCGACACCGTGAAGCTCAGGCGCGTGCCCGAGATCGGGCAGGTCTGACGCGCTCACCCCGTGAGCGGATCGAGCAGCGCGTCGTCGCGGCCAGATCATGACTGGGCGACGGGCTCGCGGGGGCCGGAGGGCTCGCCCTTGTGGTCTGGCACCACCGCCGACGGCTGCGGCAGGTTTGGGGTCAGGGGATGGGGATGGGGATGGGGATAGGGGGCCATCGAACCTCCTTCGGACTGTTTCTCATGTCCGGATAGACCCCGAGTCCCGAGAATCGGTTGCGGAATCGCTCACGACCGATCGCGACGACCCGCACGACGTGCTCATCTTCGTCGAGCTCGTGGATGATGCGGTACGGACCGCGCCTAGCCGAGTAGCGACCCTCGTGCTCGAGCATCAACGGCTTGCCGAGCTGCCTCGGATTTTCGGCGATCGCGTCGAGCGTCTCCAGGACCGCTGCCGCGACGGAGATCGGCAGCCGATCGAACTGTCGGCGGGCCGGCGCCATCACCACGACCCGCCACGGCGGGCTGCTCACCTGCCGCGGCTACGACGCTGATCGACGCCGGCCCGCAGCTCGTCGAGACCGACGCCGGGCTCCCCGGCCGCGACCTCCTTCTGGCTCTCTCGGATCTGGGTGGCGACCGAGCGGTCGAACATCACCGCCAGCGTCTCCTCGAGGCTCTCGAGATCGTCGGCGCTGATCAACACGGCGGCCGGCTTGCCGTTGCGAGTGACAACCACACGATCCTGCTGACGCTCAACGCGATCGACCAGCTCCGAGAATCGAGGTCCGTGACCGGGGGTTGTGTCGCGAGTTATGATCGAGGTGCGCGCAGGACGCTGCCGGTCCGCGGAAAGGGCGAAGCCCACCTGCAGGTGTTGGTCGTGTTTGTGGTCGGTGTCTCCTTTCCGGCCTGCGATTGCGGACTCCGGGCCCTGGTGAAAGGAGGCCTTTGTGCCACCCCGCGGTCTTCCCGGCAACGCCAACCTCGAGCAGCTCAAGAAGGGCGCCAAGTCGTTTCAGCGCGCGGTCCGCGCCGGCGACGCCGGCGCCGCCGAGTTCGTGCGCGAGTTCCACCCGCGCTTGGCTGACGCGCAGCCCGGGTCGTCCGAGCTGAACGGCTTCACGCGCACCGATGCGCAGCTGGTGATCGCCCGTCAGTTCGGGTTCTCGAGCTGGCCCAAGCTCAAGGCGCATCTGGAGCTCGTCGCGCGCTACGCCCGCTCCCCACACGAGCAGCCGGTCGGCGAGCCACTTGCGGACGCGCAGGCCGTCGTCGACGAGTTTTTGCGGCTGGCGTGCCTGACCTACGGAGACGATGACCCGGACAGGTTCCGTCGCGCGCAAGCACTGCTCGAGCAGCACGAGTGGCTAGCGCGCGCGAGCATTCACACGATCGCCGCGACCGGCGACGTCGACGCCGCCGGCGAGCTGCTGGACCGCGACCGGTCCCAGGCGTCGCTGGTCGGTGGCCCGCACGGATGGGAGCCGCTGCTCTATCTGACCTACGCGCGCGTGCCGCTCGGTCCGGGTCGCTCGGCGGTCGCGGTTGCGCGACTGCTGTTGGAGCACGGCGCGGATCCCAACGCCGGCTATTTGTGGGAGGGTCTGATTCCGCCGTTCACCGCACTGACCGGCGCGCTGGGCGGCGGCGGCACAATCCCCAAGCACCCGGAGGAACTCGCCTTGGCGCGCCTGCTGCTGGAGGCCGGTGCTGACGCGAACGATGGGCAGGCGCTCTACAACCAAGGCTGGGGCGCAGACCCACGAGAGGACTGGCTGGAGCTGCTCTTCGAGTTCGGGTTGGGCACCGGCGACGGCGGCCCGTGGCGGCGGCTGCTCGGCGAGCGCCAGGACTCGCCCCGGAAGATGCTCGAGGACCTGTTGATCGCCGCGGCCGGTCATGGGCTCACCGACCGGGTCCACCGACTGCTCGCCCGCGGGGTGGATCCCGAGGGCCGCGAGACCAAGCACCCGATCTATCAGGGACGCTCACCGGTCCAGGAGGCGGCGCTCAACGGGCACATGGACATCGTGTCCCTGCTGGTCGACGCGGGCGCGTCCTGGGATCACGACGCCGTCGATGAGCTGGTCGCGACCGCAATGTCCGGCGGACGCGCGGCGGTGGAGCGGCTGCTGGCGGCGGATCCCGGCCTGCGCGGGCGCGCGATCGAGCGATGCCCCGACCAGCTGGTCCGCGCGGCCGAGCAGAACAACTATGAGGCGGTCGCGGTGCTGATCGAGCTGGGGTTCGACGTCAACGCCCGGTCGCGGACCGCGCCGCTGCACGAGGCCGCGATGCGCGGCAACCTGCCCGTGATCCGGCTGCTGCTCGACCACGGCGCCGACCCGAACCTCCACGACACCGGCTACGACGCGACCCCGGCCGGCTGGGCCGAGCACCACGGCCAACACGAAGCGCAACAACTGCTCGAAGCACTCGAGCAACCCACCCCGGCCACCCCGCCAAGCGACGAACCGGACTACGCAGTCCCGGCGTCGCAGCCGGGAGCTGCGATGCGGACCGTGGCGGCCGCGTTCACGGCCGTGTCGGACGGGCGGTTCGACGAGCTCGGATCGCTGCTGGCGGACGAGGTCGACTGGCAAGGCCTCCCCGACGACGGTGGTCAGGTCCCGCGGTGCCGTGGACGCGCGGAAGCGCTCGAACGGATGCGGATCGGCCTGCTCGCCAACAACGAGGTGTCCGTCAGCGCGTTCGTCGAGGAAGGCGACCGTGTCCTCGCGCACGTCCACCGCGTCGGCGACGACGAGCGCGCGCCGGCGGAGCGGTTCCTGGTCGCCGAGGTCCACGACGGGCAGATCACCCACCTGCGCGGCTACGCGACGGAACCCGAGGCACATGGAGCGCTGCACGCCGACACGCCGCCGGACGGCGATGAGCCGGCGGCCGCGTCGGAACCTCACGTGAGGAGCGAGTCGAGATGAGCCGGGCGATCATCACCCTACGGCCACTGACGCGCGCCGACCTTGCAACGATCACCCCCTGGTTCGAAGACCCCGACACCCGTCGTGCACTCGGCGGGCCGGACTGGCCCGCGGCGATGCTCGACCACGGCGAGCGCGCGGTCGGCGAGATGTTCCGCGGCGCCGTCCAAACCGCCGCTCACCACTACCTTGCGGAGACCAACGGTCGCGCGGTCGGCTACATCGACTGCGGCACGTTCGACCGCTGCACCGTCTACGGCGGCGAGCGACCAGACGGGCCGATCATCCTCGAGACGATCGAGGCGGTCACGGGATCGATTGCGTTCGTGGTCGACCCCGCCCACCGCCGGGAAGGGCTCGCGACGAGCATGATCCAAGCTCTCACCCGCCACCCCGACCTCGCGGCGGTCGAGTTGCTCGAGGCCGGGGTCGATCCGGAGAATCACGGCTCCCGCAGGGCGCTCGAAGGGGCCGGGTTCCGCCTGCAGTCGGCGCTTCCGGACTGTGAAGCGATGCTCTACTACCGCGCCTGGACAACCGTCCGATGACCAGACCCCCCACGCTGGCCCGTCCACTGCGGGCCTGGCCGCCAACCAGGCGCCCCGACGGCGCAACAATCCGGCGGTCCTGGCCCGCAGCGGCCCGGCACTGAGCAGCGACGGTGGCTGAGGTCAGCCTCCGCCGAGGGGGCGGTTCGCGACGTAGCCGGCGTGGTCAGCGCCGAGGAGAGGGGTGTCAGCACGGCGGCTGCCGTTCACAGCCGCTCGCCAGCCCGCACCGCGCCGGCGAGCACGTTCTCGGGCGGGGCCAGCGGGCACTGCCACGCGGCGTCATAGCGACACGACGGGTGGAAGCTGAAGTTGAAGTCCAAGACCAGGCGGCCGTCATCCAGGCCCAGGTCTGCGCCCTTGGCGCTGTCCAGCAGATAGCGGCCGGCGCCGTAGCTCTGGCTGCCGGCGGTCTGATCGCGAAACGGTACGAACAGCCCGCCGCCGTACTGCGCAAGCCACCACACCGCGAGGCGAGCCCCAAGCGCTTCGGGCAGCTCGACCCAGCCGACTTGGCGCAGCTCGGTGACCTCGTCACCGCCGGTCGCCAGTGAGCGCCGTAACGGCCGGGCAGCCTTGAGCACCGTCATCGAGAGGCGCAGCTGCGGGTCGTATGGCCAGTAGGGAATCCCCGTTTGCCGCAGCGGGTCGTCGACCGCGAGCGGACTCTGTGAGTGCTCGCGAAACAGCCGGTCGCGCCGCTCGCGCCAGTGCGCGTGCGCCCGTTCAGGATCGCGGTCCAGGCGCACCTCGCGGTAGATGTCAAACATCTCGCGACGCCACTCGGCCAGCGCCAGCTCGCTGAGCGGCTCTCGAGCCGGCTGGGCGCCCTCGGCGCTCATGCGACCGCACGCTCGCACACGTAGGCGTGCACCCGCGCATGGCAGAGATCGATGTTGAGACGGGCGAGGAACTCCATGGCTGTCAGTCACTCTCCTTGGGGCGGTCGCCTGGTTGCCAGATTCGTCGGTAGACGACCGACAGATCGCGCAGGTGCTGCACCATCCGCTGCGCTGCGTGGTCGGGGTCTCCCGTCTCGATCGCCTCAAGGATCTCTCGGTGATCGTGAGCGACGCCGCGCGAGAAGTCGATGCTCAGCGTCGCGCGCATCAGGTGGGTGTGCAGTACGGAGAAGATCGGCTCGGACGCCAGGCGCAACAGCGAGTTGCCGCAGGCGCGGATGAGCACGAAATGGAAGTCTCGGTTCTGGTGGTACTGGGCCGCCGCGGAGAGCGGGCTATCGACAGGGGTCAGCGTGCGATGCAGCGCGTCGATGTCATCGCGCGTACGGCGTGTCGCGGCGTGACGGACGGCGAACAGCTCGATCAGCTCGCGCGCCTCGAGGAACTCCTCCAGCGTCACGTCGTCGGTGAGGCTGAGCAGCTCGATGTTGCGCTGGAGGAACTCCGCGACGTGGTCGACCGTCGGCAAGGTCACGAAGCTCCCGCCGCCTGCTCCACGCACGGTCCGGATCAGGCTGTCAGCCATCAGCAATCGAAGCGCCTCGCGGATCGTGCTGCGGCTGACTCCGAAGTCGCTGGCCAGCTGACCCTCCGTCGGGAGCCTGGCTCCGTTGGCGATCTGCCCGGTGAGGATGCCCTCGCGCAGCTGATCGTGCACCTGCTCGAACGCCTTGAGCACACGCCGCGGCCGGATGCCGCCGCCTCTCGGGGCCGGTGCTGACCGGATCAGGTGCTCGAGCTCGTCGGTCTCTCGGCTCATCTCGTCACCGACCGTGCCCACGCTCGCACGCTCGCGTCGCGTGCCCCGAGCGCCGGCCCCGCTCCCATCGCAGCCCGGCGGCCGGCCACCGTGATCGCGGGCTCGAGCCCGATGACCGGCCCGCCGGGAGCAGCGACAGTGCGCCAGCGATCGCGAGCGACAAGCTGTGGGTGATGCATGAGCTCGCGGACTGACCGGGTGATGGCGAACGCCAAGATCTCCTCTCTCGACCACTGCGTCATGCATCAGACGATCACACCTCAGGCGGGCCTGTCAAGAGCGAATGTTTTGTTGTCGGTCGTTCAGCTTCGTCTCAGTAGCTACGGGACGATCGCGCTGATATGGTCCCGCACCTGCAAGCCACGTCCTAAAGGTCAGACATTTAGATGGGAGCCGAGATACACGCCATCGATGACGATTCGGTGGGCGGCGAGAGCACGGATCTGGATTCGATCCGCGACGGCATCCGGCAGCTGGCCGAGAGCTTTGGCAATGAGTACTGGCGCGGGCTGGAGCCCGATCGGTATCCGACGGAGTTCGTGGGTGCGTTGACGGAGGCCGGCTGGCTGGCGGCGATGATCCCCGAGCAGTACGGCGGCTCCGGGCTCTCGCTCTCGGCGGCGAGCGTGATCCTGGAGGAGATCTGCCTCTCGGGCGGCAACGCCGCGGCGTGTCACGCGCAGATGTATGTGATGGGGACGTTGTTGCGTCACGGTTCTGAGGAGCAAAAGCAGCAGTGGTTGCCCGAGATCGCGGCGGGCCGGCTGCGGTTGCAAGCGTTCGGGGTCACCGAGCCCGATGCCGGCTCCGATACGACGCGGATCCGGACGCGCGCCCGCCGTGATCCAGCAGGCGGGGGGTGGATCGTCAACGGTCAGAAGATCTGGACCTCACGGGCCGAGCACTCAGACCTGATGATCCTGCTGGCGCGGACCAGCGACGTTCCCGAGGGCGGCCAACGCGGCGACGGTCTGTCCGTGTTCCTCGTCGACATCCGCGATCGCGGCGCCGAGTTGACGATCAAGCCGATTCAGACGATGATGAACCACGCGAGCACCGAAGTGTTCTTCGACGATCTGCGGCTGCCCGCGGACGCGTTGATCGGCGAGGCCGGCAACGGCTTTCGCTACATCCTCGACGGGATGAACGCCGAGCGCGCGCTGATCGCGGGCGAGTGCATCGGGGACGGGCGCTGGTTCGTGCGCCGGGCCAGCGCCTACGCGAGTGAGCGAGAGGTGTTCGGCCGGCCGATCGGCGCCAACCAGGGCATCCAGTTCCCGATCGCTCGCGCCCACATGGCGATTGAGGCTGCTGATCTCATGCGCTGGCGAGCGATCCGCCTGTTCGACGCGGCCCAGCCGTGCGGCGCCGAGGCCAACATGGCGAAGTTCCTGGCCGCGGAAGCCTCATGGATGGCCGCCAATGCCTGCGTGGACACCTACGGCGGGCTCGGCTTCGCCGCCGAGTACGACGTGGAGCGCAAGTTTCGCGAGACCCGCCTCTACCACGTCGCGCCGATCTCGAACAACATGATCATGGCGTTCGTCGCTCAGAACGTGCTCGGGATGCCGCGCTCGTACTGAGATGCGAGCTCTACTGCCGAGCTGACTCGAGGTCTCGCACCACAAAGCCCTCTACCGGACCCGGTCGATGTCGTCTGTCGACCCGCCAGCTGCGTCGGCTTCGGCGGATGGCGAAATGGCGTTCCATCCCGCCGAGTCAAAGACCGGACGAGCGAGGGCCCACGTGACGGCGCGCTACGCAGTAGACCGGTAGCGGCCGGGCGTCGTCCCGACGTGAGTCCGGAACACGCGGGTCATGTGGCTCTGATCGGCGAAGCCGCACCGGCACGCCACATCGGCGAGGGGCGCGCTGGTTCGCCTGAGCATCTGCTGGGCTCGAGCGATTCGCTGGTCGAGGACGTAGCGGTGTGGGGTCATGCCGGTGGCCCGCTTGAACCGGCGCGCGAAGTGGGAACGGCTCAGGCCGACGACGCCCGCCAGGTCATCCAGGCTGATGTTCTCTTCCAGGTGGTCGTGGAGGTAGTCGCGCACGGCGCGCTCCTGGACGAACGTCAGGCCGGATTCATCGGCGGGTTCTCGGAAGAGCACGTGCGCGTGCTTGCGCAGGATCTGTACGGAGAGCTGGCAGGACAGCGCGTCGATCAGAAGCCGACTGCCCGGGCCGCCCCGGGCCGCTTCCTGGGCGAGCATCATCGCCGTCTGGTGGATCGCGGGATCGTCGGCCTTGACCTCGTCGAGCAGCTCGACGTCCTCGACCTCGCGGTCGTACATCTGACGGCAGGTGGCGGCCAGCTCGTCTTGGGTGAGGTAGACATGCACGACCTCGATGTCGCGGGACCACACCCAGTGTGACTCCGCGGCGCGGGTGAGCAGCGAAACATCTCCGGGCTGCAGCTGCTCGTCGACCCAGTCGTGATCCATCTGGCGGCGCATGCGCGTCTCTCCGTGCCGGTAGGCGACGACAATGTAGTCGCGCATCGGCGGGACCTCGACATCGGAGCCGGCGTACCGGTAGCCGCGGACCGATACCCCGCCCCAGCCTTCCTCGGGGCTGCGAACCGTCAGCCGGCCCGGCACCCACGTCGGGAGCTGATCCGGGACGATCAATCCCAGGGCCATGCGCCACGGTACCACGCGTCGGCGGAACCGCTGGGCAAAAGAGGGCACGATTGTCCAACGGGTCCAGCCGCGCGTTCAAGCATCCGCCGGGCCACGCGGTCAGCATGCGTCAGTGGGAGATGCGGGCGCGCTCGTCCGCGCATTGAGAGAGAGGATCGAGATGACTGACGTGAAGGCCAACGACGGCGCCGGAACCCCCGACCTCGACGCCGTGGTGATCGGCGCGGGCTTCTCCGGGCTCTACATGCTCCACCGGCTGCGCAACGTGCTCGGCCTGTCGACGCGGGTCTTTGAGGCCGGCGGAGGCGTTGGTGGAACCTGGTACTGGAACCGCTATCCGGGGGCGCGCAGCGACTCCGACAGCTACATCTACTGCTACTCGTTCGACCGGGACCTGTGGCACGAATGGGAGTGGAGCGAGCGCTACCCCGAGCAGCACGAGATCCGCGCTTACCTCGAGCACGTCGCCGAGCGCCACGACCTCAGCCGCGACATCCAGTTCAACACGACGGTCGCGGCCGCCACGTTCGATGAGGCGACCAATCTCTGGACGGTGACGACCGACGGTGGCGACTCGGTCACGGCGCGCTATCTGATCGGCGCCGTGGGCTCGCTGTCGGCGTCCAACACGCCAAGCTTCCCCGGGATCGAGTCCTTCGAGGGCGAGAGCTATCACACCGGACGTTGGCCGCACGAGGGCGTTGACTTCACCGGCAAGCGCGTCGGCGTGATCGGCACGGGGGCCAGCGCGGTACAGGCGATCCCGCTGATCGCCAAGCAAGCATCGGAGCTCACCGTCTTCCAGCGCACCGCCAACTACATCGTCCCCGCCAACAACGGGCCCGTCGACCCCGAGGTGATCCGCGCCCGCAAGGCCGATTACGAGGGCATCTGGCAGCGGGTCCGCGAGTCCTATTTCGGCTTCGAGCTGTACTTCCTGGAGCAGGGGGCGCTCGAGACCCCGCAGGAGGAGATCGAGCGCGAGCTCCAGGCCCGCTGGGACGAGGGCGGCTTTGGAATCTGGCTGGGCGCGTACTCCGACCAGTTCTTCGTCGAGGAAGCCAACGCCAAGGTGCGGCAGTTCCTGCACAAGAAGATCCGCGAGAAGGTCGACGACCCGGAGACGGCCGAGCTGCTGATCCCCAAGGGGTATCCGTTCGGTTGCAAGCGCAACCCGCTGGACTCCGGCTACTACGAGACGTTCAACCTCGATCACGTCCACCTAGTCGACGTGAAATCCAATCCGATCGCCTCGATCACCTCGAAGGGCGTCCGGCTCAAGGACGGCACCGAGTACGAACTCGACGCGATCGTCTACGCCACCGGCTTTGATGCGATGACCGGGCCGCTGAACCGGATCGACATCCGTGGGCGTGGCGGGGAGCGCCTGGCCGAGAAGTGGGCCGAGGGCCCGCGCACGTACCTCGGGCTGACCAGCGTGGGGTTCCCCAACATGTTCACGATCACCGGCCCGCAGAGCCCGTCGGTGCTGTCCAACATGCCGGTCTCGATCGAGCAGCACGTCGAGTTCATCGCGCGGATCATCGGTGACATGCGCGACCGCGGGGCGGACACGATCGAGCCCACCCGTCAGGCCGAGGACGCCTGGGTGGCGCACAACCAGGAGCTGGCCGAGGGGACGCTGTTCCCGACCGCCGACACGTGGTACATGGGCGCCAACATCCCCGGCAAGCCGCGCGTGTTCATGCCCAACCTCGACTTCGTCGGCCCCTACCGCGCCAAGTGCGACGAGATCGCGGCCAACGACTACGAGGGGTTCGTGCTCTCCAACGCGGCGGAGGGAGCCGTCCGATGATCGAGAACCCTTACTACACGTCCGAGTACCACGGCGACTACGACCTGGTCAGCGTCGGGCGAGTGGACCTGGAGGAGGGTGGCTCGATCCCCGACTGCCACCTCGCGGTGGCCACGTTCGGCGAGCTCAACGCGGCACGCGACAACGCGATCCTGATCACCAGCTGGTATTCGGGCACCCACCAGATCTGGCGCGACGTGTACATCGGACCCGATCACGCGCTCGATCCCGAGCGGTACTTCATCGTCGTGATCGACCAGATCGGCAGCGGCGTGTCGACCTCGCCGCACAACGCCGACGGGCCGAACGCCGAGATCACGATGTCGAAGTTCCCGCACGTGCGGATCGCAGACGACGTGGTCGCTCAGGAGCGGCTGCTGCGCGAGCGCTTCGGGATCGATCGGCTGGCGCTGGTCACCGGCGGGTCGATGGGTGCCCAGCAGACCTACGAGTGGGCCGTGCGCTTCCCGGACAAGGTGCAGCGCGCCGCCCCGATCGCCGGCACCGCGCAGAACACCCCCGACGACTACCTGATCGCCGAGACGATGCGCGAGGCGATCATGTCCGACCCCGGGTTCAACGGCGGCGAGTACGCCTCCAACGAGGACGTCCACGACGGCTTGGTCCGCCAGGCTCACATCTGGGCGATCAAGGGCTTCTCGACCGAGTTCTGGAAGCAGGAGATGTGGCGGGCGCTCGAGTTCGACTCCAGGGAGGGATTTCTCGAGGGGTTCCTGGAGCCCTACTTCACCGTCATGGACCCCAATGACCTCCTGTGCCAGTCGTGGAAGTGGCAGCGCGGGGACGTCGCGCGGAACACCGGCGGCGACCTAGCCGCCGCTCTGGGACGGATCACCGCCAAGACGTTCGTGGTCCCGATCGACGAGGACCAACTGTTCCCGCCGCGCGACTGCGAGCCCGAGCAGCAGATGATCGCCGGCTCCGAGCTGCGCGTCGTCAACGACCCGCTCGGGCATCTGGCGCTGTTCGCAGTCGCGCCCACGTACATGCCACAGATCGACCAGCACCTCAGCGACCTGCTCCGCACACCCGCGTAAGGGGGCGCTGCCCGCGTCCGAGTGCTCGCCGACAGCCCGGCAGGACGGGACCGCGTGTTCGCTCATCGCCTTGCGGCGGTGCCGCGGCCCGCGACCTGCCGTGGGTGGCGCTTGCCGACGCAGCGGGCGACGCTCAGCGCGACCGAGCTGCCGCCGCCGAGGATCAGGACGGTCGTTGAGGCGCCGCAGGCGATGCCCATGGTCAACATGATCACGCCCGTGACGAAGCCGAGGATGTTCGCGACGCGGGGATAACGGTGACGGATGACGAGCAACATTTGGCGTCCTTCCTGAGAGTGAGTATAAGAGACAGCACGTATCTAATCACGCTCAATAAGATGCAAGGTGTCTCCTAACGCCGCGCCCCACAGGAGGTCGATGATCACGTCCGCGGGCGGCCCCTCGCTGAGGGCGGACACGAGACCGTCGGGGTGATCGACATCGACGGCCAGATCGGCACCGAGGTCACGGGCGCGCTGCAGTCGCTTCTCGCCCCGATCGACGGCGCTCACTTCGAGAGCGAGACGGAGATGGGCTTGAGGGTGTTGCCGGCGGTGATCTTCAAGCTGGCGCGATGATCCACCGTGACGGTCGCGACGCCGTCGTGGTTCGTGTACGCGATGACGCTCCCGAGCGAGAGGGTCGCGTGGTAGACGGGGGAGGTATCCACGCTGCCTTCATTGACGCCGGTCGAGGCGATCTGCGAGGTCACCTTGACGCGGTAGGTGTCGCGGCCGACCTTGGCGAGAGCTGCGTGCAACCGGGGCTCCTTGGGCTGGATCGCGGGGCAGGCGCCCATTGCCGCCTGCTCGGTCGACGGGCCGCTGACGGTGTGGCCGTCGTAGGTCGAGGTTCCGTGATCGACGCCGGCCGCCAGGTCGAACTCGACGTGATCGGAGCCGGTGTCGTTCCCGGTCATCGTGAGATCCGCGGTGTAGGACCCGGCGCCGGCCCCGGTCTCATCGATGCTGACCTTGCCGTTGACGAAGTCCCGGCCGTTCTCGGAGTAGTTGGCATAGGTCTCTGACCATTGGCCTTCGAGCACGCCGGCCAGGGGGTCGTAGTCGACGGTCACCGTGCCGCCGCCGGCTCCCGTGAACGTGCGAACTCCGGTGAAGCCGAACACGGGGTGGTAGTCGGTCGACGCCTGCGCCCAGGATCCCGGCTCTGAGCTCACCGCCTTCAACGGGCGGGTGGGCCTCAGCGCCGGGAAGTGCGCGACGAGCAGGAACGGCGCGTGCGCGGGGTATCCGGAGCCGGCGCGGTTGTTCGTGGTGTTGAGCGCGAGCATGGTGCCGTCAGGGCTCCACTGCGGCCAGCCGGTGAGGTTGTTGGTCACGAACACGTGCGGGGTTCGATAGTCGACGATCGGCTGCCCGGACAGAGCCGCGCCGTGATCGCCGCTGGAGGGCAGGATCCAGATCGGGCCGTGGCAGCGCTTGTTGGAGCTGCTGATCGGCAGGACCAT
>Ga0302325_10020407_pt1 | contig 13896 bp, 9 predicted proteins | sample Palsa_T0_2_FD_201948 | JGI IMG/M metagenome (GOLD analysis project Ga0302325, IMG submission 201948) | Peat permafrost microbial communities from Stordalen Mire near Abisko, Sweden - Palsa_T0_2 | ecosystem: Environmental > Terrestrial > Soil > Palsa > Peat permafrost | place: Sweden: Abisko... | reverse complement strand
TCTCCTTCCAGCCCAGACTGTCAGGAAAACACTGCCGGACTATGCCGGGAAAATCCTCACCAAAGTACTGCCTGGCGCCTCGGAAACCAACTCACCCGGAATAGTCCGGAACCCGGCATAGTGGCGGCTATTCCGGTGCCGGAATAGCAGACAAACCTGGGCCACGGAACTGCTCAACTGTGGACTTGGGCTGCCAGCCCTCATGAAGTTGATGGGGCACAAAAGTATTCAAATGCCCCTTCGGTATTTGAAGGTCGCCCAGCCAGATCTACGGCGAGAGTTCTACCGGGCACGGCAGAATTAACCCCAGTCTTACTGCCTCCCCTCGCTCTCCGCCTCTACGGCTACTCCGGATCTGCCTGGCATCCGCCAAGCGGTCGCCGCGCCGCGCCATCTATTGGAGATGTATCGACGGCAATTCTCCGATGACAAGACCCGCCGCCGTCTACAGCGGCTCGATGACCGGCTCCTGACCATCGCTCAACAACTTGAGAACATCTCAACTCCGGAAAAATGAGGAAAGATTGGCCGGTCAATCGGCAAGCCTGCGTAGCGCGGCGGATCGGATCACTCTCTCACGTATTTCGCAAGCAGGGAATCCATATCATCGCCGACCCCGTAACCGAAGTTGTGGCTGACGGCACGTACCTTATCGAGCCGGGCGATTAGCGCATGACGGTCGCTGGCAGATAGCTGGGCGATGGCCTTCAGGGCCTGCTCGAACATGCGTACCAGTGCATCGAAGTAGCCGTCATCCTGATACCCGATGTCGCTGCAGAACCCTGCAGCGCGTTCGCAGTAGAAAACCATCAACTCCGTGAGTCCGGCAGGTTGGCCGACAGCTTTTCTGTAACTGGAGATCGCCTGTTTGGCTTTCACGACGGACGTATCCTCGTTCCGCAATACATCCGGCCAGAGCCAGCGGTCCAACGTTTCCTTGTAGGGCTGCAGAACGTCCGCGCCCAATCCAAAACGGGCGTGAAGAAACGTCTGATTATCCTTGTGGGCGGCGTAGAGATCCTGAATCAGGCCCAATAATCCCAACCGGTCGAAGCTCGCGAGTTCCGCCTTAACATCTGTCCATGAAGGTTTTGATGCTGGTTGGCGCCTTGCCATAGTGTCCTCGTTTGGCACATGAGCCTCAGAGAACGCAGCCCTGGAAGACCCAGTAATGCCAGTCGCCGATGGCTTTCTTAGTGGATTCGTCTGGAGGTGGTTTCGCCTTTCCTAAGCGGCGAGACATCCTTCGCGGCAACACACCTCCCCTGGAATGGGAAACTGATCTTGCTTTCCAGATAGTAATACCAGCTCATGGCCTGCTCATCCGGGCTGGCATCGACGATAGCTTCGTTGTGAATGCGGTCCTCCCGCACCAGGTCTCGCTTGGGTCTTCTCATGACTTTGCTTCCAGGATGCGGCGGACTGAGGTGCGCCCGATCTGTACTCGTCGAGCGATCTCGGATTTGCTAACACCGGCACGATGCAGTTTCCGGATTTCCCCAGCATGTAAGGCCGCGGTTGCCGGCCGACCCAGCCGTTTCCCGTTCTCCCCCGCATGGGCCAGGCCAGCCCGAGTTCGTTCCCGCAGAATCTCCCGTTCGAACTCGGCGAAAATAGCGAGCAGGCCGGCCATCGCTCGACCGGCCGGGCTGGTCAGATCCAGCGCCTCCGTTAGGGAAACGAAACCCACTCTAAGATGTTCCAGTTCCTGGAATGTTGCCAACAGATCTGTTACCGATCGGCCCCAGCGGTCCAGTCGCCAGACCAGCACGACATCGATCTGCCGGCGGCGCGCCGCTTCCAGCAGCTTCTCCCAAGCTTGCCGCTGTATCGCGCCGGAACCCACTTCCCGCACCTGCATCGCAATGCTCCACCCCCGTCTGGCAGCATATTCGCGCATGGCGCGGCTCTGCATCGGAAGTGTCTGCTGATCGTTCGTAGAAACGCGGGCGTACAGGCCGGCGCGGAACATTTTCGCCGGTTTCCGTGCGTGGCCAAAAACGTTGTCAGATTTGGCCTTCGGAAAGGCCTGTTTGGCGGCCATTTCGGAATGTCATCCAAGCCTGGCCGTAGTCGATCCTTTTCGGCTAGGCAGCACTCATCATATTAAGCTTCACAACTTTGTGGGAAAAGGTTGTTCCACAACGTCGCCTCCCAGGGCAGTCCTCACGCTTCTTATGTGCGCTAAGACCCTTTCTCGCCTCCTGTCATGGTGATTATCGTCACCATTCACCCACACGCTGCCCTCCCTCTCGTCTCCGATACCGCGCTGACGGTATATTATCGGCTGTAATGTCGAAGCTAGACTTTGAGGCGGCAGACCCCTTCTGGGCCGGTCGGATAGAGGACCCATCAATGGGCGGCCGATCAAAGGAGCCTATCCCATCGCTGGAGGGGATTGCACTGGTCCTTGCCGTCAATCCTTTGACCGCTGATCGTGTTCGACTTCGAGATATCCTCTTCCAGGGAAACTGGAAACTGCACGAGGCTTCAGACTGCCGTGAAGCTTTGGCGTTGTTGCGCGGCCTAAGTGTTCCCGTGCTCCGCTGCGAGCGTGACCAAGCCGACGCCAACTGGGAAGACCTGTTGAAGGCCATGGCGAGACTGCCGGCTCCGCCGAACCTCATTGTGTTCTCTCGCCTGGCCGACGAGTCCCTCTACGGAAGTGCTGAATCTGGTGGCTTCGATGTGCTGGTGACGCCTTTCGAGCGGGAGGAGGCCTTGCGAATCACCTTCGCTGCCTGGAGCCGCTGGGAACGCGACTTTGTTGCGAGCGCCTCTAAGCAAGTGGAAACTGCGGATCGTAGAAGAATGCCCGCATTTGGCACTTAATGGAAAGTCGGTAGAGCAATGATCGAGAAAGCAATACATGTCGAGCAGCCAAGGGCCCCCCAGGCGGACAGGATAGAGCAGCCGGAAATTACCGCATCGTCCAGCGCTGGCGTCCGCTGAAACTCATTATTGCTGCAGCGGTCGTACTCATCGTTCTCCTGGCCGTCTTTGCCGGCTGGATGCAGAAATGGCTCTGGATGCAGCAGCTCGGGTCGCCGTTGCCCTTGAGGTAATTGAGCAGGTCCATGCGGAAGTCATTGAGTCCGAGGTCGGTGATGGATACGCCCGTTTTCAGGTCTTCCATTTCAATGACCTCCTCTTGCAGCCGGCGTAGTTGCTCCTTGCGATAAGAGAGGTCGTTAGCTTTGCTGTTGAGGACGTTATCGTCGCCAGTGGCCGTCACATCAGCAATCACCATGCGGTTTTCGACGCGTTCCTTGAGGTTGATGTACTCATCGAGCGTGATGTCAGGCCAGTAGTTGACAAGCTGGATGCACGCGTTGCGGGAGCCAATACGGTCAATGCGGCCGAAGCGCTGGATGATGCGGACCGGGTTCCAGTGAATATCGTAGTTGATGAGGTAATCGCAGTCTTGCAGGTTCTGGCCCTCGGAGATGCAGTCGGTGCCGATGAGAACGTCGATTTCGCCGGGCTCATCGGGTAGGATGGCGGCTTTTTCCTTGGATAAAGGTGAGAAGAGGGTCAGGAGCGACTGGAAATCGTAGCCGCGGCCGAGGGTGGATTTAGGCGTGTCTGTTCCCGTGACCCGGCCGGTGTGAAGGTGCTGGTGGGCGAGGAGAGTGCCCGCGAGGTGTTCGTACAGGTAATTGGCGGTGTCTGCAAAGGCGGTGAAAATGAGAATCTTGCGGTTACCGGAGTTGATGGGAGACGCGAGCTTACTGAGGATCTGCGTTTTCAGGTGCTGCAGTTTGGCATCGTCGGAAGGGGCGATCTTCTGCATCTCGCCGTACAAGCCTTCGATGAGGGCGAGATCGCCTCGAAGGTCGTGCTCCCAGGCGGGCAGGTCCATGTCGGATAGGCGAATCTGTACTTTACCCCCTATTTGACCGCCATCCTCCTCATCGCCGGTTGCGGCCAGGTCGTCCTCTTCGTCCGGTTCCGCATTCTCCAATTGTGATGTATCGTCAGTAAACGTGGCGTCGCGCCCGGTCTTCTTCTGCGAGTCAATCTTGGCGAGAGTCGCCAGGTGCTTGTTCCCTAACCGCTGCAAGGTGAGCCGGAAGGATTCGACGGAACTCTCCAGACGCTTGAGCAGATTCACCGTCATGAGGGCTTGCAGGCTTTGTTCACGGTCAAGCTGCTTGAATCTGCTTGTACCGCCCTTAACCTCGGTGTCGTAGAGGTCTTCATATTTGGGGAGCCGGCTGGGGAGAATGTAGCTGACCGGCGCGAAGACGCAGAGCTTCAACAGCGAAAGCTGATTGAAGATTTCGTTGAAGCCGATGACGTCCGGACGGTAGGTGAGGGGGCAGTGGACCGAAATGGGCTTGAGGCGCTCCGGAAACTTGCCGATATCCGTCGTGTCATAAAACGTCTCGATATGCTTCCGAGAGCGCGCGATGGTAACGGAATCGAGCAGTTCGAAAAAGTCGAAGTCCAAACTGCCGAGGATGGCGGCCGGCGTGCGCTGTTCCAGCGGGAGGGTGGACCATGCGTTAAAGGTGGCCTGGGCGCGGCGGAAAATTTCGTTTATATCCTTGCCGGTGCGCAGCTTCGATCCGAGATTGTCGGGGTCGCCTTCATAGGCCAGTGCGAGCTGGTTGCGCAGGTCACTGAATCGATTGTTGACGGGCGTCGCGGAGAGCATCAGGACTTTGGTCTTGACACCGTCCCGGATAACAGCGTGCATCAGTTTCTGGTACCGTGTTTCGCGTTCCTTGAAGGCTTCGTTGTTGCGGAAGTTATGGGACTCGTCAATAACGACCAGATCGTAATTGCCCCAGTTGATCCGATTCAGCGGGACGCCAAAGGAGTAGCCGCTGGTGCGCTGTAGATCGGTGTGGCAAAGCACGTCGTAACTGAAGCGGTCCTTAGCGAAAATGTTAGTCTTCAGGTTGCGGTTGTAGTTCAGCCAATTGTCTGCCAGCTTCTTGGGGCAGAGCACCAGCACTGATCGATTACGCAGTTCGTAATACTTGATGACGGCGAGCGCCGTGAACGTCTTCCCGAGGCCGACGCTGTCGGCCAGGATGCAGCCGCTATACGTTTCGAGCTTGTTGATGATTCCTGTAGCGCCATCGCGCTGGAAGTTGTAGAGCTTTTGCCAGACAAGGCTGTCCTGATACCCGGTGAGATCGTTTGGCAGGACATCCTCGTTGATGTCTTCCAGAAACTCGTTGAAGATGTGGTACAGCATCAGGAAGTAAATACGCTCGGGCGAGTTCTCCTGATACACCGAAGCAATGTGCTCGCAGAGTTGGGCGGTGACGTCTTCGAGCTTGTCCTTGTCGTTCCAGATTTGATCGAACAGGTGGATGTAGGTGGAAGTGATGAGCGGCTCGTCCATCCGGTTCACCATGTTCGAGACGGCGTTGCCCGGCTGGTAACCGAGATCGACCGCAGTGAACCCATGCAAGGGCATGTAGATGGCCTCGGCCGCAGGCGTGTGCAGGCACGCAAACTGCTGCATGGGCGCTTTGGTACGGTTTGAGCGGAAGGCGGTCTTGCGTCGCATCCAGGCGGCGCATTCCTTGGCGATGGCGCGCTGGGTCAGTTTATTCTTCAGACGAATTTCGAATTCGGTCCCGTAGAAGCTACGTTCCCGCTCGAGTGTCGGGATGTGAAATTCGCGGCGCTCGCGGCGGACCGGATCGGTGACTTCGTTTGAGACGAAGGTCGGACTGGTGAAGATGAACTCCAGGGAATCAATCTGTTCCAGCTCGGCCTTTAGCGCTTCGAAGGCGTAAATGGAGAAGCACGAGGCGGCGATCTTCAGCTTGGCGCCGGCCGTGAGAGATTGCTTGAGGTTATCCCCGAGCAGCCGGTTGATGTTGTCGATTATCTCCATTTGTCAGCGAGCGGATGGCCGGCGGGTGCCCGGATCGGAAATTAGTACCATTAGAATGTTCATTTTCTCTCATTGCGTCAACAGAGTTTTGTGGTTCACGGGAGGGATTGGAATCCTTCCGCCGGCTTGCCTCGCCGGGACACTCGATTCCCCGGGGGCATAGGTCAGTGGCGCTTGGCCGTTACGAAGGCCCGCTTGATTTGGGAACTTCTGGTATGCTGCGGTTTCGTCATGGGACATGGTGATCACTGGCGCTGCATCCTTCCGGATCTGAAGAACGGCATCGCCGACGCCCTCGGATGGATGTCTCAGGGCACCGTAGTAGGACGACTGGAATACCCAACGTTGCAGGTTCCAGGCGGCGATGCCGGGGCGACGGTGAGCGTCATCGCGTGGCCGACGGCCAGTCTCCGCGCGACGTTCGTTGTCGTTCGGGATAAGCGGAGTGGGAGAGCCTACCTGCACACTGCTTTCCCTGCCGCCGCCGCTGGGTGCAAACACGCAATACGGATCGACTCAGTTCATGAGGCCAGCTGCGGTCTTGAGGCGCGGATTTCGGGAGTGCTGGGTGATGCGGCGGTGACATTCTTCGATCCGCTCTACTGCGTGAACCGTGATCGATATCGCCCTGGAGCTGTCGTCGATGTGGAACTGGCCGGCATCGCGTATTCGCTGAGAACCCTGCCACACGGGACAAAACTGCAAACCGCGGTTGGCGATGTACAGACGGATGGGGCGGCGGTTCTGCTGTCGGCGCGTAAGAAGGGCTCCGAACCAACAAGCCGCACTTTTGGCGACGAGCAGGCTTTTGGCATAGCTTATATCGAGCAGCCGGATACGTTTCCGATGCCGGATGATTATCAGTTCTGCGCGCCGGTGAAGGACGTTGAGGAATCTGAGATTGCCGCGATCGCGGTCTGGAAGTTTCGATCTACGGTGATGCGCGTCCACGGTGGCCGCCAAGACGTCGAAATCGACATCTATGCCACGCGAGAGAGCATGCCGGATGCAGCAGTGCCAGTGCCAGGAGACGAGATTTCCGGGACACTCTGGCTTCAAGGGACCCTGCCACCTCGATGACCCCTTGTCGATGATCGCGTCCGCTGGCCGCTACTGGGGCTTTTGTTCGTCCTGCCGGGCCATCTCGTCGAAGATTTCGTCGACCGTTTTCCTGCCGAGTACCACGTCAGCCATGTTCCGGTGGGCTTTAATGCTGAAAATGGGCTCACACAACATGTCGCGTTTGACGTCTGCATAGTCCGGACGATCGCGCGGTACGATACGGTCAAACTCTTCTTCAAAGCCCGCCCAGCCGCGTTTCATGAATACATCGAATATTCGGGTGTAGTTTTCCGACCCTACTGTCTTCGGCCCTGGTATCGAGGGCAGGTCTTCGACCAATGCCAATAGTCGGATTGTCAAGGGATCGGCGGGCGGATTCACGAATGAATGGAGAAACCAGGGGATCTCTTTCTCTTGCGCCGTCCGCTTTTGCCGCAAGTCTTTGATGTAGCCGAGTTCATTGTGGGCCGTCTCGCTGTCCGGCTCCAACTCCAACGACCGTCGCAACGCGTCTTCCGCTTCGTCCAGACGTTCAAGGTCGACAAGCTGGACGCCTTGGCCGCGCAGGGCCCTGGCGATCTGTGACGGTGGCGCCCAGTCCCGAACTGAGGCCGCACGGACGTAGCAGTCGAACGCCTCTTGGTGCCGTTTCAGCCGGCCTAGCAGATACCCCTTCTCATTCCATAATTCGGGGTGGTCCGGCTCGAGTTCGACGCCGCAATCAATACAAAAGAGCGCATTCTCAACCCGCCCCTCCTTGCTCGCCACGACGGCCAGTTGATACCAGGCCTTGGAGTACGAACCGTCCACCCAGAAAATCGACTTGGTCAGTCGCTTCGTCTCAGTCTCACGGTCGCAGTGGGCGAGGAACTCCTCCTGGTCCCAAAAGGCAAAGGTTAGAGACTGGTCATCTTCCCGTATGGGAGTCCAGCCAGTGGGCATCTCTTTGATGGCCACATCGAGCAGCGCTCGCGCGTCGGCATAACGCTCGTCAACAATCAACTCGTCCGCGCGGCGGTTGAAACTCGACTCCACAGCAGTGATTATTGCACGTCGAGCAGCCGACGACATGCCTCCAGGGAGGATCCCCCCTCGACTTTGGAAAGTGGCGGCCCGTAGAGTCCAAAAGGACGGGCTACTGCCGGTTGCGGAAGTCGAGGCGTGGATACTGTTTCAAGAAGAGATTCTTGTTCGTGCGACACTGGTCCACCGCCGCCACGGCTATCCGGTACACATAGTCCGCCAGTTGCTCCCGACTCAGTCTCGCGAGTTGTTCCCGCGGAAGTCTCGGAGGCATTGCAGTTGGTGTGCTTGGCATTATTTTCTTCGAAGCATCCCCGGCAACACTGGTGCGTTCCCCTTTCCGGGTCAGCTCCAGTCCTCCGACCTGCAGGCCATCGGCGGTTGAGTTCTCAAAGAACCTAAACTCGACTTGGGGATTGTTGAAGAAGTCTCGCGTGAGCTGCTCTACGGTCTTGGCAGCTCCTTCGTGGGTGGAAGCGTGCACCTGGGTAGTTAAGGTGCGGCCCGCTCCCTCCTCTTCGGTACGTGTCTTCCCTGCGCTCCAGGCCTCCCCTGGGTCGCGGTAGACGTAACATACCTCTACGTGGCGACCAGAGCCCAAAGCCTCCTGCAACCGCTGTTTCGACAGAGCAGTGTTGCTGAAGGTACTATCGAAGACGATCAGTCCAGCATCCGCCGCCGGACCTGCGATCGTGCTCTTGCCACTGGCCGTTCCCCCTGCGGTGAAAAGGACAGGCGTCTCGTCCGGCTCACCCAGCCTTTGCTTGAACGCTTCATCCGATACCCACCCAGCCGCCCCCCCAACCGCAGCGCGGTATTTTGCCCGGTTTTCCGGCGATGAGCAATAGTCGGAGAACAGTTCCGCCGCGTTGTCGGGGTTGAAGTGATCCTTAAACTCGACGCGGTACCGGTTCACGAATCCATGCGGATCTGCCTGTAAACGCTCGATTGACCGCTGCTGGGTGTCCACCTTGTCTTCAGAGAGGTTGGCGAGTATCTTGACGGTCGACGTATCGAAGGATTGCATCAGTGGGGCCGCCAGTGGCGCTTCAACTTCCAGTCTAGGTCGGAATGACTTCCGTCGGATTATCGTTGATGTCGCGCAGATCTTTCACTCTAGCGCAACACGGAGAGTCCTTTAGACCGCCGTAGAGTTTGTCGCCAGGGAGGCCCACCTTGCAGAGCCAGGACCATGCAGCTCGCGGTGCGAAAGGACGGCAGCTCTCGGCAATCGCAGGATCGTTTCACGCCTTGAGTATTTTTGTGGATGTCATGAACGCTGAAGTGAGCGCCACCATCCTTGGCCCATGTGGTGCCATGAATGCAGGCGTCCAACCTCGCCCGAACGTTAAGTAGAGATACCACCATTCTATGGCAACGCGATCCACGCAGCCCTTCCCGTCCAGCCCGTGCTCTTCGCAATCGCCTGTGTCCTCAACAACGATCTGGATCGGATTCTGCTGTTCCCGCGCGGCCTGCCACCCTGGCTAGAAGATCTTGTTCCCAAGCTCGCGCGAACCCCGCTTCCCGTTCTTCCATCCCGGCGCGCAGAAGCATTTCCAGACTGCGTCTCGCATGCAGGCTGAACGGGGGTTCCTGCTTACCTTTCTCGAAGGGTACCTGCAAGGCCTCAGTCAGTTTCCGCCTGTTGCCTGTGTTCCGCCCTCGGTAACCCGTGCCAGTTCCACATAGCGGCACAGCGCATTGGCAAGCTGCATCTGCCTTGGACTCCGGCATTCGGGCTCTAGCAGGCGCGCATTCCCGACCACGATCACCATAGCCTGCGCGCGAGAAGTGGCTACGTTCAGGCGATTAAGGCTGTAAAGAAACTCCATTCCACGGGGCGCGTCTTCGGGCGATGATGTGGTGAGCGAATAGATCACCACGGGAGCCTGCTGTCCCTGAAACTTATCGACCGTTCCTACTCGGGCAGTCGGTAGGCGGGCAGGAAGATCGGAGACCTGCGCATTATAGGGTGCGACGATCAGGATATCATTAAGCTGCAATGGACGGGTCCGGCCCTTGTCATCGATCCAGTTCACGCCAGGTTGAATTAGCGTGTCGATAATACCGGCGATGCGTTCCACCTCCTCCGCCGACGCATTCTGATTCCCCTGATGCGCCACCGGAACGAACCAGAGGCCCGCTTCGCCAAGCCATGGATGTCCGTCGATTTTTTGCCGTTCGAGTCCCTCGCGTGAATTCAGACGGCTCTCATAGAAGACCTCCGACGTAAAGCGACATATTACCGGATGCAGACGCCATGTCTTTTCGAGAAACATACCCTTGTCGCTAGTGATAGTTTTTGCGCCAGCGAGTATGTGTTCGAGCGCTGAAACATCCGCGCCTTCGGGATGGCTTCCCTGCAAGGGCTGCTCCAACTGTTGAGGGTCACCCAAGAGCACCAGACTCTTAGCTCCCTGTGAGAGGGCCAGCACATTTGCCAGCGATAGCTGACCAGCTTCATCTACAAACAACACGTCTACTGCTTCAAAATAGTCTTCCCGCGACCATAGCCACCCGGTGCCTGCCACGACTTGAGCGCCGTCGCTCAGTTCCGTAAGCGGCTCAGCGTTGTCAGCCGTAAGGATAATACCCGGCGGATTCTCATCAGGTTTCTCTTTCACTTTCTGCACGCATCGCAGGCCGTTGAGACCGAGCTCTTGAGCCGCCCTAATCACGTCGTCGAGGAGGTTCCGTATCACCTTGTGGCTCATCGAAGTGATGCCTACTTTCTTCCCTTGGCGAACCAATTCACAAATCATGCGCGCGCCGGTAAATGTCTTTCCGGCACCGGGCGGCCCTTGGATAGCTAGTACGGAGTCATCAAGCTGCACCACGATTCGCTTTGCCGCGTCTATTGTCGATTCTCCGGCGTGTGGCGCCAATCCATTTCCGTCCAGGAGGCGAGGTGGCCGGCGCAGCAAGAGATCACGTGCCGCCCTATAAGGTCCAGGGGAATCCATGCCGTTTGCATTCACCCAAGTGCCCAGGCGGAACAGCGCGTCCGCCAACACATCGCTTCTCGGGCCTCGCGCGTCCACGAAAACCGACGCTGGGTGTATGTCGGCGGTTTTCTTCATCTTCTTGATGTCGATGGTCCGCGCCAATACGTCGATGGCGACGATTTCGCCGATCTTCTCGCCGTGATGGCAGACAATTTCACCCCCCCGAACATCTGTCTCTTGTTTCTCGAAGCGGTAGCGACTTGTCAGAATTTTCCGCCGTACCTCTACAGTTCCCACAAGTTCTAGACCGGCGACGGCAGATCGCTCATTGAGGAGGTCTTCATCCGTTAGGTCCCTTAACCGGAAGTACTCCCACCAATCCGCTTTGGACTCCCGTCGGTGCCAGTCGAGTAGATTGGCAAGCAGCCAGCGCGCAGCCTCTTCGTCGTTTCGCACGCTCGGATCGGCTGGTACGTTCCTCAGCAATGCCTCGGCAAGCTCCGCACTCTGCCGCTGGCGTTCGCTTACGGCTTCCGCCGCCGTTCCGTCCGACACTGTGGGACGAGAGAGAAGGTGACCCGCCCGCTCCTGTTGCACCCGCTCCCGTTCCAGCCAATCGCGCAGCGAGAGAGTCGAAAAGCAGTCGTCGGCGTTATAGAGCGCGATCGCCTGTTTCACGGAGTCGTCTATTTCCGAAGCGTACCCCAGCTCCAGACCGTGCTGCATCTGACGCATCGCGCCGCCAGCTTCATCCAATGGTATTTTACGTTTGAAGCCGTGGAACACTTCGATCGCTTTCAGTGAGTATTGCTCCACGCTCGCCCGCATCGACCGTTTCAAAACCGTATGAAGATCGATAAACAGCCTTGCCCGCAGCATCCGGTCGATCTCGTCTTCGCACACGCCATGCCTACCCATAAGTCTCTTCAAAGCCGACGGCTCATAGGGCGCGAAATGGTAAATATGCATCGATGGATGACGAGTCCATCGATCCGTCACTGTATCCACAAACCACTTGAATGCCTCCTTCTCGTCCGCTGCGTTGAGCGCCCAATGGCATTCGTAGTTGGGCTGGCTTGAGGCATCCGCCAGCACAAGGCCAAACAAATACTCCCGGCCGCCCAGGTCGACGAAGGGATCTCCCTCCAAATCAAAGAAAACGTCGCCCGGCGAGGGCTCTGGCAAAAGGGAAAGCCCATGTTCTTCAGTAATTTCAAGGACCTCGTGCACAGGTCGGCCCTCCTCCCGCCCGGCCACTTGTACGCGCGCCTGCTCACGGACGCGAACGTATCCTTCCTTAGATCCGCGGTCGGGACGATACTGGAGAGGCAACGGAAAGCGCGCAAGGTCAGCGACAGTCACGGTGTCCCAGGCCCGCAATTGCTCGCGCTGTAATCTGCTGATGCCCGCCACGAGCGATAAGTGGTCATCCTTCCGCCGCTCGCTTTCGCAGTTCGGCCGCCAGCGGCACACCTCGCAGTGCGGCGTCGGTTCCGGGTATGTTTCGGATGCCCTGCCGTTTCCCCCTACCGCCATCTCCAGGCGCGTCTTCACGTATCGGTGATACGCAGCATAATCCAGCACTCGGTATTGCTCGGGCCTAAAGGCCTGGCCGGGCGAGACCACGTACATCGACTCTGGCAGCACGCCTTGGATGGCTTCGATGAGCTCGGAGTATAGTGACACCTGGAGAATGGTGGCTGCTTTTGTCTCGCGAGCGAGCTTGCAGTCATAGACCTCATATGACCAATCGCCTAGCTTGCTCGGACGTTCCACTTTCCGCAATACATCCGCCCGTCCGAACCAATTCCCTTCCGCGAGGGTGGCCTGAACGACAACGTCTGCACCGCTTTGCAGGGCCACAAGGGTATCCGCCACGGCCTTCTCGTCATTCCCGACATCGCGAAGATTGACGATGGAAAGGCCCTGCGATTCCAAGTGTTGGATGTAGGCGTTTTCGTGGGCAATTCCCCGCTGCTGCAAAACCCAAGCGTCAGGTGAGTGCCAGGTGGGCGCCGGACGCCAACCGCCCGCGACCGCCAGATCCAGGGCGGTGAGATGACGGCAAGCAAGATGATTGCTCAAATCGCTGGCCGAGAGCCGGATATTTGCGGAGCTCGCCTTCATCTCGGGATGATCCCACTCGGTTGCCCACGATAGTATGCATGTACGCCCATCTGCAACCGCCAACACGTGGCTATGCCCGGCCGGATACCGATGCCTCGTGCCGCGCGCTAAGGTAGTATCTCATGCGGTGCTTTACTCTCATGCTCTTGCGTATAGCCAGCGAAGTGAAGCAACTGTCTCGTTGAGCGCGATGTCTAGCGCGCAATCGCCGCGGCGGGACGATTCCCTGAGGGGGAGGGGCCTTATGCTTCGCCACTCTCTTTCTGCACTGCCGGCAATACGGCGCCGGCAATGCATAGCCCGGGTCGACCTCCGCTTTTGGTCGGTCTTTGTGGACTGATATTCGCCCTCCAAAACCTGATGCTTTTGGAAGCCAACCGGCGATGGTGCGAAAGCCTTTGAATCGCAAGCTGATTGGATCACGATTTGCAATGCTTTTTGGAAGGCTGAGACGGACGTCGCACGCTGGAGACGGCACTTTGCGACGAAAACTTCTCACGGCATCGGGATGGAGGCGTGCGGGCCTTCGCGGTGCTCAAAGCTGATGGCGAACAAAAGGCGAATTATGCTACTCTGCTTCGCATGGCGCTCCGTTCCTGCCTGGTCTCCTATCGCGACCTCGCCGGCACCGAACACGCTGTCGAGGTGACCGCGGAATCGCTGTACGAGGCGGTGGCGCAAGCGCTGGGAATCCTGCGCGGGGACATATGGGTCGAGGAGATCGGCGAGGGCCTTACAGAGTTGAACGTGCGCGTCAGGCAGCCCGCCGTCGAGCATCGAGTGCGGATGAAGGACTTCCGCCGCTGGCTGGAGTCGCAGGGCAAGACGCCCGCCGAGTGCACACGCAAGCGAAAACTGCTGGCTCTGGCGAAAGGG
>Ga0302325_10020406_pt1 | contig 13896 bp, 10 predicted proteins | sample Palsa_T0_2_FD_201948 | JGI IMG/M metagenome (GOLD analysis project Ga0302325, IMG submission 201948) | Peat permafrost microbial communities from Stordalen Mire near Abisko, Sweden - Palsa_T0_2 | ecosystem: Environmental > Terrestrial > Soil > Palsa > Peat permafrost | place: Sweden: Abisko... | reverse complement strand
CGTGATGTCTTTCATCGGGATAGGCGTTTTCGGTTCCAATATCAGTACGAACGCGCTTCCATCCCCATTTGGCGGCAACCTGAGTTCTGCCTGATTCCAAAGTCCCCCGTGGCCTCGAAAAACAGTTGTATACCGATCGCTTTCCTCGGGAACCTTTTCAAAGCGCAACCCCAGAACCTCGCCGGCTTTCCCAGGAGACAAAGCGGGACACGCATCGATCTCATCCAATATTTCGATCACAGTCTTCTCCGCGGAAGGCCCCAGTCCGCTTACCGCCCGGCTCTGAGAATCCGCCATCAGTGCGCCCAGCACAACGATCATTGCCAGCGCAAGAAACCAGCGCGTCCGCCGCTTCATTTTACTCCCCCGGGGTTTGCCTTGTCGTAAGCAGCCGCGGGATCTTTGGAGTAGTACTGCTGATAAGTCTTGGTCGGATCGTTGCTCGGATTCTCGCCAGTGCCGAACTTATCGGCGATCTTATCGCGGGCTGTCGAGGGGTCGTCATCGTAAAGCTTCTTGAACTCGTCTCCCTGCTTTCCCGCCACTCCGATATTGACCCCCTTCTTGGCCAATTCCTCCTGGACCTTTATGTTGTTGATGGTTGCATCGGCCTCGTCGAGAAGCGCCCCTTTGACAACTTGATCGACGTATTGCTGCTTGGTGAGCTTGTCCATCGAGACTGCCGGGGGCGCTGGGCGCATGGCGTGGCCGACTTCGTGCGCGAGCAGCATCAGCAGAGTTGGGGTATCGCTGGCCATCTTGGGATCGATGGTGACCGTGTTGTTGCTCCGGTCCGCGAAGGTTCCCTTGTCTGGAATGCCGGATTTGAACTTCCACCCTGCCTTCTTAAGGCTGTCAATCTGACTGGATAGAAGAGGCGATTTATCAATCTCCTTCATCAGCGCCGGGGTGAGCGGATCACCGGTGTTCGCAGCAGGAGTCTGGCCGCCTGCCGAGGGAGCCGGGGCACTCGGCGACGGACTGCTCTGTTGGCTCGCCTGAGACGCCCCGCTCGCCGCCAACCCGCCCATCACGGCGCCAAAGCCGCCCATGCCTGGGCTGGGAGTTCCAACCTCCCCGATGATGCACGTCGGAGAACCCATCACGATCATCCCGCCGTGTACGGTTGGATCCATCAGCCTCGCCGCGGGAAGAAAATTGATCATCACCCCCAGGGAACCCATCACAATCATGTCCGGCGGTCCAACACATGTTGCCATACTGGTGACAGTGGCCGCGGGCAGCATGTCGATAAGAACAGTCGGCGCGCCCGGAGGCAGAATCGGGCCGCCCACGTGAGGCACAAGTACCGTGACCATCGGACATACGTGCATGTCGGTGATTCTTGCTGCCGGCGGCATCAGCCCTTCTCCTCGTTCATCTTTAAACTGCTAGCCCCTCGCGGCGGGTTCGTCCGCGCCCGGTGGGCCAATGTGCAGACCTTTCACAAATGCGTCGTAGTCGGGTCGAACCGCTCTCAACTGCTCTTCCACCGTAGTCAACGTAACGATCCCCAGCCAGCGGCCCGCTCGCACATAAGTCTGGGCGTGCAGCATGCTCCCCGACGCCATGGTGTGACGAACGAAGAGCAGGTGCGCCTCATCCGCGCCCGCAAACGCAATCGCCTGGGGGCCCGCGCACTTCACATCTTTCAAGCGACCCTCGATCAGTTTCAACTGTTTGTCAATATACTCCGGCAGTCCGCTCTCTTCACCCAATGCGTCCTGGCCCACTCCAACACTTGCGGCGATCGCACCCGGTGCGGCGGCCATCTGCTTTATTCCAAATCCGGCAATGTACATCCACCCCGCCGGCACCGACGTGACGCTCCATCTTCCAATCGTTGGGAACGTGCTGACAGCGCCGGATTGTGGCTGTGTTTGCGCCAAGCGTCACCCATCATTTGCCCATCGAATATTAGCCGTACTTGTATTGACGCTTGCCCTCGATCTCCACTGCCCTAAAGCAAGCCCTTTGCCTGGTTAGATGCCTGACTCGCTGATTGTTGTGCGGCCTTTGAGGCTTGTTGCGCCTGTTGTTGCGCCTGGCTTGCCGCCTGCTTCACCTGCTGTTGAGCCTGCTGGGCCTGCTGCTGGGCCTGCTTTGCAGCCTGTTGTGCCTGGGCAGCCGCCTGTTTCGCAGCTTGTTCCGCCTGCTGGGCGGCGGCTTGTCCCTGTTGCTCCGCAGCCTTCGCGGCCTGCTGCGCCTGTGCGGCAGCTTGCTGGGCGGCCTGCTGCGCCTGTGCTGCCGTCTGTTGGGCCTGCTGCTCGACCTGCTGGGCCTGTTGCTGCGCCTGTTGTGCTGCCTGCGCCCCCGCCTGCGCGCACTGCTGAGCCTGCTGCTCCGCTTGACTCAGAGCCTGCTGTGCCGCGGCCTTGCCTTGTGCGGCCGCCTGCGCAACCGCCGCCTGCGCCTGCTGCACCGCCTGCGCCGCCTGCTGATAGGCCTGGCGCGCTTCTTGAGTCGCCTGGTTGGCGGCCTGCTGGGCTTGCTGAGCCGCCTGTTGCGCGGCCTGTTCAGCCTGGCTGGCAGCTTGCTGCGCCTCGGCGGCAGCTTGCTGCGCACCTTGCTCTGCCTGGCTGGCTGCGGCCCCGGCGGCAGCTGGAGCACTCCCCATATTTATTGCCTGTATTGCCGCCACACCCGGCGACGAAGCACCCGCTGGCGAGGACGATGACGAAGATGCTGGAGAGCTTGACGAACTGCCCAGCGTTCCGCCCCCACTGCCGCCGCTGGTGTCGGCTTTGTCAGGAGCGTTAGGCGACTGCGGCGAGGGTACTGACCCGGCGCTACCGCTGCCCGCTGCGCCGCCGCTGTTGATCAGCACCATCACCCCGGAAATCGCAACACCGGAGGGCCCGATGGTGACAAAGTTTCCCCCCGCCACCAGACTCAACTCCATGCCAGCCTGAATTACAAGACTGGTTGCCGCGTTGATATACACGGTGCCGTTGCAATCGAGTGAGTAAGCCGAACCGACCTGTATGCTCTGGCTCGAACTTACATTCAGCGCGTGATTCCCCCCTACCGCCTCCGTCAGATTGCCACCGATGTAGAGATCCGCGTTCGAAGAGATATTCTCCACCAGATTCGATTTGATATTGCGGTTGAAGTTCTGGTCGATCTCCTCGGTTTGATTCCCCGTCACTATCAGAGAATCGTTATTCCCCACAGAAATTCGCCGGTCGTGCTCGATCGAGACATCCATGTCTTTCTCCGCATGGATGTAAACCTGCTCGTCGCCCTTCTTGTCTTCGAATCGCAGCTCATTCGCATTAGCCGCCGATCCGCCTTTGCTGCTCCGCGTCATAATCCCCGATCTTGTGCTATTGTCGGGCAGCGGATACGGAACCGTATTAATGGCGTTATAAACCGAACCGGTAACCACCGGGTTATCCGGATCTCCATTCAAAAACTGAACCACTACCTCGTCCTTGACGCGCGGCCAGAAATACGCGCCCCATCCGTTTCCGGCCCAGGGCTGCGCCACGCGTACCCACGTGGTGTTTACGGTCGAATCTCTGTCGTCCTTCTTGTCCCAGAAAAACCGGACTTTGATGCGCCCCAGGTCATCGAGATAAATCTCTTCGCCGCTCGGCCCCACAACCAGCGCAGTCTGCGGACCGTAAATTCTGGGCTTCCTGAAAGTCTTCGCGGGCTTGTAGACGATGTCTGAGGACACCGCGGTGAATTGATTGCTGTATTCCTCGTCTTTCCCCTGATCGCTGGCCCGATAGGGTGGAACCTGGTCAGCGCTCATCGTAACCGTGGTCAGCAGGTATTTACGGTTCCACTCATCGCGCGGATGATCTTCCATGCTGAATGTGTACCCTGCGCACAGCGAACGCGCGTTGGAGACGCCGCGAAGCACTTCCGCCATTGCGTCGGAAGCCTGCACCCTCGTCTCGATGAATAGGTCTTCAATATCCGAGGTCGGCTGCGTAGCGCCGTCCGCGTAGCCTTCCGCCCCGGCTGGATAAAGATATTGGTCGAACGCGTTCTTGCCGTACGGGCTCGCGCTGTTCTTGTCCGTCGCATCCGCCCGGGCAAAGTTGCGGTAGTTGTAGTCTGAAGTCGAGTGCTTGCCAGAAACCATGGTCGCCGTCGAAGTGAACTCGGTGATCATGGCTCCATAAGCCCCCTCGGCTCCCCTCGAATTCAGCGCATAGGGAACCGTAGACGACAATGGACAGTCCTGATAGGCATTACGGTCGTCCCCCAGTACGATCTTGTTGTCCTGATCGGAATGCTCAAACCAATAGAAGATGCCGCTCTCTTCCAGAATACGCGAAACGAATTGGAAATCCGACTCGGAATACTGTGTGCAGTATTCAAGCACCTCGTAGCTTCCAGTCGTCTGGTCCGACAACGACAGCGTATACTCACCAATCACTTCCTTCGCTATGTCGAGCACCGTCTTGCTTTGGAAAACGCGGCAGTTCGCGCTCAGCGTAAGTTGCCACATCGATGGCACAATCCGCGCCCGGTAAACGTTAAATTCCGCGTCGCCCGCGCTTTGATCGAACGACGCGACAATGCCGTTGATGTATCGGAATCCGTCCACGTCGTTCAGACCGATCGCAACAGTAACTTTGGAACCAACCAGTGCCGTTGGATCGATCGAGGTGTCCGCGGATGCCAGCAGATCGACGTTGTATTCAAACAGGCGCGAGATTCCCTCCCCGCCTTCAATCGACTCAATGACCAGCACGTCTTTGCCCGCCTGGCTGGTGAACTGCATCAACCGGTCTGCCTGCTTTGTTTCTGCCATTCCAACCCCGCTTGTCCCGTCCCGGGATTTCTGCTAACAAGCTCCAACACGCCGCTCACAGTTCGCCGCTGGGTACTGGGTGCCCCATCCTTGACGCAGCTTCATCGCGGCAAGGGTGGGAGACCTCGATCCCAAACCAGCCTGTTCATAGGGCGGCAGCATCCCACTCATACGTCAGCGCGCCGTCCTTCACTGAGACGGTCACTCGCTCCGATGCCGCTCCGCCGGCAAGCTGCGACAGTATCTGCCGCGATAGATCGGGCAACATCGTATTCGACAGAATGTTGTCCACGTTCCTCGCTCCGCTTTCAACCTCGGTGCAGCGCGCCGCCACCTCGTTCAAAAGAACGTCGTCGTACACCAGGGCAATCTTATGCGTCTCCGCAAGCCGCCTTTGAATCTTGCCCAGCTTCAGTCGAATAATCTGCTTCATAGCTTCGTCGCGGATCGGGTAGTACGGCACAATCATCAGCCTGCCTAGAAACGCCGGCTTGAATATCTTGTCCAGTTCCGGCTTCAGCGCCTTCACCATCCCTGCGCTGTCGGGCGCTGTCTCCGGATCGGCGGTCAGCTTCATCAGCGTTTCCGTCGCCGCGTTGCTGGTAAGCAGAATAATTGTGTTCCTGAAGTCGATCTCGCGTCCTTCCCCGTCTTCCATCCTGCCCTTGTCGAACACCTGGAAGAAAAGCTCCAGCACATCGGGATGCGCCTTCTCCACTTCGTCCAGCAGCACAACCGAATACGGCCTGCGCCGCACCGCTTCGGTCAATACGCCGCCCTCGCCGTAGCCCACGTAGCCCGGAGGCGAACCCTTGAGCGTCGAGACCGTGTGCGCCTCCTGGAACTCCGACATATTGATGGTGATCATATTGCGTTCGCCGCCATACAGCACGTCGGCCAGCGCAATCGCAGTCTCCGTCTTTCCCACGCCGCTTGGACCCACCAGCAAGAACACGCCCACCGGCTTGACCGGATCGTCGAGGTTGGCGCGCGAGGTAAGAATCCTCTGCGCAATTGCCGACAGCGCATGATCCTGCCCGATCACCCGCTTCTTCAAATGCTCATCGAGCGTGAGCACCGTCTCAATCTCATTGCGAACCATCTTGCCCAGCGGAATTCCCGTCCACGCCGAGATCACCTCGCCCACAAGCTGCGCGTCCACGGAGACTCGCATCATTCCCTTCTCGCCTTGCAGGGCATCAAGCTCAGCTTCCAGCTTCGCGAGTTCGGCCAGCGCGTCGGCCGGCTTCTCCGCGGCATCCCCGCCTTCCTTTTTCGGCGACTCAATGCTCTCATGCAGCTTGCGAATCTTCTCGATCAAACCCTTCTCTTTTTCCCACTGCTCTTTGAGAACAGCCTCTTCTTCCTTCGCCGCTGCTGTCTCAGCCTCAATCAGTTCCAGACGCTCCGCGTGATCCGCGCCGATCTTCGTCTCGCGGTCCAGGACACGCTTCTGTACTTGAAGCGAATCGATGCGCCGCTGCACGTCCTCGAGCCGCGGAGGCGTCGAGTTCTGTCCCAGCGATAACCGCGCGCATGCCGTATCCAGCACCGACACAGCCTTGTCCGGCAGTTGCCGCCCGGCAATGTATCGATGCGACAAGCGCACTGTCGCCGTCACCGCTTCATCCAGGATGCGCAGGTTGTGATGTTTCTCAAGAGACCCGACAATGCCTCGCAGCATGGTGCAGGCCACCGCTTCGGTCGGCTCTTCCACCTTGACCACCTGGAATCGTCTGGCCAGCGCCGGATCTTTTTCGAAGTACTTCTTGTACTCTGACCAGGTGGTCGCGGCAATAGTGCGCAGTTCCCCGCGCGCCAGCGCCGGCTTCAGCAGATTCGCTGCATCGTTTTGTCCTGCCTGTCCTCCGGCGCCAATCATGGTGTGCGCCTCGTCGATGAAGAGAATGATCTTCTCGGTTGAGGACTTTACTTCATTGATCAGTCCCTTCAACCTGTTTTCAAACTCCCCCTTGACGCCCGCGCCGGCCTGCAGCAGAGCCAGATCAAGGCTGTGCAGATGCACGCCTTGCAGCGCCGGAGGCACATCTCCGTCCGCAACGCGATTCGCAAAACCCTCCACCACCGCCGTCTTGCCCACGCCAGCCTCGCCGGTCAGAATCGGATTGTTCTGCCGCCGTCTCATCAGAATATCGATCATCTGCCGAACTTCCTGGTCGCGCCCCAGCACCGGATCAATCTTTCCCGCCTTGGCGTTCGCGGTGAGATTTACGGTGTATTGGTCCAGATGCGGCGTCTTGCCGCCCGACGCTGAGCGTGCGACGTCTCCATCGTCGCGCGCCGCTCCATCACCGGCGTCGCCAAGGCTCGTCTGCGTCTCCTTGGAGCTGGCAATAATGTCGTAGAAGCTCGCGCGCAGGCCTTCGGGAGGAATCGACTGCAGCTCCTTGGAGAAATCCTTCACCATCCGAGACAGGTCTTCATCGCCCAGCAGCGCAAGCAGCGTGAACCCGGTGCGGATTTGTCCCGCGTGAAAGTCGATGCTCGCCACCGTCCACGCCTCCGAGAGCATTTGTACGACCGAAGGACTGAATGCAGGTGAGCGTGCGTTACCTGTCTTCAGCGAGTCCAGACTGCGCTCCAATTCCTTCGTAAGACGCGACCTGTCAATCCCGAAATGCTTCAGGATTGCGGCCACATCGTTGTCGGTGCCATCCAGCACTTTCAGCAAATAGTGCTCGATCTCAATGTCGTAGTGCGTCCGTGCTACGCACAAACCCGCGGCAGCCTCAAGCGCGCGCCGCGTTGTATCGTTCAGCTTCTCAATCAGACCTTTTAGATTTGTGCTCATAGCCTTCTCTGTCCCCGTTCTGAAAATCTCTCACTGCACTTGTCTCACTGCACCATCTCTCATTGAACCAGGTAAGTTGCGTCCGCTGGATCGCGGTCAAGAGGTTTGGTTTTCAACCAGCTCACCAGCCCCAGTTGCGGCCGCGTGGCTGCGCCCGATCCCAGCTCGCAGGGCGGTGCGTCCTCGCGCGCCAGCACCAGTTGCACTTCAGTCTCATAACTCCCGTTGGAGTAGAACCTCAACCACGCCACAAGCTCATGATATGCAGCCTGTCCTGGCAAAAACCTCAAGTACTGCTCGAAGTGCATCGGGCCAATTGAAACGCGGATCCGCCCGTGATGATCCCACACTTCGTCGCCGGCCACGGTCCCAACACCGAGCCGCTCGCTCGGTCCGCCGAACCCCGTAAAGCATGTCTGATTCTCCACGCTCAACTTCCGCCACGCGCCCGCGAACTGCTGAATGTGGACCTTCACCTCGAAGTAGTCTTCCAGAATCTGCTGCAGAGACGAAGCCGAACGCACATGCCGTCCCAGAAGACCCACGTAGTTCAGATACGCATAATCAGAAAGGCCGCCTCGTGCCCGCAAGCCCTCCGTGCCCAGTCCCAGCAGATCCCGCAACCGCATCGATAGCCGGTCTTCGCCTGACTTTTCGTACTCAATAAAGAACCTGTACTTCTCCCAGCCACGATAGAAAAACGAAATCATGCGATGGTTGAAGATATTAAGAAAATCTTCCATCGCATAATCCTTGTGCCGCGTCCGCGCCAGCAGAAACTCGGTATACGGCGCAGGCATCACCGAGATTGCCGCGCACAGGCCCATGAACTCCACCGTCATGCTGGCCTGGCCATTTTCCTCGCGATGCAAATCGTAAATCTCGCTGGGCGGAAACGCCAGCGAAGTGCGCGCCGAGAAGCGAATCGTCTCCTGCTGCGGCGTAATGAAATAGCCGACCGGCTTCCGTTCAGTCTCCATCTTCTGCAGCATGCGCACCGCCTGAAAGAAATGCACGCGGAACGGCTCTTCGTCCAGCATTTTGCGCACACTGCCGAACGATGATCTGCCGTCTTCTTCCCATTTCCGCTCAGTTACAGCAGGGCTTGGGTCCCCGCTCTCGGTGGCCATTTTCCCAGCGCCTCCTTTCTCAGGGTGCTTCGCCCAGTCAACTGCGAAAAACTGTTCATGGCAGCATAGCTGGCAAGAAAGCGATCGATGACAGCGGCAAACAGATACAATCCGCTCCCCGCGAACTGCTGTTCGTCAAACTCCATCTCCACCTGCATTCCCCGCGCGGGAATCAGCCCATAGGCCGAGTTCACCAGCGCGAATTTGGGCGCGGAGTTCATCTTCAAAATCGATCCAACCTGATTCTCGCTGGCCGCCGAGTCCGTCAGGTTGTGCAGCCGCAGAATCTCCTGCATCGCAGCCCGGCCCTCTTCGTTGAGCGATAGATAATTGAGAGAAAGCAGCGAAATCAAACGCCAGAAATGCCCTTGCCCTCCGGGCGGGTTGATGCTCGCGGTGGGCCGCCGCAACGCAATCACCGTTTTGGCTGCCTCGTGCCCCACTGCCTCGAAGTCGCCGGTCTCTGACCCCGTCTGAATCCGCGATGGCAGATCGAAATTGGTACACAGCGTCCGCACCATCAACACATCCGCCTCGGGTTCGGTGAAACTTCCCGTTAGATCCACCACTGAGATGGACATCGTCGAAGGCTCGCGCTCGCCGAATTCGTTCAGGTGGCGGGTTGCCGTCCAGAACACGAGATCGTCCCGTTTGCGGCTCTGATGGCGGTACGAATGCATCGGTTCCAGAGGCACCGATTGCCTCAGTCTCGGGTTGGTCGCAACCACTTCTTCAATGCTGAAAATCTCCATCGATGCGTAGTTGCGGCTGTCCGGCACTATGGTGTATTCATGCCGCGTCTGGCTCAGCAGTATCGGCTCCGACGCCTGAGCGAATAGATTGATAGCCGGCGTGCATCCCAGCCGGAAGGTCCTTTCATTGATGCCCAGTTCCATTACCTGTTGCCGCTCGGCGCGCTCGAAGAGTGAGAACAGAAAAACGATCTCAGCCTCTTCGCCAAATCCCGCTTCAGCCAGAGGCTCCAGGCCTTCCAGATCGAAGAACAGGAACTTCTCCGGCAGCGCAAAATACTCCTGCAGCAGCCGGTGGCCGTCCATGGAACGGCGCACAAACGGCAACAAACTTTCTTCCGCGTCGAACCCGACCATGCGTAGCCGATCGGGCCCCAGGCTGATCAGCCGCTTCTCATCTTTTGGATCGCGCAATTGAATCTCGATGCACTTCTCCGAGATCAGCTCATAGAGCGAATAAACCACGCTCGCATCCCCTGCCAGATGGAAGCGCAGGCGCTTCAACGGCAGCCCGGAAAAAACCACATCTCTATGGCAGCGAAGCCGTAGACGGACGGCGGCCACTGCCTGCACTCCGACCGTCGCGCGCGGAGGCCGCTGCATCCTTTCCGGCTGCCGCCACTCTGCCGCGGAAACCGAAAAGGGCCAAAGGTCCACGTCATACGCTGTCTGGAAGCGGCAAGCCAACCCATCGACCGTCACCTTCGACACCAGCGCTGTTCCCCTCGGAACCCGCATCCCCGCGGTTTTTTTCCCCTGCGCAGGGTCCGCCTGGCATTCCACAATGGTCATCGACGGAATTGGCTGCAGATAAGCCGGATGGATGATTCGCGTCAGCGATTCGCAGAGCTCTGGAAAATCGTCGTCGATCCTGCGGTGTACCCGCGCAGCCAGAAACGCAAAGCCTTCCAGAAGCCGATTGACATGCGGATCGTCGCAACGATCAGGATCGAGCAGCAGCCTGCCCGCGACCTTGGGATACTTGCGCGCAAAATCCCCGCCCATCTGGCGCAGGAAGGTCAGTTCGCGCTCATAGTACTCAAGCATCTCCTCGCGCATGGCCCTTATTTAACCTCGTACTCGCCGCTGATCATCTCCAGCACTGTGTCGAACTTAATCTCTTCATCCATATTCTCGTAGATAATCTCACCTTCAATATGGAACCGCAGGCTCCGGCTGAGCAGATCTGTGCGCGTAAGAAAAACCCGCGGCTGGTGAATTCTCGGTTCGTAGGTGCGAATACATTTCTCCAGCGCGACCGTCAGCGCATTCTGCTCCTTGCCGTGCGAGCCATCGAAGCTAAGCAGATCAGGCAGCCCGTAATTCAACACCGAAGCAGCCGTTGCCGGATAACCCTCGAGCTCCGGGATGACCGGCTTGCGCGTATTCAAAAGCCACTCCAGATCCCGCTTCATCGAGTCGCGATACATGGTGATGGACGAGGCGCGCGTCTCCGGCCACAGATCGGTCTGCGTCAGCCGGTCCACCAGCGATTGCGTGATCAGGACTTCAGACTTGCCTTTGGCCAACTCGTCCTCCCAAAATCATCGCGTCTTTCGCTATTGCAGAACTGTACCATCCAGCCATTGCTGCGTCTCAGGATTGGCTGCTCCGGTGTCGTCCTCAAGCGTCCAGTATCGCAATTCAGGCCGCACGGCGAGCAGGCTCTTCACGGTCCCAGCAACCGCCTCCGAGATTGCAGTCGCTCCGGTCTCCTGGCCGGCGCGCCAGATGTACCGATGCAGATCGAGCCAGGTCCTGGCGCATTCGCTGGCCAGAATCGGCAGAGTCGCGCGCAGCAGTTCCGCCCACGCACTTCTGCCGGCGAGCACGCGCAGAGACTGCCTGATTTCCGGACTCGGCCCCACTGCATAACCCGGCGCCGGCGTCGGTCCCTGCATGCGCGTCTCACCCAGGCGCAGGCCGGCACACACCAGGTAAGGCACTGGAGACGTGGGGTCCTGTTCGAAGAGAAACTCCGCACTCTCCACCACCAGTGCGTACGCATCTTCCACCCCGCCCAGCGGACCGGCAGTGGCAGATCTGCGCAGCGCCGCCTGTCCTGGCTCTGTGCCCGTTTCCGCCTTGCCATCGGACTCCTGCGCCTCGCCTGCCTCCGCAGCCGGTTTTTCGACTTTCTGAACCGGATCAGGCTCCGTCTTGCGCCGCTCATTCAGCAACAGCTCGACGACTTTATGAACTTCATCGAGCGAGGTGCGAAGTTTATCCAGATTCGGGCTGCTGTCGCGGTAGGTTTCCTGCCCGTATTGATCCAGCCGATCCAGTGCCTCGATCGATTCATTCAAAGCCGCGCTGGCTTGCGCGTACAGACTTTTGGGGCTCGCCGCGAATGCCTGGTCGAACTCCTCAGCTGTCAGCCTGCCATGATCGATGGCGTCTTTCCGAGCTTCAGCCTTGGCATCGTTGTTAGCATCTTTCTCGTAGCCCACCTTTCGGGAATCGAGATAATTCACATAGTCCAGTCCGCTGCGGGTCAGCGGGACTTTGCGAAGAGCGTCTCCAATTAGTTTCGCCGCGGCTTCAATCGAGATCATCCGCAGCTCAAGGTCTTCGCCCTCCTCAATCACCGGATAGAGCGTCGGCCAGAAGGTCTCCTGAAGCGATCGGAAAAGCTCGATGCCCGGCGCAAGAACCTGGAATCCCTCAACCCGAAGTTCCGCCTCCACAAGCCAGCCTGCCAGGCGAAGGTCTTTGCTTCGAGTTGCCAGTGCATCGCCCGCCAGCTTGATCACGGCGCGATGATCGGCCTTCTTTTTCTGCGACCGTCCCCAGTCGCCTTCGGGAATATCGTCTTCGTCTTCCTTGCGCGCTTCCTTGATCTGATCGAAGACCTTGTCGTAGTAAAGGTTCTCGCCCGCTGGATTCTCACCTGCAATCGGCGTAAGCAAATCCTCACGCAGAGGCATCTTGAGACTCCTTCTCCGGCGCAGTCCACACTACGCTGCGAATTTCCAGCAGCGGGACATCGGTCCCGTCCACGTCCATCATCTTGATGCCGTAAGGAAGCTGCCCGTACTTCTCGTCGTCTTCCCAGGCTGACTCGCGGCCCAGTTGCACGGCCTCATCCGCGTGACGGAAGGAAAGCGGGCAAAGGACGGGAAGAAGAACGTCGCCGAGATCCTGCAGGCGAAAGTCGGAGCTGGTTTCCACGCGCGCCTGCGCCCACACCAGATCACGCAGATTGGCCGGCGGCTGAATCTCCAGCTTGCGCAGATAGTGAATTGGAATCCAGGTGTAACTACCTGCCAGGAAGACCTCGAGGTTGGCGCCGATGCGCGGGTCCGCATCACTAAACTCGCTGAACGGCTTGCCGTTCCATTCGCCAGCGTGAACTGCTTCATCTTTTTGGGGGGGTGTCTCGCCGTTGATGAACATGGCCTGCCGGGTACGCTCGGCGTGCAGCGCACTTCGATACAGGAGCGTTCCCGCGGCAGCCTCGGCATTCGCTCCCGCCAGAAGATCCAGCTGCTTCTCAGCCCGGTCAAACTCGCCGGCAAACAACAGAAGCTCAAACAGGAACGTGCGGCGCTTGGCGTCGAGCGGATTGGACCTCAGCTCGTCGCCAAGCGCCTTGATGGCCTCCCGCAGTCTTCCTTCGCGGTAGAGCGCAAGTGGTGTCATCGGCTGCTAGGTAAGCTTGTTCTGTTTGACGTTGTAAGTCGTCGATCCGGTGGTGGTAACAATGCCCTGCTCGTTCTGCTGGCTGTATTCGATCTTAATCTGGTTGTAGCTGAAGGAAATGCTTACGCGTGGAATCTCATCGGTCGCAGAAGCCTGCAAGGAAGTCACATAAAGCTCCTCAAAATCGACCGCCAGAAACGGCTTGCCGGCGGCGCCGGACTTTATCGCCTCCAACCTCCCAGTCTTGATATGCGTGCCCGCGCCAATGGACTTGAACAAAGGTGTGGTCGACTTATCAAGGTACGTCAGGGCGGTGAAGTCCGTTAGGTCGACCTTGCCGGCGCCCGAACCACCCGTACCGGCCACCGAACTGACTTGGGAGGCGCCCCAGGCCCACGACGAAATATGAATCCAATCCTTGTGCTTATCGTCGACCGACTCGCCCGCAATGCCGTCGAGTTTCAAGAAATAATCAACTGCCATGTCGAAATCCTTTCGTGTGCGGCCTGTTTCTCAGGCCGGTTTGGGGGATTTAGAGTTCATTGAGGGACAGAGAAACTACTTGCCCGCTGGTGGGGGTAGATCCGCTACAAGCCTCAAGGACACGGTGAGTTCATCCAACTGGAAGTGAGGACGAAGGAACGCGACCGCACGCAGCGCCCCTGGCTTTCCAGGTACCTCCATTACTTCAATGCGCGCCTCGCGCAAAGGCCTTTCCGCCTTTGCCGCGGGCGACGCATTATCGTCCGCGATCACATAGTTCGCTACCCACTGGTTCAGGAATAGCTC
>Ga0302325_10020405_pt1 | contig 13897 bp, 14 predicted proteins | sample Palsa_T0_2_FD_201948 | JGI IMG/M metagenome (GOLD analysis project Ga0302325, IMG submission 201948) | Peat permafrost microbial communities from Stordalen Mire near Abisko, Sweden - Palsa_T0_2 | ecosystem: Environmental > Terrestrial > Soil > Palsa > Peat permafrost | place: Sweden: Abisko... | reverse complement strand
CCGCCGCCGCCATCGCCGTCGTCCTGATCGACAACGCCATCCCCACGGCAGCCCGGGGGAGTGTCCGCGGAAGTATCAGGTCTGCTCCTGTTCGGGTGGCAGGTGAGCGACAGCCCGGTCAGGCCTCGTAGACCGGGACGAGGACGGCCCTGGCGAGGGTATGGCTGAACAGGTTGAACCCGAGGAAGGCCGGGGTCGCACCGTCAGGCAGTTGCAGCGAGGGGACATCGACGGCGTGCACGGCGACGTGATAGGGATGTACGCCGTGTCCCGCGCCACGCACCGGTGCACCCAGTGCACGTCTGGCCTGGCCGAGTGCTACTAGTAGCGCTATCATCGAACCATGGTGGCGTTCAACGTTCGCAATGTGCCCGGCTCAGTGGCATCAGCCTTGCGGGAGCGGGCCAGCAGGCACGGGCACTCGCTGCAGCAGGAACTGCTGCTGATCCTGGAGGCTGCCGCGGCCGAGCCTGTGACCGACCTGCCGCCGCCGCCCCCGATCAGCCTGCATACGGTTCACTCCGGGACAACATCGACTTGGTCTCGCGAGGCGATCTACGAGGAGGACGGTCGGTAACCAGTGGCAGCACCAGTTCGGGCGATGCTCGATACGAACATCCTGCTGACCGCCACGAACGAGAGCCGCGCCGGGCACGAGCAGGCACTCGACGTCATCAATGGCTGGCCCGCGCAGGGCACCACCCTCTACACGAGCGGCCAGATCATCCGTGAGTACCTGAGCGTCGCGACCCGCCCCGCAGCCCTGAACGGCCTGGGCCTGACGGTGCCTTACGCACTAGACAACGCGCGTGCTTTCCGTTCACGCATGCTCTTGCTGGCGGAGGACGCGAAGGTAGCGGACCGGCTCGCGGAACTGCTCGAAGAGAGCAAGAGCAGCGGCAAGCAGGTGCATGACGCGAATGTGGTCGCCACGATGCTCGTCCATGGAGTCGACCTGGTAGTCACCTTGAACACCGGGGACTTCGCCAGGTTCGCCCAGCACGTGCAGGTCTCGGGGCTGCCCGGCCAAGGGTAGCCTGTAGTACCTCTAACCATCCATCGTCCCAGGTCAGATAAAAGGGCCGAGTTTCGGGAGTACGACAGGCCAGGTCGAGTGTCGCGGCAGTGTGCCGTGACGGCGAAGGGATTGGCCCGGCCGTGCGTCACCGTCGCCAGTTCCCGCGCCACGTCATCAAGCGGCTCAGCCGAGCGCCCGCGCCTCGGCTGCCGCCTGTGCGATGAGCGCGGCGAGGTCGCGGCCCGGGTCTTCGCCCCAGGCACGGCTCGCGCGGTCGAAAACCGCGCTTCCAATCTGCGCGGCCAGTCGGGCGGTCTCGTCGATGACGCCTCGCGCGGTGAGGGCCTGGACGACGGCATCGAGAAGGGCGTCGGTCTTGGCGTGCGCGCGCTCGCGCAGGGCGGGGGTGACGGCGATGACCTTGGCACGCCGCTCGGCCAGCGGGCGGTTCGCGACCAGCAGGGGCACCGCGGCCTCGTAGGAACGGAGAACGAGGGCGAGCGGCGCAACCCCGGCGGGCGCCCCGGCGATCGCATCGATCATGATCGTGCGGAGCTCGAGCTCGCCGTCGAAGAGCACCTCTCGCTTGTCAGCGAAATGTCGGAAGTACGTGCGCTCGGTGACGCCTGCGCGCTCCGCGATCTGGGCGGTGGTCGTCGCGTCATACCCGCGGACCTCGTAGAGGTCGAGCGCAGCGTCGCGCAGGCGGCTGCGGGCTCCGGCCCCACTTCTCGGCATGACTTCATTCTACGTTGCGTCAGTGACTGACTCAACGTGGTAGCGTCAGTTACTGTCACTAAACCTACTGATCGAGGAGATCCGATGAGCACCCTTTCCTCCCGAGCCGTCCGCTTCCACGAGTTCGGCGAACCACTCGACGTGCTCCGCGAGGAACGCGTCGACATCCCTGACCCCGCCCCGGGTCGCATCCGGGTCCGGGTCACCGCCGTGGGCCTGAACCCTGCAGATTGGGAGCTGTGCCGAGGGTTCCTGCCCGGAACGCTTCCCCGCGGCGTCGGCCTGGACGCCGCCGGAACCGTCGACGCACTGGGCGACGGCGTCGACGACGTCGCGATCGGCGACGCCGTTTTCGGAGCGCCGGACTTCACGGGTCAGCCGAGCGCCGGAGCCGCCGACGCCGCCATTCTCGTCAGTTGGCACCGCATCCCCGCCGGGCTCGCTCCGATCGACGCCGCGGTCCTGACCATGGCCGTCACCACGGCGAAGTGGACACTCGACCTGATGGGCATTCCGAGTGGCAGTACCCTGCTCGTCCACGGCGCCGGCGGCACGGTCGGATTCGCGGCCGTCCAGATTGCGCTGCGCCAGGGAGCACGCGTGATCGCGACGGCTGGCTCGACCTTCGCCGATGACCTCCGCAGCTTCGGCGCCCTCGTCACCTCGTACGGCGACGGGATGCCCGACCGGGTGCGCGAACTGGCCGGCGGTCCGATCGACTTCGTCCTCGATACCCCTCCGCCGAGTGAGGGAACACTCCCCGACCTCATCGCGCTGGCCGGGGACCCGAGCCGCGTGGTCACGATCAGCAACCACGACGAGGCGAGACGCCTCGGCGCGCGGGTCAACATCGACGAACTCACCGGCGCCCTGCCTAGCTCCGATTTCCTCGCCGAGTACGCGGCACTCGCGGCAGAGGGCTCGTTCCGCATCCCCGTCGCCCGGACGCTTCCACTCAGCGAGTGGCGGACCGCGGTCTCTGCGAGCCTCGGCGCCCGCCCCCACGGGAAGTTCGTGCTGCTGCCCTGACGCGCCCCACCCGCTGATCATCTGCCGCCGGCCCCACAACGGTCTACAGCGATACAGGATGACACACGGCGGGACAAGAAGAAAACGGCCCGCATAGCCGAGAATCCACAGCTAGCGGGCCGTTTTCGCAGATGGTGGCAGGTGTTGGGTTCGAACCGACGCAGGCTGAGCCGACGGTTTTACAGCCCCGTCCCTCCTACCCGAGGCCCAGGCCGCTGACCAGCACATACATCGTTCGAGGTTCCGTCCTGGGCCGCCGCCGTCCGCTATGCGTCCGTCCGCACCGGGCTTGGGGCACGGACGGGGGCGAAAAGCCACGGCCGGGGCCGGTGGGAGCGGTTACGCCAACCGTCCGCCCGGCTTGGTGTCTGACCTGGATAAACACTACCTGACGGTGTCTGCCGCGGCGAAGCTGTCCGCTATATGTCCGTGCCCGCAGGCTCCCATCCGCCGATCCGCGCGGACAGCCACGGACACCGTCCGCGCAACATGCCTGACCTGCTCAAATCCGGAGGACCGACCTTGTGGGGCTCGATTATTCGATCTGGCTGGCCGGCGGGCTGAGATCATCGCTGGATGCTCTTCTCGGTCGCTTACCTGGTGGTGCGCCGCCTGCTCAGCTGCCTAGTCGTGCTGGCCCGGAGCGAGGTGTCCAGCGACGCCGAGCTCCTGGTGCTGCGGCACGAGAACGCCGTGCTGCGCCGCCAGATCAGCAAGGTCCGCTACCGGCCAGGTGACCGGCTATGGCTCGCGGCACTGTCCCGGCTGATTCCCCGGCACCGGCGGAGCGAGGTGTTCGCGGTGACCCCGGCGACGCTGCTCGCGTGGCACCGGCGGCTGGTCGCACGCCACTGGGACTACCCAGCCGGCGGCGTCCCGGACGGCCGTCCACAGCGACCTCGATCCGCACGCTGGTGATCCGCATGGCGACGCAGAACCCGACTTGGGGGCACCGGCGGGTGCCAGGGGAGCTGATCAGCTCGGCCACCGGATCGCGGCGTCCACGGTCTGGCAGATCCTGCACGACGCCGGCATCGATCCCGCACCACGCCGCACCGGCCCGACCTGGAAGCAGTTCCTGACTGCGCAAGCCCGCGGCATCCTCGCCGTCGACTTCGTGCACGTGGACACCGTGCTGCTGCGCCGCATCTACGCCCTGATCGTCGTCGAGCACGGCACCCGCCGCGCTCACCTGGCCGGGGTCACCGCGCACCCCTGACGGCGCGTGGACAACGCAGGCAGCGCGCAGCTTCCTGATGGATCTCGGCCACCGCGCGGCTTCGGTCAAGTTCCTGATCAGGAATCGTGCCGGGCAGTTCACGTCCTCCTTCGACGCCGTGTTCACGGCAGCGAGCATCAGGATTCTCGCTAGCCTGCCACCGTGTACCGTTTCAAAACTCGGCAGGGACGCTGAGCTGCGGTTTGGTATAGCCGACAGGGCTGGTCTTGCTGGGCCGGAGCAGGCGTCGAAGGACGCGGAGATCCTGGCCCTGCGCCACGAGGTGATGGTGCTGCGCCGTCAGGTGGCCCGGCCCAGGCCGGACTGGGCCGACCGCGCGGTCCTGGCGGCGCTGGCCCGGCTGCTGCCGTCAGCGTTGCGCGCTTCCCTCCTGGTGACGCCGGGAACGCTGCTGGCCTGGCACCGCCGTCTGGTGACCCGGAAATGGTTATACCTGAACCGGCCGGGCCGCCCGAGGACGAGCCGGGAGATCCGCGACCTGGTGCTGCGACTGGCGTCAGAGAACCCGCGGTGGGGATACCGCCGCGTGCACGGCGAGCTGACCCGGCTCGGCCACCGGATCAGTGCGGCGGCTGCCCGCCGGATCCTGCGCGCCCGCAGGTACCAGCCCGCGCCGCGCGGTCTGGATACGTCCTGGCGGAGGTTCCTGCGCGCCCAGGCGGAGGGCCTGCTGGCCTGTGACTTCTTCACCGTAGACACTATGTTCCTCCAGCGGCTTTATGTCCTGTTCGTCATGGAGGTAGAGACCCGTCGGGTGCATATCCTCGGGGTAACCCGGCCCCCCGGCGGGACGTGGACCACACAGCAGGCACGCAATCTGGTCATCGATGCCGGCGACCGGATCGAGTCGTTCCGGTTCCTCATCCGCGACCGCGACACCAAGTTCACCGCCGCATTCGACAGCGTCTTCGCCAGTACCGGCATACGGATCGTGAAATCTCCGCCGCGGGCGCCACGGGCGAATTGTTATTCCGAACCCTGGGTGCGGACCGTACGGACTGAGTGCACGGACCGGACGCTGATCTACGGCCAGGCGCATCTGCGAGCGGCGCTGCATGCCTACTTCGGCCACTACAACGGGCATCGTCCGCACCAGTCCCGCCAGCAACGGCCACCCGACCATGACGAAATGGCCATCGTGCGACTGGACGCGCCAGTACAACGCCGCAAGATCCTCGGCGGCGTCATCAACGAGTACCACCGGGCAGCATAAAGCTGAGCCGCTGAACCTGCAGGTAAGGCGACGTACGACAATTTTGAAGCGGTACAGGCCTTGGGGTGGCTGGCCAGTCAGCAGGACGGGGGCACGCCAGGCGCGGGCCTCGGTGATGCTGGGCTTGATAAGCTCAAGCCCAGCCAGGAAGCCTGCGATGTCTTCCCGGCTGTGATGGTGCAGGTGCCCGGCCTGATACTCGGCGGTGAACTACTGGCCGGTCTGGCCGTCTAGATGCCCGGCATGAGGTGGTGGGACAGCTGCTGCGGCGCTCATCGCCATCGCCCAGGACATCGACGCGAACGGCCTGCACGCTCCCGGTGACGGTGAACGCCCAGCCGAGTTGCAGGCCGCCCAGGTGATCAAGTGCGAGAACAGCCTCATCGGCATCATACTCGCGGGGGCGCGGTGCGCCTGCGAACTCGCGGGCGAGCCGAACCCTCCATTGCTGTCGACCGCCGCCAACTCCCCCGCGGAGGTCTGAGCCGAAAGGACACCACGACCGTGACGTCGGACATCACCGAGTACACGACCCGGCCGCTCACGCCCGACACCTGGGCCGACTTCGCTGCCCTGGTCGAGGCGAGCAACGGTGTCTGGGGTGGCTGCTGGTGCATCGGCTTCCATACCGAAGGCATCCCCAAGGGAAGCACCTGGGACGGCAATCGCGAGGCGAAGCGCGCTCATGTGAACGACGGCACCGTTCACCAGGTGCTCGTTTATCGCGACGGCCGGTGCGTGGGCTGGTGTCAGTACGGATCACCGGCCGAGGTGGCGACCATCAACAATGCCAAGGCCTACCAGAAGGAGCTGAAACAGCTACCCGACTGGCGGATCGGGTGCGTGTTCACCGGGTCCGGATCCCGCCGTAAGGGTGTGGCCCGGGCCGGCCTCGCGGCCGCCCTGGACGCCATCAGGGAGGCGGGCGGGGGCCTGGTCGAGGCCTACCCCGAGCAGGTGGCCGACCGCGCTCCGCAACGTGGCGCCTACCTGCACACCGGGCCGGAGAACCTGTTCGAAGAGTTCGGATTCGTCCGTGACCGCCGCATTGCCAAGTGGCGATGGGTCATGCGGCTGCGCATCCCGGCCGACGTCCGCTAGGCCGGCCGCGTATTCGGCCCGGTTACGCAGCTGGGAGCGGAAGATGCTGTCGTCGAACCGGTGCACGATGAAGGTGGCGACGGCCACGGCGACCATGGCCGGTCCCAGCAGGCTGATGTTCCCGGTCATCTGCGCGACCAGCAGCATCGTGGCCACGGGCGCGCGGGCGATCGCGCCGAACAGCGCCATCATCCCGACGACCACGAACGGCGCCGGGTCCGGGCCGACGCCCGCGCCGACCGGTAGCAGCAGCCGCCACACGGCCAGGCCGGTAAACGCGCCGATCACCAGCCCGGGACCGAAGACCCCGCCCGACCCTCCGGTCCCGATCGACAGTGACGTGGCCAGGATCTTCGCGAAGGGCAGCGCGATGACGATGATCAGCGGCAGGCTGTCAAGCCGCCCGCTCAGGCCTTCCTGGATCCAGCCGACCCCTGTGGCGAGCACCTGCGGCAGGGCTAGCGCGATGAGGCCGACACAGGCCGCGCCGACCGCTGGACGCAGCTTCCTGGTGAACGGCAGCCGCTTGCTCAGCGCGGTGAGCCCATAGAACGATTTCGAGTACAGCAGCCCGAGGAAACCGCAGACGATTCCCAGCACCGCGAACCACGCCAGCTGCAATGGTTCGGTGAAGTGATACGCCGGCATCGAGAACAATGGCCGGTAGCCGAAGAAGGCGCCGAAGAGCGCCCAGGCCACGATCGAGGAGAACAGCCCCGGCAACAGGGCCTCGGCCTCGAAGTCGTCCCGGTATACGACGTCGGCCGCGAGCACCGCGCCACCGAGCGGGGCGCCGAACATGGCCCCGATGCCAGAACCGACGCCTACCGCGACCGCGATCCGGCCGTCCTCGGGCGACAGGCCCAGGACCCGGGCCAGCAGCGAGCCGAATCCGGCGCTGATCTGTGCCGTCGGCCCTTCACGGCCACCGGACCCGCCGGATCCGATCGTCAGCGCCGAGGCGATGATCTTGACGACGACGACCCGGATCCGGATGCCGTGCGGGTTCTTGTCGATGGCGTCGATGGCGGCGTCGGTGCCGTGCCCTTCGGCCTCGGGCGCCCAGGTGAACACGATGAACCCGGCCAGCAGCGAGCCAAGCACCACGACCAGCGGGATCGCCCACGGCCGGGCGTAACCAGCGTCACCCGTCCCGCCGCCGTCCCCAGCCAGGTTCGGCTGGTGATAGCCACCGAGGAACTCGAGGAAGAACCGCGTGGCCAACTACAGGGCCTCGTAGAACATGACCGTGCCGAGCCCGGCGATGACCCCGAGCGTTGCCCCGAGCACCAGCCACTTCGGCACGTACGGCAGGTTTCTGATCCGCGCTCCGGCCCCGGCCACGGTGTTCAGTCAGCCTGCGGAACGAGCTCGTAGAAACAGGTGCGGGGCCCGGCGACCGCGTTGCCGTAGACCCGCGTGCAGCGCAGCGCGGACTGCTCGAAGACCTCGAGCCAGCCGGCCCGGCCGCGGGGGATGCCCTGCCGGGTCAGGACGTGGACGAGGAAGAAGTCCGAGTCGTTCTCGCGGTTGTCGTAACGAAGCTCGGGCTCGCCGATCAGCAGCGTCCGGCCACCAGCCAGCATCGCGGCGAACTGGTCCAGCAGCGCGACGACCGACTCGTCACCATCGCGGAACTTCTCGTGCAGGACGCCGACGCCGCAGATAACCTCGGCTTCGGCGCAGTCCTCCGGCCAGGTCGCCGGATCGAAGGCGTCGGCGACGACGAACCGGGCCCGGTCGGCGACGCCTTCCCGCGCGGCCAGCCGCTGAGCATCGCTAATCGCTTCGGGGGAGATGTCGATGCCGTAGCCGCTCAGGCTGGGGTCTTCCAGGCACAGCTGGACCAGCAGCGATCCGCCGCCGCAGCCGAGATCGATCAGACGGGTCGCCTGCTGCCTGCGCATCGCCTCGCGGACAAGCCGGATGTAGGAAGCGGTGGAGATCATGCCGGACCGGCGCCCGAGCGCCTTGTGATCGCGAACCACATCGATTCCGTAGGTGGCCGAGCCGTCGAGCAGCTGCGCCGCTCGTGCGGTGACCGGGCCGTAGGCTTGCAGGTAGAAACCCAGCCGGGCCAGCGCTATGTCGCCGGTGAGCATGACGCCGCGGCGGCTGAGACGGTAGGTCCCGTCGTGTTCCTCGAGGATGCCGCACACGGTCAGGTAGCGCAGGAACCCGGCCCCGGTCTCCTCGTGGAAGCTGGCCAGCAGTTCCGCCGCTGGCTGGGGCTGCTCGGCGCTCAGCTTGGCCAGCAGGCCGGAGTCGGCCAGGGCGAGCAGGGCGTGGGCCAGGTTCACGGCACTGATCAGATCGGCGGCGCCGGACAGGTGGTAGTCCTGCCAGCTCCGGATGTGGTCGCCGTCCCACAGTTCGACGGATTCCGGAGTTTTCTCGGTCACGGCCACGGGGCACCCCTCTTCGAAATTTCAGCGGCGACGTGTTCGCCGTCTGGTCGCAGAACGGAACGGTTCCGGATCGCGGACCGCCGGGCCGGCGTGGTCACCACGCCGCCGCATGGGCCTGGCGGCCACGGGGCCCGGCGCCGGCCCGGAGGAATCCCTCGTGCCAGCCGGTCATACACGTCTTGTTGCCCATGGAGAAGGCGGGCACGACGCTCACGTCATGCCCGCGTCCGCGTAGCTCGGCAATGGCTGACGTCCCGACCGACTCTTCGACAACGAGCACGCCGGGCCGGCGGGACCGCGGCGTGAACGAGGATGAGAAGTGGTCGGAGTGGAAGGTGGGCACCTCGGTTGCCGCCTGCAGGTCCGCGCCGAACTCGGTGATCGCCAGGAAGCTTTCCAGCGTCCATACGTCCTGACGGTCACCGCCAGGCGTACCGAACGCGAGATACGGCGCGCCGTCCCGTAGCACGACAGTGGGGCTCAGGGTGGTCCGCGGCCGTTTGCCGGGCGCTAGCGCGTTCGATGGTCCTCAACCAGCCACATCGACTGCGCTCGGGTACCGAGCGGGAAGCCGAGCCCGGGGATCACCGGTGAGCTCTTGAGCCAGCCTCCGCTGGGGACCGCCGCGGCCAGGTTGCCGTGGCGGTCGGCGACGGCCACGGCGGCGGCAGGCCGTGCAGGTGCCGGACGCCGTTGGTCAGCCACCACATCACCGACCGGTAGCCCGGCGGAGCATGGCTGTCCGCACCGCTGAACAGGCACAATCCCAGCACGAAATACACCACCGCGCGTGCCGGGAGCAGCCGCTGCCGCTTCTCCCGGCAGCCAGACAGGTCAATCACCTCCTTAACGAGCTCCGGGGTGATCTCCACGGTCAAGACCTCAAGGCCGACCGAACCGCAGCGCGGCCGGAAGACGCCGACACGCGGGCAGGCATGACAGACTGAGCGAGCAACGAGGCTCCCTAGAGGACAAAACGCGACTTGGTCGACCGCCGTCCTACCGGGAGCCTCGCTGTGCGTGCCCCGCAACGGGCGGATCGTGACCAGAACGACGCAAACCGCACCGAGCCGCCTCCCATGGGCAGACATCCGCCTCCTTAAACGCCTTAAGTCACCGGCGTCGTCCTGAGCTGGGACGGTAGGGATGTCGAAGCCTCTACTGGCACCAGTTCAGCTTAAGTTTTAACCTTTTCCCTGGTCAGGGCTGCTTTCGCTGTGCGCGGCTTGCCGGCTTCGCCGGGGAGAAGGTAGCGGGGTGCTGGGCCTTTGCTGCTGCCTTTGGGTCTGCCGGGCCCGGGGCGGGAGGGTTTCGCGACACGGGCGGGTGTCCCCAGCTCGCGGCGGATGTTGCGAAACCCGCGGCGGACCCGGCCCGGGGCCAGCGGCCGGGCGGGATCGGGGTGTTTCTCCCAGGGGCGCCGGAGGCCGCCTGCCAGCGGCCTGGCGAGCAGGAGCTGGGCGTGCGCGGCCATCAGGAGCCGGACCCAGCGGTCGGCCTGACCGGGGGTCCTCACCTTCGCGGCGGTGAGTCCGAGGGTGCCCTTGAGGAGCTTGAAGGCATGCTCGATGTCGAAGCGGGCGAGGTAGGCGCGCCAGAGTTCGTCCAGGGACAGGGGCCCGGGGCCGGCGTGCCATAGCCACATGGCCCGGTGCGGGTCGCGGCCGTCCGGGAGCCGGTCGACGGTGAGGTGGACGAGGGTGCCGCGCAGGACCGGCAGGTGCTTGCGGCCGGCGAACCAGCCGCGGCCGCCGTGGATGAGGGGATGCACGTCATGCCAGGCCTCGGCCCGGACGGTGCCGTAGAGCGGGGTATCGGGCAAGGTGAGCGTCTCGCCGGGTTCGGGGTTCGGGGGCAGCGGCTTCTTCCGGCCCCGTGGTCCGTGCCCGGCGTCTGCGGCGAAGTCCGCGGGCTCCAGGCAGTGCACCGCGGCGCCGCGGCGGGCGGGACGGCCGTACCTGCCTTGCCAGGTGACGGGATCGGCATAGAACACCGAGCCGGCCGCCAGCCGGACCAGGACGTGGACCGGGCAGCCGGCCAGCCCGTCGGTGAGGGCGGCGGCGCTGTAGCCGGCGTCGAAGACGAACAGCGGCGCGGCCTTGCGGCCGTGCCCGGCGGCGCGCAGGCGGCGCAGCACGTTCTTGACCTGCGTGATCGTCTGCGCCGTCCGGGTCGCGGGCGCGGTGCGCGCCACGTCGGCCAGGGCGGCCCGCGCGGTGCGCAGATGGCCGGTGGCCGCGGTGAACTGGTACTCCCAGCCGGGCGCGGTCCTGGACGAGCCCTGGCAGTGGCAGGCGCCGTTGTGGACGTGCTCCCGGCCCGGGGAGCACCACGCGTCCGGCCTGGGGCAGGCGGTCGCGTCGACGGCGAACCGCAGCCGGCTCCAGCGGGCGCACGCGTCCCGCACCTGCGCCGCGTCCCCTGCGGGCAGGCCGGTCAGTGCCTTGTCCAGCAGCCCGCGGCCGATCACGTCGTGCTCCGCGATCCACGCGCGGGCCTCCGGCCCGTCCACGGCCTGCGGCAGCTCCGCCGCCAGCAGGCAGAACAGCTTCTCGTCGTCGATCCGGCCGGCGGCAAGCGCGTCGTAGAGGGCGCCGTGGCCACGGGTGAACTCCGGTTCCAGGCTCAGCTGCACCAGCGACGTCACGGCGTGATCGGCGCACAAGACCGCGTCGGCCAGCTCGAACAGGGCGTCCGCCCGCCCGTCCAGGCACTGATACAGCGACTGCCGGAACCCGCGCAGACGCTCCAGCGCCCGGTAGCGCGTCACCGCGTCCGCGACGACCGCCGGGTCCGGCGCGCCGCCGGGCGCTGACGGCAGGGCCGGCCCGGTTCCCGGGATGGTTTGCAGCCCGGAACCGGGCCATGGCAGGGTAGGAAGCACGGCCGTTTCTTTCTTGCGATGCGGGATGTGTGGTAACACCCAGCATCAGGGAAACGGCCGTTCTTTATACATCACCCGGACATATGAGCGAATGCTCAGCATATAGCCCGATATGAATAGAAATCAGGTTAAAACTTAAGCTAGTGGAGGGCCAGAAAAGGACGTGCCTCGTAGGGCGGTACGTGTCACGCTGAATGGCATGGCTCCAGGGGGAACGTCTCCGGGTACCCCGGTGACGGCTGGCAGCAACGCACGCTTCCGGTGCTTGCCGAGCTGGCCGCTGCTGATGCCTGCGTCAGCGGCTTTCGGGCGCACGGCTCGGCAAGCGGCACGGCAGCATCAGCCGACCGCTGGTCCGACCTCGACGTGCTGATCACCGCTGCAGAGCCCGTCCCGGCAGCGGAGGACCTCGCCCGCCGGATCGGACACTCCCTGTCGCCAGTATTCGCGGCCAGCCGCAGCGGGGGGCACATCCGGTTACTGCGTGCGGCTGGTGCTACGGGACCTGCGCAGGATCGACATCACGGCGACTGCTGCAGCCGACGGCAAACAGGACAGTGCCCTGGCCGGGTAGTGTCAGGACCCCGCGGACGCGGTAGCCGAACTGATCAACAGCTTCCGGTTCGACGCGGTCCTGGCCGCAGTCAAGGCGGCTCGCGGCGACATCCTCATCGGCGCGCACCTCACCCTGCAACTCGTCCGGCACATCCTCGTGATCGCCATGCTGCTGCGCGACCGCGACGCCGGGACTACGCACCACCGCTACGGCGACAGCCGCTGGGACGCATGGGCCTCCCGGCTCGCTGAAGCGCCCACACCGTACACCCGGACCGGGATCACAGGGGCCACCCGCGCGTACATCACGATCCTGGACGAGGCAGCGGCCAGCTGGAACCCTCTGCCGGAAATCGACAACAGCCCTCTGAACGCGCTCCTGGATGCGGTTGACCAGCACAAGCCCGTCTCGTTACGAAAGCATCAGGAGCCATGACAGGTAACAGGCAGGTCGGTCAGGTAGATGGCTCCGCGATCGGGCCTCTACTTGCACGCCGGATTCGGTCAGCAGAGGATCATCCGAGCAAACGACTCGCGGCAGGCGACAACAGCACGCCCACTTCCCGATTAGTGCCCACGCCGGGTCTATGCGAGGCCGACGGGAGGTCCAGGCTAGGCCCGTCGCCGGTCAGGAGGCCAGCCGGAGGGCAGCTCGAACCAGATGACAGTCCGGCCGCCGCCCCGCTGCCAGCCGCATCGGGCGGCCAGGCCGCTGGGCGGACACAAGGGGATGAATGCTCGACTCAGCGGCGCATGTCAAGCCGGAACACGCGACCGACGCGGCCCGTCCGTGGAAAGCCGACGGTGCACACCGACCGTCCTGGCGGCCGGACGCCGTCCGCTATATGTCCGTGGACACCGCGACACAGGGACCTACGGCGCTACAAGGTGACACATGACGGGACAGAGAAGAAACGGCCCGCTAGCACGAGAATTTCCAGCTAGCGGGCCGTTTTCGCAGGTGGTGGCAGGTGTTGGGTTCGAACCAACGTAGGCTGAGCCGACGGTTTTACAGACCTCCGTCCTCCACCGCGAGTTACATGCCGTCTGACCTGCGCATACGCTGTTCTAGGCGACGTTTCGATGCGATCGCTCCGCCATGTGTTTCTTGCGCTGCGGCTTAGAAGGCCCGACACGCACGGACGGGGCGGGCACGTCCACGGACAGCGACCGGGGGAGCGGTCCACTGACCATGCTGCCGAACTCGAAGAGCCCGCACACCGGCAAGGAGCCGGTAACGGGCAGTTTCCGGCCGCCGCCACCTTGACGTCAAGCTCGGCCAGCACCTGCTCAGCTAGGCCGCGCACGCCGCCAATGGCTCCCCCGTGCCGCCTCCCCGGTTATTTGACAGCGACGGTTTGTACCCTGTCTTCCGGGCTAAGCCGCAGTGTGGCAGCTGCGGCTTCGGCTGATACCATCCGCTCAGTGCCGCCTCCGCACCCGTACTTGGTCTCGTAAGCCGCGCTGACGCCAGCGCGAAGCTCAGGCGTCCCCTCACCAACGTCCTCAACCTCGACATCGGCCTCCAGGCCCGGGACGCGGATGCGGGCCCGGCGCGAGGCCAATACGTGACCGAACCAACCGGTCTCACGCCGGTACCAGGTCCGCACGTAAACCAGCCCGCCCGTGCTCACCGCCCAGATCGGCACCCACCGGCGCAGCGTCCCGTCGGCACGCCTGCTGGCAATCTCCAGTTCGCGTGCGGCATTAA
>Ga0302325_10020404_pt1 | contig 13898 bp, 12 predicted proteins | sample Palsa_T0_2_FD_201948 | JGI IMG/M metagenome (GOLD analysis project Ga0302325, IMG submission 201948) | Peat permafrost microbial communities from Stordalen Mire near Abisko, Sweden - Palsa_T0_2 | ecosystem: Environmental > Terrestrial > Soil > Palsa > Peat permafrost | place: Sweden: Abisko... | reverse complement strand
CCGATTCCCCCCACTCGCTGGCGATCCAGCCCTGATGTTCCAGCCGATAGAGCGCTGGATATAACGAGCCTTGCTGGATCTCCAGTTGTTGGCCAGAGATCTGCTGAATGCGCAGCAAAACTCCGTAGCCATGCAGCGGGCCAAGCGAGACAGCTTTGAGGATCAGCATGTCCAGCGTGCCTTGGAGCAAATCAATCTGTTTGCCCACGATCTCTCCTTGTTCGTCTAGGAGAGACACTAACAGAACTCCCCTAGTTGATCAAGGAGAGAGTATCTTGACGGGACAGCCTGGTAGCCGCTTTCCCAAGTTTATTGAGGTTTTCTCTCGATAGGGGGCTATGACCTATTATCCATTGATGTTAAGGGGCCAACGGAGCCTTTTCCCCATGGTTATTGGGTTATGAATTCCCTTTACACAGTTATTCTGTAATGTGACGGAAAGGCCAGACATACCCTCGAAGACCCGGCTTCGCAAGGGTCTTCTCCGATCGTTTGTGCGGTGGCTTGTCATCGGTGTGGTGCTTGTTTGGTCGGTTGCCGCGCTGATCCTCCTGGCCAGCCGGTGGATCGACCCACCGACAACCGCGGTGCACATGCAGCGCCGGTTGCAAGCCTGGATTCATCACACTGCCTATCACGAACGCTACAAATTCATTCCGCTCAGCCAAATCTCGCCCGATCTCCAGCACGCGGTAGTCGCCGCGGAAGACGCGCGCTTCTACCAGCACCATGGGTTCGATTGGGACCAGATCCAAATCGCTGCCGAAGGCGATTTGGAGGGCGGTCGCACTCGCGGGGCTTCCACCATTACGCAGCAACTTGTAAAGAACCTATTTTTCGGAACGGGCCGCTCGGTCCTCCGCAAGGGTGCGGAGTTCACACTGGTACCGGTGGCCGAATTCGTCCTCGGCAAGCGGCGGATTTTGGAGATCTATCTCAACGTCGTCGAATGGGGCCCCGGCATTTATGGTGCAGACTCGGCGTGTCGCTACTACGACGGAACCGCGGCTCGGAGTGTCGGCCGGGAACAGGCGGCTCGGCTCGCTGCGATTCTGCCGGCTCCCCTGAAGCGGCGTCCCGAGCGCATGAATAGATACAGCGCGCTCATCCTCGAGCGGATGCGCCAAGTGGGTTGGTAATCGCGAGCAGCAACTGCTGCTCATCTTTTCCGCGCATGCCTTCTTCTTATCAGGTTATGCTGTGGAAACAAGATAGTGTTATGGTACGAGGTTCATCAAAGAGTGCAATTTGCCTTAGCCAAGACGATCGGTTGGTAAAAGCCGCTCCCGGCTGTCAAAATCCAGCGGCAGCCGACGAATCCCGCCGCTTGGAGAATGCGACTGAATTCCTCCCGCAGAACGGCACGATAGTTCGAGACGTAATGCTGCGTCTCCCAACCGCCTTGGACTTCCCTTGTTATATAAAGATGGAAGGCATAACGACGCTCATCGCTCCAATCCCACACTTGATGAACGATGCGTCGACTCCCTTGGTCTGAATAGAAAGCGGGTCTCTGCACGACTGGCCTTTCCTGAACCAAACGGTCGTAATCTCTGATGCTGCCCATAAAGGTTGAACCAGCCCGCAGTTTTCGCCGAATCTGCGTTGCCGCTTGAAACAACTGTTCATCACTCTCAAGGTGCGGAAGGGCGTTGTCCATGCACATGACAGCGTCATCCCTGTCCGGAATTTCAGTCAAATCCAACATGTCCGCGACGAACAGCTGAACATTCAAACGCCTCTTTGCAGCTTCCACACGGGTCCGTTCAACTGACGCAGAACTAAGGTCACAGGCGGTAACTGTGAATCCAAGACTGGCCAAGCCTAGCGTTTGTGTTCCAATTCCGCAGGCACAATCTAGAATCCGTAGGGCACTTGGCGCGCCGCACTCGCGCTCAAGGATTGCCCCGAGAGCCGCGGCTTGGCGTTTTATGGAAGCGTCCCAATCTTCGAAGATGAGGTGGTAGTTGCTGGCGAGTCGGTCGTAGAAATGTTTCACCCCTTCGGCCAATGCAAGATTGTAGCGATTTCTGGAAACTGCAGGTTGAGCGTGGGGGTCTCCTTGCGCCAACTCTTCGGGCCGGGTTTTCCGCAACCTGCTAGCTATAGCTAGGGGGTTACCGTTGTAGGCTTTGTCGCCGATCATTTGTGCCGGAAAGGTATCGAGGAAGCTGTTCCCGAATCCGCCTTCGACGAGCTGACTTTCGTGCCGCGAAGCGCTTTCAATACTAACGGCGAGAGGAACACCGTGATAATCGGCGAGAGGGATGATTTTCGTCCCATTGCCGCGATCGGTCAGCCCGACCGCGAGGCCCCCCTTTTTCCCCGGTAAAGGAGGCGTCGGTGAAAGCCTCCTCCAGTTGCAATTTTCCTCGGGCCTGCAAATCCTCGACCAGTACGTGCAAGATGTCTTCCACTTTACCTTCCCGCACCCACTGCTGGAACCGGCGATGGCAGGTCTGGTACGGCGGATACTTTCTGGGCAACTCGCGCTACTGGACTCCGGTACCCAAACCGACAAGATTCCGTTACGCACTGCGGGTGGGGCCTGCCAAGGGCGCCCCCCGGCCATTGGAGCGTCGTTTCGGTCGCAAGATCGGTTCGATCACTTCCCACTGGGCATCGCTGAGTCCCCACCATCCTCGCGTGCCTTCCTTCTGCCCGTTCTCCCTCACACAGAAAATAGCTAAGTAAATTCAACCACCATTGATGAGACCAGTTGTAGTAGCATGGCCGGAACAAGTAGGAGATCATGAAAGAGCGGCGTCTCTCCAAAGCCGAAACCCGAATCCTCGAGCAGTACTGGAAACTTGGGACCGCGTCGGTGCGTGAAGTTTTGGAAAGCCTACCAGAGGACGAACGGGTTGCTTACACAACCGTGCAAACGCTCGTCTATAGACTTGAGGAGAAGGGCGCTTTGAAGAAGGTAAAAAAGATTGGCAATGCCCAACTCTTCCAGTCGGCCCTCGACCAGGGCCAATACCGCAGCAGGCTGGTCCGGGACCTGCTGGACCTGTTTGGCGGATCGCCACGTCTTCTGGTCTCCAATCTGATCGAGAATGGGTCCCTGACGTTGCGTGACCTTAAGACGCTGCAAGCTGCGGCTCGTGGTGATAAGAACGGCAACAGGCGGAGGTAAACGTGCATGAGCATATCGCCCGCGCGATGTATTACTTCAGCGTCCACCTGCTGTACGCATCGCTCGTGGGCTCTGCAGCCTGCGTGCTGACCGCCATCCCGGGCGCGAGCGCAACCACGAAATATTGGATCTGGGTTGTCACGGCATTTAATTTCGTCGTGCCGGCAGGCGCGGTAATCGATAAGCTCCTGGCGCCGCATTTGGCGTGGGCCGCGCCGCTGGGTGCCATTGGTGGGCCGGTGTGGGAGATGACCCAAGGTCGGACCGCCGTCGCAATTGCCGTGATATGGGTAACGGGCGCATTTACAATGCTGGCGCGATTGGTCTCGCGGTTGCGGAGAGAGCATCGCCAAATTCAGGTCTCTGCCGACCGTAATTATGTGGCATCCAGCTTCGTGGCAGACGGCATATCTGTAAGCTTCGACAGCATGTATCTAGCCCCCGCAGTCGGCGGCGTTCTTTATCCGCGCATCTTGCTTCCCGTCGGCATCGATCGATTACTCAACCGACAAGAATTGGACGCTGTTTTGCTTCATGAAATGGCCCACGCCAAAAGACGCGACAATTTGATCCGCCTGCTCTACGAAGTTTCGGTTTGCACTCTGTGGTTCCATCCGCTCATCTGGCTCGCGGGAGTGCGGATGGCACTGTATCGTGAACTCTCCTGTGATGAATCGGTCATCCAGCATGCGCACGGACAAGCACTGGTTCGAGCGCTCGCCAAACTCGCAGTCCCCAAAGAAACGATGTTTCTACAAGCAAGCGCTTCCTCGCATCTGAGCCAGCGGTTGGCGCGCCTGGCCGGGGCGCCACCCGCCACACATCGAGCAGCAAGCCTTCTGCTAACGTCGCTATTCGCGGCCGTTATCGCGGGCGGCGTCCTTGGAACCATCGCACACACCGCCTGCTGTTTCGTCATAAAACACTGACCACTGCCGCAACCCTCGCTCACCCACCGGCTCCTGCCGCATCGAATGCACAAGCACCGTATTATGTAGTAGAATGAACTCGACATGTAGTAGTGGAAGAGTTGAAATAAACGCGGATCGCGTCGAACCTGAAACATTCGCCGCTATTCGCAGCGGTTTTCGGGGATCCGGTTGCGGCATTCACGAATTGGAGCGGCTGCATTTTGCAAGGAAAGACGACCAAGTGATGCGAAATGACCTAGCGTCTCATTGAGGCGCGAATGGTAGGAGACATCGCGATGAAAAACCTTAGATCACTCTTCTTCGCCGCGCTGCTTACTCTGGGCAACAGCGCGCTGGGGCAAAGCACAATGAATGTCCCCCCTGCTGCCACGCCACAAACGCAGCCGGTGCCAACTATTGCTTCGGTCATTGATCGCGAGATCAGCAATGTCGAAAAGCAGATTCTGGATGTCGCGGACGCGGTACCGGAAGGCAAATACAAGTTCTCTCCCGAGAGCTTGAATATTGCCGGCGCCGACTTCAAAGGTGTGCGCACTTTTGCGGCAGAACTGAAACATGTTGCGACTTCCAACTATTTCATCTGGTCGCCCCTGACGGGCGATAAACTTCCCGAAGGCCTGAAGGACGGGAACGGCCCGGAAAATGTGAAGACGAAAGCCGAGATCATCCAATTCCTGAAGGATTCATTTGCATTGGGTCACAAAGCTGCGGCGACGTTGAGGCTTGACAACGTTTTGCAGTCTCCGGAGGGCAGCAAATCGACGCGCCTGCACTTGGCGGAGTTCGGGGTCGCGCACGCGTTCGATCATTACGGCCAGCTGGTTGAGTACTTGCGTATGAACGGAATTGTTCCGCCGGCCAGCCGCGGGAAATCAGAGTGACTCGAAAGGAGGCTTACCTCCATGCCATCAATGCGAACTTCTTTCCTGGGTGCGGCATTTGTACTTGGCGGGACCGCGTTCGGGCAGAACCCGACTGCCAGTGCAGTTCACGATCGACGCGCGGCCGTCGCCCACGTGGTTGAACTGAGGTCGTCCGACGGCACGCCGCTGAAGGCCACTTACTTCGCAGCGGCAAAGCCGGGACCCGGAGTGTTGCTGCTGCACCAGAGCAATCGCGACCGCAAATCATGGGACGGGGTGGCAGCGCAGTTTGCGCTAGCTGGCTTCAACACCCTCACTCTGGACATGCGCGGGTTCGGCGAAAGCGGCGGCACGCATGGTGATGTCAACCGCATGCCCGAAGATGTTGATACCGCGCTGGAGTTCTTGAGGTCGCAGCCCGGAGTCGACCACCAGGAAATTGGACTCGGTGGAGCAGGCTGGCTCGGCGTTACCTATTCTGTCGAGGCGGCACGCCGGCACCCTGATGACATAAAGTCGCTGGTCTTGATGTCGGGTGAGACTGGTCGCGATGGTCTTCAATTCTTGCACCAGGAACGGCAATTGCCCGAGCTGTTTGTGTTCTCCGACGAAGACGAATATCCGCCAACGCAAGACGCGATGAAACTGCTTTACGTTACCGCGTCCTGCCCCAGCAAGAAACTGGTCCATTATGCGGCTGCCGAGGATGCGCCGTGGCTCTGGTACGAGACTTCCGATCGAGCAAAGGTTTCCCCTCACGGTGGCCATGGGACGGATATGTTCCAAGTGCACCCTGAGCTGTCCGAGATCATCGTGCAATGGTTTTTCACAACATTAATCAAGACTCCAGGTCACGCGCCAGCCGACAGTCTGGCAGCGGCGCCGATCCTGGACCAGCTTCAGACCCCCGACAGTGTTCCCCAGGTGAAGCGACAACTGGTAGAAGCTCGAGAGAAAGATCCGCAGGCGCAACTGTGGCCGGAAGTTGCCGCGGACATCATCGGCGAAGACTATCAGCGCGCCGGAGACGTCAAGAATGCGATTGAGATTTTCCAACTCAATCTTCTGGCGTACCCCGACTCTGCCGACGCGAACGGCAACCTTGCCGACGCTTATCTCGCCGATGGACAGAAGGATCTGGCCCGCCAATATGCTGAAAAAGCCTTGGCCCTGCTGGACTCTCACAAGGCGCCGGCATCCTCGTGGTCCGATACGGAACCGAGACGCGACGAGATTCGCCGCGGTGCTCAGCGAACGATTGAGCAAGCGATCAAGCGATAACATTTCATGGGACTTGAATCGCGGGGGCATTCGCGCAAGAAAAAGGACCTGGCCAATACCCGGTAGCCAGTAGCGCCTTTCGGTCCGGGCCGGCGCGGACACTTGACTCCGTATCCCTAAATGGGATACGCTGTATCCCAGTATGGCATACAAAGCGACGACCATCGAAGAGCTGATCGCCATCATGAAGCGCGTCCAGGGTGACAAGACGCTGACCCAGTTCGCAGCCGAGCTGGACCTGTCCAAGCAATACCTCAGCAACGTCTACAATCGTCACAAGGAACCCAGCGAGCGCCTGCTCGAACAACTGGGCTTTACGCGGCAAACCGCCTACGTCCGGTCGCCGACTGCTGCCAGCCGGGAGAAGAAACATTGAACTCAAACAATTCCCAATCCGTCCCATCGGGCCGCAAGCAGCGGGTCCTGGTCAGCGTCATCCTCGACAAGTCGGGCTCTATGAGTACCAAGGTCCAGGATGTCATCGGCGGCTTCAATCTCTACCTCGACGAACTCGGGAAAGAGCCGGCCGTTGACTACGGGTTCTCGCTGACACTGTTCGATACCGTCGTGGAAATGAGATACAAAGCAGTGCCCCTCGCGAACGTCGCGAAGCTTGACGACGCGACCTATCGCCCCAGCGGGAACACCGCCCTGCTGGACGCCATCGGCAACACCGTGCAAACCGCGGGCACCGACGGCTTCGATAAGACCATCACGGTCATTATGACGGATGGAGAAGAGAACTCTTCGCGCGAGTGGACGCTGCCAGCCATCCGTGAACTGATCAAAAGCAAGGAGGCGGCAGGCAACTGGACCTTCGTCTTTCTGGGAGCGAACCTTGACGCCTTCGCCCAAGGTGCCAGCCTCGGCGTGCCGATGGCGAATGCCGTCCGCTACGATCCTGCGAATTACCGGGGTGTCTACGCCGCTCTGTCCAGGAGCACGAATTTGTTCTCAGCCGCCCGAGAAAGGGTGGCGGGTAACTTTTTCAAAGCAGACGCCACAGGCATCGAGAAGGGGGAGTGACCGCGGTATCCGACAGAAGGCAGCAGCCCGCCGTGGCGTGAGAAGGAACTAGCGCAGTGTCCACAGATATAACTAGACATATCCAGAAGTGCAGCACGTCCAAGCACAATGTGGACGCAACAAACAATTAGCTGGCCGGATTCAGGAACGGGTTGCCAATCGTGAAAAGGATACGAACCACAGGTGGTCGAGGCGGGTGGTATCCGGGAACATTCTAATCGCATTCGGCAAAGACAATATCCAGGGAGTGAACAAGAGATTTGGTCATAGTGCGCCATCGTCGGCGCACTATGACCTTTAGTGCAAACCCCCACCCTAGATTCTGCTTACAATCAAGGTATGCAGGATGTCTTCACCGTTGGACTGGCCGGAGCGTCCGGCAGCGGTAAGTCCACGCTGGCCAAGCGTGTGGCCTCTCGTCTCAAAGGGCACGTTCTGTCTATGGAAACCTATGCCGTTGAGATGAACCATCTTCCCCTGGAAGAACGAGCGAATCTGAACTACGATGCTCCCTATGCCACCGACGTGAAGCTGCTGGAGAGCCACATCTGTCACTACGCCGCGGGCAATGCCATCGAGGCTCCCATCTATGACTTTGTGGAACACTTGCGGCTGAGCGATCGGAAGGGACACATTCCCCCCACCTCGTTCTTGATCGTGGAGGGCATTCTGGCCTTGCATTTTGCCCAACTTCGCCAATATTTCGACCTGTCGATCTATTTAGAAGCTCCTGGCGAAGTCTGTTTCCATCGCCGAAAAGTGAGAGACATTACCGAGCGTGGGCGCTCTCTGGAATTCATCCAGTCGCAATACAAGAATAACGTGCTACCAGCGGCGAAGCAGTACGTGCTACCCAGCAAACGCTTCGCCGATCTCGTACTAGACACTGGGGCAGACGTGTCAACCGTGGAGAAACACCTCTACGATGCCATCGTTGAGAAGCGTCCTCTCGCTGGCGTGCGATAATCCTCGGCTGAGGAAAGACAGAGTCGCTCGCAAGGCCCTTCTGCAGGAAGTAGGCTAATGCATGACCGACCGTATTCGGTTCTTCACCCATCACGGAAAGCAGATGCTTCTGGTAGATTTGTCACACTGCTCCGCTGCTGAAGTCGAAAAGGTCTACCGAAAACTTCCCGAATTTGTGATTACTCGTCCGCTCAGTTCAGTTTTGATACTTTCCGACTTCACGGGAGCATCCTTTGACGAGGAAGCCATGCGGGTCATGAAAGAAACCGCCGTATTTGACAAACCTTATGTCAAGAAATCCGCACTCATGGGAATCGAGAGCCTTCCTCGGGAGTTCTATGAGAACCTGAAGAGTTTCTCCCGTCGCGAATTTCCCGTTTTTGAGACCCGCGATGAAGCTCTGGCATGGTTGGTGAAGAACTGAATAGGCCTAGCCCGATGTCGCGCCGCTCTTAAATCGCGGATTTCTCGGCTACACAGCTCATTTTCTGGCAACCTAAGTCGCGCACTGCTGTCCTGGTTTAGCCCTTAAATCGTGGACAGACTCGTGGCCTTCTAAACCGATCGCGCCTGGCGAGTTCATCGAGACAGCTGGCAGCAATCCGGGCGGATTCGACCTATCGGCAAGAGCCTCCCGCCGGATGGCAGTGGTAGCGCAATACTGTGAAAAGATTGTTAACAGCCCTCAATCCACTTTTGTTAGCGAAGACGTAGTGATACCGTCTCAGTGACGACAAAACCGAGTTGGAGTGGATCGATACCCTTTTCTTGAAGCGTTTCCGGCGATCGCACTCCTGAACTCCTGGGACCTGCAAACTATGGAAGTCAACGAGTACGACCTAGTAGTAATCGGAAGCGGCCCGGCGGGACAGAAAGGTGCGATCTGCGCCGCCAAACTGCGAAAAAAAGTTGCCATCATTGAGCGGAAAAGAACAATCGGCGGTGTTTGTGTCCACACCGGTACCATCCCCAGCAAAACGTTGCGTGAAGCCGTTCTGTACCTGAGTGGCTTTCGGCAGCGCAGTTTCTACGGGCGCGGCTATGTCCTCAAGGATCGCATAGCAATGTCTGATCTGGTTTTTCGGGCACAGGCGGTGATGGCGCGAGAGATTGAGGTCATCAAGGCGCAGCTTCGCCGAAATCAGGTCATGACGTTTGAGGGCGATGCCCGCTTCCTCGATCCGCACACTCTCGAGGTCAAAACCGAGGAAGGGTCCCAGCTTCTGCGGGGCCATCACATCCTGATTGCCTGTGGCACACGCCCCGCGCACAGCGCTGGTATTCCTATGGACGGGAAGCGCATCTTCGATTCCGATGAGGTCCATTGTTTGGAGGAGGTCCCGCGAGACCTGTTGGTGGTCGGAGCGGGTATTATCGGGCTCGAATTCGCGTCCATGTTCGCCGCTCTGGGGGTGAAAGTCACCCTGCTTGATCAGCGCCCAATCCTGCTCGACTTCGTGGACCGCGAGATTGTAGAGAGCCTTGGCTTCCAGTTGCGCCAACTCGGGACCGTTTTCCGCCTGGGGGAGAAAGTGGTTTCGGTGGGATACGACGCGCAAAGGGATCGAGTCTCTGCCAAACTGGAAAGCGGAAAAAATGTCCATGGGCAGGGGCTTCTGTACACTGTCGGGCGGCAGGCTAACAGCGATCAGTTGAACATTGAAGCGGCAGGACTGAAATCAGAGGGCCGTGGCAAGCTGGTGGTCAATGAGAATTTTCAAACTGCAGTAGACCATATCTATGCAGCCGGAGACATTATTGGTTTCCCGGCCCTCGCCAGCACGTCCATGGAGCAGGGTCGGCTTGCCAGTTGTCACATGTTCGGAAAGCCGGGGAAAATGATTCCAATTCTCATTCCCTACGGCATCTACACGATCCCTGAAATTTCGATGGTGGGTTACACTGAAGAACAACTTACGAGGGAGAAGATCCCCTACGAAGTCGGCCTGGCGCGCTACGCCGAGTTGGCCAAAGGCCAAATGCTCGGGGATGATCAAGGTTTGTTAAAACTTCTTTTCGATCCCGACAATCTCAAGCTCTTAGGTGTACATGTGATTGGCGACCGCGCGGCCGAGATCGTCCACATCGGCCAGGCTGTGCTCACCATGGGAGGCACGCTCGAATACTTCCGCGACACGGTTTTCAATTATCCAACTCTGGCCGAGGCCTATAAAGTTGCCGCTTTGGACGGACTGAACAAGCTCTAGCGCGCGTTATGACGAATGAGGAGATCAGGCTCTCCGAAGCCCGGAATCGAAAGCGACATTGGAAGCGCTGGGGACCTTACCTGAGCGAGCGAGCTTGGGGCACGGTACGCGAGGACTACAGTTCCGATGGCAATGCCTGGGACTACTTTCCGCACGATCAATCCAGGTCGCGAGCTTACCGCTGGAATGAAGATGGCATTGCCGGCATCTGTGATCGCCGGCAGTTGATCTGCTTCGCTTTGGCGATGTGGAACGAACGCGATCCCTTTCTGAAGGAACGGCTCTTCGGCTTGACCGGAAACCAGGGCAACCATGGCGAGGATGTGAAGGAATATTACTTCTATCTCGACAGCACTCCGACGCACTCCTACATGAAGTATCTATACAAATATCCCCAAGCCGCGTTCCCCTATGAGCAATTGGTGGAGGAGAACCGTAGCCGCGGCAAGAACGATCCCGAATACGAATTGCTGGACACCGGAGTATTTGCCGAGGACCGGTATTCCGATGTGTTTGTGGAGTACGCGAAAGGTGATGTCGAAGACATCCTCATTAAAATCACGGTCACCAATCGCGGACCGGAGTTGGCGCATCTACGCCTGCTCCCGACCATTTGGTTCCGCAACACCTGGTCGTGGGGCAACACCGAGGCTCGTCCTAACCTGCGGGCAGTGCAGGGCGCCATCGAACTGAACCATCCTGCCTACGGGAAGCGCTGGCTCTACTATGACGGTTCTGCGGAACTCTTGTTCACCGAAAACGAAACCAACCGTCGGCGGCTCTTCAACGCTCCCGAGAGCGGATTGTGCAAGAAGGACGGAATCAATGACTACATTGTGCACCGCTCAAGAGAGTCAGTCTCGCCCAAATCCGAGGGCACTAAAGCGACAGTTCACTACGCAGTGAGGATTGCCGCAGGAGATTCCGTAAGTGTCCGGCTGCGGCTAACGAATCTCGATTTCACGCCTCAGCCAGCTGCGGCCTTTGGAGGCTTCGCGGACCTGTTCGACATTCGCAAACAGGAAGCTGACGAATTCTATGCCACGATTATTCCAAGTTCTCTCTCGCCCGACGCACAGAACGTAATGCGACAGGGGTTCGCCGGGCTGTTGTGGTCGAAACAGTTCTACCACTATGTCGTCAAGAAGTGGCTGGACGGAGACCCCGGCCAGCCCACACCACCGCCAGAACGAACTCGAGGGCGAAACCATGAATGGCTGCATCTCTACAACGCCGACGTCATCTCCATGCCGGATAAGTGGGAATATCCCTGGTATGCGGCGTGGGACTTGGCGTTTCACTGCGTTTCTCTGGCCTTGGTCGATCCGGATTTCGCGAAGGAGCAACTGGTGCTCCTGCTCCGAGAGTGGTACATGCATCCCAACGGCCAGCTCCCGGCTTACGAATGGGCGCTGGGAGATGTGAACCCGCCAGTGCACGCCTGGGCGGCGTGGCGCGTGTACAAGATTGACAAGAAACGGAATGGCCATGGTGACAGAGCGTTTCTGGAGAGGGTGTTCCATAAACTACTTTTGAACTTCACCTGGTGGGTAAACCGCAAGGATGCCGAGGGCATGAACATTTTTCAGGGCGGCTTCCTGGGGCTCGACAACATCGGAGTATTCAACCGAAGCGATCCTCTCCCGACGGGCGGACACATCGAACAATCCGACGGGACCAGTTGGATGGCCATGTACACGCTCAACCTGCTGGCCATCGCCATGGAACTGGCCAGGCAAGACCCGGCTTACGAGGATGTCGCCAGCAAATTTTGGGAGCACTTCATTTACATAGCCTACGCCATGAACCACCTCGGCCACGATGGCATGGGGTTATGGAACGAGGAAGACGGGTTTTTCTACGATGTGCTGAAGTTCCCCGATGGCCGACACTTTCCCGTAAAGGTTCGCTCCATGGTTGGGTTGATCCCATTATTCGCCGTCGAAACTTTGGATTCGGAAATGCTGCATCGTCTCCCCGACTTCAAGCGCCGCATGGAATGGTTCATCGCCAACCGCCCGGATCTTACTGAGAATGTAGCGTCCATGCAGACGTCCGGAATGGCTGAAAGAAGGCTGCTCTCGATCGTGGATCCTCAGCAGCTCCGGCGAATGCTGCGAATCATGTTGGACGAACAAGAGTTCCTCTCACCCCATGGAATTCGCGCACTTTCCTGTCATCACCAAGATCATCCGTTCACCATCGTATTCGACGGCAAGGAGCACCGCGTAGACTATGAACCCGGCGAATCCACGAACAGCCTTTTTGGGGGCAATTCCAATTGGCGCGGTCCGGTGTGGTTTCCGGTGAACTATTTGTTAATCGAGTCTCTGCAGAAGTTCCATCATTATTTGGGCGACGACTTCAAGGTGGAGTTTCCTTCCCGTTCTGGCAAAATGCTCACGCTTTCCGAGGTTGCTGGCGAAATCTCGCAGCGGCTGACGGGAATATTCCTGCGGGACGAACAAGGACGCCGCCCGGTTTACCGGGGCGTGCCAAAGTTTGCCTCCGATTCAAACTGGAGCGATCTCATACTTTTCTACGAATATTTCCATGGCGACACCGGGCAGGGACTGGGTGCGAGCCATCAGACCGGCTGGACGGCCTTAGTAACCAAGCTCCTTCAACAGGGTGGGCACTCCAGCAAGCCGAAGCCGGCGATCTCGAAACCAGCTGCGAGCCGATACACCTCCCGGATTGTCGGCTAGGACTAAGCCGGTGGCGCGCCGGACGCTCGCGTGTACAAGTCTCATACGCCGGTGGAGTCTTAAAGGACTGGGCGCTCGGGACTTAACCTGGTAGAGGTTGGTACAACGCGTATAAGTTTGTTATAGCTGAATGCAGGACTACTCCACCGCGCGAAGTATGCCTTATGCTTTTCTTCGAAACTCTGCGTCAGATGCTCGCCACGCTCTGGGCGCATAAACTGCGCTCGTTTCTGACTATGTTTGGCGTTGCATGGGGCGTAGGGTCCCTGCTCCTGCTCATCGGTTTAGGGGAGGGGTTCCGTTCCGGCAACCACCGCGAACTGAATTCGCTCGGCGAAGACCTTATGTTCGTCTTTCCCGGACGCGCTCCGGCCGTTGCGGGCAATATGAGTTCGGGGCGGAGGTATCGCCTCACATACCGCGACTATTCCGACATTCTTGGCGCACCTCACGTTCGCACTGCGGCCCCCGTGCTCTCCCGGTTGGATATTCGCGAGGTCAGTGAGTACAGCAACACCAACGGCGAAGTCAGCGGAGTATCGCCGCATTACAATGCCGTCCGATATTTGCCGCTGGCCACCGGGCGCTGGCTCAACGATGGCGACGAGGGGCAGAAACGTTTCGTCGCCGTGATTGGCGACGAGATGGTGAAAAACTTGTTCCCGGGCCGGCCTGCGGTGGGAAGCACAATCCTGCTCAACGGCTTGAGCTTCGAAGTGATCGGCGTGGTCAAGCGCGTGGGTCAGGGGGACGATAACTCGACCAATAATCGGGTG
>Ga0302325_10020403_pt1 | contig 13898 bp, 15 predicted proteins | sample Palsa_T0_2_FD_201948 | JGI IMG/M metagenome (GOLD analysis project Ga0302325, IMG submission 201948) | Peat permafrost microbial communities from Stordalen Mire near Abisko, Sweden - Palsa_T0_2 | ecosystem: Environmental > Terrestrial > Soil > Palsa > Peat permafrost | place: Sweden: Abisko... | reverse complement strand
TGATTGAAGAAGCAAAGTTCAAAACCTTTGGCTGTGGCTCGGCCATCGCCTCTTCCTCGCTCGCAACCGAGTGGGTTAAGGGCAAGACCGTCGAGGAAGCGATGCAGATCAAGAACACCGACATTGTGAAAGAACTGGCTTTACCGCCGGTCAAGATTCACTGCTCGGTGCTCGCCGAAGATGCAATCCGCGCGGCGATTGGCGACTGGAAGAAAAAGAACGGGGTAACCGAGACGGCAGAAGTTACTGCTTCGGTTGCTCACTAAGCAGAAGGCAAAATGGAATTAGCCGTAATCAATGCGGAGAATGCTGCGCCGAATCAGAAGGGCATCCAGGTCACGGAGCGTGCCCTGAAGCGGATTCGCATAGCCATGGCCAAAGAGGGGGTCTCTCCGGAACAGGGGGGACTCCGCCTCGGTATCCAGGGCGGTGGCTGCTCCGGCTTGTCTTACAACATTCGCTTCGACTCGCAGCCGCGAGAGCGTGATCGCGTGTACAACTTTGAGGACGTTCGGGTCTTCGTCGATCCCAAATCGTTTATCTACCTCCACGGCATGATTCTCGATTACGAAGAGACGCTGATGCGGCAGGGCTTCAATTTCATTAATCCTCACTCGACCAAGTCTTGCGGTTGCGGTTCATCGTTTTCGGCGTAGATTTTCGTCGCATGGAGTAGAGTTTTCGATGATGACGAACGCGCAATTGTATCTGGCGATTGGTCTACCCATTATCGCCGTACTTTGCAGCCTGGTTGTCAGCCTTGTGCAGATTTCCGGCATTCGCACGGAGATCTCCGGCATTCGCGGGGGGATATCCGATCTCCGTGCTGATTTGCGCGAGATCCGATCAGGCATAAAGCTGTTGACCGGCAAAGTCTACGAAATGATGGGCCAGCGCCCATAGTTCCAGGACTGCTCTGCCCTATGCAAATATTTGAAACAGTCAGTGCGCCGGCAAAGTGCTGGTCCTGCGGTCACGAGGTCGTGGATGGACAGCCCTTCTGTGGGTCCTGCGGCAAGGTGCAGGCGCCGCGCGATGCCAATTATTTTGGCATCTTCGGCTTGCCGCAAAAGCTCGATCTCGATGTACTGGCGCTGGAAAAGCAGTTCTACCGCTACAGCCGCAAGCTGCACCCCGATCTTCACGCGCGAGCTTCGCAGCAGGAGCAGGAATGGAGCCTCGCGCAGGCCTCACTGTTGAACGACGCGTATCGCACCTTGAAGAATCCGCTGGAGCGAACGCGATACCTTCTCAAGCTGGAAGGAGTGCAGTTTGAAGAGGCACGCGGCTCCAAGGTGCCTGCTGATTTATTAGAAGAAGTCTTCGAGCTGAACATGCAACTCGAGGAGTTGCGCCAGCACCGGAAGATGGGTGAGGACGATCCCCAGCTACGGCGCGACCTCGAAGCAGCGAAGAATCAGTTTGCCGGGCAGCTGAGCTTGCTCGACGAGCAGGTGCGTGCGCGCTGGTCGGCCTGGGATGCCGCATGGGAGCAGAACGACGAAGCCAAGAAAACCGCGGCTAAAGAAGCGATGACCGCGTTACTGCAACGCCGCAGCTACCTGCAGAATCTGGTGCGCGACGTGGATGAGACCCTGGGAGGGTCCTAGAAATTATGGCGGATGAGCGCGTAGTCGGTATCGACCTGGGCACGACAAATTCCCTGGTCGCCTTCATGCAAGGGGAGAAGCCAGTCGTCATTCCCGGGGAGGATGGCCTGAACCTGGTGCCGTCGGTGGTGGCTTTGGCTCCCGCGCGCGATGGCGGCCGTACCCCGATGTTGGTCGGCAATGCGGCGCGTCCTACGCTCCTCGAGGAGCCGGAGCGGGCCATCTACTCCGTCAAGCGCCTGATGGGCCGCGGCGTCGAAGATGTTGCCGAGGAATTGAAATTCTTCCCTTTCCGCCTGGCCGATGGAATTCAGCCGGGCGAAGTATTACGCATTCGTCTGGGCGAGACCGAGTTCACGCCGCCGGAAATTTCCGCCCACATCCTGCGCCAGCTCAAGCGCAACGCGGAGCGGTACTTTGGCGCGCCTGTCACCCAGGCGGTCATCACCGTGCCGGCGTATTTTAATGACGCCCAGCGCCAGGCGACTAAGGATGCGGGGCGCATGGCCGGGCTCGAAGTACTGCGCCTGGTCAACGAGCCCACAGCCGCCGCCCTGGCGTACGGTCTCGATCGAGAAAAAGACGGCATCATCGCTGTCTACGATTTCGGCGGTGGCACCTTCGACATTTCTATCCTCAAGCTGCATGAAGGCATTTTTGAGGTCGTCGCCACCAACGGCGACACCCACCTGGGCGGCGACGACATCGACAATCTTCTGATTGCAATCGCGCTGGACGATATTGCCGGCGATGCGGGAGCGGATCTACGCCAACAACCCGAAGCAATCCAGGCCATTCGAAAAGCGGTGATCGAGGCTAAGATCGCGCTTTCTTCGCAGTCCGTGACGTGGATCGACGTCGAGCTCTCGCAAGGCGGCCGCTACCGTCGCGAGCTGTCGCGCGAGCAATTCGAACAGCTGATTCAGCCGGTGGTCGCCCGCACCATTCCCTCCTGCCGCGATGCCTTGCGCGATGCGCATCTCACGCCCGGCCAGATCGACGAGGTCGTGCTGGTGGGCGGTTCCACCCGGATACCTCTGGTGCAGCGGCTGGTCGCCGACGTCTTTGAGCTGCCCAGCCGTGGCAAGCAGCCCCGGACCGAGCTGAATCCGGATGAAGTCGTTGCCCTCGGCGCCGCCGTGCAGGCCAATATTCTGGGCGGCGGATCGAAGGCGACTGAGGATATGCTGCTGCTGGATGTGACCCCCTTGTCCCTGGGCATCGAGGCTCTCGGTGGAGTGGTCGCAAAAATCATCCAGCGCAACTCGACCATACCCGCCTCCGCCTCCGAGTCGTTCACGACCGGGTTTGATGGGCAGACGAATGTCGCCATCCACGTCTTGCAAGGGGAACGCGAGATGGCCAAGGATTGCCGATCGCTCGCGCGTTTCGACCTCAAGGGTATTCCGCCGATGAGTGCCGGATTGCCGCGCATCGAAGTGAAATTCCTCATCGACGCCAACGGCATCCTCAATGTTTCCGCATTGGAGCAGCGCAGTGGCAAGCAGGCTGAGGTCTCGGTAAAGCCGGCCTACGGGCTGACCGACGAGCAAGTGGAATCGATGATTCTCGAATCGTTCGATCACGCCGAGCAGGATATCTATCTGCGCCAGCTAGTTGAGGCCAGGAACGAGGCAGACACCATTCTCAGCGCGGTTGAGAAAGCTCCTGCCAACCCTGCCTGGAAGCTGCTCGATGAGGATGAGCGGGCCGAGATCGCATCGCTCAGCGCGGAGTTAGGCGTGCTCAAGCAGGGCGATGACCTTAAGGCGTTGCGCGCGGGCACCGAAGCGCTGGACAAAGCAACTCACCGCTTTGCCGAGCTCATGATGGACGCTGCGGTATCGAGCGCGATCAAGGGCCAGACCATGCAATCGGCGGATGACAAACTGGGCCAGGGTCCCTCTGCTCCGCATCCCATCGCCCAGGCAGAGTTTATTGAAAGAAAGTAATGGCATGAATGACAACATGGTTCGCGTAACATTTCTTCCCGAGGGCCGCACCGTGGAGTTCGCCTACGGCACACTACCCTACGGACATCATGGAAAGCCCATGTCCTTCCTGGACATCGCCGAGCATTTCGACATTTTTCTCGATCACGCCTGTGGCGGTTCGTGTGCCTGCACCACCTGTCACCTCTGGACCAAGGATGGCAGCGAAGCGCTCTCTCCGGCGGATGACGATGAGCTGGACCGTCTGGATATGGCGGCGGATTTGCAACTCAATTCCCGTCTGGGTTGTCAGGCTGTGATCACGGGGCCAGGGAATTACGTGGTGGAGATACCCAAGTGGAATCGCAACTATGTTTCCGAAGGCAAGCCTCTGAGCCTGGCGGAAGAGAAGTGAGGGGTAGCGATGGCGCGTGAGATTACCTGGAACGATGCGGAAGAGATTGGTATCCAGCTGCAAGAAAAATTCCCAGCCCTGGATCCATTCACGGTGCGCTTCACCGATCTGCACAAATATGTAACTGAGCTGGAGGGCTTTGCCGACGATCCCGCGAAATCAAACGAGCCCAAGCTGGAAGCCATCCAGATGGCCTGGCACGAGGAATACGAAGACGCAAAGTAAGCAAACACCAAGCTGGCCAGCATCAACTGAAACCCGGCATGCGATCTAATCGGAAGCGCTGCTGACACGGCACTGCACCAGCAACAAAAACCTGAGGGTGCCCCATTCAAGCCTTCTTTTGGCTTGAGTGGGGTAGTTCCCAAACCCTCCGCTGGTGTCATCCAGACCACTTCAGACCAACCGCAACCCGACCGCGCGCGGCATGCGCGCCAGTTCAGCATCGGTCGATGCATTCGGAACTGAGCACCCCGGCGTAATGATGTATTTGCTACCCGCCTGCTCCCGTGCTTGTGTCCACTGCTTGCGGATCTCCTCTGTCGTCAGCCGATCAAAGTCCACCTCATCCACTCCTCCGGCGATCGTCTGCGAATACGACTTCCGAACCTCCGCAATCGCAATGCCGCTGGTTTTGACGGAGTAGTTGATCACCGGCGCCCCAAAGTCCTGGAACTGGTCCAGGTAGGGTCTTTCCAGCGTATGCAGGTGCAGGAAGGTCAGCTTGGAATCCGACAGCGCCGCGAGCACGCGCTTGTCGTAGGGTCGGCTATAGCGCTCATAGTCATCCACCGATCCAAACTTGCTGGTGGCGTTGAAAATGCTGACCAGCGTCCCTGAGCACCCGATCTCCTGGGAACGGCGAATATGGTTGATCGTCGATTGCGTAATAGCCTCCATCGCCTCCTCCCAGGCCGCAGTATTCTCCTTCTGGAAAGTGTGGATGCTGCCGATCACGTCAGTTCGATCTTCTGCGTCTTTCTTGCCCGCGAACTCAGGCTCTGCTGCCAGCAGCAGCATCGCTGTCATGTATGGGCCGTAGAGCGTGTCGATAAAATACGCATCGCCATGCAAGCCGTCGCGAACCAGCTCCAGGGTGCGTAGCTGCTCAGGATAAGGCGTTTTCAGCGCCTGCAACTCATACCATTTGCCGGTCGTCGATCGCGGGTAGTCGAAGTCATTCATCACTTTGACAAAGTCGGTATCGTACCGGCGATGGAATTCAAGGTGGTCCTTAGCCTCCAGCTCCGCCGTCGGGCGTTGGTAGTGGTGCCACAGGCTGAACGGAGGGCGGTCCACGTCTTCTCCGCGCAACGTGCGATCCACTCGCTCCTTGTGGGTTAGTTGGGACGACGGGAATGCCTTGATCGCGGTGGCTGCAGCCAGTGCGGAGATAAATTGCCGGCGGTTCAACAAGTGCGAGCTCCTTTGTGTCAATGCCAATCGAAAGCACCGCGGAAGAGCTGGTAATCGGCGGGCTTTTCCAGCTCGTAATAAATCGATAATACGTCGAAGCGAACCTCATTCGGAGCGATCGGCAACATGTGAAGGTACTGGCGAGCCATACGCCGTAGCACCCGGGTCTTATCCTCGTCGACGGAAGATTCAGCGGTCGCAAAGCTCCGGCTGGTTCGAGTCTTTACTTCGACAAAACAGAGAATGTCTTTCTCCCAGGCCACCAGGTCAAGATCGCCGCGGACTTTTCCGCTACGCCACCCGCGCGCGACGACAATATAGCCATGGCGGCGCAGATAGAAATAGGCTGCTTCTTCTCCCCGGCGCCCCAACTCCAAGTGTGCTGGCTGCTGTCTTCTAAAGCGAGTGGCAAGTCCATCGCTGACGTGCGCAAATTGCTCGAGCAGCCGAAGGGCAAACATGGGCTCAATTGTCGCCCTGGGGCGGCCCTTTGCCAAGGTTTAGCTACACTATCTTTTTAGGAAGTTTTCGAAGTGAAGACCCCGATCACCATCTCCAAGGAAGACTATTTAAAGGCCGTTCTTGAAGCCGAGAGCGAAGGCCAGGCGGTCATCCCTGCAACCCTGGCCCATTGGCTGTCTGTCTCGCCGCCCGCGGTGACGATGGCGTTGAAGCGGTTGAGCCGCGATGGTTATCTTGAGGTAAAGGGCGACGGCATTGTCCGGCTCACCCCCAAAGGCAAAAAGACCGCTTACCGCACCGCCTTGCGCCACCATCTGATCGAGCGCATGCTGGCGGAGATGTTCGGCATGGAATGGTATGAGGTGCACGACGAGGCCGAACGCCTGGAGCATGCCGTGTCGCCGGCCTTTGAGGCCAAGCTGCTGGAAAAGCTGGGTTCCAAGGGAACCTGTCCTCATGGCAATTGGGTCTTGCCGGAAAGTCCGGAGCAGCGCGGCAAACGCGGAACCGTGTTGCTTTCCGAAGCCAGGGAAGATGCCGGATATACCGTGGTCAGCCTGTACGAGAGGGATCCGAAGTTATTGTTGTTTCTCCACCAGGCGGGGATTGCTCCCGGTGGGCGGGTGAGTGTATTGGCGAAGAACTACGACCGGACTATTTCCATCGAGACCAGCGCCGGCCGTTCGACGTTAGGCCACCCGGCGGCCGAGAAGGTATGGGTCAAGCGCCGAACTTCTGGGAAAACCTAGGCCATGATTGGTTCTAGAATGAAATGCAAGGGCACGAAGGTTTCGGTTGCGATTCCCAAAGTAATGAAACCCCCGGGAGTTGTCGCATTGTGAACCGATGTGCTTGAGGTAGCCTCGATGCGAATGAGGAATCTTTCCTTCATCTGGTTCGTGGGGGCCGTAGTCTGGTGGATCGATGCCGCTGTGGCGCTCCATTACGGCAACAAGCCGCATGCCATCCTGGCCCTCGCGGTGGCCTGCGTTTTCTTCGCTGCGGGCATCATGTGGGTCAAGAGCACCGAAAAGCGTTAAGTGTTCTGGTAGCGCGCCTCGCTCAGGTCCAGTTCCCGCTCGATCACGCGTAGCAGCTCGTCGTTGATCCGGTCTTCATTGCGCAAGATCACCGCCGTCGAGCGCTCCAGTGCGCGTAGTTCCTGGGTCAGGTTGCGCTCATACCGGGCCAGGGCCAGCTCTTGTTCTAGCTTCTCCTGACCCCCGGCTTCAATCAGGGTGACGCGGCCACGGTAGTGGCGGATCATGTCTTCGTAGATGGTCGCGTGTTCTGGCTTCGAATCTTTCGTCAGGTCCTCTAGATACTCGAGGACCGTGTTCAGGATAAGCAGACGGGCCTGCTGTTCCTCCATGTTGAGAGTGCTGCCCGCCGAGAGTCCCAGCTTCCTGATCACTGCCGGCAGGGTGAGCCCCTGTAAGACCAGGGTGGCGAAGATCACGCAAAAAGTGAGAAAGATGATGACGTTCCGCTGCGGGAAAGGGGAGCCGTCCTCGAGTACCGTGGGCAGCGAGATGGCCGCGGCCAACGACAAGACCCCGCGCATGCCGGTCCAGGCCACAATAAAGATCTGTTTGCCGGTAGGTTTCGGGCCTTTTTGGTGCAACATGTTGTGCCTGATCCAGTAAGCAATCGCCGCACCGGGATATACCCAGATAATCCTCAGCGCGATCACCAGGATGGCGAACGTAGCCCCGTAGCGCGCCAGTTGTCCGGCGGAAAGGTTGTGGATCCCGCTCAGGATGAGGGGAAGCTGCAGGCCCATGAGGATAAACACGATGCCGTTCAGCCCGAACTCCAGCGTCTTCCACACCGCGGAGCTGTCCAGGCGCGCGTTGATGGACAATGTTTCGGAGTTCTTGCGTCCCAGGTAAAGGCCGCACACCACGACCGAGAGCACACCCGACGCATGAATGCCCTCGGCTGCGAGATAGGCCATGTAAGGGGTGGCCAGCGAGAGGGTTATTTCAACCGGTGAATCGGTGATATTGAGCGAAGCCCTGTGAATGAAGAACGCGGCCAGCAGCCCAACCGACACGCCTCCGCTGATCAGCCACATCAGTTCCAGCATGGCTAGGCCCGGCGGGGGGCGCGTCCCGGCGACTACCAGGGCAACGGCGAACTGCAGAGCCAGCAGCCCACTGGCGTCGTTGACCAGGCTTTCGCCCTCCAGTACATCCACAATCCGTCGGGGGAGACCGAGGCGCTTGGCGATGGCTCCGGCGGCGATTGCATCGGTGGTGCATACAACGGCGCCGAGAACAGCGCCGAGCCGGTAATCGAAGCCAGGTATAAGCCAGCCCGTGCCCACCGCGACGCCAAACACCGTAAATCCAACCAGGCCAAAGGCGAGCATAAGGATGCTGACCAGGTTCTTTTGGAAGTCGCGCCACGAAGTGTTAAAGCCGCCGACGTAAAGCAGGGGAGGCAGCACAACCAGGAAGACCACATCGGGGTTGAGTGCGATCCGGGGCAGGTGGGGCAGGAGAGAGAGAACCACCCCACCGATGAAGAGCACGATCGGATAAGGAATTTTGAAACGCTGGGCCAGCGTGGCCAGCCCCGCGACCAGCAGCACCAGCAGGAGAAGTGTCAGCTCAAGGTGGTGTATGCCTGTGGCTTGCACGGGGCGCTCTCCAGAGAATCCAGATTAACTCAGAGAAGAGCGCCCGTATCGGTTCTAAACAGTTGCCGAGGCAAAGCTGGCTGCCTGCGCGTGCTCCTGCTCCGCCTGTGCCACGCACTGCTCGAGGATATCGAGGCCGATGGTCGCCTCGTGCTGGTTGACGATGAGCGGGGGCGCCAGGCGAAGCGAAGTTTCTCCGCAGCCCAGCAGCAGGAGACCCTTTTCAAATGCCAGCGAGACGATCCGGTCGCGTAGCACGGGAGCGGGCTCGCGGGTACTCTGGTTCTTGACGATCTCCACGCCGATCATCAGCCCTCTGCCGCGAACGTCGCCCACGATCGGGTGCTTTGCCGGCCACTCGCGCAAGCGGGAAAAGAAGGCCTCTCCCATAGCGGCCGCGTTGGCGATGCCCTCGCGTTCCAGGACGTCCATAGTGGCCAGAGCCGCGGCGATCGCCACCGGGTTGCCCCCGAAGGTCGAAGCGTGCGAACCCGGGACCCAGTCCATCAGCTCTGCGCGTGTCATGCAGATGCCCAGCGGCATGCCCGAAGCGATGCCTTTGGCGATGCAAACCATATCCGGCTCGACCCCGGAGTGCTCCACCGCCCACCACTTGCCGGTGCGGCCAGCCCCCGACTGCACTTCATCCACCACTAGCAGGATGCCGTGCTTGTCGCAGATTCGCCGCAGCTCCTGCATGAAGATATCGGGCGCTACTACATAGCCGCCTTCCCCCTGGATAGGCTCCACGAAAATAGCCGCCACTTCTTCGGGAGGCAGCGTGGTCTTGAACAGCTTCTCTTCGATATAGCGGGCGCAAGCCAGCGCAAATCGTTCTTCTTCCTGCGGCCCTCCGCTGCAGCCACGATACGCATAGGGATAGCGGACGTGCGTCACCCCAGGAACCAGCGGAGCGAAACGCCGCCGTTGCTGCGGCTTGGAAGCGGTGAGAGAAAGAGCGCCCATGGTGCGCCCGTGGAATGCTCCGAAGAAGGCGATAACCTGCTGCCGCCCGGTGTGGTATCGGGCCAGTTTCAAGGCGCACTCGATGGCCTCGGCTCCGGAATTTCCATAATAGAAACGGTGGGGTCCCGGCATCGGCGCGATCGCCGAGAGCCGTTCGGCAAGGGTCACCATGTGTTCGTAGTAGAAGTCGGTGCCGGAGATGTGGATCAGCTCTGCGGCCTGCTTCTGGATGGCGGCGACTACTTCCGGGTGGCAATGCCCGGTAGAAACCACGGCGATTCCGGCGGCGAAGTCCAGGAACTCATTTCCATCCACATCTTCGACGCGCAGGCCCCGGCCGCGCTTCGCCACCATGGGATAGGAGCGGGTGTAGCTGGGGGAGACGTAACGTTCGTCGCCGGCGACGATCGCGCGGGCCTTCGGTCCCGGCACCGGACCAATGAGTTTCGGCCCGTATTGGGCAAGAATCGAGCTGCTTTGCTGACCATTATTCTGCATGGTGCGTCTCTGCTTTCTCGGCGTTCTTTCAAGGCGAGTCAATCGTCCGCCGATGGAATACGGGAGCGGACGGAGGCAGGGCAGAGCTTCGGCGGAGGAAAGCTAGTCGCCGCCGAAGAGACTAGGTCGGGTGCCGGCGGGGAGCACCATGGGGGAGTAGCCGGTGCCGATATTGCACCGTCTGAGCGCCTGCGGCCTCTGGCTTTCCACCCACATGTTTCGTGACCTCTTGCACCCTAAGGTTACCACGGCGCTCATTGGGCTGAAGGGGACGGCCTTTTAGAGTCTATGTGAGAGCTCGGATTATCCAGCCCCGAAAGCGGCGGCCTGAACTTAGCCCAGGACGCAGTCCGAAGGACGGAGTCCTGGGTTGGGCGGGGAGAGATGGTTAGTCCCGAAGGGACAGCTGAATCCATTCCCGCCCGTTTCAGCCGTCCCTCCGGGACTAACCGTAGTTGCGATATGTTCCCAGGACTAACGTCCTGGGCTACTTTCAAGTCGCCCCTCCGGGGCTGGAGCTGCAAAGTCTAGTTCACGCAGGCTCTTTAGCCGTGGCTGCCCCTCAGCGGACGTTGGCCGAAAAAGATGGGCGAAGCCCCGCCATTGTCTTTGCCGGGACTATTTGCGTTTCCACCGCGCACCTTCTTTGGAATCCTCAATCACAATTCCCAGCGCTGCCAACTCATTACGAATGCTGTCACTCCGGGCAAAATTGCGCGTCCGGCGAGCCTGTTCCCGCTCCGCAACCAGGGCGTCGATCTGTTGATCGCTCAGCGAATACGCGGCCAATAGCTCGGGCGCCGCCTGGTCGCCGCGTCCATCCGCTCGCGCCCACTCGAGGGCGCCACGGGAAATCTCCGCATCGCGGTCTTCGAGGATGGCAAAGACCTCGTCGAACCGCCGCAGGGTTTCCTCGATGGTTGTGATGTTGCCGGCGTAGAGCTGCCCGGAATCGGCGGCGGAGTTTCCCCCGCGCACCAGTTCGAAGATGGCGGCTCGCGCCTCAGAGGTATTCAGGTCTTCTTCCAGCGCCGCGGTGAATTCCTGCTGTGCCCTGATCGTCTGGGCCTCCAGTTCTTTGTTGAGCCCTGCCGCCCAGCCACCACCGCGTATCCGCTTAGCAAAGGTGCGCATCCGATCCACCGCGCTCGCCGAATCTTTTAGACCTTCGATAGTGAAGTTCAGGGGATGTAGATAAGGGACGGAGAGAAGCAGAAAGCGGATCGACGATGCCTTGTAACCCTTCAGCAACAGATCGCGCAAAGTGAAAAAATTGCCTTCGGATTTCGACATCTTTTGCCCGTTGACCAGCAGAAACTTCACGTGCATCCAGTGGTACGCCAGGGTCTTCCCGGTGGCCGATTCAGACTGGGCAATTTCGTTCTCATGGTGAGGAAACATCAGGTCCTCGCCCCCGGCGTGCAGGTCGAAGCTCTCGCCCAGGTACCTGAGCGCCATCGCGGAGCACTCAATATGCCACCCCGGCCGTCCCGAGCCAAGGCTGACATCCCAGTGGCGTTCCCCCGGCTTGGCCGCTTTCCAAAGGGCAAAGTCTCGAGCCGAGTCCTTGTCGTATTCATCCAGATCCACCCGCGCCCCGTCGTTGATGGCCGAAAAGTCCTTCTTGGACAACTTGCCATACTCGGGAAACCCGGCAATGCGGAAGTACCAGGAACCATCCGGCGTTTGGTAGGCCAGGTTCTTAGCCTCCAGCCGTCGAATCAGGTCGACCATCTGTGGGATATTTTCCGTGGCCCGCGCCACGATCTCCGGCTGCTCGCAGCCCAATGCATGCAGATCCTCAAAAAAAGCCCGCTCATATTTCGCTGTATATTCCTCGATCGGCACGCCGGCGGCTGCGGCGTTGCGGATGATCTTGTCATCCACATCCGTGATATTCATCACCTGCTTGATCTTGTGTCCCTGTTGTTTCCAGAATCTGCGCAGCACATCCAGTTGCAGGAAGGTGCGAAAGTTGCCGATATGCCCGTAGTCGTAGACCGTAGGTCCGCAGACATAAATGCGCAGCGTCTCGCCATCGGATGGCTCGAGATCTTCGACAGAGTTGGAGAGTGTATTGAAGAGTCGGATGGTCATCCGGGTGCGGGCTTACCTGACCCACATGGTAACTTCAGGGGCAATCAAACGTCCACCTGTAGCAGCCGCTTGATCTCAGGGATGGACTTGCCTTTCCAGTGGCGGGTGAAGTTCTCGAGCGAGCACAGGCTTACGCTGCGCATGCGGTCCACATAGAGCGCGCCGGCCAGATGATCGATCTCGTGTTGCAGGATCCGCGCGTGCCACCCGGAGGCGCGGATCACCCTGGGCTGGCCCTGGGCATCCAGGCACTCGACCTTTACCTTGCGCGCCCGGGGCACCAGGGCCACCAGCCCCGGGAGGCTTAGGCACCCCTCAAAGAACTCCACTTCCGCCGCCGATTCCAGCGTCAGAACCGGGTTGATGATCACCTGGAAAGCCACTGGCTTCCGCTCCCGTTCGGCCAGCAGCTCCGGGCTCAGGTCTTTCATGTATTCTTCGCGGTCTTCAATCACCGCGAGCTGCAGGGGCAAGCCCACCTGGGGAGCGGCCAAGCCAACTCCCGGCGCATCGTGCATGGTCTCGCGCATGGCGGCGATTAGTTCCTGGGTGCTGGGCAGCCTGATCTCCTCCGGCTGCAAAGGCTTGGCGCGCCCTCGCAGGACAGGTTCTCCAACCGCTCTGATTTTCAAGATCACCGCTTCATTCCTTTCCCAACGCCAGCGAGGCATCGGCGGTTAAGTCCAGCGGCGCGAAGCCGCGGGCCAGAAACCTGGGCCAGGCGGCCGCCCCGATCATGGCTGCATTGTCTGTTGAGAGAGCAACAGTCGGGAAAGCAATCGGTAAGCCGCGGCTGGCTGCCTCCGCGGTGAAGCGCGACCGCAGCTCGCGGTTGGCCGCAACTCCGCCGGAGATCAGGATACTTTCCGCGCCCAAAGCCTCCGCAGCCTGAAAAGTCTTGCGCTTGAGATCGTCAACCACCGCCCGCTGGAACGACGCGATCAGGCCCAGAGTCTTGCCATCGCACAGCGGGAGGGCCGCGGCGGGTCCAGCCAGGGGATCGGCGGCCAGGGCTTCCCGCCGCCGCTCGATCGAGGGGTACAGCTCGTGAATCTGCACGTAGCGCAGTACCGCGGTCTTGATGCCGCTGAAGGAAAAGGGAAACCGGGGGGCGCCGGACGGTGGATCGGGGCGGTGAACCTTTTGCTTGACTTGGGTCAGCGTAAAAGCCACCGACGACGGGTCCCCGTAGGGGGCCAGGGCATCGATCCAGGGGCCGCCCGGATAACCCAATCCCAGAAGCTTGGCCACCTTGTCGAAGGCCTCTCCGGCGGCATCGTCAAGCGTGGCGCCCACGTTGCGGTAGGAGAAGCTGTCCCCCTCATGGCGGGTCACGTAAAGATGGGTATGGCCGCCGGAAACCACCAGGGCCAGGGATCGGCCGGTTTCAGCCGCATTGTCCTGGTCAAACATCTCGTGCTGCGCCAGCAGAACGGCGTGAATGTGACCCTCGAGATGGTTGACGGCGATCAGCGGCTTGCCCAAGGCGAATGCCAAAGACTTTGCGTAGGCAACACCTACGAGCAGTGCGCCCGCCAGGCCTGGACCCTCAGTCACGGCGATGGCATCCAGATCGCGGAACTGGACGCCGGCTTTCTCCAGCGCCGCGCGCACTACGGGTACGATGTTGCGCAGGTGTTCGCGCGAGGCGAGTTCCGGAACCACACCCCCGTAGGGCGCATGGATGGCAATCTGCGAGGCCACAATGCTTGAGAGGGTGTGCCGCCCGCGTTCCACCACCGCGGCCGCGGTCTCATCGCAAGAGCTTTCGATGGCGAGGATCAGGCCCCTGGGTTGACTCACGTTTCTATAGTAGTAGACACAGCGAGGTGCGAATGCCAGGGAACCCGGCACAGGAT
>Ga0302325_10020402_pt1 | contig 13898 bp, 8 predicted proteins | sample Palsa_T0_2_FD_201948 | JGI IMG/M metagenome (GOLD analysis project Ga0302325, IMG submission 201948) | Peat permafrost microbial communities from Stordalen Mire near Abisko, Sweden - Palsa_T0_2 | ecosystem: Environmental > Terrestrial > Soil > Palsa > Peat permafrost | place: Sweden: Abisko... | reverse complement strand
CGCCGCCGGGCGCCAGCGCATTGGCGTCGGCAGCAAGGCTCAGCGCGAGATTGGGCGAGAAATAGCGCGACAGCGATGCGTGCGCGCGCTCCGCCGCCGCCTGGCGCGCGCGCGCATCCTTGAGGTCGGCGACATGGGCGATCGTCTTGCGCAGCGTGGTCTCGAAGTCGGCGAAGTCGATCGGCTTGGTCAGGAAGTCGAAGGCGCCGCGGTTCATCGCCGTGCGGATATTGGCCATGTCGCCGTAGGCCGAAACGATCACGGTCGAGAACCGGGTCGCTTCGTCCTGCATCTTGGCCAGCAGGGTCAGCCCGTCCATCCGTGGCATGTTGATGTCGGAGACAACCATGTCGAAGTCGCGGTTCTCGGCGAGGAAGGCCAGCGCCTCGACACCGTCGCGGGCGAAGCCGAAAGCAATCGACCCGTCCTTGATCTGGCGGCGGAATTTCTGCCGTATCAGGTCTTCGAGATCGGGCTCGTCGTCGACGACGAGGACTTTCGCCGTCATTGGGGACCCGTCGCGGCGTCCAGCCGGCGGCCGATCTCGCCGCGCAATTCGGGAAAGTCGATCGGCTTGGTGAAGAGGCCCGCTGCGCCGGCCTCGATCGCCTTCCGCCGCGTTTCCGAATCGCCATAGGCGGTGATCATGATCACCGGCACGTCGGGCCGCGCCTTGCGCGCGCGGGGCAAGAGTTCGATTCCGCTCATGCCCGGCATGTTGACGTCGGAGAGGATGAGAATGAGGCGGGCGCTCTCCGCTGCGCCGACGCGTTCCAGCGCCTCCGGCGCGCTCCCGGCGAACTCCATGTCGAAGCGCGAGGAGCGCAACTCCTTGCGGAATTGCTGGCGGAAGAGTTCGGCGACGTCCGGTTCGTCGTCGACGACCAGGATCAGCGCGCTCATAGCCCCTCTCCCGCTCGCGGCAGGATGATGGTGAATTGCGTGAACGCGCCCACCGCGCTCTGCACCTCCATCGTCCCGCCATGCTGCTTGACCACGATATCATGGCTTAACGACAGTCCGAGGCCGGTGCCTTCCCCTGCCGGCTTGGTGGTGAAGAACGGATTGAACATCTTCGCCTTCACCTCATCGGGGATCCCGGTTCCGTTGTCGCGAATGGCGATTTCGACGCTTTGCCCCAGATCGCGGGTCGAGGCGGTCAGAGTCGGCTCGTAAGCTCCGTCCGCCTCGGCCAGCTTGCGCTTGTTCGTCGCGTAGAAGCCGTTCGAAATCAAGTTCAGCAGCACCCGGGTCATTTCCTGTGGGTATAGGTCCGCGGCGCCGGCGTTCGGGTCGAGCGATTTGGCGATCGTGACGTTGAAGCCGGGCTTCTCCGCCCGCGCGCCGTGATAGGCGAGGTTGAGCGCTTCTTCCACCATCGCGTTGACGTTGGTCGTCGAGCGCTCGCCCGAGCCCTCGCGCGAATGCAAAAGCATGTTCTTGACGATCGAATCGGCGCGCTTGCCATGGCTCACGACCTTGTCGAGATTGCCCTCGATGGTTCCGATCAGCTCTTCCGCCTCTTCGCGCCGGGCGTGGTCCAACGGCGCGGCCTTGATCACGTCGGCCAGTTCGCCGACCAGCTCGCGCGACAGCGCTGAGAAATTGTTGACGAAATTGAGCGGGTTCTTGATCTCGTGGGCGATGCCGGCGGTGAGCTGGCCGAGCGAAGCGAGCTTTTCCGACTGGATGAGGCGATCCTGCGCCTTGCGGAGGTCATCGAGCGAGGCGGCGAGCTCCCTGGTGCGCGCCTGCACCTCGTCGAACAGGCGCACGTTTTCGAGCGCGATGACCGCCTGGTCGGCGAAGGTCTGGACGATCTCGATTTGCCGATCCGTGAATTCTCCCGGCTCGGCGCGCGTCAGGATGATGGCGCCCTCCACCCCCTCCTTCCTGAGCAACGGCACGCCGAGCAGGGAGCGCACGTTGGTCGCTAGAGAACCCATTGGCACGACATATTCGGGGTCGGCAAGGCAGTCGGGAATGCGCTCGACTTTGCCCGAAAGCAGCACGCGGCCCGCAATGGTCGAGCGTCCCGGCGTCGCTGGGTGATCCTTCAGATATTGGGCGAGCGCGCTGGTATGCTCGGCGCCGATCGTGTCGCGGTAGCGAAAGACATCGCCGTCGCGCACGCAGATCGTGCCCGTCAGGGCGCGGCCGAGCTCGACGGCGGAGGAAACCAGCGTATTGAACACCGTCTGCAGATCGAACGCCGAGCGGCTGATGACTTTCAGCACGTCGGAGGTCGCAGTCTGCATTTGCAGCGCCTCCTCGAGGTCGCGCGTCCGCGCCTGCACCTCGTCGAACAGGCGCGCGTTCTCGATTGCGATCACCGCCTGGTCGGCGAAAGTCCTGACGATTTCGATTTCTCTTTCGGTGAAGGCGACCGCCTCGTCGCGCGGCACGCCGAACACGCCGATGGTCCGGTTTTCGCCGATCAAGGGCACCCATATTCCTGCGCCGTAGGCGGCGCGCTTTCTGACTTCCCGCGTGTTTTCGTCATCGAGCTTCGAGAAGTCAGTGATATGCACGACCCGTCCTTCGCGGGCCGCCCTCGCCGGCGGGGTCTCGCCGTCGAGCGGCCAGCGCGCGGTGGAAAGGTACTCGCGAAGGCCGTCCGGCACATTGCTGTGGAACGCGCTCGCAAACAACGCGCCGTCCTTTTGGAGAAAGATCGTGCCGCGGCTGCCGCGGGCGAGACGGACCGCGGTGTCGATCAGTGTCTGGAGTACCGAATCAAGGTCGAACACCGAGCGGCTGATGACTTTGAGCACATCCGCGGTCGCCGTCTGCTGCTGCAGCGCCTCTGCGAGGTCACGAGTGCGCGCCTGCACCTCGTCGAACAGGCGAACGTTCTCGATGGCGATGACGGCCTGATCGGCGAAGGTCTGCAGGAGGTCGACCTGGCGCTGAGGGAATGGGCCAGTTTGCCCACGTGCGATCACGAGTACGCCGACCACGGCATCGTCGCGCTTCATCGGGACAGCCAGCGTAGAGCGAAAGTCAAGACCGGCGCCTCGGAGGCCCGCCGTTACTTTCGGATCGACGTCCGGATCATCGAACAGGTCGGTAATGCTATGCACCTCGCCGGTCCCGATCACGCGCTCGGCAGCCGTGCTGCGGCCCGCCCGGATCGGGCGGCCCTTGAAGAGGTGGCCGACGTCTTCGGCGCCCGCGCCCGCAATCGCCTTGCACTCGAATCCGTCGTCGCTGCGCAGATAGAGAAGGGCCGCGCCGGCGCCGCAAAGCACGTAGGCCGACTCGACCAGCGTATCGAGCACCGTTTGCAGATCGAACACGGAGCGGCTGATGACCTTGAGCACGTCGGCGGTGGCGGTCTGCTGCTGCAGCGCTTCCTGGGTCTCACGAAATAGATCGACATTGTTGATGGCGATGACAGCCTGATCCGCAAAAGTCGTAACAAGCTCAATTTGCCTCTGAGTGAAGGGCTCCACTCGTCGGCGCGCCAGGACGAAGACGCCTATCACTTCGCCTGTGCGAATCAGCGGCACGCCAAGCGCCGTGCGTTGCCCGGTAAGAGTCGACGCTTCGGTAAGCATGTATTCGGGATCTGTCGTAACGTCAGCGATCTGGACGGTTCGCCTCTCAAGAACCGCGCGGCCTGTCACGGTACCTTGGTCGATGCTGATGGGGCGGGATCGGAGAAATTCCGCGTATTCTTCCGAGAAGCCGACCGAGGCGCCTGCACGATACAGATCGCCATCGCGCCGGAGGATGAACGCCATTTCGGCGTCGCAGAGATGCGCCACGGTCCTGACCAATGTGTCGAGAACCGGTTGCAGATCAAGAGTCGACCGGCTGATGACCTTCAACACATCGGCGGTGGCCGTTTGCTGCTGAAGCGACTCCTCGAGGTCGCGAGTGCGCGCTTGCACCTCGTCGAACAGGCGCACGTTTTCGATCGCAATCACCGCCTGGTCAGCGAAGGTCGTCACCAACTCGACCTGGCGCTTGGTGAACGGAACCGGTGCGGGGCGGCCCAACGCGAACGCGCCAATCAGTTCGCCGTTGCGCATGAGCGGCACGCCCAGCATCGCCCGCACGCCGCCAACGCGAATTTGGTCCTTTTCCGCATATTCCGGGTCGTTCCAGGCGTCGGCGATCTCAACGGTCCGTTTCTCCACAGCGACACGCCCGATAAGCGTCCCTCGGCCGGCCCTGATCTCGGCCTTCTGTTCGTGCTCGAGGTAGGCGGGGCCGAGGTCCATCAGGCTCGCTGCGTAGCGGAAGACGTCTCCATGGCGGCGGAAGATTTCACCGCCGCCCGCGTCGCACAAACGCACCGCGGTCGAAATCAGCGTCTGCAGCACGGTGTCGAGGTCGAAGGCTGTCCGGCTGATCGCTTTGAGCACGTCGGCCGTCGCCGTCTGTTGTTGCAGAGACTCTTCGAGGTCGCGTGTCTTGGCCTGGACTTCGTCGAACAGGCGCACGTTCTCGATCGCGATCACCGCCTGATCGGCGAAGGTCGTGACAAGGTCGATTTGGCGCGGCGTGAACGGGACAGCCTCCTCGCGCCCGAGCCCGAAGGCGCCGATGGGTTCGCCATTTCGCAAGAGCGGCACGCCGAGCATCGCCCTTACCTTGGTGCGGCGAACTTCGTCCTTCTCCGCGTAGTGCGGATCGTTCCATGCGTCCTCGATCTGGACCGTTCGATTCTCCAGAGCGACGCGTCCAATCAAGGTCCCTCGGCCGGCCTTGATCTCGGCCATTTGCTCATGCGCGCGGTACGCCGGATCGAGGAGCATGTGGCTCGCGGCATATCGGTAGATGTCCCCATGGCGCCGGAATATGACTCCCTGCTTCGCATTGCACAGACGCAAGGCGGTCGAGATGAGGCTTTCAAGCACTGTCTCGAGATCGAAGGCCGAGCGGCTGATCGCCTTGAGCACGTCGGCAGTCGCCGTCTGCTGCTCGAGCGCCTCCGTCAGATCGCGCGTGCGCGCCTGCACCTCGTCGAACAGGCGCGTGTTGTGGATGGCGATGACGGCCTGATCCGCAAACGTTTTGAGCAGCGCGATCTGACCTTCGGAGAAAGGCGCGGCTTCGGCGCGGCGGAGCCCGATGACGCCGACAGCCTCGCCTTCGTGCATCAACGGCATGGTGAGAATCGTTCGCCAGGCTAAGCCTCCCGATGCGAGGTCGGGGAGGGCCGGGTATTCGTGTTTATACTTCGTAATGTCTTCAACATGAATGGGATGGCGATCGATGACCGCCCTGCCGGAGGGCCAATCACGACGGACAGGCCACGTGTCGAAGGTGGTCGGAATCGGCCCGTGATGGGCCGTCATGCGCAAATGATCGCCGTCGCGCAGCAGCACCGTGGCGTCATAAGCGCCGCACAGACGGCAGGCCGTCTCGGCGAGCGTGTCGAGCACGGGCTGCAAATCGCCGGGCGACGAGGCGATAGCCCTCAGGATGTCGCTGGTCGCCGTCTGCCGCCGCAGCGCCTCCTCGGTTTCGTTGAAGAGCCGTGCGTTCTCGATCGCGATCGCCGCCTGATCGGCGAAGCTTTGCAACAGCGCCTGCTCCCGATCGGAGAACGGCCGCGGCGGCGAGCGGGCGACGAGGATCGACCCTAGTCCGCGATCCTCCCATAGCATCGGCGCATAGAGGAGCGTTGCGCTGCCGAGGCGCTCGATCCGCTCGCGGACGGTCGGAGATAGATTGGGCTCGGCTCGCAGATCGGGGATATGATGAGTGCGGCGTTCCCGGATGATGCGGCCGGTCACGCTTTCCGCGACCGGGGTGACGTCGCGCCGGACTTCCTCGGCCCGCGGGCCTCGCCAAGCCGCAACCCGCACCATGTCGTCATCGCCGATCGTATAAACGCCGATCTCGTCGGACCCGAACAGCCGCTGGCAAGCCTCAAGGATGGCCGCGAACACCGGCGCCGCATCAGACACCGACTTGCCGATCACGCTCAGAACATCCGCCGAGGCCTTCTGCTGCGCGAGCGCTTCCTGCGTCTCCCGGAACAGACGCGCGTTCTCGATGGCGATCAGCGCCTGATCTCGGAACGATTCGGCCTGGGCGATTTCGCTTGGGCCCAACATATTGGCCCGCCGCCCAGCCAGCGCGAGCACGCCAATGCACTCGCCCTCGCGCATCAGCGGGAGATAGAGCCCCGAGTTCACGCCGAACATCTCGTGGATGTTGCGCTCATGTCCAGGAAGGTCGATCCGCGACCAGTCCGGCAGATAAAGCATTGTCCCGGAAAGGATCGCGCGCGAGGGGAAGTTGGCGCTTGGATCGATCGGGACACTTGGCGGCCCGAGGTCTGCCATGAGGCCTTCCGGCGTCGCCCCGGCCGTATGCAGGTAGACGTCGCCATCGCGAAGCAGCACGAACGCCATGTCGCAGCGGAGCAGCCGCGCGGCCGTTACAACGATCTGCTCGACCACTGGCCGGGCGTCGGTCGGCGACTTGCTGATGACGCGCAAGATCTCCGCGGTGGCCGCCTGCCGGCGTCGCGCTTCGGCTAGTTCCGCCTCGCGCTCCGCCAGCGCAGCGGCCAGGTCCTGGCGCGGCGGCTTAATCGCCTTTTTCGCCGCCGATGACGCCTTGCGCGTCAGAGACATTGCCCTCGCCTCGCCGACTCGTCGAGTCGGCGGAGGCTATTCGACTTGCAGGCAAAGGGAAAGGTTAGGCTTTAGCAGGAATCCCCCGCGCTCAGCCGCTCGGCAGGCCGGGAATGTCAACGCCGAAGGTCTGAAGCAGGAGGATGGCGTTCAGCGTCAGGATCAAAAGGGCGCCGACGACCGCGGCGACATTGGTCAGGCGGCTGTTGGTGAACGCGCCCATGATATCCTTGCGGCGGGTGAAGATGAGGAGCGCGATGACCGGCGCGGGCAGGGCGATAGAGAGCACGACCTGGCTCATCACCAGCGCATTGGTCGAATTGACGCCGAGCCAGACGACGACGAACGCTGGAATCATCGTCACCAGACGGCGGACGATGATCGGAATGCGGAAGCCGACAAAACCCTGCATGATCATCTGCCCGGCCATCGTGCCGACCGCCGAGCTCGACAGGCCGGAGGCGAGCAGCGCGGTTAAGAATACCCCCGCCGCGCCGGCGCCGAGCAGCGGCGTCAGCGTCGAATAGGCGGTCCCGATTTCCGCAACGTCGCTGTGGCCCTCGTGGAACGCGCTCGCCGCCATGATCACCATCGCCATGTTGACAAGGCCGGCGACCGTGAGCGCGACAAGAACCTCGACGTTCGAGAACCGCAGCAACTGGCGTCTCTCGTTGTCGTTGCGGGCCGGCGCCCGGTTCTGGGTGAGGCCGGAATGGAGGAAGATCGCGTGCGGCATGATTGTCGCGCCGACGATGCCCACGGCGATCGTCACCGCGCCGGCGTCGGGCAACAGCGGAACCACGCTGCCTACTCCCGCCGCGGCCCAGTCGATCGGGGCGATGAACACTTCGACCAGATAGCAAAGGGCGATTGCGGCGACCAAGGCGCCGATAATGAGCTCGATCGGCCGGAACCCGCGTCCTTCGAACATCAGGATGCCGTAGGTGAGGACAGCGGTGACGCCCATGCCGGCGATGAGCGGGATGTGCAGGAGCAGCGAGAGACCGATGGCGCCGCCGAGGAATTCCGCGAGGTCGGTCGCCATCGCCGCTACCTCGCTGACGATCCACAGGCCCCACACCACAGGCTTGGGGAAATGGTCGCGGCACATTTCGGCGAGGTTCCGCCCGGTGACGATGCCGAGCTTGGCCGACAGCGCCTGATAAAGCATGGCGGTGACATTGGCGACCAGAACCACCCACAGCAGCGCATAGCCGTATTTGGCGCCGGCCTGGATGTTGGTGGCGAAATTGCCGGGGTCCATATAGGCGATCGAGGCGATCACCGCCGGGCCGGCGAACAGCAACGGGCTATGCCAGCGCATCTTGCCGGCCAGAACCTCGCGAATCCCCTCGACGGTCCGATCCGTCATGCCCGTTCGCGCGACCGCGTCGCTCATCGTCTTGATCTCCGGCCTCTATATCGCCTCGACTGCATAATGTACCCATTGCTACGGCATAGTCAATAGGCTGCAAATAAGCGCAAAGGCTGGATGCGGCTCGCCGCCCGCCAAGCCTGGTTGCGTTATGCAGCCAAGGCTTTATAATGAAACGGGCAGCGACATTGGCTTTCGGCGGGGCGAGCGAGGGCGTATTGACGACCAGGCAGCGCGGCAAGCGGCCGCCGTCCGCAACGCGGGCGCTCGCGGCCGAGCCGGCGCAAGCGGACCGCTTCAGCAAGGCGCGCTCGGCCCGCTCGGCCTCGATGCTCGAGGACTATACCGAATTGATCGCTGATCTGATCGCGGCCAACGGCGAGGCCCGCACGACCGACATCGCGCGGCGGATGGGCGTCGCCCACCCGACCGCCAGCAAGACCATCGCCCGCCTGAAGCGCGAGGGTCTGGCGCGGGCGCAGCCGTATCGCGGCATATTTCTGACCGAGGCGGGCGCGGCGATGGCTAAAGCCGTGCGTCAGCGCCACCGGCTGGTGGTCGATCTCCTCGTCGCTGTCGGCGCGCCGCGCGAGGCGGCGGAGGCCGACGCCGAGGGCATCGAGCATTATGTCTCCACCGCGACGCTGCGCGCCTTCGAAGCGTTCCTGCGCGGCCGCGGCGATCGCTAGGGTCCGCGCGAACCCCGAGCTTGCCTACGGACAAAATTCGCACAACTGGCTTGCGGCCGGGCGAGTTCGACGATAGGTTTTTGGGGCTTTCAGCTATTCGGATGCGGGGGCCAGATGCTCCGTGCAGTGAAGGGGCCGCGTGAACGTCGATCGCGCGGGGGCCAGTTTTTCGGCCTGTTCGCGGCCGGCCTCGCGGCCATGCTTGCGGTTGCCTCGCCGAAGGCCTTCGCTCAACCGCCGACGGCGAAGATCGCCGTCGCCCTGTCGCTCACCGGCCCGAACGCCTCGATCGGCCGCCCCGATCTTGAGGGCGTCCGCCTTGCGGTCGAGGAGGCGAATGCGGCCGGCGGCGCGCCGACAATCGAGCTCTCGGTTTATGACGACGCGAGCAACGCCGCGGAGGGCGCGCGACTCGCACATGAGATCGGCGCCGGCGATGCGCTTCTGGTGCTCGGCCCTGGCACTACGGCAATGGCGCTAAATGAGGGTCCGATCTATTCCGACGCCGGCATGGTCGCGATCGGGCCCTCGACGACCGGAGACAGAGTCACCGATCCGGAGAATGTCTTCCGGGCGATCTTCAGCACCAGCGACGCCGGCGAGATCCTCGCCGCCTACATTCGCTATAATCTTGGCGGCCGCCGCGCGATCGTGCTCATGAAGGACGACAGCTACGGCCACGCGGTCTCCGATGGCTTCAAGCGCGCCGCCGACTGGCTGGGCGTCGCCGCGGAGTTCCGCCCCTACAAGACTGTCGAAGAAGCGGAGGCGGCTGCCGGCCTCGCCGCCGCCGACCCGACCAACCCGGCGATCGTCCTCGCCGCATACGACCTCGACACCGTGCCGGTCCTGAAGGCGCTCAAGCGGAACGGCGCGCGCGGGCCGATCCTCGGCAGCATTTCGATTGCCGGCGACTCCTACAACTCCTTGTTCGCCAACGAGCCGGAGGAGCGGCAGACGCCTGGTTTCTTTACCGAAGGCGTCTACGCCGAATCGCCTGTGGTGTTCGACAGCAGCAACGCCGAAACGCTTGCGTTCGCCGACCGTTTTCGTGACCGTTTTGGCCGTGCGCCGACGCTTTGGGCCGCACAGGGTTACGAAGCGGCGCGCCTCGCGGTTGCTGCAATCAGGGCGACGGCCGATGCGCCCGGCGTTGACGATGTCGCGGTGCGCCGGGTGGCGATCCGGACCTACCTCGTCTCGCTCGACAGCCCGACCAATAGCGTGCCGGGCCTCAACGGCCCCTTGTGGTTCACGCCCGAGCGCGGCCGCCAGCAGGCGATCCGAATGGGACGCTTCCAGGGCGGGCAATTCGTGTCGGCGCCCGGCCAACTGGTGCCCGTTCGAACTGCCGACGCCTCGCAAATCAAATCCGGCGCCGTGGTGGAAATCGCCCCGAACCGCTTCGTACGGCGTCAGCAAGTCGTCTACACCGGTATATTCCTCAACGAGATTTCGCGTGTGGATGTCGCCCAGTCGACATTCTCGGCCGATTTTTACCTTTGGATGCGATTCGTGCGGGGCCCTGACGGGCTCGGCGTCAATCCGACCGACATCAAGTTCCCGACCCAGGTTCGCGGCAGTTTCGATCCTGGCAAGCCGGCCGCCCAGGGCGATCTCGATGACGGCACGACCTACCGGCTCTGGCAGGTCACCGGCGACTTCAAGAACGATTTCGATCTCCGCCACTATCCCGCCGATCGCCAACGGCTGGCTGCGGGGTTCTTCAACGCCCGCGCGGCCTCCGACAGCATCGTCTATGTCCAAGACGAGAAATCGTCCGTGACCTCGGACTGGTCGGCGCCCGCTTCGGGCGCCTATTCCGTCATGGGTGCGGCCCTCGCGGCGTCCGGGCCATCCGTCCCACAGGCGCAGCCGGTTCAGCCGTTCGGCGACGCGGTTGCGCCGGCGGCGTTTCACAACCTTACGCAATGGGAGCCGCTGCGAACGAGTCAGGGACGCGCGACAATCTTGTGACTCAATCCGCGCTCGGCGATCCGCGACTGGTCGGCTACGAGCGGCTTCGCGAGCTTTCCGGTTATCGCCTGACTGTGGAGCTGCGCCGCCGCATTCTGCCCACGCTCGCCAAGACGCTGCTGCCCCTCGGGCTGATGGCGTTGATCATGTACGCGTCGCTCCATTTTCCGACCGCGCTGGTCAAGGAGAAAGTCACCGTCGCGATCACCGGCGCCTTGTCTGGCGCCGTGCTGCTCGCGTCGATCAACTCGCAGCTCGGCAATGTCGGCTATGTCATCGCCATCGAGTACGGCTTCTACGCATTCTTCGCCTTGTGCCTTTTGTGCATCGTCGCCGTGCTGATGGCCGAGCGCCTGCGCGCTTCCGGAAAGCAGCCGGCCGCTCTTGTGATCGAGCGCTCGGGGCGACGCCTGTTCGCGGCGGGCGTGGCGGCGATCGTCGCGGCTGGATGGCTCGCGTACGTCGAGTGGTAGCGCGCGAGCGCGCGGCAGACGGAGGCTCGAAACGTGACCTCGTTGTCTTCGGTCGAATCGCTTGAGGCCGATCTCGGAAGAATTGGGCCGCGTCTGGATCGACCGCCGGACTGGCGGTTGGTGGGTGCGATTCTGGCCGTCATCGTAGGCGGGCTATGCTTCGCTGCCTACGGCGTCTTCCGCGATGTCGAGGCCGCCCGAACCCCGGTCGACGCATACGCTCCCTACCTTCTGCTCGGGACCGCGCTGCTCATTGCGCTCGGCTTTGAGTTCGTCAACGGATTCCATGACACCGCCAACGCGGTCGCGACCGTCATCTATACGCGCTCGCTCTCGCCGGAACTGGCGGTCGTCTGGTCTGGGCTTTTCAATATCCTCGGCGTTCTCCTGTCGTCGGGCGCCGTCGCTTTCGGCGTCGTCTCGCTCCTTCCGGTCGAGCTGATTCTGCAAGTCGGCTCGTGGGCTGGATTTGCCATGGTGTTCGCGATTCTCGTCGCCGCAATCCTGTGGAACCTGGGAACCTGGTGGCTGGGGCTGCCGGCCTCGAGTTCGCATACCTTGATCGGATCGATCATTGGCGTCGGCGTCGCCAACGCGCTGACGAATGGCCGTGCGGCGACCGCGGGCGTCGACTGGAGCCAGGCGAGCGCCGTCGGTTACGCGCTGCTTCTTTCGCCGCTCGCCGGCTTTATCGGTTCAGCGCTGTTGCTGCTGGCGATGAAGCTTCTCGTTCGAAAACCGGAGCTCTATTCGGCGCCGGCCGGCAACGCGCCGCCGCCGCTCTGGATTCGAGCGATTCTCGTCTTGACCTGTACCGGCGTTTCGTTCGCGCACGGTTCGAACGACGGCCAGAAAGGGATGGGCCTCATCATGCTCATCCTCATCGGCACGGCGCCGACCGCCTACGCCTTGAACCGCGCCGTGCCCCCCAGTCACGCCCAGAGCTTCGTCGAGGCGTCGGAGGCCGCGGCCACGGTCGTCGATGCGAGGGGGCCGGGCGTGCGCGCGACCAACGGCGGCGACGCGCGCGACGTGATTGAGCGCGCTGTCGCTTCGCGGCAGATCGGCGAAAAAACCTATCCGTCGCTCGCGTGGCTCATTCGCGATATAGCCAAACGGGTCGGCGGGTATGGATCGTTTGACAGGATACCGGCGGCGGAGATCGGGGCGACCCGGAATGATATGTATCTCGTCTCCGAAGCCGTCCGTCTCATCGGCGCCGTCAATAGTCCAAAACTCTTCGCCGATGAAAACGAGGCGCTCGACCGTTACCGGCAGGAGCTCGAAAGTTCGACCAGGTTCATTCCGAACTGGGTGAAAATATGCGTGGCGCTCGCGCTTGGTCTCGGCACTATGGTCGGCTGGAAGCGCATTGTCGTTACCGTCGGGGAAAGGATCGGTAAGGCGCATCTGACTTATGGACAGGGGGCAGTGGCCGAGTTTGTCGCCATGTCGACGATTTTCGCCGCCGACAATCTCGGCCTGCCGGTCTCGACCACGCATATCCTGTCGTCGGGCGTCGCCGGCACGATGGCGGCGAATGGTTCGGGCGTGCAATTGGCGACGGTGCGCAACATCGTTCTCGCCTGGGTCTTGACCCTGCCCTGCGCGATCCTCCTCTCGGCCTCGCTCTACTGGCTGTTCGTCCGGGCGCTTTGAACCGATGCTATGGCATGGGCGGTCTTGATTGAATCGACTTCGTCCGCCCTCAGCGGCTGCCGCCGACCGCGCCTTGGCCCTGGCCCATTTGCGCGAGCACCTGCTGTAAGGGCGCGGGCGAAACGCGAAATAGCCCTGAATAGGGCGAGCTGAGGTCGAGGATGAGATACATGGCGCTGGCCACAGCAAGGGCGCCGAAGACGAGCACGACGAAACTCATCGCATTTCCTTTCGACATCAGGCCGAAGCCGCAAAAGAGCGCCACCCCCCAACCGACCACGATATAGACCAGCGGGTAGGAGACGGCGCCGTAAAGCGCAAACGACATTTGCAGCCGTGATTGGCCGATCGAATCGATGGTCTGCTTCGCCGACGCGAGCGCCCGCCTTTGCTCGTCGGTCGAGGGATCGAGGGATTTGAGCAACCCGTCCTGATGGCGGAGATTGGTGATCGCCGCGGCGAAATTGTGGGCGGCGAACTCACTGTCGCTTAGATTTGCGTTCCAGATCGCGTCGAGGGTCTTGGCGAGCTCCTGCCGAAGAAGCGCGCGTCCTCCGCTCGCTTCGGGTCCATAGTCCGTAAGGGCGAGATCGAGCTGCAGGACTTTGGCGGCCAGGGTCTGGACCGCGAGATTTTGTGCCGCATACACGCCGAAAGCGGTCCAGATCAACAGGCCGAGCACCAGGGCCGAGAGGAGGGTCAGAAGCCCGACCACCGCGCCGATCATGTCGCGCGGACCCCCGGTGGTGAATTCGTCCGGCAGCAGGCGCTGGAGAATGAGGCCGGCCGCGCCGCCGGCGAACACCGCGAGCGCAACCGCGCACGCCAACTTTTCCGGCGCCCCCATTTCCAGACTCCGCCCGCCCCGTGGGCGCGCTTTCCGTTATCGACGGAGGCTTGTCAACGGCGGACGCCCGTCCGGCGCCGGCGGATCATGCATATTTGGAGAAGTCGAACGACTGGAACCGCTCGAGATTGTCGGCGCGCTGGAAAATCTCGGGGTGGGCGAGCGCGCGCGCCGCGTCGTCATGTCCCGTGCGCCAATGCTCCTCCATGGTGCGGCGGGAGAACTCATAGTCCTGCGCGACGCCCTCATAGGGCTTCGCGCGATAGATCAGTTCGACGA
>Ga0302325_10020400_pt1 | contig 13899 bp, 14 predicted proteins | sample Palsa_T0_2_FD_201948 | JGI IMG/M metagenome (GOLD analysis project Ga0302325, IMG submission 201948) | Peat permafrost microbial communities from Stordalen Mire near Abisko, Sweden - Palsa_T0_2 | ecosystem: Environmental > Terrestrial > Soil > Palsa > Peat permafrost | place: Sweden: Abisko... | reverse complement strand
TCAAAGATGCGCGGAAAACGAGTGACAACGGACAGATCCTTGACAACGCGTTTCGGACCATTTACTGCTCTCCATCAGCAGCTCCTTAGAGGCTCAGAATAGATCACGAATTATTTTGAAAGGGCATATGTGCCTATGCAAACAAAGGGAGAGTGCTGGTCAAAGGTTGATAGCTTGCTGACAACTGATCGTTGACATGCAGGAGAACCATTGCTTTGGCCATTTCTTGTTATGGGGGTATGCTTTATATAGGCTCTGGGAAGGAAATCTTGAGCTATTCCGGATGAGGTGGCAAGAAAGGTGTTCGGCTAATTTTGTGAAAAACACAATAGGGAGTTGCAGTGCAAGAAAAGATGCTTACACCACAATCATGAGGAACGATGATTTAAGGGAATGCATGCCTCTACAGGGAAGGAGGGAGGAGTGTAACAACCATTTCGCCGTATAAATATACTTCAATCCTCAGGTCGTGATAGACGAGGGATTTGTACATGATGGATTTCGCAAACCTGCATTCCAAAGAAATGGGGGAAGGCCTCAAACGATTCCAGTATGCTCATCCAACATTTTTAAACTGAATAACTTTCTCAGACTTGAATAGTTCTCCCTCAGATAGCGGAAGAGGGGGTTTAAGAAGGGCCAGATTACAGGCAAGTGAGTGTATGACAACAGGGAAGAAGTTGACAACAAAAAAGTGTAGCTCATGCCATGTTGATTCGAGACCCTTCGCTGGTTAGTAGTTACTTCGGCAACCACATCCCTTCAGTCAAGCCTACGACTACATATTCTTGATAGAAAGGTATTCATACGTTTGCTGGAACCCATGGGAGCTTTCGGAAGAGCGTAAATTCGGATGGGGAAGATTTTATAGAAGCCAAACTTAATTTATATTTCGTCAAAACGGGCAAGGTATGCTGTGCGAGGATTAGTTGCCTTCGATTTCAAGAAATGATATAGGTGGACGGTGTGCTGTGATTGGAGGCCGAAAAACGGAAGGAACGAGGTCTCCGGATCTTCCACGAACCACGGAGGAACGTGCAAGGTAATGAGTTAATTACTTTCTCAAGTGGTATATAAAAGTTCGGAAATTGGCAAGGACCTATTTTTTGATTCTCAATGATTCAAAGCTTACGAAGAGCAGAGAATTGACTGCAACGCGCAATGTAGCAGGGCGGCTGACCTTGCGATTGTTTGTGTTGGGGAGTTGCGCAATGTTGCAGGGCAGCTGTGCCTGCTCTTCTCTGGGGTCGAGGAATGACAAAGAAGAAGGACTTGACAACAAAAACCGCTGCACCAGCGTGACTAACGACTCGTATTTACCTTAGTCCCCCACACTACGTTCCAGATCTGAAGGATCGATACTTTCGTGCAAAAGCAATGCAAAAGGTATGATCTCGGGTGTCATAATACAGCCCACGGCCCGATGTTTAGAGCTCATTGGTCTATCATGTCGGATACCAATCACAGAGCAGAGGAGTTCCAGTTTATAAACACCGGTCATGCTCATAAACTCTCGCTAGTGGGAGGAGGTTCGAACTCAAGCTCTAGTTACTTTCGTGCTTGCTTACCTCTATAAAGATTTCTTAATCAGCTCGTTGTGAATTTAGAACTACGCCTCGAATGTGCTCCTAATGGTACGGGTTTCAGCAAGTATGGCCTAGGGAGTAAGGGGAACACGAATATTATATATTTCTGGTAACTAGAGGAGACTCTGTCAAGTCTGTAGACCTTCTCAAGAAGAAGTGAGAAGTTGTGGAACAAACTGTAGTGGAAATGAGTGACAATGATGAGAGTCCTTGACAACAAAGATAATCTGAAAACAAGATATTTTACTTAGAAGTGTCCCCAGCATGATGCTTCAAAGCTTTGAGATTACTTTGCCACTCTTCCCTGCATAATTCCCGTATAAATGACGGTCTTCTGTTGAAAAGTAAAATAAGACTCATGATTCCGCGAACATGTAACTGGCAGGCAACGCAGTTCTTTACAGACGCTCCTATTCAATTACGAGGAGAGCGTTTATATAGAAAGCACAGGTGGGTTCTTCCGATTCCACAGCAAAACCTCTTCCTTCAGATACAACATGCTGTAAGGGCTAAAACTTAGGGGTGCCTTGATTTCCTTCACGTGTTCAACACCTGATAATCCACCTATAAATACGAAAGAACATGCTCAACAGATTCTCATCATCCTTATGAACATTAGCAAAAGACTTGAAGTCAACTGCAAGTGCCTTACCGAGGCTCGTGCCATGTTCAAGGGGATTATTCCTGCTTCTACCGTCTACCGAAGGTCGTCCCCTATGGTCATTTGGAACTTTAAAATGTAGATGTAGTGATATATGAGGTGCATTAATGAATGACAGCGACAAGTTTGTTGACAACAAGATATTGTCCATACGTCGCCTTGTCTCACTTGAGCTAGCCCTCTCCTTTTTTTTTTTTTTGAATCTATTACCCATTTCACGCCTCAAAGTGTTAACCATGCATACCAGAGGGACCATGATCGAAGGCTGCAATGAATTTCCCTGATAGGCGCCTGCAAGAGGATTGTTGACTGATGCTCCTTAGCGAGAAGATGACAGGCCAATATATATATGCCATACATGCGTTGAGGACTATGGACGAAGATTGCCGAACGCCATGCCTTCTAGATTTGATTCCAAAAGAAGCCTCAAGCCTACCTGTGCCCCCAAGACCGGTCACTGATGATTCACGAAGGTGACCGTAACCATAATTTCCCACTTTATCCCTATAAAAACCCCCAAACTCTAAAACTTCGTGTCCAAACCAAAAGATCAACGTGTACACAGTTGGGAATATGGCCTGTCTGATCATGAGAAGCAGTATAACCCTCATACGTATTCATTCTGAACTCGGAGGAGCTCTCCCAACAATTGTAATAGGCAGGCAGGCAGGCTTAGGTCGTTTCTTGGAAGATAGAGGGAATGTGGTTCTGCGAATGAATACGGTAAGTGGAGGGATTGACAGAGGAATATAATTTGACAACAACAGCAACCACCGGAACAGCCGCTAAGCTAAGGACTCTGTCAGTCGGCCTCGTCTTCTCGAACATGAGTTCATGGCACTCTTGGAACTTGAAAATCTGATTACAGGAAGCATGATACGAGACTTCCTTTCACACGCTACTCTGGACCTAGGTGCGGCGTTCATCGTTGTGTGTTCGACGAGGTACGAGGTACGAGAAAAGAGCGCGACTTATATAGGGACGCAGATGCTGGAAGGTAAGCGTTTCTTTTATCTCCGTCTCTTACATAGTCTAAAAAGTTATTGAGCAAACATCAAGACCGCAACATGCTCACCTGTACGAAGTATATTTACTGCCTCTCGATGTCGTAATGAGTATTTAAACAGCATTTAGCGCGATGGCTTTAAATTACCAAACACCAAAGTTACCGAACATCAAAAACACCAAATGCATAAGGTAGCCTCGAGATTATCTTCCAGCCCAGCCTGCCTATGACACCGCCAAGTAGTCACTTTTTCATGGCTGCAGATCCATTGTTGCAGCATGTAGCTTATTCTAGCTGCGAGAAGGAAATGAGGGATAGAAGAGCCAGCGAGGAGGTGACAACGTCAGTGTTTTGACAACAAGAGATGCTTGACGACAGTTAAGAATGCTGCTGATTGACTCGTTGGATCCCAGCTTGACGTACAAAGTATTATTTCTCCTCCCCGATTATCTCCGCGTATTATAATGGATTGTAAGCGGCGCGAAGATGCTTATGAGCTTGGTACGCGCAAGACCACAGCAGGTTTCTCGCTGTATTTTTTGAGGTGTGGGTGGCTCCCAACAGAACAGAGGTTGAATACCTATCTATATACCCCTCATCACGTGGCAGCCCGGCCTTCTTGAGAGAAGTTTCCATTTTTATTTTGGCTATCATAACATATCCATTCCATAATTTAGCATACACACTTTCTCCGCTCCCAGCATCTCTACCCTCACTGCCAACAGGGAGAGGGATCCAACCACATCATATCTAATCCAATTTTCTCTTCTCCCTCCTATCAACACTTCCTCGTCTCCTCTCCAACGGATAACGTCCATCCGCCATACAGGACCAGAAAGAAATAATTGCAAGGAAAGACATCGCGCATCGCGTTCATGTTCTAAACATACAGAAACAAGTTATGGCAGAAAGTAAGGGAATAACAGTCTGATGGAGGAATGCTTGCAGTGTCGTAACCTCATACTCATTAGGCATTATTCAGCCGTGAGACAACCTTCACCCTCCAAAGGGGCTCTGGAATATCCAAGATCCATCTAGAAATCCCAGAAATCACCACCAGTAGCCTGAGCTTTGCCCTGTTGGCGACCAGAGACGAATTTGTTCTTACCCGCATTATTGGCCTCCTCACCGTCGCTATCGTCACCGAAGCCCCATTGTCTGCCGCTGCCTTTCTTGCCGCCCATGCCGTCGCCGCCGATGGTGATGCCCTTGGGGTTGTCGTTTCGCTTGCTCATTGTGTTTGTAGCTTCAGTCAACGGGCCTTTGCCTGTTCCGGTCGTGGGTCTTGAGGTGGTGGGCGACGCGGGAACGTTCTCCTTTTGGCTGGGGGATGCATCCGTGGCAGACCAGTTAGCTTCCATCATCTTGACAGCTTTGGCGCGGTCGTCAGAGATCTTGGCGGGCGCTGGCTTCTGACCGGGGGAGTCAACATCGGTGAACTTGAAGTGCGGGTCGAAGTCTTTGGACCGGTCCTTGACGTTGGAGATTGTATCAACATGCTTTGGTTCTTCGGTAGTTGGTGCACCAGTTTCATCATCGTAGAGGTTGTTCTGATAAAGACCTAGACCTGTGTTGTGGCCTGCTCCACGAGGACGGCCAATAAGAGGACGTTCGAATTCACCGTCGTCCTTGAACTCGAAATGAGCATCGGCATCCTTGCGTGGATGATGGACCTTCTTGGCTTTGATGGGGCTGTCGACAACCTCATCATCGCTGTTCCCCCAATGACGGACCTCGTTGGTACGGAGGACTTTGCCAGGAACAACCTTTGCTGGAGTATTGAAGTCATCAAAGTTCCATTGGCTTCCATGCTTGCTGGACTTCACCTGCTTCAGAGGAGTATGCTTGACTTGTGGCTCCTCGGTGTTATCACCAAAGTCAAAGTGTTGGTATTTGGTGGGATTGGGACGGTAGAAGTGTTCAGCAGAATGATTCTTCAGTGGCGATTCAACTTCGGCATCCTCGGTGTCGAACAGACGAGACGGCGCATAATTCTTGCCAGCACCACCTTTGGGAGCAATGACGCTTTCTTTGGATGGAGATTCGGCGCGTTTGGCAACTGGAGTCTTGGCTTGGGACGCGGGAGAATTGTCTGAATCATTGCCAACAAAGAGATCATGGTAGTCGCGTGGAGGTGGCTTGGCGGATGCGCGAGGAGCAACAACAGCTGGGAGTGTGTCATTGAGGTTCTTGTCGCGAGGTGCAAATAGTGACAAGGACGCATGAGGATCGCGAGTGACATTTGTAGAGTTGCCTCGGGATCGAGAAGTTTCCTGCTCATCTTTGCGTGCTGCACTATCGACCGGCGTCTTTCCAGCAGACTTGACACTCGATGCGATCAGCTTGATTTGGTCGACACCGTCATGAATGGGCCAATTGCGTCCGGTCTTGCCAATGACATCGATCAGTTTGAGGAGAGAGCCTTGATCCCAATTTTGTCGGATTTGTTGAATCTTTCCATTCGCATCGAAGGTAACAATGTGAATCTGTGGCAGAGTGTCAGCACGTTGCAGCCAGAGCAGAGAGGTTACACACGATCGGGAACGTAACAACGCGATCCGTGAGGAAGTTGTCGTCCAAGCTGGGGAGATAGGCGCCACCTCCTGTGCGAAACTCGAGTGTTGTGTGAACCTCTACTGCTAGAGCGTTTCCATTCTCAATCACATCCAAGAATTTCTCCTCCTTCTTCTCGAGCTCGCGACCTTGGCTGGCGAGGTGTTTGCTGATTTCGGCTGGGCCATTGAAGGTGGTGAGAGTTGTAATGTAGTGCAGCGACGCGTTGTCAGCCAGCAGGGAGGGATTTGGAGCATCCAAAAATCGTCTATATGCCGCTTGAAGCGCCATGATGCTCGAGATTTGTTTATTCGGAATGTCTTGATGAGCGCGCAGAACGTAGCAGATGCAGGTGCAAGAGTTGTGGAGAGTGCAGATCCGGAACGTGGATGAGGAGGAATTTGGAGAAGGGACCGAGGGTGGAGAAGCGAGAGGCAAAGGCTAGGTAAGGTAGCTAGATTTGTTGTGCGCGACTTCCGTTGACGTGTCTGGTTGGCTAGCTGCGCGTGGAAGGGGGGCTTGCTATTCGATTTGCAGCAATATTGAAGCCGGAGATGTTAGTTCTCTCTGCTTGCTTTATGCGTGGATCTGAAGATGATATTCTCCTCACGGGTCAGGGGCACGTCGATGGCTGTGCGGGGGCAGTGGCTTGTGGTGAAGGTCCTTTCTGGCCGATGTTTATTATTTGCAGTGCTTGGAATACCCGTTGCAGTTTAGACGCGTCTCTCTGCGCTATTTTGAAGGAGCGCGTTACCCCTTGCAGCTTAGCAAATGATCCGCTGCACGTCAAAGATGTTTCACACATGCAGGGTTCAACCGCTTGGGGTTGCCAGTGGTGATTAGATAGGCTTGTACTAGTATTGCGCGTAGAATTGAGCACGCCAGAGCAGCCGCTCCCGTGATCTGCAACGAACTGGTCCTTCACTCCCCTGACATCTCTTGAATACCTATTTCTTCTCTTCTCTTCATGAGCAAATCCACAGTTACTCTGGAAATCTGACATGAACAGCGTATCATCACACAGAACCGTGAACTGTTTCTTATATTTCGTACACCTACAAGGCTAGTAAGTGGTACCGAATGTCATTTCTCTGTTTGCGTGCCTCACTGCTACCGTGCCTCCAACTTCTTCACCGCAACACTCCCAGCATCCAGCCCAGGACGAAGCCCCTCATACGGCAGTCAATCGGTCACAGGTCAATCGCCACAAGTCTCGAAATGTCTTGAGAAAGCTATCAGTTCGACGAATGGCAAGCTGCGCCTGCCGTGCCACGGTAAGTGCCTCCCCTGGAGGCGCCGTCTCTTGTTTCAAGTCGGCCTCGCCCCGCTCAACTCCTCAATGGCCTTCCGCCCCCATCGCCCTGACCACGAGGTTTGTCGGAAAAGACCAATCACGAGGTGGACATTGTTTCATGAGACTTCCTCGCCCTACTTTCGCCCTTCAGGCTGCCAATCCATTTGTCTTGAGCCTCAAGCCAAGCTCTGGGCGTCGGTATGCATGCATCACTCTCGCAGGTATCACACGGGATGGCTGTCTTTCGTGCAACACAGGGGCTTCTCCACGATATGACCTGCACAAACCCCTTCCAGGTCGCATCTTCTTCACTAGTTTCCATTTTGAGTGAAATGGGCCAGGTCAATCACGCTTTTCGTTGATTGTCACTGCCTGGGACTCCTCTTCAGCATGGCCTCCCTAGTGAACCTTTCTGCCGAGTGCATGGATAGCCTCAAGTCAATTCTCACCTCCCAGGACTTCGGCAGTGAGTACGAGATTTTGTGTACTGAATTATCTGTTCAATGGCTTCGCATCCGCCTCTGGGGGCAAACAGTGAGTCGAATCCGATAGTGTCTCGCTTAAACCTTTAGGTGCTCACGCCTCACAGGTTGGCCTTCACATCGACGGAGCTCACCACCTCCAAAGTTCCATTCTCGGTAGGCCCGAAGTCGAAACCATCGTTACGCAGATTGTCAACAGTATCGCCTTCCTCCTGGTCGAGATAGAGGTTCTCCGACGACGATACGAACTCAGACCACGTCTAGTTCCTGATCCTAATGAAGATGAGAAGACTCGACGTGATTCCAAGACTCACAGTGGCTTGTTTCGGCCTGCAAAGTATCTCCAACAACGGATGAAGGATAACCAGAAGCAGAAATCATTCCTCGCCCTGGCCAAGTGGGCTGTCTGTGATGCCAAGAGGTTTGATGAGAAAGTCAAGCGCCTGAAGAATCTCATTGATGGACTGGAGGATATATCCAAGGCTGCGGGCATAACCCGATTCCAGCCATCTCCCCAGACCCCCACAGACCAGGCTCCTACTCCGCCAAACGAGAATCCACCACCCTACTCGATCGAGCCTCCTCAACAAGCCCAATCGATCGAGGTGGCTGCAACGATTGAGCAGAGCTTTGTCCATGAACCTGTCCTCGTTACGGCAATAACTGGACAAATTTCCAGCCCAGATCCTGAATTGTTCCAGCAATACATATCACTTGAATGGTATGCAGCACCTCTTCAGACCAAGACCCCCGCAAGACTGGCAGCCCGTGAAAAGCTTTCGACTTTGCAAGATGGACAATTGAAGGAACTGCGAGTCGACGTGTACAACGAGCTTTGTCGACGACGCCAGACTAGAACCGGGCCTCTATCATTGCATCCCGTAGACCTCTACCACGTCAAACGGAACCAAGCCCGCGAGAGACTTTCCGCTTTGCCGTGGTACCGTTTCGCCCATCTGATTACAGACTTGGTCTTTGAATTGGAGAGGCGTTTTTTGTTTTTGGAGGATAGAACAAGGAATCGTAGCCAATCCATCATCGAACCTGCCGGTCTCACCTGTCCCTTCTCCAGACAAAATCCTCGGCATGGAGTTATCCTACCCCGTAATTCGCCTCTCTTACGTGGAAGAGCTGCGCAACCGATTGTTTAAACGAAACAAATTCTCCTCCCGTCTTACCTTCGCAATCATCCCAATAAATCTATGCCATTACAAGGCTTATCGTTGCTCCGTCTGCTTCTCCTCGATCATTTCCGACCTTCAATTCTTTTCTCTCAGCATGGATTGTCTTACTCACAGCGTAATCCCTTATTGCAGAAGTATGGTTTCGATGGACCTTGGGATCAATCTATTTACATACCTTGTACGCGCCATTTAGCAGCAAATGGCGCTGGATGAATGCCGTTGGTCTTGTTCAGGACTTTACAGCGGCAGAGGCCCAGGCCTAGCAACATACCTCCAAAGTTGCCAAACACGGTAGGAGGAGGAATCATCGTGATTTGTGGCATGGAGCGTTTCGACCTCGATATGGGGAACCTCCACGACCGAGGTGCCTTTCGTCATGATTTCTGATCCTTATCAGTGCCAATTGATCTTCTGGAGGGGTGGGGGACTTTTCTGGTAAGTCCCCTTTCGATTATTAGCCCGGTTTATTTGAATAATTGCTTAACCTTGTTGGAACTAGCTTTTATCATGTACTTCGAAATCCCTGATTCATCCTTGACGGCATTCCCCAACGTCCTATTTGTCCTTTCGTCTTCGCATATGGCTAAAGCGGAGGAATAATACAAGGCCATTGATTTGTGGAAGGTTAGACTTTGCTACTTCCAGGGTCGAGGCGCACAAGAGGGAGGAACGGTAAGCACATACCTTTTGTTCTCCGTACACTTCCTGAATCCCTCTTGCATTATCAAGCTATTCGTTCAGAGGCTCGAAGAACCTGTCGACTTTGCAATGCCTCCCCTCTTTCTTTAGCTGCTTCAACAAATGGCTAATCGTTTTCTTTTCTTCTTTCAGGACTAGTTCCACTTCATCGACATCTGCTCCGCATTGAGGTTTCCGAGCTTTCTTACAGTCAGCCGCTCGATTGCCTTCCAATGAATTACACCAAAGGAGCCAGATATCTGTTTCAACCTTGCAACCAATTGCAGTTGCATGGTCGGTTTCAGGTCGCTGCGCTACCTCTAGTTTCTTCAACGCAGTTTTTCTCTTCTTTTCCCACATTGTTCTATTTCTTGAGGCCCCTTTCTCCTGCTGTTTGCATTTCCCACAAGATCTATTTGAACTACCCCTTTTATTGAATAGGTAGCCTTCCTCTTCCAATAACGTTTGTTGCTAGGCTAACCAATGACTTCAATTTCTAAGGTTTTCTGGCCGTCCTCTACGAGCGTTCTCTCTCCTTGTACTTTGCTCACAACCCTCGAACCTCGAATCATTATCATCTATCAATAGCTATTCAATCAACATCTATTCAGTCTTCAAAATCCTCTGTTTTGATTTCTTCTCGCCAATGTCTATCAAGATTAGAGCGTTGAAAGATATTAACAATAGTGTAAAAGCTACTTACGATCAACGTGACGGTTAATGCGCACAGAACCAAATACTTCGACGGTCCACCGCAGGCCACGCAATACGGCTAAATTTCGAACAGCCCGAGCACCAGTCTCAGCCAATAAACTTACAGAGGCTACATGCTTGGAAAAATTACTTATAGACAAATGAACGAGAAGTCAACCCTTTTCCCCCCCTTTTCTACAACACAAAAAAGCGCTTGCTCAAATGCTCAAATCAACAGTCGACTACGACAATAATTTCGAACAAGGCGAAAGAGCAAAGACCAAAGTGTATTAGAGGAAGAAGGACATTTAGAAAAGGTGAGTGTTCACAATAGCCCCAATTATGAATGGGCGAGTATTTGGATCCGTACTTGGAGCGTTAATATTAAACTAAACTGGAACGAAACCGCCCCGTCAGGGAAACGTTCTACTCGCCAAATCTACTGCGATAGACCGACGCCATACTACCAGGCTTGGAAAGGTTCAATCAGTTTAGGCAACTGATGATCCAATGGATTCACAGCCGAAAGGCCAATGATCAAGTTGCGAAGCGTTTTGTACTTCCAGTAGACCCAAAGGTATTTGGTACTCGATTTCCGTGAAGTAGTGGACTGACTTCCGTGTCTCCTAGATGTTTGCAAAAGACGTTCAAGGACCGCCTCAAGTTCTAGAGGCCCCAAAAGGTCTAAACCTTTTGCGGAAAGAAATTTTTTGCTCCTGTAACACTTAGAGGTAGTGTTATGCGCCTTCTCTGTAGCCGTCAAGGACCGAGATCCGACAGAGCTAACCTTAGCTTTATCGTGAGTTACTCCCTGTGACTATTAAACTTCTTGAATACATATTGATACGAAATTTAGTACCTCAATTCGTTACAAGACTTCAACTTCCATCCCACTGTTGCAACACTCGTTGCTAGATTCTGTCGAACGTCTTTTGTCTCCTGCCGGTTCAGAAGCAAGTCGACAATCTTTAACTCCCCAACATTCTTCCCGGACCATTGAACTTTCCTGGACCTGTCGAGTATCTGCGAGGAAGATCAATTGGCAGAGTTTTCCTTGACGAGTCGTTTCTCGTCTTTGGAAGCCAACACATTCTTGTGATAACACGGCAACTGTTGCACATCTTGACATTCAGAGATAGCCAGATTTGCCCCTCTTTCGACCTGAGATCGTTGGCCCTGGTCCATAGACGCCTATTTTTGCTTTGGGTACTCATTCGAATATATTGCAGAAATTGCAGCGCCAATACACTATTGGATCGGATAGGACGGATAATGGCGCCAATTATCACCGAGGGCCTGGATTGCTCTGCTTTCGTGGAGTATCAGCAATCCTTCTAGCAACAATAAACTCTCGAAAATTGGAGATTTTGGAACCATGAGACATGGTTTACTACTGCATACAGTCTAGGCAATGGCACCGGGAACTCGGAGGCCACAGCAGCTCGTAAGGGCTGGCGCGATTTGGCACAAGATACGAGGTATGGTGGTTTTTGAAAGGGAAGACTAGCCGCTTGGGAACAGCCAAATTCGACAATCTCAGCAATTTCATGCTGTCTCGGAATCGAGAAGAGCGAGTGGAGGTAGCATCTCCTAAAGGGCCTGAAGCACATTGGCTTGCGTCTCTAGGTGTTACGAGAAGCAACAAGGTCGGCCGTGGAGTCCTCTTATTGCTGTGACTAACATTCCCGTGGCAGATGCGTAGCAACACCAAACGGCTAGTTTGAATGAAATGTCAATCAACAACTGTTCAGAGAAGGAGACTATGGCGAGGCTCTCAAGCCTACCAGTTGAGAGCAATGAGGCGAGAAAAAGTTGAAGGTTCGACCAAGTCTATCCCCCAACTTCTCGTTCGGCGACCTCTCGCACTCCGGAGCGGGCCCCGGGGCACCGAACAACGACCACCAGGCTGGCCCGAATTTGGTATATTACATAATATACCGATCGTTAAGACAAAAAGTTATACTTTATCGTCTTATTGGGGGAAGTTGCACACTCGAATCGGCAAGTCCACTCTCAGCCGGTGGTTGCTTCGGATGACAGGGAGATCGGACTGTATCGACACCTTCTCTGGTTCCACAAAACCACCATCACCAATCCGGCAGGCCGATCCCAGCAATTCAGAGGCGGGTCCATATCTTCGGCATTAAGAGGAGGCTGAGCGAATCAAGGCCAGATCCGAGAACTTCATTGTCTCGTTCGGTGATAACGTTAACTTCTGTATTACAAAGAGAGTTTCGGGGGAAGATGGAGAAAGAGGATTGGTGCGCCCTTTGTTCGAGGATTGCTCAATCCGGGCACGAGGAAGTCTTTGTTCTTTAAAGGAAATGCTGACGTGTGGTTATTCTGAAGGCTACAAAGCGTCAAATCTTGGAAACCGTAAAACCGGTTACACTTACAAGGGCCCCGTGTCCGAAACTCCCTCTTCGTGGTGAGGTGCAGAATTTGAGCAGGCTTGCGGAGGAACTGGAGTTGGGCGAAGGTTGTCGACTTTCATGGGTCTGGGGACAGAGGAACATCTCCGCGAATCTCGCAGTCCTTGCAATGGCGGAAGATGCAAGGAGACTTAGTGAAGGATAAGATAAGTTAGGAGAAGGTCGTTTGCTTTGTCGTTCTGCCAGAAGTGTGAAAGCAAGCAAATGGTATGGTTGAAGGCTCCTGTCATTTCCAGGCAAGGTAAGTAGCGTTGGCATATCTCAATTTGATCCTGTGAAAGTTGAACCTTCCCGGAAGATGTGAGATTCCGTGAGAAGCTTTCTTTGGCCTTCTTTTATTTGAATTTGTTGTGTACTTTGTTTCGGAGGAGACGAAGGCGATGGTCAGATGCGACTTACCTTGTTGAGGATGCTACCAAGTGGTCTAACAACGGCCAAGAATCGAGAGATTTCTCCAGAAAGTGCAGAAGAAGGCGACCCAAGAAATCAGAGATTAACACTCGGAAATGCAAGACTTTTCGAAGATTCGAGGAGGCCTTTCAGGAGCAGGGGGAGCTGTGAAGTTTCCTGTTCCATGATGTCCCATTAGCTCTTCCACCACAAGAGGTGAAAAGTTGAAGATTATTTCCCAATGTCCATATGGATCCGGAAGGAGCCAGCATCAAGGACAAGGCAATGATATCCCATACGATTCTGGACGGAGGCGAGGAGAATGGCAAAGGTTGTTCGGATTGAGGTTGAGCGATTCGAGAACAGATTGACAGAAGTCGAGACAAGGTAAGAAGTATAAACTATGGAACAACAGAAATATCAGCACTGCTAACGGAAAGTACACAGCAGAATCTTCTTTGGAATACGTTACCTGGCAGTTTCGCATAGATCTTGGTCCGCAAAAGGGCGCCAAAAAGTACGCAGGACACGATACGCCGCAGCTCTGAGTTAGGCAAGAGTGATTCGCGTCGTAGATCCTAAGCATGGCATTCAAAGATTCTGTACCTCGCGGACGAAGGAGAGATCTCAGTCGTGGATGGAGCCTGGACGTTTACTGCCAGTCTACCTTGGTGTGCTGTTAGACCTGTTACCGATGACTATCTTGAGAAGGAAGGAACGACCAAAGAAGCAGGAGCGAACATGGGTGTGCTTGCTAAAATACAAGCAGGGTGGGACTCAGTCACTCTCAGAGTGTTCCTCTGCCGCAAATTGGTTCGAGCATGAGAATCCTCTGCAGAGGATTTGAACGGGAAGATCGTTCGCAGAGACTGCTCGTCAGATGTATCCTTGTGAGAGACTTGGGGGACCAAAGTGACGCTTTCAGAATGAGCTTGAGGTC
>Ga0302325_10020399_pt1 | contig 13899 bp, 12 predicted proteins | sample Palsa_T0_2_FD_201948 | JGI IMG/M metagenome (GOLD analysis project Ga0302325, IMG submission 201948) | Peat permafrost microbial communities from Stordalen Mire near Abisko, Sweden - Palsa_T0_2 | ecosystem: Environmental > Terrestrial > Soil > Palsa > Peat permafrost | place: Sweden: Abisko... | reverse complement strand
AGGGCTTGGAAAAGACGGCTGCCAGTTCCTGTTGGTGTTTGACGAAGGGAATTTCTCAGAAGACGGTACCTTCCTGCTCTCGGAGTTTGTTGCTCACGTTCCCCCCGACATCCTGACCAAGAACTCATCTGTCATCGAGCGATATCGCGAAGCTCCCGAAGGAACAGCTGTACATCTTCCCGGCAGAGCTGCCCCAATCCCTGGCCGCAGACAAGGCCGCAATTGGAGGAAGCCGCGTCCAGGCACCTCAGCAGTACACCTTCAAGATGGGATCGATGGCGCCCACATTCACAAGCGCAGGCGGTGAAGTACGTATCGTCGATTCCTCGAACTTCACGGCCAGCACGACCGTTGCAGCTGGTCTGGTACGGATTAAGCCGGGAGGGCTGCGCGAGTTGCACTGGCACCCCAATGCATCGGAGTGGCAATTCTGGATATCTGGAAAGGGCCGCATGACCATCGTTATGCCGGAAGGCAGGGCTCGCACAATGGACTTCAATGCGAATGACGTGGGCTTTGTTCCGGCAGTCGCAGGACACTACATCGAGAACACTGGCACAGAAGATCTTGTGTTCCTCGAGATGTTCAAAACATCGCGGTATCAGGATATCTCCTTGAACAACTGGATCAGGCGCATGCCGCCGGAAATGGCGACTTCTCACTTGAATCTCGATGCGGAAACGCTCAAGAAGATTCCGTCGGAGAAGCAGCCGATCATCGCCGGGTAATTAATTCCGGTCTCACTCGGCGCGGACGACTGGTTCTAACCCTGTCTTCCTCGCTGCGAGCGATATCACGCTGTGTCGATTATGTGCAATTACTTAGGACGCTGTGATTAGACGCCCCATCCCTTCGGCTCTTGGATTCATGAGTAGCTGAAACGAGCCTCATTGAAAGGAGACTCATCATGTTTGAAAATCTGTTCACTCCCTCTCACCTCGCAGTAGTTCTCGGAATTGCCGTGCTCTTCTTCGGAGGGAAAAAGATTCCGGAGCTAGGCAAAGGAATCGGCGAGGGATTTCGTGCATTTCGCAATGGAATTAAGGACATTCAGGAAGAGAATCAACCCGCTAACAAGGCTTCCTGATTCTTGTCCTATCGCTTCAACAGCATCATCAACCCGAAATATTGTTCGGAGCAACTGATCTCGATCGCGGAATCTACGATGGAGTTATTCCCGACGAGAAAACAAGAAAGTAGTTATGTTGGTTTGTCTCATTGATGTTCAACGGGCGCTTGAAAGTAAAGCTATTGTCCCGTGCTTTCAGCCCATCGTCCATTTGCGTACCGGCTGCTTGGCCGGCTTTGAGGTTCTGGCTCGGTGGGATCACCCTGACCACGGATTGATTCTGCCGGAGAATTTCATCTCGCTGGCGGAAGAGAATGGCCTAATCGGAGAACTGACTCAGCAGGTCTTGCGTAAATCCTTCCTCTCCGCGCCTGTCTTACCGGAGCCGCTTTTTCTCGCCGTAAATATATCTCCCATCCAGTTATGTGATCTTGGCCTACCCAGACTGATTCGCGAATTGGCCGATGAGGCAGAGTTCCCACTGGAGCAACTGATTGTTGAGATTACCGAGAGTGCACTGGTCAACAACCTGGAGTACGCGCGAAGGATTGCCGATGAGCTCAAAGCAATGGGCTGCAGGCTTGCACTGGACGACTTCGGCACCGGCTATTCAAGCCTGCAGCATCTGCAGGCGCTGCCGTTCGACAAGTTGAAGGTGGATCGCAGCTTTGTTCAATCCATGATATTCCAGCGCGGGAGCCGCAAGATCGTGGCAGCAGTAGTTGGTCTGGGACACAGCCTTGACATGGTTACTGTGGCGGAGGGCGTTGAATCTGAGGAGCAAGCTGACATCCTTTTGCAACTCGGGTGTGAGTTGGCCCAAGGATGGCTTTACGGACCTCCCTTGCCTGCCGAGCGCATGACGGATATGATCGCGACCCCACCGCGGACGCTGTCCACCGGAATTTCTGCCCAGCGGAGCCTGGCGGCCTCGTGCCTGGATGCACTGCCCGCTCAGCGACTTGCGCAATTGCAGGCCATCTACGATGGAGCGCCAGTGGGTCTGTGCTTCCTCGACAAGAATCTACGCTACATAAGCCTGAATCAGCGGCTTGCCGAGATGAACGGATTTACTGTAGAGGCTCATGTCGGAAGGACGGTGAGTGAAATGGTTCCTGAGCTCTTTCCGATCGTCGAGCCCTATCTTCACCGCGCTCTGAATGGTGAAGTGATTCCAAAGGTTGAGGCACCCAGGCCGGCAAACAGGGCAGGCCACGCAGCCCGATCAATCCTGTTGTCTTATCAACCAGTCCTGGACGAGGCAAGAGATGTGATCGGAATTTCGCTTGCGGTAGTTGACGTAACGGAGTGGTAACCGAGGCCACCCATCAACAATTGCTGATCACGATTGGAGCCTCCGGTGCCTGATTATTCCACCCGAAGCGCTTCGACGGGATCGATCGCAGTGGTGCGCCGCGCCGGCAGATAGCTTGCCAGTACCGCTGCAACGACCAGGGCAATCGGTACGGCTATGAACGTGACCGGATCGAGCGGACTAATGCCAAACAATAGAGTTCGCATCAGGCGCATGAGCGCGGCTGCCGCGCCGAGGCCAACGGCCGTGCCAACGCCGGTAAGCACTAATGCTGAGCGAACGAACATCCACACCAACTCGTTCTTCTTCGCGCCCAGCGCCATGCGAATGCCGATCTCGCGTGTGCGCTGCGAGACTGCGTACGAGATTACGCCGTAGATGCCGAGGATGCCGAGAGCGAGCGCCATCGTTCCGGCAATGGCCAGCATTACCAGCGTGAACGAAGTGCGCGCCATCGATTCGCTGTAGATATCCTGCATGGTGCTGATGTCCGCAACCGGCAGATTCGAATTGACCGACCAAACGGCCTGCTGCATTTCGTTGATGAAGGTTTGTGTCCCGGCGCGATTGCTGCGCATCGCGAAGTAGACGCTGCGCCAAGCTCCCAGCTTTCCCGGAGCAGAGGAATCGACCATCAACGAAGGCCAATAGACAGTTGCGGGCGACACCTGATCCACGCCATTTTCGCGTACATCCTGCACCACTCCGACCACTTCGTGCCAGGGCGTTCCCTGAAACTCCTGGAAGCGCCTGCCGATGGCGGCCTGGGGCGATCCCCACAACTCGCGAGCAAGGCTCTCGGAGAGGATGCCGATCGGCCTCACGCTGTAGATCTCCGCCCACGTGAAGTCGCGCCCGGCGACGAGCCGCGTGCCGGCCGTGTGGAAGTATCCGGGCGAGACGTAGTTGTAGAGGCGCATGGGAGGATTGTCGCCCTCGTAGTTCTTGCCTTCGATGAGAATCTCGTCCCAGGCCGGTTCTGCTCCGCTCATAGGCACGGAAGCGGCGAAGCCTGCGGAAGAAACGCCGGGAATCGCAGCCAGCTTGTCGAGGATACTGTTCTGCATGCGCACGACTGTCGTGGAATCGCGCACCAATGTTTCCGGAATGGTGAGGCGCATGACCTGGAGTGACGCAGGGTCCGAGAACCCGGGATCGACATTGCGCATCGCCAGAAAGGTGCGGATCATCAGCACCGCGCCAATGAGCAGCACCAGCGCCATGGCAACCTGGGCGACGACCAGCAGGTTGCGACCGCGCTGCCGTTCGCGGCTTACGCTCGCAGTCCGCATCGCTCCGAGCAACGGGATGCCGTGCCGCGAAGGGAGATAGCGTAAGACCGGAACGGCGCCGAAGAACAGGCCGGAAAGCACGGACAAAATAACCGTGAAGCCGACAGACCAGCCGTCCAGCGAGATCTCGCTCAGGCGCGGAAGGTCCACTGGCCCGACCGCCGTCAACAGGCGCAGTCCCGCGTATGCCACGGCCACGCCTGCTGCTCCGCCGAGCAGGCCCAGCGTCACACTCTCCAGCAAAAGCTCACGCGCAATCCGCCACTGTCCCGCGCCGAGCGCCGAGCGCACCGCAAGCTCCTGCTGGCGTCCATCGGCGCGGACCAGCAGCAGGTTGGCCACGTTAGTGCAGGCGATCAGCATCACAACGCCGATCGTTCCCATAACCACCCAAAGAACCGCCCGGATGCTGCCCACCACGGTGTCTTTCAGAGGTTGCAGCGCTGGCGTGATCTGCCATCTCAGATACCAGCGCGGATCGCTGTCCGGACCGTTCGACCATGAGTCCATCCATACATTGAGCAGGCGCGCCACATCGGCATTCGCCTGTGGTATGGCAACCCCGGGCCGCAGCCGCGCGATGCCGCGATAAGCGAAGCCAGCCAATATCTCCTTTACCGGATCGAGAGCCATCGGAACCAGGAGATCGAAATCGTAATTTACGATCTTGAATCCGCGTGGCATCACTCCGGCGATCACGCGCGGCTGCGAATTGACACTGATGGTGCGGCCCACAACACTCGGGTCGCCGCCGAAGCGACGCTGCCAATAGCCATAGCTCAACATCACCCGCCCCAGCCCGTGGGCGTCCTGATCGGCCGCCGTAAGCCATTGGCCAGTAAAGGCAGGAACATTCAGCGTTTCAAGAACGCCGCCGGAAATCTGCGCAGTGTTTACCTGCTCCGGCTGGGCGATGCCGGTAATGCTTGCCGTCCCCGGTCCCCACATCCCCACGGACTGGAACACGCGATTGTGCGTGGCAAAAGTGAAGTACATCGAAGCCGACAGGCGCAGCTCATTGCGAAACTCAGCAAGCCCCGGCGCGCCCGGTGCGTCCAAGTGGAGTGAAACCAGTTGTTGCGGCTCAGGATAGGGCAGCGGGCGCAGCAGCACGCTGTTGAGTACGCTGAAGACCGCTGTATTCGCTCCGATGCCGATGGCCAGCGTTAGCACTACCGTGATCGCGAATCCCGGCGACCGCCCCAGCCGGCGGCATACATGCTTCAGATCCACCAGCACCGATTCGACTCTCTGCCACTGCCACACTTCACGGCTCCGCTCCCGGAGAAGCGTCACATTGCCGAAATCGCGGCGCGCGGTTCGTTCGGCCTCATTATGCGACATGCCCTCTTCCATCAGTTCATCGATCCGCTCGTCGATATGCTCTTGAATCGACACCGAGAGATCGTCGTAGCGGCGATGACGGGAAAAAAATGGCCATTTCATAATGGGCTCCTATTCGCTTCTGAGTGCCTGAGTCGGATCAATGGAAGCCGCGCGGAAGGCTGGAATATATGCAGCCAGAAGTCCTGCGAACGCTACGGAAATGCAGACAACGGCAAGGACCAATGGATCGCGTGGCGCAGTGCCATAGAGCATGGTTTTGAGCACGGACGCAGATGCGAGTGAAGCCGCAGCGCCTATGCTGATCCCTATCGCCAACAAAACCGCGGCATCGCGCAGCACCATCTTCAGCACGGCGCTACGCTGCGCGCCGAGTGCCAGCCGAACACCGATTTCACGCGTCCGTCGCGACACCGAGTACGCCATGACTCCATAAAGACCCACCACTGTCAGGATCAGCGCAAGCCCCGCAAAAGCACCCAGCAGGGTCATGACGAATCGCGGCTGTGCAAGCTGCAGCGACAGCAACTCCGGCATGGTGCGCACATCTGTTACCGGAATATCCCGGTCCATGGATGAGACCAGCCGCCTTACCTCGGGCTCAAGACTCATCGGATCGACCGATGTGCGCACCACCGAGTACAAACAGCACCAGTTCGGAGTTTGGCTGGCGGCCAGATACATCACGGGAGCCATTTCACGTTGCGTGGCCGAATGCCGGACGTTGCCCACTACGCCAACAATCTCGCGCCACGGTGGACCGCCCGAAGTTGCGTTGACCACACCCGGTTTTAGCTTCTTTCCCACTGCGTCCTCGCCGGGAAAATAACGCTGTGCGAATGCCTGGTTCACCAGCATCACCTGTGGCGCCTTAACGTCATCCGCATTTGTGAAATCGCGGCCTTCGAGCAGGGGAACCCCGAGGGTCCGGAAAAAGTCAGTTGAGTTAAGTGAAAGTTCGGCGCCCGGCCGCTGTCCTTCGGGAGCAGGGTGCTCCGGATTCTCGAAACTGACGGACGCGAGGTCGTCGATCATAGGCAGAAACATCGAGCCGCCTGCCGCCTGCACTCCGGGCAGAGCGCGCAGCTTCTCAAAATACTCCCGATAGAACTGCGGACGTGTATCTTTATAACGAGAGTCGGGAGTCTCGAAGGTAAAGGTCAGTACGTGATCGGGACGAAAGCCCTCATCCATGTGTGTAAGGTTCACGAAGCTGGTAATCAGGAGTCCTGCGCCGGCGGTGAGTACAATTCCCAGCGTCACCTGTCCCACGATCAGGGCGGATCGCAGCCAGTTGTGCCTGCCCGTATCGGAGCGCCCACCTTCCTTCAGCGTTCGAACCAGATCGGTCTTCGAGGCAGTTACTGCAGGAACAATCCCGAAAACTACGCCTGAGAGAAGCGAGACTAAAAGCGCGAAGCCGAGAACCGGCAGATTTACTCCGGCATCCGCCGCGCGTGGCACGCTCTCGCCGATCAATCGAAGCACCACGGGTGTCAGGACAAATGCCAGGGCGCATCCCACCAGGCCGCCCACTGCTCCCTGCATCAGATTCTCGGCTAGCAACTGTCGTACGATTCTGCTTCTGCCTGCGCCCAGCGCGGAGCGCAACGCGATTTCCCGCTGTCTCTCGCGCATCCGCGCCAGCAGCAGGTTGGCGATGTTGCCGCAGGCGATCAACAGCACCAGACCCACTGCCCCCAGCACGACCATCAGCAGTGTGCTGGTGTCTCCCAGTAATGACGTCAGTTCAGTCTCCACCTGCGCGGAGTTGTGTCTGATGTTCGACTTGGGATATTGCTGCGCCAGGCGGGCAGCAAGCGCTTTCATGTCCTGATCGGCCTGCGCTACAGTAACTCCGGACTTCAACCTGCCGATCACGGTCAGAAAATGCATTCCGCGATTCGTCAGTGGGGGATGAGGATCGGAAGGATCGTCGTCAGCCGCAATCGTTGTCCAGAAGCTGGTCTTTGGCTGGTTGACTGGAAAGCGAAACGACGGAGGCATCACGCCAATGATGGTGTAAAGATTCCCGCTCATGCTGATTGTGCGGCCGAGTACCGATTTGTCCTCCGCAAATTGCGACGCCCACAGCGAATAACTGATCAGGAGCACTCGGGTGCCCCGCTTTTCTTCATCCGGCGTAAATCCGCGGCCCAGTTCCGGAGCGATGCCGAGGGCAGGCAACAGGTCCCAGGAGACGACTTCGCCATCCAGGCGCAAAGCACGAGCTACTCCCGTCAGAGTGAACGAGGTGTCGTGATAAGAAACCAGGTGTTCGAAGTTGTGATTCTGTGCTCTCCAATCGAAAAAGTCGGGATATGAGACATTGCTGGATTCAAAGTGCTGCTCCTGGCTTGTCTTTACCTCGACAAGCCTCTGCGGCTGGAGATACGGCAGCGGACGCAGTATGACCGCATCGACGATGCTGAAGACCGTCGTGTTGGCCCCAATGCCGAGCGCCAAAATGACAACCACAACGAAGGTGAATCCTGGCGATTTGCGGAACTGACGGATTGAGAATTTCACATCGGACAGAATGGATTCGACTGTGGGCCACTGCCACACTTCACGGCTCCGCTCCTTGATCAGCGTGACGTTGCCGAAATCTCGGCGCGCGGTTCGTTCGGCCTCGTCACGCGACTTGCCCTCTTCCATCAGTTCATCGATCCGCTCGTCGATGTGTTCCTGGATCGAGACAGAAATATCGTTATAGCGGCGATTTCTGAAGAAGAAGCGACTGAACAGAGAGAACAATGACACGCAACGCCTCCTATGCTTTGGCCGCGGCAAGCACACGGGTAAAGCCTGCAAACATCCTCTCGAAGCTGACAACTTCTCTCTCGAGATGACGAACGCCTGCATCCGTGAGCCGATAAATCCGAGTTGGTCTGCCCTTGGCCGAAGTGCCGGTCTGAGCTTCGAGCAAGCCCACCTTCAGCATTCGCTGCAGCGCCGGATAGAGCGAGCCCTCTTCCACCTGGAGCAGGTTTTCGGAAACCTGCTTGATGTGCTTCACCAGCGCATAGCCATGCATGGGCTTCAGCCGCAGCGATTGGAGGATCATAATTTCAAGTGCGCCGGGAAAAAGATCGCGATGTTCGGGGTTTTTCGCCATTTCTTGAATTATAGGCGCAACATACCTATTTTAGATATAGGTATTTTAGGTTAAATGCTCTTAATGTAATTTCCGTCTCCCTGCCGATTAGAAATCCGCTAACAATAGGGCGGCCGAGATCTCGTCTCTCAGATCTCGGTCGCTGGCCAGAGTGTCAGGCAGTGAGTTTATTCAAATTGGGGCTATCGGTATTCCCGTGGAGGACTGCATCTGGCGCAGAAGTTGGGCTGGATGAGGAATAGTCCCTGCCGAACAGCGCCAGGTCTTCCAGCGCATCGATAAGCAGGCTGGAGTCGTTGAGGCTCTCGGCGCGAATCAACTTCAGTCCCAGATTTCTCGCTGTCTCCTGAAACTCAATGTCGATGTCGTAGAGGACTTCAACGTGATCGCACAGAAAGCCAACCGGCTGGATCACGATCGTTTTGTAACCCTCCGCCTTCAGCCGCAACAAGGTATCTTCGACGGTTGGACCGATCCACGGGCCGCCACTCATGCCCTGGCTCTGGAACGCGAAGTACCAGTCATGGGGGCTCAGGACGTCCTTCAACTCCTCGGCGACCAACCGTGCTGTTTCTTTGCAGTCATCCGCATAGCTGTCGGGACCGTTCGCCAGGATCATTCCGTGGTATTCGACCGGCGTCTCTGAAGGTTCGATTGTACGGGTCGGAACTGAGTGCGCCGTGAACAGGACGGCAATACGGTCGTTATGCTTCGAACGGGCGGCGTTCAACGCTGTCTGCATTCTCTGCGCGAATGCTTTGATGAGCATGGGATGGTCCGCCCAACCTGCGACGAAATCGACGGAGAACGATCCGGCAACCGCATTCTCGACTGCCCGCTTGAACAGACCAACGCTGGTTCGTGAGTTCTGAGGCGCCAGGCAAATTGCCCTTACCTTCTCGATGCCATTCAATCTCATCTCATTGACGATGTCGGGAGTGAACGGCTTCCAGTTACGCATTGCGACATATACCGGACAATCGAGGCGCTCACGCAAACGATTTGCTTGCCGCATTGTCCAGCGAGTCAGGTGCGGACCCGCAATCAAGGGTGTGTCACGGAGCCCGATCGCCGCGTATCGCTCCTGAAGCTCATGCACAACGTGAGGCGGAACACCACGTCCACCGGTTACAAGCTTGAGGTACTCTTCCATCTCTCCGAGCACATCCGGAGTTCCGTGCGCGAGCAACAGCACAGCTTCTTTAGAGCCCGCGTCGATTTTCTTTTTCATCTCAACACCCTTGACACACGAGCTCGGTGCATACCGTCTTCGGCAGTCACATCGTCAATTGGCCTTTGGAGCCTGTTTCAAAATCCCGAGTATCTCCGGATCTTCCAGCTGCTGCGCGAGATAGAAGGCGTCGAAGCCTCTCTTGTCCTTGATGTTTGGATCGGCGTTCCTTGCAATCAGCAGCTTGACCACGGATGTGCGTCCAAACTGCACGGCATACATCAACGCAGTCGCTCCGTTGACATCCGCGCCGTTGATCTTTGCACCGTTGTCTAAGAGGATCGCGACACACTTGTCGTCGCCCTGGAATGACGCACCCATCAGGGCCGTGCGGCCAGTCGCGTCTCCGCTCTCGGTATCTGCGCCATGCTTCAGCAAGAGCTCGGCGACGTCAGGGCTCTGGTTGTAGGTAGCAAGAATCAGCGCCGTATATCCGCGGTCGTCCTTCTGATTGATGTCGACCTTCTGGTCGATCAACGCCTGGACGAGCTTGACGTTGTTGGCCCTCGCCGCCTGATAGAGATCCTGCGACTGTCCCTGCATGATCGAGGTGAACGCAATCATGACAAAGAGTACTGCAATGACTTTGGTTTTCATCCTTAGATTCCCCCTGGCTTTGATCTTTACTTGGTGCTTGAGATCTGCGTTGTTGTCGACTTTGAAGTTTCCCCTGCACGTAACACGCGGATGACCGAGATTCTCCCGAACATGGCCGCATACATCATGCTTGTCAGGCCCTTGGAATCGGCAGCTTTGACGTTTGCGCCGTTGTCGAGTAGGAGCTTGACCTCTCTCTCATTTCCCTTGAAGGAGGCACCCATCAAGGCTGTCCTACCTGAGTGGTCTTTGATCTCCGTGTTCGCCCCATGCTTCAGAAGGAGCTGGGCAACCTCGAAGTTATCGTTGTAGGTCGCGAGGATGAGGGGTGTGTAGCCCTTATCGTCCGTTTGGTTCACATCAGCTCTTGCATTGAGCAGCGTCTTCGCCAAATTCACATCGTTAGAGCGCGCGGCGGTAAAGAGGTTGAGAGTCTGCACAGAGGCTGAGTTTAATGCGCTGGCCACGCCGACGAAAAGAATCAATAGCTTAATCTTCATAACTTACTCCAGAGGTGAGGCGCGGGTTCCATTTGAAACCCGCACCACTCGGTCTATAGCTTGGCGGCACGCGCCTCTACCCGTTGCAGGTCCAGGTGCAAACCTTCAGCGAGGCGGGTTCCGTAGTTAACATCCGCCTTGTAGAAGTGACTCACCATCTCCAGCACGGTGTCCGGGTTGGTTACCTGCGACAGGTTGTCCACCAGGTTCGTTATGAGATCGTCCTGATCCTGCTTGCTGACGGAGCGATACAACTCGCCCGCCTGACGATACTCGTCCTTGATGCGAATGGGCTGATGCACTGTGGTTGCGCCCACCAGCGTGACCGGTGAGTTGTCGAAGGCCGGGTCCTCGGCCATCGTGTTCGGCGCGCGGTTCGGCTGGTAGTTATATTCTCCGTGCGTCTCGCGGGTGTCCATCGGTCCGTTCTGGTTGTAGCTGTTCACCTGCGAGATCGGCCGATTGATCGGCAGCTGCTGGAAGTTCGGTCCAATGCGGTAGCGCTGCGTGTCCAGATACGAGAACAGACGTCCCTGCAGCATGCGGTCGGGCGAGGGCTCAATGCCGGGGACCAGATTGCCGGGCGAGAAAGCGGACTGCTCAGTATCCTCGAAGTAGTTATCGGGCATTTTGTTCAGCGTCATCTTGCCGATCTTGGTCTGTGGGAAGATCGACTCGGGCCAGATCTTGGTGTCGTCGAACGGATCGAAGTCCAGCTTGTTTAACTGCTCCGGGGTCGCGATCTGCACACTCAGTTCCCACGCGGGGAAGTTACCCTTGCCGACCTCGCGATAGAGGTCGTCGGTGGCTCCCTGGAAGTCCTTCACCAGCTCGGCATCAACGGTGCGCGGGGTGGTGTTCAGGTACCCCTGCATCGAGGTCCACTTGTACTTGACGAACACAACGTTGCCCTGCGCATTCACCCAGCGGAACGCATGGATACCCCATCCGTCCATCTGGCGATAGTTCTGTGGAGTGCCGCTATCGAGGAACATATAAGTCATCATGTTGGTCGATTCCTTCTCCAACGAGAGGAAGTCCCACTGGCGGGTCGGATCCTGGCGGTTCGTCACTGGCGAAGCCTTCATCGCGTGGACGAAATCCGGGAACTTGATCGCATCGCGGATAAAGAAGACCGGCTGGTTGATGCCGACGATATCGTAGTTACCCTGCTCGGTGTAGAACTTTGTCGCGAAGCCACGCGGATCGCGAGTGCCCTGCTCCGGCGAGCCGGTGGCGGGCATTACCGTCGAGAAGCGAACGAAGACAGGAGTCTCCTTGCCCTTTTGATTCAGGAAGGTGGCCTTCGTGTACTGCGACTGATCGCCGTACGAGACGAAGACACCATGTGCTCCAACGCCGCGAGCATGGACTACGCGCTCCGGGATGCGCTCGCGATCGAAGGTTTGCAGCTTGTCGATCAGATGGAGGTCTTGCAGCAAGACCGGTCCATCCTCGCCAGCGGTAAGGGAGTCTTGGTTATTAGATACCGGAGCGCCTGCGTTTGTCGTGAGAGTCTTAGTCTGCTGCTGTCCATAAACGAGGCTTCCAGAAAGAAGCAGCGCTGCTGCCAATGTAGTCTTCATCGATATTCTCCACTTTCGCGTCGGCTGTGCGCGATTTGCTCACCGAAACAACTTGAGCGTATCGCCTCAGCAATCGCGGAGGTAGAGCGGCTGGGCTATAGTTGATATTGCATTTTACGAATAGCTGTGAAAGCGCAGTATTGACGCGGCTTTACGAGCTTCTATGCATCCGGCTTCGCGATCGACTCCGCTACGGTTCGCAACCACTTTGTAAAAGCAGTCAAGGTCTTGAACCTGGCACCGCTCTTGAGACGCGCATAACCAATGCGCCTCGACTGCTCCTTAGGCAAGGGCATGACAGTACAGCCATCGGCCTGGATTGCCGCCATTCGTGGCGCGATCGTTATTCCGGCTCCTGAGGCCACCAGAGGAAAGATGGACCCAAAGTGATTGGACTCGAAGACGGGCGCCATCTCCGCGCTGCCTCGCCTGCAGGCAATAAGCATGTCGTCCCTGAAGCAATGACCTTCCTTCAAAAGCAGAAGCCGCTCACCGGAAAGATCCAGTTTGGCAGATTGTGCCTGACAAAGCGTGTGTCCCTTTGGAGCCACAAGAACAAGGGACTCACGCAATAATTCGCTGCAGACAAGATCAGGTTGACGCAGAGGCAGGCTCACGACAATGACATCGAGATCGCCTGCACGGAGCTTATCGACAAGGTTCGTCGTGATGTCTTCCGTCAAAACAATGTTGACCTCCGGATACAGGGTCGAGAATTCGGGAAGGTGTGGCGCGAGCATGTATGGAAGAACCGTCGGGATCACCCCGATGCGAAGCGGTCCACGGGTGCCGTCCTCCAACTGCCGCACCTGCGACTCCGCTAGCTTCGATCGGCTGAGTATTTCCTTCGCATGGGAGTAGAAGATCTCACCGGCGTGCGTCAAGCGTACTGACCTGGCGAGCCGCACAAAGAGGGTCGAGCCAACGGATTTTTCCAATCTGCGAATCTGCAGCGAAAGCGTCGGCTGAGCGATCCCCTCGTGCTCTGCAGCCTTTGTGAAGCTGCCATAGCGAACGACCGAACAGAAGTATCGAAGTTGTTGAAGTTCCATCGCAATATCTATGATACGAAAGAGATCGCCCGGCTGCGAATGGTAGTCATCCTCAGCCTCACCGAAATCGAACCCTCACGCAAATCAACTCGGAGTGGCTCAGTCGGCGTCCGGGCCTGCAAAGAGGATGAGATTCTCATCCGGATCCGAGACGATAAAAGTTCTGGCGCCCCATGGCTCCTTCTTAAGTGCCTGATGAAACGAGACTCCCGCACCCTGATAACTCAGAAACAGTTGTTCGATTTCGTTCGCTGTGGCAACCGTGATGGAAGCGGAGAGCAGACCTTCGCGCTTGCGAATATCGCCGGCGAATACCGGCTCGCAAACGAGCCTCAGGTTGATTCGCGCCTTGTCGCGAACGACCTGCCCATAGTATGGCGGATCGCCATAGAGGAAGGCGATTGCGAAGCCGAGCTTGTTTGTATAGAAATCGCAGGAACTCTTGATGTCCGCAACAAAGAGTTGCGCCTCAATTGAATTGAGAACAGGGCGTGGCGTCGTCTGTTTGAGTTCATCGGTCAAGGCATCTGCTCCTGATTCAAGCCGGACTGCTTGCCGGCTCCAGCGGCTTGTTATGTGGTTTGGTTAGTCATGGTGGAAATAGAAGAGGTTCCCGTCCAGATCCTGTACGGTGAATTGCCGTAATCCCCAGGGCTTTTTCTCCAAAGGATCCACGATGTTCGCACCCGACAACTTCAATTCCTGATACCACGCATCGATATCTTCGGCAAACGCCCAGTGAATGGCAGGCTCGAACGGTGGCGTCCTCTTGCGAAAGAAGATCACAGCACGATC